>JAEEGL013255291.1_pt1 | contig 23063 bp, 23 predicted proteins | sample 9134231 | NCBI WGS metagenome assembly JAEEGL01 (sample SAMN16246548, study PRJNA631951) | gut metagenome | biome: gut microbiome; feature: rumen; material: fiber-attached | host: Bos | place: Iran: Karaj | collected 2018-10
AATCCAGATAATAATGCCAATACAGTTAGGCCGGTAATTGAAGTTTCAACTGGAAAATTAGAAAAATATCAAGCTGGCACAATTTATATAATTCATTTTGATACACATGGTGGAACACCAGTTTCTAGTATTCACAAATATAATGGTGAAACACTTGGTAATATTGTGACAACTAAAGAACATTTTGATTTTGTTGGCTGGTATGCTAATTATAATAATGAAGAATATACTAATCTAGTCACACCTTCTACGGTTATAAGAGGAAATATGACGCTTCATGCTAAATGGACTCCAAAAGAAATTCATACAGTAACATTTAATGCTAATGGTGGAACTATCAATGGAGAAAGTACTTATGAATTAGAGGTAGAGAACGGAAGTACTGTAAATGATGAAGATTTTCCTGAAGCAATTTATGGCGGAAGAACTCTTGTTGGTTGGTATATTAATGGAGAACAATTATATCCATTTACTAGTGCTACAGTTGTTAGAGACGATATAGAAGTTTTTGCAAATTGGGATTCTGCTAGTTATGTAGCCCAAATAGGAGTTGTAAAATATGAATCACTTGAAGATGCTATTACCGCGGTTCCTACTAATTCGCAAAAAACAACAATAACAATATTAAAAGACATAGAATTACCTGCAAAAGTTACAATACCATCTAATAAATGGGTTGAACTTGATATCGGTGAGTATACTATTAGTAATAGCTCAAGTTATGTCATGGTTACTCAGCAAAATAATAATGCACTAATAAGTGTAAGTAATAAAGGAAAATTAGATATTATTAATGGTACAATATCTAGTACAAATCCATATCTTATCTATAATGCTTCTGGCGGAACAGTAAATATTTCAGGCGGTTTCTTTGAATATAACAATGCTGGTGCTACCGAGTATAAACCTATCGAAAATGCTGGTGGAACAGTTAATATAACTGGCGGTACTTTTACTTGTAACAGTCAGGCTGCCACTATAAATAACAAAAATAGTACTGGCGTATTAAATGTATCAGGCGGTGCAATTATTGCAACTGGTACTACAAAGGGTCAGGCTATATATATGGATGGTGGAGCTAAAACTACCATAAGTGGTGATGTTTATATTGAGAATACATCAAATTCTACCAATAACAATGCTAGAGCAGCCGTCGATAATACTAATGGTACTCTTACCATAACGGGAGGAACTATTGTTTCTAAACAGTATAATGCCGTAGCCAGTAGGAACGGTAATGTAACAACAACAATTGGTATAGATGATGGCGACGTAAGTAATATGGCACCTGTAATTAGAGGAAAAAAATGTGGCTTGAGTGTCGAAGCGGGAAATACAAGCGTTTATGATGGTATATTTGAGTCTCCAACACAAGCTAATACTATTTGTACTGGAAGCGGTATAACTATCACTGTACCAACTACATTCGTAGATGGAACGGAGCAACCAATTATCGAAGGAACAACTTATTATACAAAGTATTTAAAACAACCAGAATATACCGTAACATTCTATTACGAAAATGGTGAAGATCCATACGAAATAACTGTATCTAAGGGTGATGTGTTAGGTAATGATATCCCCGAAGATCCTACTAAATCAGGTTATTATTTTGGTGGATGGTATGATGGAGATACTCTTGTTACCAGTGATACCATTATTAGCGGAGTAACTGATATTTATGCAAGATGGGTAAGAAGTCTTGATAATGGCACAATTATAACAAATCCAAGTCCATTTAATGTTGAAATTAATGGTACTGGACAAATATCATTCGAAGAAGATGATATCGAACCTGTATCATATTCATCAAGCGATAATACTGTAGCCACAGTAGATGAATTTGGTGTTGTAACCGGTCATGCCATTGATAGTGCTACGATTACTCTTACGGGACAAAAATCAGGCTTAACTAGAACTGTAACAGTAAATGTAATAGAGATTAAACATACCGTAACATTCTTAGATTTTGACCATGAAACAGTAATAGATATAGTAGAAGTCGGTGACGAAGAAACATTAAGTAATTTACTTCCTATACCAACTAATCAAAATTATATCTTTAATGGTTGGTTTATCGAAGATGATAGTACTAGACCATTTACTTCTGAAACTGTCGTAAGAGGAGATTTAACGGTTGTAGCAAACTGGACACCAAATATACGACTTGCTACTTTCCCAGAAGAGTTTGCTGTTGCCATCAATCGTACAAAACCATTGATTATAACAGGACCAGATGGCATGGAAAGTTATACTATCTCATCAGGCGATAATAATATTGCTACGGTGACACAAGATGGTACTAATATTCTTGTAACAGGAGTTGCAATTGGTACAACTACTATTAATATTACTGGTAGTAGATCAAATGTTGTAATTCAAATTCCATTACAAGTTACAGAGGTTATAATGCATACCGTAACATTCCACGATTATGATAATACATTTATAACCAGCATGCAGATAGAACATGAAACAACTCTTACTGACAATAATCTATCATTACCAACACCAGCACCAAGACAAAATCATATCCTTGATGGTTGGTTTATAAATAATGATAATTTGACTCCATTTACAACATCAACTCCAGTAACAGGTAACTTAACTGTCGTAGCTAGATGGAAAGAAGAATTAAATATTGCCACAATTACAACAAACCCAGATCCATTCGAATTTAAAGTAGGAAAAACTGGTCAAGTAATCGTATCTCCTACTGGTGATGGTACAGTTGAATCACATCGCTTTTCATCATCAGATGGTAGCATTGCCACAATTGATGAAACTACTGGTGAAGTAGTAGGAATATCATTAGGAACAGTAATTATAACAATAACAGGTAATGATACGGGTCAAAATAGAACCGTAGAATTAACAGTAAATAATTTAAATAATATAACCTTTGATTCTGATAATAATGATCCTATAGAAATTATAAAGGTAGCTGATGGATCTACAATTGGTGAAAATGTACCACCTAATCCAACGAAAGATGGATATATATTTGATGGATGGTACTTATATGATGAAGCTAATGAAATACTTACAACAACATCCCTTGATCCAAATGAAATAATAAATAGTGATAAAACTTATAAACCAAAGTGGGTATCTAATATTAAGTTTACAGCTATTGATAAGCCAACAGGAACAGATTATTATACGTCAATTCAGGAAGCTATTGATCATGTTGCACAAAATCTTGCTGATGAAACGGAAATAAGAATAATTCAAGATATAACAAATACGAGTGGTCAAACAATCGTAGCTCAAAATAAGAAGATTAGGCTAAATGGTGGCAATCATTCTGTATCATGTGGCCAAGATACAACTAATCAATTAATAATTAACTATGGTACATTAAGAATAATTAGTGGTACATTTACATGTAATAAAGACACTCTTGCCGTTTTGCAAAATGAAAGCAAAGGAAAACTATATATTGATGGTGGTACAATTTCTAATACTTATAATAGAGGTGCTATTTATAATAATGGTGGCGCAGTAGTGATATCTGGTGGTACTTTAACTTCAACTGCAACAATACGTCCTGTTGTTCAAAATGCTAAAAGCGGTGCCTCAATCCTAATGACTGGTGGAACAGTTATTCAAACAACCGTTAGCAACGTTAGTACATCTGGAAAAGATGATGGTAGGGGTGCTATTAAAGTTATTGCAGAAACATCAGCAACTATTCTTGGTGGTATGGTAATATCAAATTCACCTAATTCAGCTGGAGTTTATGCTACTGGAAGTAATGCTGTACTAACTATTGGTACACAAAACAATATATATGATGCAACTGATCCAGTAATTCAAAGTGCCAACTATGGTGTTATGTCTACTATTACATATTCTATATTCGATGGAATCATAAAAGGTATTACAGCAGCTGTTGATGATGAGAACATGATAAATACAACCGATGGAATTGAACCTCATTCAGAAAAAGTAAATGGTACTGATGGAAACTATAAGACATTATATTATCATATACCAAAATATCATATTGATTTTGAAGCCAACGAAGGGGAAGTAGAGGATAGTTTCTTAGAGTTCTATTTAGATGAAGAGATTACCGAACCCGATTTACCAACACCAACTAAAACAGGTTATACATTTGATGGTTGGTATACCGATGAAGATCTAACAGAACCTTTCGAAGACTTTACACCAACTGAAGAAGATACAGTTACATATTATGCCAAATGGACACCAGATACATAACTATCATAAATAAAGAACCTCATTATTAATGAGGTTCTTCTTCTTTAACAAATTTATTATCATTACCAGTATCATCTTTAATAATTAACATATTATTTTCAAATCGATATTCAAATGTAACAGGATTCTCAGTACCATTATAAAGAATAGTAAGTTTTGAATCATTTTCCTCATATGTACAATCAAGTCTTGCCACAGTCATTTCATATGAACATGTCTTATCACTATTAAATATGTAATAGTATTCACTTTCCTTATCAATTGCTTTCCATTTACCAACGATACTTTTTTTACATCCAGTAGTCATAAATAATAATGAGATAATTAATAATCCCAAGAGATATTTCTTCATTTTTTCACCTGTCAATATTATATTACATATAAGAGAAAAAAACAATTGTTAGGTTTTCCATACAAAAAAGAAATACAATTAATAGTAAAAATATGAATAAATACGATAGAGATATCAAAATATCTAAAACTGGCAATCATAGGCAAAGGGTATATGTAAACACCCCTGAAGAGAGTAAAAGACAATTTTTAAAAGCAACCAATAGGTTGCTTTTCTTATTTAAAATATTTACTGAATCCACCAAGTTTATCATCTATAAAACTTTGAACTGTATCTACTTTTTCATTAACATAGTCTATTTTTTCTTTATATGGTTTAATTATTGTATTATTAACATAATTATATGCCATAAATAAAAGTATTAACATAATTATACCAACAACTACTTTAATAATAATTTCAATTCTTCTTTTAATGATTCTTTTGTTTTCTGCCTTTTCTAATTTTTCAACTCTTTCAGTTAACTCCCTTATTTTTTCTTCATAATTCATAGTTACAACTCCTTACTACAATTTTATTATATCATAAAAATATTTTTATGATATACTTTAATTGAGGTAGTACTATGGATAAAATAAAAGAGTTACAAAAAATGATTGATGAATCAAATAATATAGTTGCCTTTACTGGGGCAGGAGTATCAACCGATAGTGGATTAAAAGATTTTCGCAGTAAAGACGGTTTATACAAGAAGCCATCACCATATCCAGCTGAATACATGTTAAGTAATGCATGTTTTTGGACTCATCCAGAAGAGTTTTATGAATATTATAAAGAAAACTTTAATTGCTTGAATGTAGAACCTAATATAACTCATAAATACTTTAAAGTGTTGGAAAATAAAAAGAAACTAAAAGCCATTGTTACTCAAAACATTGATGGCTTACATTCTAAAGCAGGCAGTAAAATAGTTTATGAAGTTCATGGTACAATCTATAAAAATCATTGTACTAAATGTCATAAAGAATATGATGCCAAATATGTTTTTAATAGTAAAGGTGTACCTTTATGCTCTTGTGGTGGTATTATCAAACCAGATGTTGTTTTATATGGCGAAGCATTACCTGATAAAGACTTTCTAGGTGGTTTAACAGCAATTAGTAATGCTGATATGTTAATTGTTTGTGGTTCATCACTAACCGTATATCCTGCTAGTGGTATGATTGATACATTTAATGGTAAATACTTAGTAATTATAAATAAAACAGAAACTCCATATGATTATAAAGCTAATTTAGTTATTAATGACAACTTATCAAAAATATTTAGTAAGTTAAAATAAAATGTTTAAGAAATTAATTTTCCTCCATAATAAAAGTAAGGAGGATTTTTTATGACCCAAAAAGAATTATCATATGTTGAAGATGCCATAGGACATGAAACTAATATCATTAAAATTATTAATGAAGGAATTAACAATCTTGAAGATGAAAATCTAGTTACATTTATGAATCAAGAACTAGAAACACACACATCTATGAAAGAAAAGCTAATGACTTTACTGGAGGGAAAAGCTAATGAATGATCAGTTAATCATGGATAATTATTTATTAATTCTAAAGAGTACTGTTGAAGTATATGTTCATGGTACCTTAGAGTCATCTAATAATGATGTCCGTATGTGCTTAAAAGATAATTTAAATGAAATAATGTCATGTCAAGCAAGAACATATGATGAAATGACAAAATATGGCTGGTATCCCGTAAATAATGTTGATACCTCAGTTATTAAAGAAACTTTAAATAAAATAGAAAGCAAAAACTAAGAAACTTATTAAGTTTCTTTTTGTTTTATATGTTATAATAAATTTGAGGTAGTAAAATATGAATGAATTAACAATGTTATTAAATGAATATGCCAAAAACTATACCGGTGAAATAGAGATAATTACCGATGAAGATTTTATTAGAGCATTATATTACTTAGATAATCTCTTTATTAATAGTGAAATAGATGTCTTAATCTATTTATCTGCTCTAAACTTATGCAATAGTTATGCTAAACAACATAAAGATCATGATATATATAAGTTTAAAAAAGAAATAGCAACCATTATTGATATTTTAAATGATCATCATATTCCTAATATAAAAATATGTATGACCAAAAATGAAGGAAATTTATATATCTTTAAAGTAAATAATATTACTTTTAGTTTTCATGATGAAAAGATCGTAGAAATTGATGAATATTATTTGGAAAAGATGGAGTGGGATGGTATTAAAAAACAACCATGCGCTAAAACATTGTTTGATAAAGCAAGTAATAATGCCATTGCCGCAAGATCAATTACTACAACTGGTAAACCAATTAGCATATTAGCTAATAAACTAGTCGAAGACTACCATAACAAAGTCTTAACTTTCGAAGAAATCGTTGAAAATATGTGAGGTGAAGTATGAACCTATCAAAATCCCGTTATTGTAGAGGCATTCAATGTCCTAAAATACTATGGCTAGAAAAATACAAACCAAAAGAAAAAGAAGAAAAAGATTTGACTAGCATTATGGAACAAGGTAATGCTGTCCATGAAGTTGCTAAATACTTGTTTGGTGAACACATCAATATCGAATATACCGATAAATTAGATGAAATGATTAATAATACTTATAGTACTATCGAATCATATGAAGATGTTGTTATTACTGAAGCTTCATTCAAATATGAAAGTAATTTCTGTAGTGTTGATATCTTGAGAAAACAAAAAAATACATTTGAAATTTATGAAGTAAAAAGTTCAACTGAATTAAAAGATGTCTATATTAATGATGCTAGTTATCAATATTATATTCTAACTAGTTTAGGTTATAATGTGACTAAATGTAGTGTTATTGTTATCAATAATGAATATGAACGCATTGGGCCTCTTGAAATAACTAAACTATTCTTAGAAACTGATATCACAGAAACAGCAATTGAACTTCAACCAATCGTCAAAGAAAATATTGCCAAAATCAATAAATATGTTGAAAATGAGAAAGAACGTGATGAAGACATTGATGAACACTGTTTTAAACCATATCCTTGTCCCTTCTTCAAATATTGTACAAGAGATTTTCCTGAACCTAATGTCTTTAATATTACTCAAGTACCAGGTGTTACCGGACTAAAATTCTATAAACAAGGATGCCTTACATTCGAAGACTTATTACATGTTAAGATTAGAGATTCATATCGTCAAAGAATTGAATTTGAACTAAATGATTTACCAGACTATATTGACAAATACAATATCAGTGAATTTCTAAAAACACTGACATTTCCAATGTATTTTTTGGATTTTGAAACATATCAAATGCCCGTACCATTATATGATCATGTTCATCCATATGAGCAAATACCATTTCAGTATTCTCTTCATTATTACGAAAAAGAAGGGGGAGAATTAAAACATACTGAATTCCTAGGCATTGCTGGCACTGATCCCCGTAGAGCATTAGCTGAACAACTTGTTCATGATATCCCTAAAGATACATGTACTCTTGCATATAATATGAGTTTTGAAAAAAGTGTTATCAAAAGACTTGCTAGAATCTATCCTGATTTAAGTGAACATTTAATGAATATTCATAGTAATATCAAAGATTTGGAAGACCCTTTTAGTCATCACTTTTATTACACTAAAAACATGAAAGGTTCTTCGTCAATAAAGAAAGTATTGCCATCTCTTTTTCCCGGCGATCCATCCCTTGATTATCACAACTTAGACTTAATTCATAATGGATCTGAAGCCATGAGTAGTTTTAGAGCAATGGAAAATATGACGAAAGAAGATGTCGCATATACTCGCGAAAGATTACTAAGATATTGCGAACTTGATACTTTTGCAATGGTAAAGATCTATCAAAAATTACTGGAAGTAGTTAAATAAAAAGAAAATACTACATTTTCTTTTTTCTTGTCATAATCATTAATTTATGATAAATTATATAAAGAAAAAGCGGTGAAAATATGGAAAAATATAAAGAAGTAGAAAGAAGTATTATTAAAAAATTTCGTAAAGAATTATGGAGCAAATTTGTAAAAGCCATAAAAGAATATGAATTAATCCAAGATAACGATAAAATAATGGTTTGTATCTCTGGTGGTAAAGATTCATTTTTACTTGCTAAATGTTTTCAAGAACTAAAACTACACGGTAAGGGGAATTTTGAAGTAGAATACGTTTCAATGGATCCAGGATATAATGAAGCTAATCGTAAACTAATTGAAAAGAATGCCAAAATTTTAAATATTCCCATAAAGATTTTTAAAAGTGACGTCTTTGATGTTGCTAACACAATTGCTTCTGAAAACCCTTGCTATATGTGTGCGCGTATGCGTAGGGGATACCTGTATAGTAAAGCCAAAGAACTAGGGTGTAATAAAATAGCTTTGGGCCATCACTTTGATGATGTTATTGAAACGACCTTACTATCGATGTTTTATGGATCTGAACTTAAAACCATGATGCCTAAACTCCATAGTGATAACTTTGAAGGGCTCGAATTAATTAGGCCACTATATTTGGTAAAAGAAGAAGATATTATTGCTTGGAAAAAATCTAATGATTTAACATTCTTAAACTGTGCATGTAAATTTACTGAAGAATGTAGCGTCGATGAATCTAAAAGCAAAAGAAAAGAAGTAAAAAATCTAATCAAGGAATTAAAGAAAATAAACCCCAATGTTGATAACAATATCTTTAAAGCCTTAGATAACGTTAATTTAAATTGTGTTATTGGTACTAAAACAAATGGCACTTATCACAGTTTCCTAGAAGACTATGATAAACTTGACAAAAAATAAGGAATATACTATAATATCCACTCGTTGTTGAAAGAGGGGATATTATGATAAAAGATTTTATACCAGTTGAAGCAAAAATAAATGGTAAGTATTATATTTGGTATTTAGATGTATCTTCATTAAGCCTTAACGAATTAATAAACTTAAGAAAAGAATTAATTGGTAGTAGAGCAGACAGTATTATTACACTAGATGCTATTATTCATGACACAATCAACATTGATTGTCAAGATTTAAAAGGCGACAGAAGAGAAAAACAAAGAAATAGTATGTATAGAAATCAAAGAGCTTCAGTAAAAAATAGACATAATGGAAGAAGATAATTCTTCCTTTTTCTTTATACATTTTTAGCAATCTATATTGACAATTGCTAACATAAGTGTTATATTAAAAAATGAGTAAAGGAAGTGTTAATTATGGCTAAAAAACAATTTAAAGCCGAATCAAAAAAATTATTAGATTTAATGATTAATTCAATCTATACCAATAAGGAAATATTCTTAAGAGAATTAATTTCTAATGCTAGTGATGCCATTGATAAATTATATTTCTTATCACTAACAGATAAAAAATTAAAAATTAAAAAAGATGACTTAGAAATAAGAATAATTCCGGATAAAGAAAAGAGAACATTAAAAATTACTGATAATGGTATTGGTATGACTAAGGAAGAACTTGAAGATAACTTAGGAACAATTGCTAAAAGTGGTAGTGAATTATTCAAAGAAAATAATGAGGAATCTAAAGCCTTATCAATTATTGGACAATTCGGTGTTGGCTTTTATTCAGCTTTTATGGTTTCATCTAAAGTTGAAGTCTTAAGTAAAAGCATAAATAGCGATGAATCATATCTATGGACTAGTACTGGAGCTGACGGATACACCATAGAGGAAGCTAAAAAGAAAACAAATGGTACGGAAATAACCTTATATTTAAAAGAAAATACTGAAGAAGTAGACTATGATTCATTACTTGAAGATTATCGCCTTGAAGGTATTATTAAGAAGTATTCTAATTATATTAAATATCCAATTATCTTGCCTCATAAGACTGATGATGGTAAAACTGAAGATCATACCATCAATAGTATGATTCCAATTTGGAAAAAGAAACAAAGTGAAGTAACCGAAGAAGAATACAATAATTTCTATACTGATAAATTCTATGATTATGAAAAACCACTTAAAGTAATTCGTAGCGAAGTAGAAGGCTTAACTAGTTATCAAACACTTTTGTTTATTCCTTCACATATACCATTTAATTATTACACCAAAGAATATGAAAAAGGACTAGAACTATACTCTAAAGGTGTTATGATTATGGATAAATGTCCAGATTTATTACCAGACTATTATAGTTTCGTTAAAGGACTAGTTGATTCAGAAGATATTGCTCTAAATATCTCTCGTGAAACCATGCAACAAGATCATCAAGTAGCATTAATAGCCAAAAATATTGAAACTAAAATTCATAAAGAATTATTAAATATGCTAAAAGAAAATCGTGAAGATTATGAAAAATTCTATAAGGCTTTCGGCATGGGGCTAAAACATGGTATTTATACAAGTTATGGTGCTAACCGTGATAAACTTGAGGATTTACTTTTGTTCTATTCATCAAAAGATGAAAAATATGTAACCTTAGATGAATATTTAGAAAGAATGAAACCTGATCAAAAAGAAATATACTATGTTAGTGGTGAATCCATAGACAATATTAAAATGTTACCACAAGTAGATCTTGTCTTAGATAAAGGCTATGAAGTATTATACTTAACGGAATATTTAGACGAATTTGTTATAAAAATTCTAAATACCTATAAAGAAAAAACATTCCAAAACATTACTGATAAATCATTTGATTCATCTACTGAAGAAGAAAAGAGAGACCTTGAAAAAATCAATAATGAAAATAAAGATTTACTTACTAAAATGACTGATATTTTAAAAGATCAAGTAAAAGAAATTAAGTTTACAAATAAATTAAAAGATCATCCAGTATGCTTAACATCAACTGGTGAATTATCACTTGAAATGGAAAAGATCATAAATAGTATGCCAGCGGAAACTGATAAAGTTAAAGCTGATACTATCTTAGAAATAAATGATGCTCATCCGATCAGTAAAAAGTTAAGAAAACTATATAAAGATAATAATACTGAAGAATTAGCTAAATATACCAAAGTATTATATAATCAAGCAAGACTATTATCTGGATTAAATGCTACTAATCCAAGTGAATTAACAGACTTAATTTGTGAAATGATAGCTAAATAAAACAATAACCTATAGATTTTATTCTATAGGTTATAAAGCAAACGAAAAGCGAACAAACGTACACAATGTGCTAACAAAAGGAGGAATATGGAAAAAGAAAAAAGCATTAAACATGAAAAGTTATTAAACGCACACAAAAATAATATAATCATTTCTGATAAAAACTTAAAAGATAAATATACAAAATTTGAAGATTCAAAACTAGATGAAAGTAAAACATTACTCTATGAAATTGAGAAAAGGCCTAGATGTTTTAATAGATATTTTAGAGGAGAAATAGTTAGAGTAAAATTTGGTGTAAATATAGGAAGCGAATTTTCTGGAGACCACTTTGCTATTGTGATATCAAAAGGAGATACTATGATGAATCCAACACTACACGTACTACCAATAACCTCAAAAAAACATATAAAATCACTCGACATTGGAGCAATATTATATAATGAAATTGAGATTGAAAAATTGTTAAAATTACGTAAAAGTAATAAAAATGATAATAAAATGGTAAAAAGTATAAATAAGGTAATAAAGTATTATGAGAACAGAAAAGATACAAGATCCTATGTTTGTATTGACCATATTAAGACAGTTAGCAAACTTTCAGTTTCAAAAACATTGTTTAAAGAGTTTGATTATTTACCAAAGTTAAAGTGTGACAAGGAAGTATTAAATACAATTAACGATGAGATAATTAATGAATATGTAACATATGATTAAATGCATAAAAAATATTGACTAACATATAATATATGTGGTAGTATATAGGTACAGGAGCAGAAATGCTTTCGATTGTACAATGCCTTTGGGCATTATACTATGACAGGTGCCGTAAGGCATTAGATTGAGAAGGTTAGCTAATGCTAATCTTCTATTTTTATTAAAATTGAGGTGAAGCATGAAAATAATTAAATATGAAAAGAAACATAATGGTAATTATTTAATTTACCTAGATGATGGAAGAAAAATTAAACTAAACGAAGATGTTATTTTAAAACATAAATTATTATATAAAAAAGAAATTGATGAATTCATACTTGATGAAATTATCGCCGATAATAACAATTATGATATTTATAATAAGTGTGTTAATTACATTGGAGTAAGACTTCGTAGTATTAATGAAATCAAAGAATATATGAAAAGAAAAGGAGTCAGCGAAGACTTAATTGATGAAACAATAAAAAGATTAATAAAAAATAAACTCCTAGACGATGAACTGTTCACAAAAGCATTTATAAAAGATAAAATGAATTTTACTACTATGGGTCCATATCGTATTGAAATGGAATTAACAAAGCATAATATTGATAACAAAATAATCATGAAATATATAAGTGAAATCGATGATAGAGAACTTGAAAATAAAATTAATAAACAAATCACTAAACTAATGAAAAGTAATAAAAACAAACCAAATTTGAAAAATAAGATTTATAACAATCTTTTAAATCTTGGTTATTCAAGTGAATTTATCTTAGAAAATTTAAATAAGTATAATTTCTAATAAATGGTAAATATTATATCTAGGTGATATAATGAAAAAGAAATTATTGCTGTTAATCATACCATTTTTACTCTTAGCATGCACGATAACAAATACGCCAACTAGTAAAGTGGAAGAACTTTTTATGAAATACCAAAGAATTGATAGTGATATCAAATTAGGAATTGACAATGTTCTTGAAGAACAGAACTTAACTGATGCCCACAAAGCTAGATATCGCAAATTATTGGAAACCCAGTATCGTAACTTATCTTATAATGTTAAAGATGAAATAATTGATGGTGATAATGCTACTGTAATTGTTGAAATTGAAGTTATTGATTACAAAAATAGTATTAGTGATTTAACATTTGACAGCACGATTTATACCAAAGAAAGTTTTGATGAAACTAAACTGGATAGATTAGAAAATGCTAAAGATAAAGTAACTTATACTATAGAATTACCTTTAACTAAAGATGAAGATGGTAATTGGCACTTAAGTGCCTTGACAAATGAACAAATAAAGAAAATACAAGGAATGTATTAATTCCTTGTTTTTAATTGTTAAATGTGCTATGATTAATATGATAAGGAGTATGACATGGAAACAAAAGATTTAATTACCTTAATTGATAAGTTTCTTGATGAATACAAAGAATTACAAAAAGCTAGCGAAGATCATTTACTTTTAAAAGACTTATTTACAGAATTAATAACATATCTAAATCTTAGCCCTGATGGTTTAAATGACAACAAATTAGTAATAACCTTATTATTAGATGAAATCTATCGTGATGACATTAAAGTAACTGAGTTTTATAATTTATTACATAGCAATGATAATGAGAAAGATCGTCTAAGAAAATTTAGAGGTTTCTGTAAAAGAATTGAACATGATGCTGAAGTCAATCAACAAGAATTAGATGAATTAAATCTACGCATATTTAGAAATAGATATCTTCCAGCATCCGCTAAAAGAGTAAAAATATGCTTATTACATGATATTCCAATTAATCAAGATAAATATGATATTACAAATGTCAAAAGAATTCTTAAATATTATGAAGCTGCTGGTATTATTACCAATAAGGAAGAATTAACATTAATAAATATAATTGAATTACATAATCGTAAAACAATAACTGAAAAAAATAAAAACAAAAAAGAAGCCGAATTTGTCGATACTCTTGTCAATGAAGTACCCAATATTATTAATGCTGGATTTCAAGAACACGATAAAATTGAAGTTAACGATGAACGTAAAGTTTCTTTGGATAAACTTATTAAAGAAATACTATCATACATTGAATTATTAGATCGTGAAGATAGTTTAGAGTGTTTAAAAAGATACCAAAGTTTTAATCTTGAAGATAATGAATATAGTTATATTATCGTTGGTATTCTTAACGCTTATCAAGATGAATTGTTATCACATTACCAATTATTAACTGATAAAGAAATATATCGAAATCATAAAGATCGTATGGATGTCATCAAAGATTATTATCATAAATTAGATAAATATATTGCCTTATTGAAATATTATAATAAATTAAATAATTATGCCGTTAAAGACGAAGAAGAAACACCTGAAATGTCTACTTTAGAACTTGGTAAAACTAAAGAACTAATTTATGCACATACATATTCCAGCGATAAAGTAAAAATTATCTCTGATTTAAAATTAGTTCCGCATGAATACTATCAAACAATTATCTATTTACTTAATGACTTTATAAACAATAAAATAAGTAAAAAAGATATTAAACCATTAACTAAAAATGGCAACATAACACAATTTATTGAACTAAAATATGATCAAATAAGAATTGTTTTAAAGCATCTTAAAGATAATATTTATTGTGTTATGGGTATTGGTGTTAAAAAGAGTGATAACGATGTTACTATGTATAGAAACTTAGTAAATCGTAGAATTCCAGATATCAGTACTGAAGAAAAACTAAAAAAAGAATTAGAACTATCAGAATATATTAAAAAAGAACTTGATAGAATTGTCCAAGAAAAAGGCCGTAAAGGAACAAGATAATGTAGCATGTCTACATTTTTTTGTTATATATTTATCACTTCTTAATATAATTAATTAGAAAAGAGGAAATTATGATAAATAAAAAGAATTTATGGTTTTTAACATTATTTAGTTTAGTACTTGTTTTAAGCGTATACTATATCACTATGCCCAAAGAATTATTGCTTACTAATAATGATGCAATTAACGAAGATATTGGCAAAATAGACATCAAAGAAACTAGTATTATCGAAGCATTAAGAACTGAAGACAATGCCAGCACCTTGGAAGAAATTAATAAATTAAAAGCAACAATTAGTGATAATAATGTTACTACTGATACCAAAAATGAAGCTTTTGATGCCCTTAAACTATTAAACCAAGTAAGTAGTAAAGAAGAACTCTTAGAAGAAAAAATCAAAAACACCTTGGACTTAGATTCTTTTATTAAAATAGATGGTGATCAAATTAGGGTAGTGGTAGATTCAGATGAACACAGTAACGAACTAGCAAATAATATTATGCGTACTATTCAAGAAAGTTTTGATACCAAGCAATATATTTCAATTCAATTTAAATAATTAGACATTTGCTCTCACTTAAACAACTTGAATAACATATTATATTATGAATATATATGACACCCATGGGGAAGTGAGGTAATATGGATAAATTTATATTAACAAGAAGAGAAAAAGAAGTCTTCACCCTGCTAGTAAATGGTAAAACTACAAAAGAAATTGCAAAAGACCTAGGTATCAGTGAAAAAACCGTTAGAAATCATATATCTAATACTATGCAAAAATTAGGAGTAAAAGGAAGAAGCCAAGCAGTTGTCGAATTACTAAGAATGAAGATTATTACATTATAGCCACATATGTGGCTTTTTCTCATATAAAAAGAATATAAACATACTATTAAATAGGTGATATCATGTTAAAGAAAATGCTCATAAGAAAAATAGCTGTAGCTACCTCAATTGTTATCATAATGCTAATGCTATATCTTATTCCAGCAAATCAAAAAGAAATTGATTTAAATAATAAAGAGCAAGTAGAGTATATCTATCCCAATAATCTTGAAGTAATCTATCTACTAGATGATAATGATTATTTATCACGTGCTAAAATTAATGTAAATAGTTACGATGAAATAACCAAAGCCACAAATCTAATTGAACTTCTAACCAAAGATGGTAAAAAAGCATCAGTTATCCCCAATGGTTTTAGATCATTATTACCTAAAAATACAAAAGTCCTAAATATAAATTTAAAAGATAAAATACTAACAATTGATTTTTCAAAAGAGTTTAATAATATTGAAAAAGAATATGAAGAAAGTTTAATCGAAGCATTAACATATACCTTAATCAGTATTAATGGTATCGACAAAATAAAAATCCTAGTAAATGGTAAACCCTTAAAAGAATTACCAAATAGCAAAATAAAACTATCAGAATATTTAGATAAAAATTATGGTATCAATAAAAAATATGAATTAACAAGTCTTCAAAACATTGATTCATATACCATTTATTATGTCCTAAATTATAATGATGAAGTATATTATACACCCGTAACAAAATATATAAACAATCAAAATCAAGATAAAGTAAAAATAATTATTAATGAATTATCTTCTTCATTATCATATGAAAGTAATCTTATGAGTTATCTAGATACTAATGCTAAACTATTAGATTATGAACTAACAGATAATGTTATTAAATTAAACTTCAATGAACAAATATTATCTGACATAACTAACGATTTAATTCTTGAAGAAGTAATGTATACAATTAGCTTATCATTATGTGATGAACTAGATATAGATACTGTTATCTTTCAAGTTAATAATCGTGAAATTTCCACATTTTCTCTTTTAAGTCTTGATTAAAAACAATTTTTGTTATATAATTAGTTAGCAACCAAAAAATATTGCTAACTGTCCTCATAGCTCAGCTGGATAGAGCACACGCCTTCTAAGCGTGCGGTCGAAGGTTCGAATCCTTCTGGGGACGCCATTATAAAAATAAACCACGCAAGTGGTTTTTTTGCTATATTTGGTAAATAATTGATAATACTTGGTAAAAAAACAATCAATTATAAGTATATTATTAAATAATTTATATAATATAGTTTCATAAATGGTGGCTATTAGCCTATATATAAATCTATAAATATAGCACAAAATAGATTTAAAGAGAGGCTGGTAGTACATATGATAAATGAACAAGTAAATATCCATGATGATGAATATTATTACAAAATAATTAGAAAAAACATTCGTTATTTCAGATTAAAAAAGAATCTAACACAACAACAATTAGCGGATATGATTGATATGTCACGTGAATATATCTGTGACATTGAAAATGAAAGCCGTAACAAACATCTAACAATTGCTGTATTAGGTAGAATTGCTGATGCAATGAATGTTCATATTGTTAATTTCTTTATAACTGACGAAGAAAACAATTAACGAAAGGTGAGTAGTATGGACCAAATTAAAATTGGCAAATTAATTGCCAAACAAAGAAAAGAGAAAGGCTTAACACAACAAGAACTAGGTGATAAAGTGGGTGTTGGATACCGTGCTGTATCTAAATGGGAAACTGGCCAAACAATGCCAGATATCTCAATTATCAATGAACTAAGCCAAACACTAGGTATCACCGCTGATGAACTACTAAAAGGTGAACTTGATAAGCATAAACAAACCCCATCAAAACAAAAAAAGAAATATCTTTTCTTATTAATTCCAATATCAATAATAGCCTTAATAATCTTTATCATAATCAAACAAAACAATAAAGCATATGAATATAATCTGATAAGTTCAAATCAAGATGAATGTCAAATTGAAGGCAAACTAACATTAAAGGGTAATATAGTTACTATTAATATAAATAAAATAGAATTCGTTGATTATTCATTAAAAAGAACAATAATTAAAAATTACGAATATAAATTATTATCAAATAATGAGTATATAATTGGTGTTGGTTATAATAATGTTAGCAACATTACTTCTAAAGAAATGCAGATATCAGAATTTCAAAAAAACTTTAAAATATATTATCATGATAAATCTTTACTTTCAAAAGAAGAAATTATCAATAATAATATGTTATTAGAATTTAATTTTATTGGTATAGACAATAATATAGTTAACCAAAAAATAGAAATATTACTTGTACCTGCAAATAATGACAAATCAACCAACTAGGTTGTATAATTCGCTTTAAAAGTTGTTCCTATAGAACGACTTTTTCTTTAGAATTAATCTTGGAAAGGAGGAAAAAAATGGAAATTAAAAGCTCAAAGTTAACTAGATGTTTATTTATGTTAATAGTTGTGGTTTCTATCTTCATGATAAATATTGAAAGACCTAAAGCTTTAAGCAAAAATTTTGTCAATTATTTTGGCATTGAAATGACTGATAGTGAATATAATACTTTATTGAACTTGGGATTTACAGATGATGAAATTATGTACATGAATGAAGAAACATTTAGGGATAACAAAGATTTAGATGCAAAATTGGTTGCTACTTCTCATAAGTATCTAAGAATTGATTATCCAATGTACGGAGTCAATGAAATTACTGAATTAACTGAACAAGAGTATCTAGATGAAACAAGTGGAAGAGTACCAACACTTCGCGGTGAAGTAAGTACAATATGGCTGCATGAAGTTGGGACCATTACCCAAAATGGTAGTAAATATCGTTATAAAAATTCTGTGAATTGGTATAATCTTCCAGATGAGAGATATTATGATGTAATTGGTATCGGTTTTGATACAGCAGTTGCCATTGATTCCAGTATATATTTTAACTATATTTATATGAATTCTGATGGCACATATTCATCATCAACTCTTTATTATAATAAAAAGAATACTGCATCAGGTGGTACAACGACATATAAATTACCGACAACTATGTACTCTTTATCAGCTAATATTTATTTTGATGTCATAAAAAATACGACTGACACATTGACTTTACTAGAATTTTGTGCTGATTATGCTCATGCCTTGTATAGTGTAACTTCTAGCCAGGCTGCAAATCATGCTATCGGCCCATTGGGCATTGGGTTTGATGCTTCAGTTTATAACTATTTTAACCAAATACCATGTGCAGATACTTATGCAAATGTAAATTGGTAAAATTTTGTGTTTAAAACACTTTATATCATAGGTGAATTTTTGTAAGTGATTACTAGAAATTATAATAAGAATATAATAATTATTTTATAAACGTCAATCTATACTCCTAAAAATTATATGTGGTTTTCTTATTATATTTATATAAATCGTACGATAAAAGAAGTTATTCCTGACGAGGGATAACTTCTTTTTAAAATAAAAAGAAGAATTAATAAATAATTCTTCTGTATGTGTGATATTCATTATATACTGGTGCATACACAATACCTTGAGATGGTGTTGCTGCATGAACCATCATACCACCACCAGCATATATACCAACGTGTCCCATATAAACAACAATGTCTCCTGGTAATTGTTCTCCTTCAGCAACAATCTTTCCAATATATGGATAGTCACCACTTGATCTAGGTAAGGAATATCCAAAATTTGCATAAACACTCATTGTAAATCCTGAACAGTCTGTTCCGTTTGTAAGTGATGTTCCACCATATACATAAGGATTACCAATAAATTGTTTAGCAAAGTTAACTACTTCTTCACGCATTGCAGCTTTTTCATCTTCACTAAGTGAAGCATTTAAGTCATCATTTTGCTTAATATTAACCGTATAGTTAGCAAATACTGGTTGAGGTTTCTCTTTAACTGTGAATGTTGCTTCAGCATAACTTACATTATTGCCACCATCAACAGCTGTAATATTTACTGTGTGTTTTCCACTATCAGTTGTATTAACTTCCTCCAAAACAGTCATTTTACAATCTGATAAATCGATACACTCAGCAATATCAGTAACATCAAAGTCACTGTCATATTCAATCTCGGCATTTTCTTTTACCTTGATTACTGGTTTAACCGTATCGATAACTCTAATTGTTGATTTCACATTGGTAAGTGTACTATATTTAAAACCATCATCATTATAAACTAAGTAGTAATTAAACCTACCAATCATTTTAGTGTGTCCTTCTTTATCAAGTGGAATATCGCTTTCAATTGACAATTTACTATCATTACTAATTAAACCGATATAATTAATGATTTCTTCAGGTAATTTTTCTCCAAGTTCTAACGTAATATCATTAAGTTTAACATAGACATTACGTTCGTAATAAAACCCCATTATAAATGTAAGTCCTATTAATATGATTATCGGAAATACAAATATTTCCATGATTCTTTTTGCAATTTTTTTAAATAAATACCGCTCTGTTTTCATATGCAATCACGTTTTCAATGATACCATAATTTACCATTAAAGTCAAATTATTTTTACATTTGCTTGACACTTAGACTCACCAAACCTTATAAAATAAAGACTTTTTCAACTAACAAATCATTTTTTAGAAATGCGTGCATATAATTAACCGAAAGGATGATTTTATGAAAAAAATAGTACCATTTAATAACGTTTTAACTTTTGATACCGATGTCTATGAAATAACTGCAATATCGCTTGAGCACGACATCAACACCGAATCTGATAGTATCGGAGGCACATTCCATATTACCGGTGAATACAAGCCTATGGAAGGAGAAATAAGAAAAGAACCATTCTCTTTTGATTTACCATTTGATATTGCTCTAGGCTGTAATTATAAATTAGATACCATGGAAGTTGATATTGATGACTTTAGGTATGAGCTAATTAGTAAAAATCAAATGAAAGTAAACATTGATCTTTATATCGATGGTGAAGAAAAAGAGGAAGAACCGGCTGAAGACTTATTTAGCGAAGAAGAGGTAAGAGAACTTTCTGAAGCGGTACCTGAACCAGAAAAAAAAGAAATTACTGAAAGATTAGATTTATTAGATGAAATGTTAACAGATAAAAAGGAGGAAAATATGGAAGAAAATGAAAACACTAATATTAATATCTTTAATGGCTTTAATGAAGAAGAAAAGTACGTAACTTATCATGTATATCCCTATACTGAAAATGATACTTTAGATAAAGTATTAGAAAAATATCATGTAACCAAAGAAGAATTAGCTAAATATAATAATCTCGAAGATTTACACATAGGTGATAAATTAATCATTCCAACAAGTAATAATGACAAATAAAATAACTTTAAAAAGAAATGTTAAAATCATCAATGATGAATATGTTATCAAAAAGAAAAAGCACTCACTGAAAAGCACTTATAATTATTTATTATCACGTTCTTTTGATTATTTTCCAGAAATAGTGAAGGAAGATGACAATTATCTTTATTTTAAATATATTCGTGATGTATCTGAACCTGCCGAACAAAAAATGATTGATTTGCTTATTTTGTTATCTATTCTTCATAGTAAGACAACCTTCTATAAAGAAGTAGACTTAGATTACTATAAAAGCATCTATGAAGACATTAATAAAAAGATCGATGACGTCTATAATTACTATAACAATTTAATGGACACAATTGATAATGAAATTTTTATGTCACCAGCCAATTATTTAATTGCTAGAAACATTACCTTGGTTTATAATTCCTTAAATTATGCCAAAGAAAATATCGAGTTGTGGTATGAAATGATTGAAAATAAACATCAAGTAAGACTTGTCACAATTCACAATAATCTCTCTTTAGATCACTATCTAAAAAGCGATAAACCATATCTAATTAGTTGGGATAATGCTAAAACAGATATGCCAATATATGATCTTGTCACACTTTATCAAAATCATGCTCTTGATTTTGAATTTATTGATATCCTAAAAATCTATTTAAATAAATTTCCTTTAAGTAACGAAGAAATGCTTTTATTTTTCATTTTAATTTCGATTCCAGATAAAATAAAAGCTATGCCAACTGAATATGAAACAACAATAAGCATCAGTAGCCTTTTAGATTATTTAACTAAAACAAAAATATTACGGGAAGAATATCGTATAAAACAAAAGACAAATAAAAGTAGTGAACTCCAAAAACAAGATCAAAACATTGATAAAGCAAGGTAATACTAAAGTAATAATTAAATGATAAAAAATGATAATTACTAAAGCTATACAAATAAGCAAAGTAATTAACTTTAAACCTACAAAAAACCTAAAACAATTAAAGAAGTTATTTAACATATTACCACCTATTATAAAATATGAAAAAAATACCATTTTGTGCTTGACTTTTGTCCATGATTAGTATATAATCTATAACGAAGAAACGGAAAGTAGATGTATTTATCTCACCTGATTAGAACTACTAATGGGTAAAAAGCCTCAAGAAATATACATGTTGTATTATTAGGTGAATTAGATGAATACAGTTGGTTTCTGTATTCATTTTTCTATGGAGGTGTTATTTATAACAAAGGAAAGGGAAAACCCAATTAATGAAGCAATAAGGGTAAATGAAATGATGGTCATTGGACCAAATGGTGAACAATTAGGAATTAAATCTAAAGAAGATGCTTTAACTTTAGCAAGATACGCTGGCTTTGATTTAGTACTAATGAGTGAGAGTTCGACTCCACCAGTATGTAAAATAATGGATTATAATAGATTCCGTTATGAAAAGAAAAAGAAAGCTAAAGAAGCAATGAAAAAGCAAAGAGAAGCTATCGTTGACACTAAAGAATTTAGATTATCGACAACCATCGACGTCCACGATTTTAATACGCGCGTTAAAAATGCACGTAAAAACTTAGAAAAGGGCGCTAAAATTAAAGCTAGTATTAGATTTAAAGGACGTCAAATATCTCATCCGGAATTAGCTAAAGATGTCCTTATGCGTTTTAGTAATGAAC
>JAEEGL013910520.1_pt1 | contig 23063 bp, 15 predicted proteins | sample 9134231 | NCBI WGS metagenome assembly JAEEGL01 (sample SAMN16246548, study PRJNA631951) | gut metagenome | biome: gut microbiome; feature: rumen; material: fiber-attached | host: Bos | place: Iran: Karaj | collected 2018-10
GAGAAAGCGTTGTAACCGAATGAACCTTTACCGTCTTTAACGTTCTGAACAACAACAGAACCTTCTTCACCTGCGTTTTCAACGATTTGACGAAGCGGCTCTTCAAGAGCGCGTTTAATGATAGCGATACCGGTGTTTTGGTCTTCGTTGTCGCCTTTGAGGTCTTTCAAAGCCTCGATAGCGCGGATATAACTTACTCCGCCGCCGGGAACGATACCTTCTTCAACGGCTGCACGTGTTGCGCTAAGAGCGTCTTCTACGCGGTCTTTTTTCTCTTTCATTTCAACCTCAGATGCTGCGCCTACGTGGATAACTGCTACGCCGCCTGCAAGTTTAGCAAGTCTTTCGTGAAGTTTTTCTTTGTCGTAGTCAGAGGTAGATTTTTCGATTTGAGCCTTAATTTGGTTAACTCTATCTTTGATAGCCTCTTTGTCGCCGTTGCCGTTAACGATAGTTGTATTTTCTTTGTTGATGACAACTTTGTCGCAAGTACCGAGCATATCAATAGTTGCGTTTTCGAGTTTGAGACCGGTCTCTTTTGTGATAACTGTACCGCCTGTCAAAATAGCGATGTCTTGAAGCATTTCTTTTCTTCTGTCGCCAAAGCCCGGAGCCTTAACTGCTGCAACTTTGAATGAGGGGTTTCTAAGTCTGTTAACAACCAATGTTGCAAGAGCCTCGTCGGTAACATCTTCTGCGATGATAACGAGTGCATGTCCCTGAGTTACAACGGGTTCAAGGATAGGCATAAGGTCTTTCATCATCGAGATTTTCTCATCGTGAATCAAGATGTAAGGTTTCTCGTAAACGCCTTCCATTTTTTCAGAATCGGTGATGAAGTAAGGAGAAATGTAGCCTCTGTCAAACTGCATACCTTCTACAACGTCAACAGAAGTTTCAGCAACTTTTGCTTCTTCGATTGTGATAACGCCTTCTTTTTTAACTTTTGCCATTGCCTCGGCGATAAGTTTACCGATTTCGGGATCGTTGTTAGCAGAAATTCTTGCTACGGCTTCGATTTTTGAATTGTCATCGCCAACCTCTTCTGAATTTGCTTTGAGGTTTTCAACAACTTTTGCAACAGCCTTGTCGATACCGCGTTTAAGGTCGGTAGGATTAGCACCTGCTGTAACGTTTTTCAAACCTACGCCAACGATAGCCTGAGCCAAAACAGTAGCAGTTGTTGTACCGTCGCCTGCGAGGTCGTTGGTTTTTGAGGCAACTTCTTTAACGAGTTGTGCGCCCATGTTCATGAACGGGTCGTCGAGTTCGATTTCTTTTGCAACTGTTACACCGTCTTTTGTGATTTGGGGAGCACCGAATTTTTTCTCAATAACAACGTTACGACCTTTGGGTCCGAGAGTTGTTTTTACAGCGTTTGCAAGTTCGTCAACACCTTTTTTCAAAAGGTCTCTTGCTTCGATATTGTATTTAATTTCTTTTGCCATTTTTGTAAAATAATTTTAGTGATTAAACAATAGCCAAAACATCTGACTGATTCATAATGAGATATTCCTCGCCGTCGAGTTCGATTTTTGTACCGGCGTATTTGCCGTAAAGTACAATATCGCCTGCTTTGAGTTCCATAGCCTCGTCTTTTGTACCGTTGCCTACTGCAACGATTTCGCCGCGCTGCGGTTTCTCCTTAGCAGAATCCGGAATATAAATTCCTGATTTAGTCTTTGTTTCCGCTTCTTGCACTTTCACTACTACTCTTGTGCCAAGAGGTTTAATGTTTAATGCCATTTTGTTTTAATATTTTAAAATGTTATACTTTAATTTTCAAATTCGTTTATGTCTTATCCACATTTTGTGCCAAAAGAAAAAAGCGGAAATTTTGTCATATTTTAAATGACATTTTGGCTGTATTGACATTTTGTCAGACTGACATGGCAGAAAAAATGACAAAAAAATCCCTAAAATCTTGCACCGAAACTGATTTTTGAAAATTGTCTTGAAAATGTGGTTCCTATATTGTTTTCATAGCCGACGATAGTCATATATCTGGACGAATCTATGCTGAAAAAATATCTTTTTCCGAAATTATATATCATGGCAAAACAACCTGAAATCGTAACCTCCGGCTGAGAATATTTCATTTTGTGATAAATGCCGTCAGTTTCAAAACCCTTTTCCTCATAAAACAAAAACATCGGTATCGCCGAAATATGAAGCAAAAGTTTTTTCTTTTTTGTAACAAAATTATAACCGTATCCTGCCCCTAAACCTGCACATTGAAGATCTATTTTTTGTACGCCTGACGAATCGCATTTTTTTGCCCAAGCAGAAGTATATGTTGCCCCGAAAAGCATACTACCGCATTTTTTCATTTGAATGAGGCTTTTGTCGAAGGCAGCAGGATATGCAAATTTTTTGTTGTTCCAAACGTAATATGATGATAGTTGAAAAATTTTAACATCCAATCCGCTGTTTTTTATTTTTACTTTCAAGGTATCACCGATGGAGATTTCGCCCGACAAATCGTATGCTGTGCAGAAATCAATTCCGAGGCCGAAACTTCGTCCGTTGTACTTTATACAAAAATCTTTGTTTTCTTTTTCCGTATTGCGTATTTTAAATTTATAGCCGATATTAAAACCGTAAAAACTGAAATTGACACCAATCTTAGTGTTAAGTGGGTTTTCAAAATCAACTTCATTATCTTTGTTTGCTATTGTTATGCCGACAGAGGATATTTCGGGTTGAAACGATGCAATAAATTTTTTCTCAGGTCTTTGTACATAATTTGTGTCGTATTTTGAAACATTATAATGCGAAAATAATATATCTGATGTTTTTTCTGTGAATTTGCTTTGGGCAAAAGTGTTCCCGTTAAAAAGCAAAAACATAATAACGAAAAACACTCCGCCCTTAATGATATAAAATTTTATTTGCTGCATAACATTTTTTGAAACAAAAGTATAATAATTTCATGTAGCAAACAATTAATTTTTTGTTAAAAGTTTTAGACAGCCCGGTTAATGATTTACTTACAGGCTGTACGAAAATTTACATTATCCGAGTCCTAAAACTGTTTCCGGTGCGATGTTAAGTCTTTGGCTTATAACTTTTCCGAAAGCAAGTGTAGGTTCTGCTTTTCCAGTGATATATTCTTCCGTTTTGGACGGCGAGAGTCCGAGAAACGAGGCAAGTTTTTCGGTCGTTATGCCGGTTTCGTACATACGGAGTTTTATCAAGTCAAAAAGCGACGGTTCACCCAAAGAATAATGCGCCTCCTCATAATCGGCTACAAGATTGCCTAACATTTCAAACTCAATATAATTAGGGTCGTTTTTCGGTGTTGAGTCGTTAATAAGCGGCAGCAAAGTTTCAATCCTCTGCATTAATACATTGTATTGTTCTTCGTTTTCTATCTTGGTCATTTCTTTCAAAAATTAAATTGTTGAACAATCCGGAATTCTGTCATATTCGGCATGAGTTCCGACAAACCGTATCAAAACAAACTGTGGCGTAAATTGAATTACGACAATCAGCCTGAAATCATTGCCTTTGATGTTGAAAACATAATGTTGGTTTCCGACATTATCGGCTGTTGAAAAATCTTTTTTTACGTCTGCAAAATTTTTCCACTGTGCTTTTTCAACTTTTTTAGCCCACCGTTGAAACGCCGTTTTTGATTCTGGGTGTTGCTCGACGTAGTTTTTTATCGTTTTCAATGAAATTATTCTCATTTCATATTGCCTTAAATTTTCTTGCAAGTTTAAAACATTTTCCGCTTATTGCAAAATTTTTCTGCAAAAAAAATAAAAAAAACCGCTTGAAACAAACGGGGCTTTTTTATTAAGTTGTTTAGTGGTGATAATTCGGAAGTCCTTCCAACTTCTTGATAAATTGAACGTTGTTAGTTTGTAAGTCGGAAAACATATCGCCAACATCGCTGTACAATGCCTGATACCAAGAGTATTTTGAAAAATAATTAGTCAGTTCTTTTGAACCGAAACGGAAATTATTCCTCGCAAAAAAATAATTCCTTAAAATTCTCAAATCCTCTTTGTTCCAGTCTTTGAAATCGTCTTCGGTGTAATCACGCGATGACCCTATAACCCACAAACGCTCAAATTTGTCCTCGTATGTGCGGGAATCCTCAACATCGGATTTTGAAAAAATGTATTTGTAGCGTTTCGCAAGGTTGAAACCACCCCACAGAATCAAAATTCCGGCAACGACAAAAATAGGAATTTTCAATTTTTCAAACAGCGGTTTTTCTGTTTTTTTAACAGGTTTTTGAAAAGCGGCTGTTTTCTTCGTTTCGGGTTGCGGTTCTGGATTCGTAATAGGAATCTCAGCCTCAGGCGTTGGATTTTTAGCCACTGAATTTTGCTTAATATCTCCGTCTTTTGAAACTTTTACTTTCAGTGTTACGGGAGTAGAATTTTCTGTGTTAACAACCTTTTGAGTTTCAGAAACTTGGTTTTTTACACCTAAAATTTTAGCCTTTTCTTTTGCTAAATCATCCTTGTTTAAAATGCCCTCCTCATAGAGTTTTTGCAAATCCATGAGGCGGGCGATTTGTTCGTCAGTCATCTTATTTTTAAGAATTTAAGATTTTTTGCTTTTCAATTTCAAATTCTTCCTGTGTCAATACACCTGAATCCAAAAGAGATTTTATGTTGCGAAGTTTTTCAACTTTGTCGTTTTCAATTTTGCTGTTTTCAACTTTATCATTGTTAACTTTCTCTTTTTTGGCTATTGAGTTTGCTAATTTAGTTCCTAAAAAAGCGGCTCCACCTGATACTGCAAAATTCTTTACGAGATTTGCAAGAGGGGAACTCGAATCACTTATGCCGTCTGTTGATTGTTTCATATTGTAGTTTTCAACTTGTGTTCCGAGTAGAAACAAATCAATCAACCAAACAATCCCCAACAATATAAATGCCGGTCTTATAGAAAAACCTAGAATAAACAGCATAATGTAAAATAAACCTTTTAGCCATTTCCCAAGGTAGAATTTATGAAAACCAAATGCGCCAAAAAAGAACCAAAGAAAATATGCTATTAATTTCGATTTCATTTTATTTTGTATTTTTAGTTAAACTTAGTTAATCTTCATAACCGATTGTAACAGTAGATTCTTGACCTTCGACGGTTAATTGAACCGTTCTGTGATTTACAGTTGCGTCAAACACATAACCGCTTTTTTGAACTGCTTTTATTTGATATGTTCCCAGTTTTACATTCTCCCATTTTAATGTTTGTTTTCCGCCTATTTCCGTATTATATTGACCATTTATGTATAATAAATAAGGGTTTGAAGATTTGTTTACGACATAAAATGTGGCTTTTTTTACTCTTTGGTTTTCTTGTTTTTCAACAGAGGCATACCATTCGTCAGCATAATCAAATAATTTTTGGTAAATTGCATTATATTTGCTAAAAAGATTTTTAACTTGATCTGTATAATCAATATTACCACAGCATGATTCATTTATTGCGCATGTAATGTCGCTGCAATTTTCGTATTGACTTTTTAGTTTTTCAATTATATTTTTTGCAGAGGTTACTAATTGTTGCCATTGCGGATTAAGCGTTGTTGCTTGTTTTTCTAACCAATCATACGTGTATGAAACACTACCTTGTTGTGATAATAGATTGACAGCCTGATTTATATACGTATTAGGATTGGATATGGGATTATTGTCAATATTTTCTTGTGCCATATTTATAATGGTATTACATTCAAGAAAATTACGGTTAATGCTGCTGAGTTTCTTTTCTTTCGCTATGTTCCATTTTATACCTTCACAACCGAACATTGTGAAATCTGTTAAAAAATATCGCACTGGCAGTGCATCATTTTCATTCTGCATTGATTGTAGTTGATTTTTCAAATAGCCTGAAACTGAGGTTATTAAATCCCCTCCATTGCGCAAATTGATAATAGCGTCTTCCCATGAATCAGTTTCTAACTGAGGTCCTTTTACGGTAATGTTTACTTGGAATCCACTGTTTCTAAATTTGTTGTTGACTTCGGAAGAATTTCCGACTTTGAAATTTAAATCAGCACGGTAATGTAACTTAGCATCCATTCCAAAATCAGTAGATAAACCGTTATTGTTTTCGTCAGAATCAAGAGTTAGTTCCACAATTACAGTAGAGGCTTTTCCTATGCCTGATACGAAATGAGTACCATATCTCATTTTGAAGGCGTTAAAATTACCGTCATCTAACAATTTTTGTGCTTCCGGAGTAAAAACAGGTTCGTCTTGATAGAAATAATTTCCAAAATCAACGGTTCCTATAAAAATCAGTTTTTCTGAAACTTGGTTTCTTGAAGATGTCATTTTTTGTACTTCCGAAGCACTGAGACTTGCCATATTTAGAAAAGAAACGCTACCTGATTTATTGGAACTTTTGAACATATTGTATTCGTATTCGTTTTTTGTATAAAATACTTCAACTTTTGTAGTAGCACCTTGCGTTCCCTGTTTTTTCAATAATTTTGCATCCCTTGATGCGCTTGTAAAACACTGTCTTGTTACGGTAAACGGGTCGGTTATGTTTATACCCTTACCAACTTCGATTGCTGCTTCTTGGTCATCTGATTTGAAAAAGGCTGCATCATAACTACTTCTGCTTTGTGCATTTGCATTTATGTACAAGAAGAATGACAAAACCCAAAAGACAATTTTTTTCTTCATTTTCTTTTTATTACTTTTTCCCCTTGCGGCTCAGAAAGGAAGTTAATTTTTGTAAAAAAGAAAGCGCGAACCGCATACACTTTATAATTTATAATTATACCTGAAATGAAGGTCGTGAGAATTACCTGAAACAAGGGTACAATTATAGCAGTTCACGCCTATGCAATAGGCGAAACCGCTATGCTGTCTCTTGTTTCATTTGAAAATTTCTCACGTTTTCATTTCAAGAAAAGCATAACGCTTTCGTTCTAAAAAATATTTTTTTATTGTGTCGAGTGTTTACACATCCGACGTTGCAAAATTAGAAAGATTTTGGATTTATAGAAAAAAAATTGAATATTTTTTTGGACGTTAATTTTATTTTGGCTTAATTTGCATAGAAAAAAACTTTGTAACAGACAAAAAATATTTTGATATGCGCAAATTAGTAGTAACAATTAATGACAGTGCCGTGATGCCACGACTCAAATCGGCTATCAGGCAGTTGAACGGCGTAGAGCGTGTTGTCGCTATGCGTGAAGTTTCGTTGCGCTCTGTTCCCAAAGTAGGCAAAACTCACCAAATATTTTTGCAAAGGATTGATTCTTTATCGCAACTTTCTGACGGTTGGGACGGCAATGACAGCAAGGCTATTGATAGTGAATGTATCAAAAAAATCAGGCACATTATAACTAAAATTGATGAGTCATTGTTGAAAGGGTGGGTTTTGTTTCCTGAATCGCACGGATATTTGTATTTCGATTATACGGGTGCAAACAGCATTGCCGGAATTACATTGACACCCAACAAGATGGTTTATTTTGTGCAAAAAGGCGACTGTGTACAAAAAAACGACGGTGTGAAACTAACATCGGCAAATTTTATTTCTGTATTGGAACAAGTAAATGGGTGAGGAGTTTTCAGAAATTGTTTCCTTTTCATGCCGGTATTATTGCGGATATTGACGGCAAGCGGGTAACAGCCGTTACTGACATCACTCCGGAAATAATGATGTTGCAGAAAAGACTCGCAATGATTTGTAGTGAGATAGTAAAATTTTGACACAAAACTCTTACATTTTCGGATTGCAATTCCGAAAATGTAAGAAAATAAATATGTCCTTTCTTCGATCAATATTTTTTTTGAAAAATATCAAAAAAAACATTAACTTTGCTTTTCGTTTAGGAAAAGACAATGAAACAAAAACACACACTACTTATATTACTGATACTGAACTTTTTACACGGTTATGCACAGCAGACGGAATTTTTTGATGTAAAAAACGGCGTGTCCGGAAACCTGATTGACAAAATCTTTCAGGACAAAAGCGGTAACGTATATTTTACAGGAAAAAGCGGCGTCATAAAATTTGACGGAACGGAATTTTCAACCCCGCTGAAAAAAAACTCGCTGAACAACATTCAACCGTGGGTAAAAAGCATATATTTTGACGACCAAAAAACGTTTTTCGGCACAACACGAGGTCTTATTCTCCATGACGATTTGTCAGAAAAGGATACGCTTTTAAGACTTTATGTCAGGGATTCAGTGATAACAGAGGGCTATATTTCGTCTATGGTGAGAAGTAAATCACCTGATGCACTGATTGTTACAGTTTCAGGCGATGGACTTACTGCAATAGATGCTAAAACTGGTGAAACTATTATTCCGTTGTCAAAACAACTTGATTCCCTGTGCGCAACCGTGCGGCCGGGGACGCTTTTTATTGACTCCAAAAACTGTCTGTGGACTTTTGCCTCGGAAGGTACTTTCAGAAAAATCAACCTTGACAACCTCACCCGCGACAATCTCGATATAAGTTTTGCCGACAAAGAGCCGCTTATAGTAACCGCTGCGGCTGAAATTCCCGAAACTTCCGACATGGTTTTTGGAACGGTACATCACGGCATTATAAAATACGAACGCAAAACGGGAAAACTTTCAGCCGTAAAAACCGCCTCAAAGGAAATCTCCGGCAGAATCAACACAATTCTCTGTCTAAGAAACAGTTATGACGGCAGCAAAATACTTGTCGGCTCGGAAGATTTCGGACTTTTGCACTACAACCACGTTACGGGAGAATTAAAGCCGACAACAGTAAAAAACAACCGTATCAACCTGAACAACTGCAAAATACACGATATTTTTCAAGACCGTTACGGAAACGTCTGGGGCTGCGTTTTTCAAAAAGGACTGCTGCTCGCGGCAAGAAAATCTGACTTGTTTTCAGTTTTGGAACTCGACGGCAATTCCTGCCCAGTTACCGCAATTATCGGCAAAGACGACGGAACGGTTTGTGCCGGCACTGACGGCTCAGGCGTTTACATTGTCAGTCCTGACGGCTCGCAAAAGGTGTTTACCGCCGAAAATTCGCCGCTGCCAAACAACTCCGTTATGTCAATGGCTCTTGACAAAGACCAAAACCTTTGGGTCGCGACTTTTGCGGGCGGACTTTCAAAGATTTCTTCCGACAGGAAAAAACTCGAAAATTTCAGTCTTGACGTTGATTTTCAAAGGATTCAGTGCATGTTTTTTGACGAGAGAAGAAACCGTCTTATTCTCGGCACTCTCGGCGCGGGAACGGTTGTTTTGAATTTTGAGACTACGACCATAAACATTCAAAAAGTTGACTTTCCGCAGTATGTCAACAATATTTATGAAGATTCGGCGCATCATTTTTATATCAACAATTATCAGACAGACAGCACGTTGACACAAAAAATGCGTCAAATCGGCTCTAAAAGGGAAGTTTTTATCCACGCCGCAGAAGAAGACCGTCAAGGCTGTATCTGGTTTGGCGGCGAAAACTATCTCTGGAAATACAATCCGAAGACAGATTCCGTTGAAACCGTTGAAAACAAGGACTTTGCGGGTTTTGTTCAGACGATGTTTTTTGACCGTTACGGCTGTCTGTGGTACGGCACTCAGGACAGGCTCGTAAGGTACGACATCAAAAACGAGGATTTTGTCGCCTTTAATTCTCAGGACGGACTCTCCGGCTCGGAATTTTCGCCGCACGTGGTCTGGAAAAGCCCTGACGGACGGTTTTTTGTCGGCAACAACGGCGGAATCACCGTCATAACCCCGCCCGAAAACCTGCCGGAACTCTCCACCGACGGCGAACTTTATTTTTCGTCAATGACAATAGCCGGAAAACAAGTCCCCGGATTCAACTGTCATACAAGGCACATCGAAATCGAATACGACAAAAATATGTTTTCTGTAAAACTCAGAATCCCTGAGTTTTCCAATTTTCACCGCTTGAAATTCCGTTACAGGCTCAAAGGCTTTGACAACGAGTTTTATCAGATTCCCGAAGGCGAGCCGCAGATTTCTTTCACAAACCTGCCTTTTGGAAACTACGTTTTGGAGGCTCAGGCTTTTTTTGACGAAAAAGACCTTCAAAAACCCTCTTGCAGCCTTGAAATCACCGTTTTGCCACCGTGGTACAGAACTTTTTGGGCGTATTGCGTTTATATTATAATAGCGGTGCTTTTGTATTTCGGCGTTCTTTCATACAAGAAAAACAGCGAAAGCCTCAGACGGCAGAAAATCGAAAACAACAAAATGGAACTTCGTCTTGAAAACTTCAAAAATAAACTTTTAGCGGGGTTACAGCCGGAAAAAAGCACTAAGACGGACGAAGTATCCTCCGACTTAAAACTCCTCAGAAAAATCATGGATTCGGTCAATAAGCATATTTTTGAGTCGGATTTCGGCGTTAACGAACTCAGCCGTGAAATCGGTATTTCAAGGGTACATCTTCACCGCAAATTAAAGGAATTGCTTAATATCACGCCGCTAAATCTTATCCGCGCCGTTAAAATGAAAAATGCTGCAATGCTTTTGGTGGAAAACGGACTTTCTCCGAGCGAGGCGGCTTTTAAACTCGGCTTTTCGAGCCATTCATATTTTTCGAGTTTTTTCCGTGACTATTTCGGCATGCCGCCGACGGAGTTTGCCGCCAAATTTTCGCTTAAAGAAAACCATGACGAATATGAAAAAATTATTAACAAAGACCTCAAACCGAAGGAAGAAATGTAACAAAGTTTTTAAGAAATGTTACATATTTGTTAAAATACTATAATTCAGACTGTTACAGACTGTTAAAAAAACTAAGAATGATACAAAACTGACAGTATTTGTAACAAAAATATATAATACGGTTTAGCCTAATTTTAAATCTTTGTAACGCAAAATGGAGTGGTTTTTAATATTATCTTAACACTCCGCTAAACTATTATTAAAATTTAACTTAAATTCAATCAAATGAAGGCTAAACTAAATTTTCTCAGGGCATTGCTTTTAATGCTGCCCTTGATGTTAGTTTCCTTTGCCGCGTCTTCACAGAACGCGGCATCAGGAACGGTTGTTTCCGACACGGGCGAACCTCTTATCGGCGTTACTGTCCAGGAGCAGGGAACAACCAACGGAACGATTACCGATTTGGACGGTAAGTTTTCTCTCAGTGTTGCGGCAAACGCGCAACTCGTATTCTCTTTTATAGGATACGAAACACAGATCCTTCCCGCCGCTTCGGGCATGAAGGTTACAATGACCGAAGACACCAAAGCCATTGACGAGGTTGTCGTAGTAGGTTACGGTACACAAAGAAAAGAAGCCGTTACGGGTTCTGTCGCTTCGGTAAAAGGCGACGACATGAGAGCCGTTGCTGGTTCCAACATTACCCAGTCTTTGCAGGGACGTGTTGCCGGTGTTGAAATGACACAGACATCTTCAAAACCGGGCGAGACGATGCAGATTCGTATCCGCGGTACACGTTCGCTTAATGCAAGCAACGACCCGCTTATCGTCCTTGACGGTATTCCTTTTGCAGGAAACCTCTCCGACATCAACCCCTCAGACATCAAATCTTTGGACATTTTGAAAGATGCTTCTGCAACCGCTATTTACGGTTCTCGTGGTGCTAACGGCGTTATCATTATCACTACCAACAGAGGTTCAGAAGGTCAGAAAGCGCAATTTTCTTACAACGGATACTACGGCGTTAAGAAACTTTTCTCAAAATTCCCGATGATGGACGGTGAAGAGTTCGTAAAACTGCGTGAAGCAAGAGGTCAGTTCAAAAATTCTGTTGATGAGGCTAACAGCAACAATGTTGACTGGCAAGACCTTTATTTTGAAACTGGTATGGTTACAAGCCATGACATCGGCGTTACCGGCGGTACAAAAGCAGGAAGTTACTCTTTCGGTCTTGGTTATTACAAAGAGGAAGCGGTTGTTCCTTCGCAGGATTTTTCAAGATTTTCTTTGAGAGGTTCTGTTGATCAGAAACTCGGAGATTATTTTAAAGTAGGTTTCTCAACCACCAACAACTTTTCCATCACCAACGACTGCAACCAGATTTTTACCATTCTTTCTGCATCTCCTATTGTTAACATTTACAATGAGGACGGTACGGTAAAAGACCGTGTTGACAATACTGACGGAACGCGTTACGTAGTAACTGCCGACAAAGTAAACGACCTCGGCGACAAATATGCAAACGTAAGAAAAGCATTCGGTACTTACAATACTTTCTACGGTGAGGCAGAACTTCCTTACGTTAAAGGTTTGAAATACAGAATCAACGTAGGTCTCAACCTCCGTCATCAGAACAACGGCTCTTATACCGGCGTAGGCGTTTTCAGCGGTACTCCCACTACAAATTCAAACGCTTCGGTTACCAACTCGCTCACAACAAACTGGGCTGTTGAAAACCTTATTACATACGACAAAATTTTTGCTGAAAAACATTCAATCAACTTTGTAGCAATGTATTCGGCAGAAGAGAATATGTACAATTCTTCAAATATCAGCGCAAAAGACATTCAGTCTGATCATTTCCAATATTTCAACCTCGGACGTGCTGACGGTACATACACCGTTAACCCCGATTATCAGGGCTATCAGAAATCAGGTCTTATCTCTTACATGGGCAGGGTTATGTATTCTTACGACAGCAAATACATGATTAGCGCAACGGTAAGAAGCGACGGTTCTTCAAGACTTGCAGAAGGTCATAAATGGCACACTTATCCGGCTGTTTCACTCGGTTGGAACGTAAGAAACGAATCATTCATGGACAGTTTTGACTGGCTCGATCAGTTGAAAGTACGTGCCGGTTACGGTGAGACTTCAAACCAGTCTGTTGATCCTTACAAAACTCTCGGACTTCTTGCAACACAGCCTTATAACTTCGGCGGTGAAACTATTACAGGTTTCAGAGTTACAGAACTTCCGAACCCCGGACTCGGCTGGGAATATTCTTCAACATGGAACTTCGGTCTTGATATGGCATTCTTCCGCAACCGTTTGAATGTTACGGCTGAATACTATGCAATGAAAACCAAAGACGTTCTTTTGGGAATTTCAATGCCCGGTACAACCGGTGTAAGTTCCGTTATGGCAAACATCGGCGAGACTCAGAACAAAGGTTTCGAGATGAGTGTTGACGGTACTATTATCGACAACAAAAACGGCTGGACTTGGACGGCAGGCTTAAACTTCTACATCAACCGCAACAAACTTACCAAACTTGCATCTGGTCAGACAGAAGACAAAGGCAACAACTGGTTTGTAGGCATGCCTATCGACTGTATTTATGACTACAAATATGAAGGCATCTGGCAGGAAGACGAGGAAGAGACAAGAAAAATTCTTGAACCTTCCGGCAGTGCAGGTATGATTAAAGTAAAATACACCGGCGAATACGGTGCTGACGGCAAACCTGTTAGAAAAATCAACGACGATGACAGAGTTCCCCAGAGCATGGAATGTGATTTCCAAGGCGGTTTCAACACCACCGTTGCATGGAAAAACATCGATTTGAACATCGTAGGCGCATTCAAGGCAGGCGGATTGCTTATCAGTACTCTTTACGGCGGCTCAGGTTATTTGAACCTTCTTTCAACCAAAAACAACAACGTTTCGGTTGATTACTGGACTCCTGAAAACACCGGAGCGCGTTATCCGAATCCCAAAACCGAACGCAGCAGCGACAATGCAAAATATGCAAGCACGCTCGGTTATTTCGACGCTTCATACTTGAAAATCCGTACTATTACCCTCGGATACAATTTCGACAAACTTTCGGCTTTGAAAAACGCCGGAATCTCGAAAATGAGAGTTTACTTCTCAGTTATCAATCCGTTTGTAATGTTCTCACCCTACAAGAAAGAATCAGGCATGGATCCTGAAACCAACTCTTACGGTAACGAAAATTCTGCCGTTGCTTACGGTCAGAAACGTCTTCTTACCATCGGTACCAATACGCCGTCAACGAGAACTTATATGTTCGGTATGAATTTTACATTCTAAAACAAACATAATATAAAGAAGAAAAAATGAAAACAAAATTAACAACATACATAGCAATAGCAGCAATGTCGTTTGCCGCAGTCAACGGTCTTACGGGCTGCAACGACATTCTTGACGAAGAGCCGCGCGGAATTTTTACTCCCGATTTTTATAAGACTGACAAGGGTATGGAAGGCGGTCTTGTGGGACTTTACCAAAACTTGCGTTATGTTTACGGAAATATGTACTTTTTCAATTCTCTTGAAACAGGTACTGACGAATATACATGGGCGCAGAGTGCGGACGGCAACTTCAAAGACGCAGACCTTTCGGGTGTCGGCACGTTGACTCCGTCTTCTTGCAGAAGTGATGTGTTGTGGGGCAATGCCTTTGCGTCAATCAACTCTGCAAACAACCTTATTGAAAACGCAGAGTCCGGCAATGTTTCAAAATCTCTTATCGCAGAGGCTTATTTCTTCCGCGGATTCAATTATTTCTGCCTTGTTCAGACATTTGGCGGAGTGGCTTTGGATCTCGGCTGCGGCGTGTTGAAACCCGTTACGGAAACTGTCAGAACCAGCAAGAGAAATACTGTTCCGGAAGTTTACAAGCAGATTTTCATAGACCTAAAATATGCTGCTGACAATCTTCCCGATAATTCCCGCACGACAGGTACTGTTACCAAAAACGTGGCAAAATTTTTCCTGTCAAAAGCGTATTTGACTTACGGCTGGTGGCTTGAAAATCCGAACGGTATTCCCACTTATCCCGAATGTTCAAGAGCCGACCTTGACGGACACGATTATAACTGGTATTTTGAGCAGGCTTACGCAGTTGCTAAGGAAGCAATCGACAATCCCGGTCCTTACGGTCTTATGCCGACTTATTATGAAGTAAATCTCGGTGCAAACGACAGAAACAAGGAATGTATGTTTTATGCCGACAGAACCGAATCCGACGAATTTTTCAACGGCGGCAATCTTTCATACGCAGGCGGTAGCGGAACAGAACAGACTACTGTCTGGGCTCCTACCTGGAACTATTGCAACCTTCGTACCTACAAAACCGCCGAAGGTTCTATAAAGAATGAAAAAGGCGAGGAAACCAATCAGACAGACCCGTGCAAACGTGAGGCTGCTCAATGGGCTGGCCGTCCGTGGACACGTATGGCTCCTGTTCAGGAAGTTTTCACGGATATTTTCACCGACAAGGACAAGGATTCCCGTTATGACGGAACGTTTGTAACCGTTTACCGCGCAAACTGGGCAAAAGGCGGCGATAAAGCCGAAAAATATTACAACGCCAACCTTATGCCTGTTCAAAACGGTGATGCTGTTTTGACGTTTGTGCCGGAGCAACTTTCTACAACGGTGGAATATCCGCAAGCCGGTTTGGGTAAAAGCAATGTCGGTGCAGGTGAAACCGAAGGCCGTGCAGACTGGGTTATCGAACCCGAAAGCATAAGCCGCAACGCTTATCCCGGACTTTGGAAACTCGGCACTTACCGTACTGACAACGGTACAGGTTTGGGTCAGCCTAACGGCGCATTAACCCGTCCGTTTGTAATTGCCAAATTCTCTGAACTTTACCTTATCGCAGCCGAGGCTGCCGTAAAATCGGGCAAAAACACCGAAGCGCGTGAATTGGTAAACGTTTTGCGTGAAAGAGCCGGTAAATGGAGTTTCAACAATGCTGAAAACAAGTCTGTCAGCGAAGATTTTTCATCTGACCTGACAAGTGCCACCCCCGCTACAATTGACATTGATTATATCCTTGACGAGCGCATGAGGGAACTTTTCGGTGAAGGTATCCGCTGGTATGACCTTGCACGCACCCAGACTTGGGAAAAACGTGCCGGTGAATATACCATTTGCGATCAAAATTCAAAGGGCGCATGGTGTGAGAAGAAAACCGTTAAACGTACTATTGAGAAATTCAATTATCTCCGTCCCATTCCGACGGGTCAGTTGAACTCAATGGATATGTCTGCGGAAGATGTTGCATCATACCAAAATCCGGGATACAACAATTAGAAAATTAGTTTCTCATAAATAAATTTAAACCCCGCTCTAATTAATCCTTTCAGGCGGGGTTTTTTATTTGTTATTACTTTGAATAATTATGTATAACGAATTGTATTGAATCGAATTGAATCGAATTGAATCGGGGGTTCACACCCCCGCCTATTATGTTTCGTCCTTTCAGGACTCGGTTTCATATATCTTCGGAAACCAAACCCCGAAGGGGTGATACATTATAGGCGGGGGTGTGAACCCCCGATAATATATACAATAGATAAATTTTTAATTGAAGTATTGCACCTTACACTTCTTCCACAATATTTTCTGTAATTCTGTAAGATGCGATTGCGATTGCAAGTGATTGAGCCAGTCTCTCGATAAAATCAATTTGATATTCTTCAAAAATTTCCATTGAAGCAATCTCCAAAACTCCGAGAACGTTATTATCCATTACCAAAGGTATCAAAAGAAGATTTTTGGGATTTGTTTCGCCCAAACCGGTATGAACTTCAATGTAATGCTCAGGAAGTTTTGTTAAGAAAATTTTCTCCTTTTCCAAGAAACACGTGCCTACCAAGCCGTCGCCCGGATAAACAATATGTTTGATAAATTTGCTTTTTTGATATGCAACCGAAGCCATTTGTTCAAGATAAACGTTGTCTTTGTCCTTATCGTTGAGGACAAAAATTCCGCCCATAACGGCATCCACATATTCCGTAAGTTTTTTCAAAACGTCCGTCATCATCTCTTTTGTACGACCCGAACCCATACGGATAATATCGCCCAAGACCGCCAGACCTTCCGCAGCCCACTGACGGCGTTTGTTTTCCAACTGACGTCTTGCTTCCTCGTCCCGCGCCTGGCGAAGTGAGTTACGCATTTCAAGCAGAGAGTTGCCGAGGTTGTCCTGCTCCGAAAGAAGTTTGAACTGAGAGTCAAGGTTGCCTTCACCAATCTGACGCGCAAAACCGGCGTATGCCGCAAAACCGTCAATCAGAGAGTCCAAAGACTTTTTCATCTGACCGATTTCGTCGTCCCTTTCTATGTCCAACTTGTCAACAACCAATCCTCGCGACATTTGAAACAACTGGTTCTCAATCACTTGGATAGGTTTGCTGACCGAGTTTCCAAAGTAATACAAGATAACGGTCGCTATGACGACAAGCACAATACCGATGATAATTGTTACGCGGATAAGAAAATTGACACGCTTATCAAGGTCTTCTTTTTTCTTGAAAACTTCTTTGTCGATATAATCCTCGTAAACACCGGTTCCGATAACCCAGCCCATCGGTTCAAAAAGTTTGATGAACGAAATTTTTGGTACCCAAGCCTTTGCGTCAGGTTTGTAAAAAGAGTATTTAAGATAACCTTCACCGTTGTTGGATTTTATAAGCGCAGAATATGCATCGTACATGTTAACATCTGTTTCCTCAATGTAAAACACGTGCGGCGCACCTTCCAAATGCTGCATTGTAGCGTGCATAACTACCTCGTGAGGCGGATCGTAACGGTTTATCCACAAATATCCGTCTGTTCCAAAACGTAAGGTTCTGAGGTTTTCCAAAGTGTAGACCATTCTGTTGACCACCAACTGGTTCATATTAAAATCGGCTACTGTATCGGTCATGCTCAAACCGAAACGCTCCCTTACACCCAATTCGTTAGAAACGTTATACGTTGCCTCTATCATCTTGTAGGCAATGTTAACGATGTCTTTCAATTGTTCTTTAATATTGTCAATTTCGTCGTCCCTGAAATGCTCGATGTCTTTTTCTGCCTGCATTCTAAAATTATAAATAGAAGTAAAGGCGATGAGCAAAATTGATGTCAACACCGTAACACTCGTAAATAGGGGCAGTTTGGTTCTTAACTTCATAATTTTGAATTTTGACTTGTCTAAAAGGCAAAGATATAAAAATATTCTCAAATTCCGTACCTATTTTTTTTAAAACTTTTTTTTCGTATTGAAAAAAAAGTTTGTAAATTTGCCCTCTACAATTCAAAGATACACATTTTATGTCTCAAAATATTGACCAAGAGGGTAACAATCAGGAAGATACCCAAAATGAAAATGAAAGAATAGCGGGCGGAGTTCAGAACCATTTGCAACTGAAATCTGTTTCGGGAATGTTTAAAAATTGGTTTATTGATTACGCTTCATACGTAATCCTTGAACGCGCCGTACCCGAAATTGACGACGGTTTAAAACCCGTTCAAAGGCGCATACTTCACGCAATGAAACGCCTTGACGACGGACGTTACAACAAGGTTGCTAATATCGTCGGCTTTACTATGCAATATCACCCGCACGGCGACGCTTCTATCGGCGATGCTCTCGTGCAGTTAGGACAAAAAGACTTGCTTGTTGACACTCAGGGAAACTGGGGAAACATTTTAACGGGCGACGATGCAGCCGCACCGCGTTACATTGAGGCGCGACTTTCAAAACTCGCCTTGGACGTGGCTTTTAATCCGAAAACCACAAATTGGAAACTCAGTTATGACGGTAGAAACAAAGAGCCGATAACTTTGCCGGTGAAATTTCCGCTGCTTTTGGCGCAAGGTGTTGAAGGTATTGCGGTAGGTTTGTCGTCAAAAATTTTGCCGCACAACTTCAATGAGTTGATGGACGCGTCAATCTCATATCTTAAAAACGAAGAATTTGAACTTTATCCTGACTTTTTGACAGGCGGTTCGATTGATGTTTCGCGTTATCAAGACGGAAAACGCGGCGGAAAATTGCGCGTAAGGGCAAAAATCGAAAAGTTTGACAAACGTGTGCTTTCAATCACCGAAATCCCTTTCGGTACAACAACGGGAAGCCTTATTGAATCAATACTTTCTGCCAACGAAAAGGGCAAAATCAAAATCAAAAAAATCGAAGACAAAACTGCGGCAAACGTCGAAATACTTTTGTACCTCAACGCCGATGTTTCGCCCGATGTAACGATTGACGCGCTTTACGCTTTTACTGATTGTGAGGTTTCGATTTCGGCAAATTCGTGTGTGATTTTAAACGATAAGCCATGTTTCCTTTCGTCAACTGAGATTTTGAAACATTCTGTTGACAAGACGGTAAGCCTTCTTACTCAGGAACTTAATATTTTGTTGGACGAACTTGCCAATAGTTGGCACGATGCTTCGCTCGAAAAAATCTTCATCGAAAATCACATTTATAATTTGATTGAAGATTGCGAAACTTGGGAGGCAATTGTCCAAACCATTGACACGGCTCTTGACCCTTGGAAACATCTTTTGAAAAAGCCGGTAACAATAGACGATATAACGCGCCTTACCGAACTAAAAATCAAGCGAATATCCAAATATGACGCTTTCCGTGCCGACAATTATATCAAAAGTCTTGAAAAGCAGATGGAAGAGGCGCAATACAAACTCGACCACATTATCGACTACACAATCGAATATTATCAGGGCATAAAAGATAAATACGGAAAAAAATATCCGCGCCGCACGGAGATTAAAAACTTCGATAATATTGTGGCTCAGGAAGTTGTGGTTGCTAACGAAAAACTTTACGTCAACTGGGAAGACGGTTTTGCGGGTATGGCTTTGAAAAAAGACGAGTTTATTTGCAATTGTTCTAATTTGGACGACGTTATTGTTTTTCACAAAGACGGAAAATACACAATATCAAAGATTTCCGACAAGTTTTTTATCGGTCAGGACGCGATGTATATCAACGTTTTCCGCAAGAACGACGAAAGAACGATTTACAACGCTATGTACCGCGACGGCGCAACGGGAATTACTTACGCTAAACGTTTTTCTGTCAAGGGCATAACTCGCGACAAAGAGTACGATTTAACGCAAGGCACACCAAACAGTGTGGTAACGTATTTTTCGGCAAACGCTAACGGCGAGGCAGAAACGGTCAAAGTGATTTTGCGCCCGAAAGCCAAACTTAAAAAGCGTAGTTGGGAATTTGATTTCGGAACTTTGGCTGTCAAAAACCGCGCTTCAATGGGAAATCAAGTTACAAAATATCCCGTTTTGAGAATCACGAAAATGACAAACGGTGTCAGCACGTTAGGTGGCTTGAAAATTTGGTTTGACACTTCGGTTTCAAAACTTAACACTCAGGAAATTGGCGACTTTTTGGGCGAATTTTCTGGTGATGACAAAATCGTAACTATTAGAAAAACAGGACACTACCGCGTTACGGGCTATGATCTCAGCACGCATTTTGACGATGATATAATTTTAATTAGAAAATTCAATCCCGAAGAAATTTATTCTTTGGCGTATTATGATGCGGACATGGAGTTCTGCTACTTAAAGCGGTTTAAGATTGAAGACAGCGACAAAGAATTATATTTGTTGGGCGATAGTCTTCAAAGCAAACTTTACGATTTGACGGTTGACCAAAATCCTATTTTGAAAGTTACCTTTGGTGGCAAATATGCTGACCGTCCCGAAGAAGTAATTGACGCTGTGGAATTTATCGGCGACAAGAGTTATAAGGCTCACGGTAAGCGAGTTAGCATTTATACTGTTGAAACGATGAAGTTTGAACACAACCCCGAAGTTCCGGAAGACGGCGAAGATGATAATCCCGATGACAATCCAGACAACTGGGAAGAACCTGATTTTGAGGTTGTTGACGGCGAAGGTCAAACGGTCATGAAATTGTAAGAAGATGAAATATTTTTTTATCGGCATTGCCGGTTCGGGCATGAGTGCGGTTGCACAGTATTTAAAAGGCAAAGGGCATAAAGTTTCAGGCTCGGACAGAAAGTTTATTAACGGCGGCAGCAATGAGACACGTCAAAAACTCGAAATCTTGGGCATAAAATGTTATCCGCAAGGCGAAGGCGTTTTGGACTCTGATACTGATTTTGCGGTGGTTTCCACTGCGATAGAAGATACGGTCAAAGAATATAAAGCGGCAAAAGACGGCGGTGTAAAAATTTTGCACCGTTCGGATTTGTTAGCGGAAATTTGTAATGCTAATTTTACAATCGCAGTTGCCGGAACCTCTGGAAAATCCACGACTACGGCGATGATTTTTCACGTGCTTCAAGAGTGCGGCTTTGAACCTTCGCTGATAACAGGCGCAGGACTTATCTCTCTGCAAAACAAGGGATTAATCGGTAATGCTTTTGTCGGAAAATCAGATATTCTTGTTATCGAAACCGACGAATCGGACGGTACAATCACAAAATACAAACCGAAAATAGGACTTATTCTCAATATTGACAAAGACCACAAAGAAATTTCAGAACTTGTGCCGTTGTTTGAGACTTTTAAACGCAACACGAAAGAAACTTTAATCGTAAATCTTGACAATCCGCTGTCAAAAAAACTTGATACGGGTCATAATTTTTCGTGTCTTGACTCCGGGGCTGAAAATTACGGTTACGATTTTTCGCAAGATATTTCAGGGATAACGTTTTATTCTAACAATCAACGCTTTACGCTCTCTGTTATTGGTCATCATAACATGGAAAATGCTTTGGCGGCTCTTGCGGTTGCGAGAATTTTTAAGGTAAACGATCTTAAAACGGCGGCCTCGTTAGCAAAATACGAAGGTATTTTCCGTCGTAACAGAATCGTTTTTAACGATGGCAAAATTATGGTTATGGACGATTTTGCGCACAATCCTGCCAAAATTTGCGCAACGGTTTCAGCATGTCAAAAGATTTCAAAACGGGTTTTGGCATGGTTTCAGCCGCATGGTTTTGCGCCGTCGCGTCTTATGAAAACGGAACTTATAGAACGCCTTTCAGAAATTTTGCGCGAAGACGATATTATGATTTTTTCAAAAATTTATTACGCCGGAGGTACGGTTGATAGGTCAATAAGCGCGGAAGAATTTACGGAAGGTCTGCAAAAAAACGGCAAAAAATCCATTTACATAGACGACAGAAACCTTTTAGCAGATTTCTTAAAAAAAACGGTCAAAACCGGCGATATAATTTTGCTTATGGGCGCAAGAGATACAACTTTGAGCGCGTTTTCTGAAAAAATTGTTAACGCCGTAAAAAATTAAAGGGCTGCCCGAAAAGGCAACCCTTTTTCATTAATTTCCAAAAATTGTTTTTATTTTTCCTTATCGTTTTTGGTAAATACGTTTTTGTAAACGATTCCTGCAAGAGCGGCACCTGTCAAAGGAGCAAGAATAAATACCCACAACTGATTCATAGCCAAAGCATTTTCAGAGAACAGAGCCTGAGAAATACTACGTGCGGGGTTTACGCTCGTGTTAGTCAAAGGAATGCTTACGAGGTGAATCAAAGTTAAAGTAAGACCGATTGCAAGACCTGCGTTGTTGCCTGCACCGCCGAATTTATCGGTTGCACCGAGGATAACAATCAGGAACAGGAACGTCAAAACGGCTTCGATAAGGAACGCGCCCAATGCGGTGCAGTCTTGGTAACCTGCCGCGCCTTTGTAGAACTCGTTTCCGTAACCGTTAGCGGCAAAATCTCCAACCGGCATACCGCTCTCTTTTACAATCAGGTAAAGGATTGCAGCGGCAATAATTCCGCCGACGATTTGCGCCAAAGAATACAGACCGAACTCTTTGCCGCTCATTCTTCCGCCCACAAACGCGCCGAAAGATACAGCCGGGTTGAGATGTGCGCCCGAAATGTGTCCGATTCCGTAAGCCATAGCAACAACCGTCAAACCGAAAGCGATTGCAACGCCCAAGAAACTTACCGTGCCGCCTGCAAAAATCGCCGTTCCGCAGCCGCCCGCTACCAAAGTGAATGTACCGATACATTCAGCAACTAATTTTTTTGTTAATGCATCCATTTTTTTGTGTGTTTATTTATTAATTAGAATTTAGCGAAAGTTAGAAACTTTATTTCAAACGGAGAAATTTTTTTTGTATTTTTTTTACAATTATTGATAATACATTAATTTACAGCCGTTTTTAAATACATTCTACAAATTCTCCTCAATAAACTTCACCATTTTTTTGTAAAGATGCCATGTTGTGTTGCCGCCGTAGATTCCGTGGTTTTTGTTGGTGTACTGCATAAACTCAAACTCCTTGTCAGCCTGAACCAAAGCCTCGCAAAAGACCATTGAGTTCTGCGGGTGTACATTGTCGTCGCAACTGCCGAAAATAAGCAAA
>JAEEGL016161350.1_pt1 | contig 23063 bp, 13 predicted proteins | sample 9134231 | NCBI WGS metagenome assembly JAEEGL01 (sample SAMN16246548, study PRJNA631951) | gut metagenome | biome: gut microbiome; feature: rumen; material: fiber-attached | host: Bos | place: Iran: Karaj | collected 2018-10
CCGACGAACACCTTGGAGTTGTCGAGGGCGCTGTAAAGGAGAGCTGCCTTGGAACGGTTCACCTTTTCGATAGCGTCCACGCCACCGAATTCCTTGAGCCACTTGAGGGTGCGGTTCATCACGTACACGGCAAATACCGGCGGCGTGTTGAACATGTTCTTCGCGTCGATGTGGGTCTGGAAGTTCAGCATGGTGGGGATAGTGCGGTTCACCTTGCCCAACAGGTCCTTGCGGATGATGGTCACGGTTACGCCTGCGCAGCTGATGTTCTTCTGGGCGCCGCCATAGACAACGCCGAAGTCGGACACGTTGATCTTGCGGGCCAGGAAGTCGGAGCTCACGTCGGCCATGAGGAAGCCAGACTTCGGCTTCGGGATGTTGTGCCATTCCGTGCCGTAGATGGTGTTGTTGGCGGTGATGTGCAGGTAAGTAGCGTTGTCGCTCAACTTGAGGTTCTTGTCGATGCGGCTGTAGGTCTCGGACTTGGTGTCGCAGGCCACGTTCACGTTACCGAACAGCTTGGCCTCTTTGCAGGCCTTGTTGGCCCACACGCCGGTCAGGGCGTAGTCGGCGGTGGCGTTCTGGTCCAAGAAGTTCATGGGGAGCATGCAGAACAGCAGGGAGCAGCCGCCGCCCAGGAACACGATGTCGTAGTTTTCAGGAATGCCCATGAGGTCGCGGAGGAACTGTTCGGTTTCTTCGAACATGCTTTCGATGGGCTTTGAACGGTGACTCATGGAAAGGATACTGATACCGCTGTTTGCGTAATCGATGCAGGCAGCCGAGGCTTCCTTGAGGGCTTGTTCGGGCAGGACAGAAGGGCCTGCGCTAAAGTTATAGACTTTGTTAGCCATGATGTTTCCTTTTCTGAGGTTGTACCTAGTTTTTGCGTAGCCAAATCTAGAAAAAAGGCTTGTGGGTGGCTTCGTTTTTTAATAACTAGGGAGGGAGAAACCCTCCCTAAGACCTGCCTTGCACTTAATAATCCGGTTAGTTTGGGTCGTAATAATTCAGGCTAAGCGGATTATTTTCGTGGGCACCTTCGGTGCTATGAAAAAACTGCTTGGGGGGGGGATGGAAATGGTGCCTTTTTGTATAAACTTGTTTGCATTTTTTTCATTTGTACAACTATTCCAATATGGACTACAAGAAACCGCCCCAAATGTGGTAAAAAGGGCTTTCCGCTTTGTAAACTTTATTTTACTGGGGGGGGGTACACGGTTTTTGCCCGATGAAGTTATTTTGTTCTTACCAAATTCTCACGACGGGAATTGTTTTTGCTGTAACACAGATAATCGCGAGGTTCTATGCTAAAACTCCGCCTCCCCAAACTGGTAGCCCTGGGTACGTTTGCCCTGGGCGTATTCTCCTCCGCATACGCCGACATCACGCCCCTGCGCACAGGGCCGGTAAGCCAGTACGGCCAGCTTATGGCGGGTACAAATGACAGTGGCCAGGGCCGCATTTACGGAAGTTGCGCCGCATACAGCACCAGCGGAAACGAAGTCCAGGTAAAGGGCATGAGCCTTTTCTGGAGCCAAGATCCTGCTTATAACCGTTACTGGAAAAACGATGTGATTACGGGAGAGGTAAGCCGGCAGGGCATTCAGATAATCCGTGCCGCCATGGCGGTGGATTTGCAGAGATGGGGCAATGGCCATTACTTTATGAACGGTAAGACCGAGTACTATCAGGACTTGCTTGACGAGGCGGTCCAGGCGGCCATCGAGAACGACATCTACGTGATTATCGACTACCATTCCCACATCGCAGCGGAAAATGTCAACCGCGCCAAGGAATTCTTCAAGATTCAGGCAAAAAAATGGGGCGCTTATGACAACGTGATTTTCGAGATATTCAATGAACCCCTTTGCAAACCCGGCTATGGTGCTTGGGCCGACATTTCCGGTAACATGTGCAATGAGTATGGTGGCATGATTACTTGGCCCGAAATCAAGGCGTATGCGGAGGAAGTGATTCCTATTATCCGCCGCTATTCCGACAACCTGATTGTGGTGGGTACGCCGGAGTGGGACAAAAATCCCGGTGATGTCGTTGGCGATGCCATTGATGACCCCAATGTCGCCTACACCCTTCATTTCTATGCGGGGTATACGGATAAGGGGGCTACGAGCGGCTATAACACGTCAAGTGCCGATAATGCCATTTCAAATGGGTTGTCCGTCTTTGTGACCGAATGGGGTACGATTGGGTATGACGGGGCCGGAACAATTGGTGACCCGGTGAACCACAGCGATGCGCAAAACGTGTCCTGGCAGACCTGGATGAATGCAAATCAACTTTCTTCGGCCAACTGGAACCTGGGTTATAACGATACCCCGAATGGCGAGACCGCCGCCGAGTATTTTACGGTGAACTTTGATGTGGATGACCCTGCCACGGCAACCTGGACCTATTCCGCCAGCGGCCAGTGGGTGAACTCCAACGTGTTTAACGGGCTTTCCGCCATGACATATTCCCAGTGTGAAGGTTATGCGGCTCTGCCGGATATTATTACCGGAGAAGACGGTCCCGATGGCGAATTTGGCGATGTCTATGAAGACGAAGTCATCAATCATGATTACGTGATAGTTGATTTTGATATGAACAACCTAGGTGGCGGTAATTACTTCTATGTGTATTCAAGCCTAGATGATCCCAAAGGCGATTGGACATGGACTATGGGTAACGCTGGAGAAAGTTCTTTCTTTGTGGACGGCTCCAATGCTGGAGGCCTGGTTGAGGTTAATGCCAATGGCGGCTCTGGTTGGGCTGGTTTTGGTATCTACTTGAAAGAAATAAAGGGCTGCGAAGTCTTGTCGTTCAGGTACAAGGGCCTGGCGAATGATTTCTCGTTCAATGCTGGCGGTTCTGCGCTCATACAGGAAAGTCTTATTGGCACAGAATCGTGGATGACACAGTCAATTTCCTTGGACGGTATTGACCCCGTTGTCCTTGAATCTCCACTGGAGCTCAAATGGCAAGTTTCAGGTTCTCCTAGTGGCGAAGATTTCTACATAGATGACGTGGTGTGCGGAAATCCCGTCATCAACACCCCGGTACAGTACAGGACCTTCCTGGTGGACAATTTTGGTGGGCATGGGGCCAAGGAGTATGAATTTGTTTTTGCAAACGATGACTGGACAATAGGCATTGATTCTATTACCCAACCCTGGGGTCCGGATATAGTGAAGACGACATATGAATCCGGAAAGGGCAATGTTGGCATTATGTACGATGTGGTTGCCGGCAATAATGGCGATGCCGGTTATGGAGTCAAAATCACGGGCCTGGAACAGTGCGCGATTTTGCAATACGACTTCAAGGGACTTTCCCACGTGGTGATTGCGGGCCCGTTTAGTGAGTTTGTCTCCGGGAGCGACACATGGACAAGGCTGCAGTTCGACCTAAGGAGTGCCGGAATCACGGCTTCGGACGATGAAATAATCTGGCTTATCACTGGAGAACCCAATGGAGGCGAAATCCGTCTCGACGATGTCCGCTGCATAAGTCCCGACGATATTGTCGTGCCGGTGGCCTATCTCATTGACAACTTTGATGACGGGAAGGGTACAAGTGGCGGTGCCTTTGCCTACACGTACGATGGCGGTGGAACCGCCGTAGCGACGATTGCCGGGAATGCGTATGAAATAGAGGATTCTGTGGTCTACTATCAGGTTATCCTGCCTGCCGCTGCATACGAGGGCGAAAATGGTATGGGCATCCTGGATGTCACTGCAAATGACGGCGATTCATATGCGGGAGCGGGCCTGGGAGTGAATTTGCCCGGCGGGCTGAGCGGCTGCGCGACGCTTTCTTACCAATACAAGGGTCCGGCACATACGGTCAGGCTGATGATGCCCGCCGTTACCAATGGTGATAACCATTTCTACGAAGTTCCTTCGAGCGAAGGCGAATGGGCTACGGCATTGATTGATGCCCCCTACCTTGAACAGGAATGGAGCACCGGCGATTACTTGGTTGCGCTTGATTTGTCCCAGGTGAACCAGATTCACTGGGAACTGAAAAATGTGGATAACGTCGATTTGCTTATCGACAATGTCCAGTGCGTAGCGGACGAAAACCCGATAGATACAATCGCTCCGATACAAGGAGAGTCGTACCTGGTTGACGACTTTTCAGGCGGCGGTCGTGCCGGAGATTATCTGAATGGCGGCTATGACTACGTCTATGTGAACGGAACTTGGACCATCGGAAACCTGTTGGTACATCCGGGTTGGTCGCAAGACACGTCATACAAGGAACTTCAAAAGACTGTCACCGATCCGGAACAGGGTACGGTTGGCGCCGTCCTGGATATTGTTTCAAATGGCGAGGGCAGCGCGGGCATTGGCTCTCATGTTCACGACCTGTTGAACTGTGCCACCGTGCAATACAAGTATAAAGGCATGGCCCACGTATTGCAAGTTTACAATTTGGTCCCGGACACCAACGACCCAGCCGTGTCCGTCACTGTCAACTTTGTTCAGAATGAAAATAGCCTGGGCTTCGCGGGTAAGTGGATGACGGCTACATACGATATGAACCAGGCTGTCGCCCAAGGGCTTGATTTAAGCCAGCCTGTCAACCTCCAGTGGGAAGTCCAAGGAGCTGCCGATGGTGAAAACTTCTATGTAGCTGACGTGAGGTGCGTGGGGGAGGATTCTGTCGTCACTCCGGTAGACTACGAGGAGTATCTGGTTGCCGACTTCGAAAACGGCGGCGAGAAAAAGTCGACAGGAGACTATATATACGCATGGGGTAAAGTGGGGATTGGGAATACCTCCTGTGGAGCGGGCTGCTATGATTATGTCTTGACTGATGCCGCTAACTCTGGAACATATGGTGCCGCCTTGGTGGGTATCACGACTGATACGACAGAGGACTATGGTGAGGCGACCATAGATGTTATGGTTCCCAATCTGGAAGGCTGCTACACCTTGAAATACAGCTACAAGGGTGCTGCCCATAGCCTTTTGGTCCGCATGAATGAAGATGATGATGACTTGTGGAATGTGAACGACTATCCTTCAAAGTCGGATTGGAAGACCGTCTATGTCTCCATAGGTGGCCATTATCCGCTTGACGAGATTACCGACATTCGCTTTATAGTGTATGACCAGTCCAATTATGACTACCTCTATATTGACGATGTGGAATGCGTGTTGCAGGATCCTCCTGTTGAGTTGCCTGAACCGAAAGACCCCACTACTAACACGGAACTAGTGGATGACTTTGAAGATGGCGACTACACGCCCCTTTGGACAGAGACTTGGGGTGATTGGACGTATGAATCGGTTGCTTCAACTTTGGATACGATTAAGCTTGTGCGCGGAAACCAGTCTTCCTATGCTATCCAGCACAACTTCTACCTGAATGGAATGGATTGGGACGAAGACGAGAAAGACTCCGTGGATATAGGCTATGATCCCAACGCTTCTGTTACCATGGGCTTTGACAATATGAATCTGACCCATTGCACCGAGGTGCGCTACGATTACAAGGGTGCGGCCCATAGCTTCCGCATAAAGTTCAGCTGGGAAATCAACGATTTGCTCAACCTGGGTTGGAACTACCACTCCTTCCCGGTGACCAACCGCAGCGATTCCTGGCAGACCGTGTCCATTCCTATGGGTAGCCTGCGTCAGCCGTATTGCGATGAGGGCTGGGGAAAATGCGTTTCTCTGGATACCATCATGAGACGTGCCAGCGGATTCGACTGGCGTGTCGAGGGCCCGACAGGCATGCACGATTCCCTTGCCATCGACAACATCCGTTGCATTGGTCTTGCCGAGACCCAGTACTACACGGTGACCTTCAAGAGCGGCGAGGATACGCTCCTCACAAAGACCATGGCCGAGAATTCCAATATACGCGATCCGGAACTCAATCCTATCAGGAACGTCACAGCACAGTACGAGTACTGGTTTACGGGTGATTGGAGTCCTGAATTGCCGTGGTGGGGCGAGCCTGTGACTGAAGACATTACCTATGAGGCCGTGTTTGATTCTAGCCTCCGCTACTATGAAATTACCTTCCTGTTGGATGATGGCTCCGATTATTGGTCCTCCTGGGAGGAATATGGTACGTCCATTGCGGATTTTGCTCCGGAAGCTCCCTTCAAGGATCCGACGGATGAATACGCTTATAGCTTCGCTGGTTGGGATCCCGACACGACGGGCGTGACGGTGACGGGTCCTGCCACCTTTACGGCAGTGTTCAATGAAACCAAGAAACAGTACTGCATTACCTTTGTGGATGATGATAATACTGAGTTGAAAGCCGAAACGTGCTATGATTACGGGACTCTCGTTACGGATATCGATGTCCCGAATGTCCCGGACAAATCTGCGAGCGAAAAGTTCGCCGGCTGGAACCCGGGGCTTGCCACGGTTACAGCTGATGTTGTGTACGAGGCCGTCTATACGGACTTGAGCATTATCACCTGGAAGGATTACGACGGCTCTGTGTTGCATCAGGATTACCTTGCCGATGGAGACATACTTGATGTGTATTCAGATCCCTACAGGCCCGCAACGGCGGAGTGGACTTATACCTTCAGCCATTGGACTCCCACGGTTGTTACACAGGTGTCTGGGGATGCCATTTATACGGCAGTCTATGATTCGACGAAGAATCAGTACTATGTGGTCTTTGAAGACGACGAGTATAATGAATTGCCTGAATCGGGAATGTACAATTACGGTACCAATGTGTCCAGCATTGCACCGACAACCCCCACCAAGGCGCCTACCGAAGAGTTCACATATGCTTTCACAGGCTGGTATCCTGCCTTTACGGACCAGACTGTCGTGACGCGTGATCTTTATTATAGAGCCACCTTTGCATCTATCCCAAGGTCCTATACGGTCACCTTCACGGCTGCTGCAGGGGCGACCGTTCCTGCGGCAAAGACGGTCTTGTACGGGTCTAATATCGATTCTCTTGCATCTGGATTTGCCACTATGCCCGCGACGGCTGCAAAGACCTTCGAGTTCGTGAAGTGGACCTATGCCGATGGGAGCGATATCGGGGCGTTTGATGTGTTGTCACAGGATACGACCTTGGTGGCCGTGTTCAACGAATATGACCGCAACTACATGATCACCTTCCTGGATTACAATGGAGATCCGGTCAAGGCTGGTACGCTCTATCAATACGGTGCGGACGTTGTGCCTCCGGAGGAAGATCCCACTAGGGACCCTGCGGGGATATACACCTACGAATTCAGTGGCTGGAGCCCACTGGTTACGCAAGTAACCCAGGAGCAGGTCTATACGGCGACCTACGACTCTACCGCTCACTATGGCGCTATTGCCATTAGCGAGGTTAACGGGAAGAAGACGGCTACTATCGAGGGCTCTTACATGGGCGACAGGGGTGAAGTGGTAATCAGCGAAGAGATTGCCGTGGGTGAGGTTGTCTTTGAAAGAGAGTTTGTCAAGGACAAGTTCTCCACTATCGTGCTGCCCTTCTCCATTGCGCTCAAGGATGTGCAAGGTGCGGAATTCTATACCATCACGGGATTCACCAAGGTGGGCAATACCTGGAAGAACGCCACTGCACAGAAGGTACAGGTGACAGATACCCTTAAGGCAAATACGCCCTACCTGCTACAGCCTAGTGACGATGGTCGTTTGGTGTTTGACGGCGGCGTTACGCTCCAGACCAACGAGGAGCACAGTTCCACCTTCGGCGAATGGGAATTCCGCGGAACCTACAACTTCGTTGCGTTCGGAGATTCCACCCACCTGCTAGGCAAGGCCTACGGGTTCTCTGCAGGACACACCGATGGTATCCAGGCTGGCGAATTTGTAAAGGCGGGTTCTGGTGCTTGGATTCCGGCCATGCGCGCTTACCTGGTTTACAACGATGGTAGTTCCCCGGCGAAGTCCTCTGTTGGTGGAACCGACTTGTCGGAACTGCCTGAGACCTTGGATGTAATCCTGGTGGACGAGAAGGGCTCTGCCATTGGTGGCGGAACGGTGAACACGGTTACGGGCCAGTTCCGCATGGACCACTGGTACGATTTGCAGGGCCGCAAGCTCAAGGGCAAGCCCACTACCAAGGGAACTTACTACCACAACGGTAAAATGGTTATTGTAAAGTAAGCAAGGAGAAAAAAATGTACCAGAAAAAAGAGTATATGAAGCCAGAGACAAAGGAAGTAACTTTCTTCTATCAGCAGAGTCTGCTGCAGGATGCAAGTTGTGAAGATGGTTGTGAAGAAGGTCCCTTTGCTCTCTCGCCAGGCCCCAATGACATAACGCATGTCTAAAAACTCAAAAATCCCGACCAATTGGTCGGGATTTTCTGTATGGTCTAGAAGGCGAAACTCTTGCCCAGTTGGAACATGACGCCCATCTGGGCGGATAGGGAGAGCCCTCCATGGAATCCGCTAGGATGGTAATAATTGATGCCGTCGGTTAGCGCCCCCTCTTGGGGCAGGTCCTTGGACACGACCATAGTGATATCGTTCCGGATGACGCCGTGTCTTGCGTTTCGGCCCAGATTGATGCCGATCCAATAGCCTAGCACCGGATAGATCTCGTTTTTCCCGTTGGCGTTGTCGGCAATTCCTGCCAGCTCCATTTTTTCACGTTCCCGTTCGTATTGACCGTCGGCCTGGAAGAACTGTACGCCTACGCCAAACCCTGTCTGTACAAGGCCGCCGAACACGAAATCCGAACCCAGCATCACCTGTTCTTGTAGGGTCCAGTAGGTATACTTTTTGTCGTTCAGCCAGCGGTTGTATTTCCATTCACAAGGGGCTTCGGAACAGCCGAATTTCAGGTCGCCCGTGGCCCCGGCAAAGGAGGCATGGACAAACAGGGGGTTCAAGAACCGGTACATTACGGAAAGATCTCCGCCAAGGGAAAACACTTCTCGAACGTTGAGTCCCTCGCCGTAGGGCCCCGCAAAGGCGTCGGCAGAAATGACCCATTTCTTGTCTTGCTCGCCGGACCATCTGGGCTCGTGATATACCGGCAGCGGGGCGGTTCCCATAGACATAAAGAGGGGCTTGTTGCAGCCTGCAAGCAGGCAAAGGAAGGCTAGTGAAAAAAATTTTGCGTATAAATTTGCTTTCATGTTTCTCCATCTAAAGGCAACGCTCCCTTTGCAGGGAACATTGCTTTTTTAGGCTCGAAAGATATGTTTTTATCTTATTCCTATCAACCGATTTACTCTAGGGAAATGGACCGGACAATGCACTTTTCATTGGCCTGCATCGCCTGCAATCCCAGTCTTGAAGCGGAAAGGGAATGCTTCGGGGTAATGTCGGTATTGATTAGATCGGACAGAGGTAATTTTTTGCTAACAAATCCGTTTTGCAAAATACCGTTACCCATATTCACATTTTTCTTGGACTTGGCGTCAAAGAAAATGGATGTGTTCTGGCATGTTCCGGGCCAGTAAACCACATTCAGGTTCTTGTAGGCGTTCATAGAGTAGTAGCCCCTCAGATCCAGATGGGCGCCGTCCAGGTTGGACTTGAAATCGAAGGAAATTCCGGAGCCCAGGCCGTCGGAATAGTCCTTGATTTTGACCGTATCGGACCAGGCGACAACCTTGTAGTTCGTATTCGGGTAAATCTTGGCCGAGGGTATGGCCTGGGGGACTTCTTCGAAGCTGTTGGCGTTGGTGATGAGCCTTGGCTTTCGGATGGTCACGTTGCCACCGCTGGAATTCAGCACCAGGCGGAACCATCGGAAGTTTTTCAGGGCGCCAGCGGTGGCGGGCATCTGCCAGCGGACGGTGTGGAAAAGCCCATCTTGCGGGACGTTTTGCTCGCTGAACTGCACCTGGTGACCGCCCTGCTTGTTCTGGGTCAGCAGGAGTTCTGCCTTCATCCAGTTGCTCTTCGGGTCCTGCACTTTCACCTCTACCTCAAATATGCTGGAAGGGGGAACGTCTAAGCCGTTGTCCGCCGTCATTACCTTTTGCCAGCCAGCGGGGAGCGAGAAAGTCACTTTAGTTTTCTTTTCTGTCCCAGAGGAATTGAAGTCATACCGGATGTAGCTGAAGTTCTTGCTCTGGAGTATCCCGCCGTTCTTGATGATCGCTGGCATCTTACTTTGGTCCATACAGGATGTGTTGGGCGAGAAAAGGCCCCCAAGTTTTGGATTGCGGAACTGCTTTTGCATCGGGTTGTAATCGACCTTGGCCAGTTCACATAAGACTCGCCAGATATCGGTTTGCATTCCGGAAAGGACGTTCTTGTCGATGTTCCCGTTCCCCTTGATGGGGGACTCGATGTGCCTGCCGCTAATGGATTCTGAATAACGCGGGTGTGTGGGATCTACGGCGTAGGCGGCCTTGGCGGTACTCCTGGCCCCGGTACTTTCAAAAGATAGACCGCTGGAACCCTGGCTGTGAGCGCAATCCTTGCGGATGGCCAGTTCTCCGTCGCATTTTAGGTCCATGGCGCTGACAGTGGGGATGAAGGTGCTGTTTGCCTGGTAGAGGGTGTCTTCGTTCCAGTAGGACTTCAAGGGGATTTCTGCAACGGTAAGGCCCTTGACTTTTACCTTTTGAGTCCAGTTCTTAGGCATAGCGTCTTCCATTCCCTCGCGCAGGGCGGAGTACAGCGTTTTGGCGAAGGGGTAGGTGCTTCCCTGGACAAAGTCAAGAGTTGTTGCGCCCTTGTTGGTGGTTTCTTCTACGTCCGTATTGAATTCGTACTTGCGATTATGACCGTAGGTTCCCGATTTCGTTGCAGAATAGGCCAGGGAACTTGTGGCTCGGCCCATGACTTTGGAAAACGCCTCGGTACGGCGTTCCAGGTCGTAGTACTTGTTCTTGTGGACAGGGTCCTTGCCCTTGAGCTGCCCCTGTGCCACGAGAATGACGGGAAATCCCTTGTATTCGGCGGCTTTGCGGTAATCACCGAATAGGAACCTGTCCGCTCCCGTCTTGGGCGTGTAAGTGGTATTGCCCGCTTGTGTGTCGTAAATCAGCAGGTCCCTTGCGCCGGGCGAAGAAATCAGGTCGTAAAAGGCTTCGGCAGAGGCGACTTCGGCTTTGTTTGCCCAGAAATCGATGGATGCTACCAACCCGCGGGGCATTACCGCACCCTGGTGGGGAGAGTCCAGGGAAGCGAAGAACCTGATGGGAGTATCATCATTGTTCCTTTTGCGGTCGTAAAGGTAGGCCCCATAACGTCCGATAATTCCACCTTGACTGATTCCCAGAATCACGAAGCCGTCTTGCAGCTTGTTGGGGAACGGAATCACGTTGTTGTCGTTTAGGAATTCAAGCAGTGAGGCCAGCACATCGCTGTTCTTCTGGAGAGACCTTGTAACGGTGTGGGTGAACTGCACGAGTACAGGCGTGTATCCCAGGGACTTGAGCATCTCGGGAATGCCGAATTCCTCAGTCTCCTCTTGCAGCTGCGAAAGGGTACGGACTTCATCAGTGCTCAGATGAATGCCGTCGATGATGAAGAATGGTTTTTCCAGGTAGAACCCGAAACGGGAGGTCTCAAGGAAGGGTGGGTCGATGACGCGTAGCCTCACTCTGGGGCTCTGGATGACCTCCTTCTTGCCGTTTTTGTCATAGCAGTTGGAACTTGAAAAGATGTGGTCCTTGATTAGGCAGGGCGTAAACGCTTCGCTGAACTGTAGGTCAATGGGTTCTGCAAGGTTCAAGCCTGCAAGGGATACCATTAGAATCAATATCTTTTTTATGTGGTTCATTACTTTACCTCCACGAATAGGGCCTGTTCGACGGTTTTATTCTCGGAATGGATCTTGACCAGGACTTTCTGGATTCCGGCCGATTCGAATTCTAGAGTCCCTTCGGATTTTGGCCCCAGTTCCAGGCATTTCGCTCCCGTGCAAAGTTCAAGGTCGGGGAGTTTTCCGCTGGGGGTGATGGAAAAGTAGGGGTCGTAGGCGATGCGCACCCTGGATGACATGACAAAGGATGTGGGGAGCCCGACAAGTTGCAGTGGGTAATCCTCAATTTCTTGAGAGGAACAGGCGCTGTCTCCGCAGTAGGCGACGCCGTAGGTGATGTTGGCCACCAGCAGGGGGAGGACGGTGTAGTCACTGGTAGCGGCCAGGGTTCCGGCTTCTTCGAAAAGTCTTTTCGAATTGGGGATGACGCCTTCGGCGAGTTTTCCCTTTTCTACAAGGAAAAGACTGTTATACCAGCCGCGCCAGGATTCTCTGGGGGTTAGGTTGCTCGCTTCCTTGAAGTTCAGGATTCGTACCTGGCTATCTTCGGGAATGACAAACTTTGCAGAGGTCCTTTTGCTTATGGAACTTTTCTCGCTTGCCGAGTAGCGCGACTTGACGGGCCTATCGTAGATGTCCTCGAAAAGTCCTGTACGCGTCGCAGATGCGTGATTCGTTTCCACGAAGGGATAGGGAACCTGTTCCTCTTCGGGAGCGGGCTCAGCTAAGTTTTTCTCCTGGGTGCATGTCAGAGCCACATCATCGATAAAGAGGGTAGTGTATTGGTTTTCGGGGACGTTGAATAGCCCGATGCCCACCTTGTCCACCTCTACGGATGCCCCTTCCATCAGGGTGGTGACGGGAATATCCAGAATGTGGGTCTTACTCGCTTCGATGTTGTGGAATGAAATTTTCCCGTTTCCACCGGGACCGGCAAGCCAGACTCCGAATTTTCCCGCCTGGGTGGATCGGACCTTGAGCTTCAGGGCGCCACCCTGTACTATGGCGGGTAGGGCTTCAAAGTTCAGGGCACCGGTCCAGTCGCTGCTGGAGTTGCGCATACCGGAAAGCCGGATATAGGGCGATTTCATGTTCTCGAAATCGCCCCAGTTGGTAGACCATTCCGGAGCTTCAGGGAAAGTCCTTGTGGACTCTTCCATAAAGCCCTTAGAGCTTCCGTTCTCGTATAGGATAAGATTCTTGCAAGTTCCTGCAAATGCAGTAGAGGAGAGCAAGGCTCCTCCAAGGGCCAGGGGGCCCAAAATCCTACTTTTCATAGGAGTTCTCCAAAAGAGTATCATCTGGAAAAAAGCGGAAAAGGGCCCGCTACAAAGACTATCGAACAGAAACTGTTCTTAAATCCAGGGCGAAAGATAAATTAATTCGCTTACCTGTAAAGGGATGATTCAAGAAAAAATTTTTTACGAAAATCGGGTGTGATTTTTTCGGGAAAAGAAAGTCACCTAGTCGAAATTTAGGCTGCGCCTGTAGGGAATGAAACCGGCATTCCGTATAAACTCTTCGGCCTCTGCAATGGTGGTAAGTCCATGATTTTTCAGGACATTCTCTTCGATGACAATGCTGTTGATATCATCGGCTCCGGCGTGGAGGCCAAGTTCTCCAAGAGAAAGGCCCATACCCAGAAGCGACACTTCGATGTGGGGGATGTTGTCGAGGAACAGGCGCGAAAGTGCCAGGAGCTTCAGGTACTCATCTCCGCGAACGTGCCTAATGGGGAACTTGTCTGTTTGCGGTTGGAAGGTCCACACCACAAAACTCTTGAAACCTTGCGCGATGTCTTGGGTTTCGCGCACGTAGTTCAAGTGTTCTATGATTTCTTCAGGCGTTTCCACGCTGCCAAACACGATGTTGGCACTGCCGGGAAGACCCTTCTTATGGCAGGCGGCCAGCGTGTCGCACCATTGCTGTGCGGGGAGTTTCTTGGGGCTCAGCATTTGACGCATACGGTCGCTGAGGATTTCGGCGCCGGCTCCCGGTACGGATGAGAGTCCCGCCTCTTTCAAGGTATCCAGCAGGTCGCCAAGTTCCATATTGTTAAATTCGGCGATGCGCACAAGCTCCACTGGCGAGAATCCACGCACCTTTACGCCCAACTCTCGGGTGAGCATTTTCAAGACATCGGTGTAGTAGCTAAGCGGAATGTCCCTGTTCACGCCACCTTGTAAAAAAATATGGTCAGCACCTTTCGCCTTTGCTTCCAGAGTTTTTTGCCGGATTTCATCTAGGCTGAGTGTATAGGCCTCGGGGCTCTTGGCGGGCCTGCAAAAACTACAGAAACTGCAGGTGACTTCGCAAACGTTGGTGTAGTTTACGATACGAAAAGCGGTATAGCCCACCTTGTTGCCGGGATTGATTCTGTGGCGGACAATGTTGGCGGCCTCCGCCACCTGGGTCCACGGGGCATTCTTCAGAATGTCAAGGGCCTCTGCAGGGGAGAGACGGTTACCATCGATGGCTTTTTGCAGCAGGGGGTTCATCAGTGGGAAAGATAGAAATGTGAGGTGTGGGGTGAGGTATATGGGGTGCTCGAATGAAAAGTATTATTGGCATTATTCACGCATAAAATGCGATGATAAAGAAGGCCTCAATTGATAATGAGGTGGACTTGATGGCTTTGCTTGGCCCTTATTATAACGAAACGCAGGAGCAAATAACATAAAAACTGGACATTTTATCACTAACTACGCAAAAATAGCGTCAAAAATAAAGAAATTTAATCAAAAATTGTTCAGCCTGTTGATTTCGCCTTTTCGTTATTCTAAATTCCCCTGCGAACAAAAATAACCTCTAACCCCTAATTTACCATGTACTACGAAACCATCAAAGTTCTCGACTGCACCATCCGCGACGGTGGCCTTGTCAACAAGCACGACTTCTCCCTGGAATTTGTGCGTCGTCTCTACACCCTCCTCTCTGCCGCCGGCATTGACTACATGGAGATGGGCTACAAGAATTCCCCTGACCTGTTCGACCCCAAGGAATACGGCCCGTGGAAGTTCTGCGACGATGACCTGCTGTGGAAAGTGAAGGACGGTATCGAGTCCAAGATGAAGATGGCCGTGATGGCCGACGTGGGTCGCGTGAACATGGACGCCGTGAAGCCCGCCAGCGAAAGCCCCTACCAGATGTTCCGCGTGGCAAGCTACGTGAAGAATATCGACAAGGGTATCAGCATGGTGAACACCTTCCACGAAATGGGTTACGAGACCACCCTGAACATCATGGCGGTGAGTCGCGATCGCGGTCCTGAACTGGACGAGGCCCTCCATCAGGTGCAGGAAGAATGCAAGGCCGACGTGCTTTACCTGGTGGACAGTTTTGGCGCCTTCTATCAGGAAGACATCGATAAGGAATTGGCCCGCTACAAGGGAATCGTTAAGAACAAGAAGTGCGGTGTCCACGGTCACAACAACCAGCAGCTGGCCTTCAGCAATACCATCCAGGCCATCATCAACCATGTGGATTACCTGGACGGTTCTGTTTCGGGTATGGGTCGTGGCGCAGGCAACTGCACTACCGAACTTTTGCTCAGCTTCCTCAAGAATCCCAAGTACGACTTGCGTCCAGTGCTGGATGCCATTCAGGAATTGTTCTTGCCGCTTCGCGACAAGTACGAGTGGGGCTACATTATCCCGCAGATGATTACGGGTATGCTGAACCGCCATCCGCAAGATGCCATTGCCATCCGCAAGACTCCGGAAAAGGACATGTACCGTAAGTTCTACGATCACATGATGAACGACTAGGAGCCGAGTGTCGCAGGAACAAGCATGCTTGTTCCTATGACCGAGGCGACGCGTCGTGGACTTGAGCCTGAAGGGCGAAAGTCCCACGATTAACGACCGGGCGTGCTAGAGTTAAATAAACTAGTATGGTAGGCCCGCCCTCTCGCCACCGCCCCAGCTTAACGCCTGGGGCTACGTGGCTCACGATTAACGACCTGGAAAAAATTATATTAAGGTCTGTTGGCAAGTTTAATTGACATTTTCCGCAGGGCGGCGAGCTTGAGGGAGCCTCTAGAAGAGGTGACCGACGCTTACCGCCTTTTTAACGGTGTGGGAGACGGCATCCCTGGAGTGACGCTGGATAGATTCGGCGAGCGTCACCAGCTGCAGTTCTTTTCTGCAGATGCATTGAAGGATTATGAACAAATTAAGACTGCTGTTTTGGATTTATTTCAGCCGGAATTTCTAGTCGCAAAGTTCCGGATTGATCCTTCGGGACGTTCTCTGGAGCACCCCCGTATGGATGTGCTGGCTGGTACGCCGGAGCTGGCCGTAGGTACTGTTCGTGAAGGCAAAGCCCGTTTTCGCGTGGACCTTCTGGATACGGTGAATCCGGGGCTGTTTCTGGATATGCGGGATGTGCGCCTGGAAGTGGAAGAACGCTTTGCGCAGATGTCCCAAAACGGCTCCGCTCAGGGAGGCCTGCGTTTCCTCAATCTATTTAGTTATACCTGTTCTTTTTCGGTACACGCCCGCCTGGGCGGAGCTGAAATCGCCACCAATGCGGACATCAGTGGAAAGATTCTGGATAAGGGGCGGGAGAATTACGCCTTGAACGGTTTGGACCTGCGTCCGGGAGAGTTTTTCAGGGGCTCCGCCCTGGAATACGTGCAGTGGGCCTTAAAGAAGAGGCTGAAATTCGACGGCATCGTGCTGGACCCGCCTAGCTTTGCCCGGTTCAAGGGCGGCAACTTCAATGTTCGCGAGCACCTGATGCCGCTGGTCTCGCAGTGCGCAGGTCTTTTGAATGCGGGCGGATTCTTGATGGTGAGTTCCAATTACAGTGAATTCGCTTTGGAAAAGTTTTCGGCAGATGTCCTTGCATCCGTCCGTCAGGTGCGCCCTGGTGCCAACGCCGCCTGGAGCCGCTCCCAGGGTGTTGACTTTGTCGGCTCCGGCCGTACCAAGGAAAGTTCCTTGGTGGCAACCCTTGTAGAAGTCTAGTCTTCTACGGGAATCTGCAGTTCTTTGAGTTTGCGCCAGAGGGTGGCGCGGCTGATGCCCAGCTTCTTGCACACTTCGGTTTTGTTGTTCTTGCAAACACTGAGGGCATGGAGGATATGCCGGCGTTCCATTTCTTCTAGGGAAAGGATATCTCCGGAATCTTCAGTATCAGCGGCCTTTCTTTCGCGGAGGCTGTCCGTTTTGGCTGGCGAAGAGGAAGACTGCAACGGGATGGCGATTGCCTCCGGTTCCGTTTTCTGGTGTGAAATGGCCAAAGTCTTTTCACGCGCTTCTTCTTGCACGTTTTCGGGAAGGTCTTCCAGCCGGATGACACCACCTTCGGAGAGCACGATGGCGTGCTCCACGATGTTTTCCAGTTCCCGGATGTTTCCGGGATAGGCGTACTTGGAAAGGGCGTACTGTGCTGCCGGTTCCAGTTCTGTAATTTCTTTGCCGGTGATTTCCTTGTTCTTTAGTACAAAGTAATGTACCAGGGTCGGGATGACTGGGCGGCGCTCCCTGAGGGGAGGCAGGTGCAGGTGGAAGGTGTTCAGCCTGTAGTACAGGTCTTCGCGGAATCGCCCGTCCTCCATGGCCAGTTGCAAGTCCCGGTTGGTAGCGGCTATGATGCGCACGTCCAGGTAACGGGCCTCATTTTCGCCCACCCTACGGATTTCGTGGCTCTGCAAAAAACGAAGGAGCTTGACCTGTGTGGCGGGGGAAAGTTCTCCCACTTCATCCAAGAAAAGGGTCCCGCCGTTGGCGGATTCGAAAAGGCCCTTCTTGTCGGCGGTAGAACCGGTGTAGGAACCCTTCTTGCTTCCGAAAAGTTCGCTTTCGATAAGGTTTTCGGGAATGGCGCCGCAGTTTACCGCCACGAAGGGGAAATTGGCCCGCTTGCTGTAACGGTGGATGACGTTGGCCAGGAATTCCTTGCCGGAACCGGATTCTCCCGTAATCAGGACGGTGCTGGTGGTAGGGGCAATCTTGTAGACCGTCTTGAGAATCTTCCTCATCTCGGGGGTGTCTCCCAGGAGACTGTCCAAGACTTGGGATTCCATAAGCTGGTGGGTAGACTGGTTTTGCTGTTGCGCCTGGATTTTCTTGGCTATATCTTCCAGCTGCTCGACGGAGGCGGGCTTCATCAAGAAGCTGTTTGCTCCTCGTGCGATGGCGCTGGTGGCGCCCGGCCAGTTCTTGCTGTCGCAGAGTACGAAAATCTCAATGCCCGGGTTCTTCTCTTTCAAGAAACTGACCATATCCATATTGGAGTGAGTCAGTAGGGGAACCTCTATAAACGCAAGGTCTACAGAGTCCTTCTTGATGAGGGGCATTAAGGATTCCCTGTCGCTGCAGAGGATAAGTTCCGTGTCTTTTAAGGACCAGGAATTCCGGATGTCGCTGATAAAGGAATCGTCTAAATCGGCGATCAGGATATTCATAGATTAGCTGTGGCTCTTGATGATTTCGTCCACCTTGTCGCGGAGGGCCTGCAGGTCTATGGGCTTGTTGAATGTGGCTGCCACGTCAAAATGCTGGGCGGTTACCAGGTAGTCGTCGGCGGCGGTACGTCCGCCACCGCTCACGGCGATAGTTCTGTCGCTCATACCCATACGACGGAGGTCCAGAATGACTTCGTAGCCGTCTACATCGGGCATAATGATGTCGGTAATGATGACATCGAATTTCTTGTTCTGGTAAAGAGCCTTGCCTTCTTTTCCATTGGCGGCTGTCTCCACCTCGTAGCCCTTGATTTCAAGTGCGGACTTCAACATCAGATTGAACTGGGTGTCATCATCAATGATCAGAACTGTGGCCATTATCTTCCCCTTGATTTTCGTTATACAAAGACCAATATAGATTAAAAATAGTTCCTTCGCCAAGCCTTGTCTGCACAGTTAAATAGGCATTTCCCTCTTTTAGGAGCCGAAGTGCCGAAGAAAGGCCTAGACCCAGGCCCTCGCCAGGGGCCTTTGTGGTAAAGAAGGGCGAGAAAATGCGCTCCAGCGTGTTGGAATCCATCCCCGTGCCGGTATCTGCGATGGTAAACTTGGCGTATGTTCCCGAGGGAATCGGCGGGGCATAGGGAGTAATGAGCTGCTGAGTCAGCGTTTCTTTTTCAAGCCCGAAGGTGAGCGTTCCACCCATTTCCTTCATGGCGAACAGGGCGTTGTTGGATAGGTTGCTGATAATGCGGTCCAGGGCTGCGGGAATTCCCGAAATGCGGATGGACTTGTCCGTTTTTTCCGAAACGATGGAAATGTTCGGAGGAAGTGTCAGCGAAAGTTTCTTCTTGACATCGTCGATAATCATATAGGGGGCGAAAACGATGACGTCATCGGAGCTTCTGGCCTGCCCGCGGATGGTGTTCAGCAGTTCTTCCAGAGAAACTTTTCCGCGCTGGGCCGCCTTGGTGGCTTCGGCCACGAAATTGCCGGCCGTGGAAAGTTTTTTCTTGACTCCGTCGTCTACGTTTTCGGACTGTACCGCCGAGAGCATCTCCGAGGCGAGCTGGCAGAACCCGATTTGGGAACCCAGAATGTTGTTGTAGTCGTGAGCGAAGGCTCCGCAAAGGGTTCCCAGCTCTTCTAGGCGGGAATGGATGTTCTTTTGTTCCTGGAGAATGTTCCGCTCCCTTTCCAGCCGCTTCTGTTCGGTCATGTCAATCTTGATGCCGATGACCTTGTAGGGCGAATGTTTCGAGATGATGGGGATGAACATGTTCTCGAATATGGAAATCATTTTTCCAGAATTGATCTGGACGTTGGCCTCATCTTCGGAGATTTCCTTGCCACCCGGCAGCTCGTAACTGGTGTGGCTGTTGGGATTGCCCTTTTCCCTGGCTTCCCGTTCGTAGCTGGATATATTTTCGGAGTCGTCGGTGGTGTGGAACAGATTGCCGCGTTTCCCTAAATCCTTCTGGTTCTGTGCCATATAGACACCGTGTTCGTTCTTTGCCCAGAACTGGAAGGGAAGGGCGTTGATAAGGGTGTTGAGGAAGCTCTCGTTTTCGTTGGATTTCTTTTGGGAACTGTCCAGACGGTCCTGGTAACGTAACAGGTCCTGCTTGTATTCGGCAAATTGTGCGTTTAGGGATTCGATGCGCTGCTTGTAGAAAAGGGAGTTGCTCTGGTCGCTGAGCAAAAGCACATTGGTATAGGTGGTCAGGGATTTCTGGATGCGGTAGATGCTCACGTTAAAGGAGTGCTGCTCGTTTAAAACGGTCACCTTGACGTTGCTTGAGGTTCCCTCCTTGTCATAGTTCAGACCGGGTAGCAGCTCCTGGATATTCATCTGCTGCATATTTATTTCGGTCATGTGGAAAAGGGTTTCTGCAGCGGGGTTTGCCGTGAGGATTCGGCCGTCATCTTCGTAGGTAAAAAAGCAGTCGCCCAGGTCACGTCTCAGCTTGTCCAAAAACCACGAGGAACTCTTGTTCTTGAAAGAAATGGAGGTATAGTATTGCCCGCAGATAATGGTCAGGAATATATAGGAATACTGAAACCACAGCATAAAGTGGTGGGGAATACTGGCATTTTTGAAATCCAGGACAATGGGGAAGATAAAGTCGAAGAGCAGCGGAATGACGACAAAGAAGCACAGGGCACCCATCATGTAGATGCTGATTTGGCTCTGGGCTTGGTCGCTGGTCTGCAAGGCGTTTTGTAGCAGGACAAATATGCTACGGAGTAATTCAGGGAAGACAAAGATGAAGAAGATGAGACTGTACAGTACGAAATATGGATGGATGTCGAAGGGGTGGTACCCGAATAGCGAAATGCCGGTGACTGTCGAGGGAGAAATACAGAGGATTGCGGAAATTACGGCTGTTATGGCGATCCCCACAAGATTAAATATATTCCAGATGGGGTGAGACTTTGAATGAAGGTTTACCTGGGCTACCCTGTAGATGGTGTTTCCCGCCTGTATCCAAATCATAGCCTGGAGGCCAAAAACGATTTGTCCGCCAATTCCGGGGTGGCTCCCGCTGAAAAAGAGGGTCCCGATAAAGCAGAGGATGTTCCAGAGAACGACGGTAACGACCAGTTGGCGTACGGCAAACGGAAGCTGTGAAACTCTGATCTTTTGGCCCAGCATCGTGGAGAATGAGGAGGCAAGGACAATTGCGACCAGAGAAAGTACCAGGGTGACTGGGGAATGGATAAAGAGAGTCTCGTTCATGGTTACTATAAATATAAAACCATTTTTGTTTTCTTACCTAAAGCGACGGCAGAAAGAGCATTTTTGGCATAGAGGGTGGCGCAGTTCGTGCTTTTCGAAGCCTTCACGCATATTCAGGGCTAGGGGACTTTTCAGAATTTCATCCAGGTCCTGTTCTTGTATGCGCCCCAGGGTGATTTTGCCCTGGTAATCCAGACAGCAGGCCACTACACGTCCGTCGTGAAGAATACCCACGTGAGACTCTAAGGCATGGCAGGTTCCTTTGGCGTCTGTCACCCTGGAGGCGCCTTCTCCAGGCCATTCAAAACGGGAATCCTGGTGCAGGTAGAGCCTTCCCTTTACGGGGAAGCTTTTGTGTCGGCTGCAGAAATGTTCTAGGTTGGGTGTGGTGCCGTTGTCCATGCTGAATGTTTGTGCGACTTGGGCCAGTAGGATCCGGTTCCATTCTTTTTGACGTTCTGCATCGGGAATGTCGCCGGCGTTCCAGAGCCGAAGATTGATATACAGGTCCGGCCTTGCGGCAAGGGCCATTTGGCAAAAGTCCAAAACGTCTTGCAGGTAGGAACTTGCCCGCCCATTCTCCAGCTCGCCGTAGGCGTGGGTGGAAAAGTTGACTTGGCGGAGAGCCTCACTTTGCAGCAGGTGGCTGCCGACCCGGGCAATGGTGGTGCCGTTGGTGGTCAGGTTCAGCTTTAACGGGGTTGCTTCTAGGGCCTTCAGGTAATGGACGAATCCAGGGTGGAGCGTGGGTTCCCCGAGAATGTGGAAATAGACGTTTTCGGCATGGAGTGTGGCCTGCTGGATACAACGTTCAAAGAGGGCGGAGTCCATAAAGGTACGTGCCTTCGTGGCCGTCGGCAGCTTTCCGCAGGGGCAGAAACCGCAATTCAGGTTGCAGCTGTCGGTAATCTCGATGTAGATGGAATTAAGCAAGACCGAATCCGGCTGGTGTTTACTGCAAATCCCGTTGCAGAATTTCGCACTGTTCCTTTTTCCACTCCTCGAAGGTGTCGTCGGCGATGTGCTTTTTTGCCTCGCGCATCAGGTGCAGGTAGAAGTGCAGGTTGTGTATGCTGGCCAGCGTAAAGCCCAGGGATTCCCCGGCGTGGTGCAGGTGGCGGAGATAAGCCCGGCTGAAGTTTCTGCAGCAGTAGCAGTCGCAATTGGGGTCTACCGGCTTGTCGAATTCTTCGGCGTGGCGGGCCGCCTTATAGCGCAATACGCCCTCGCTGGTAAAGAGCATCCCGTTGCGGGCATTGCGGGTGGGCATTACGCAGTCGCACATGTCCACGCCCCGCTCGATTAATTCCAGCAGGTTCCAGGGTGTGCCTACGCCCATCACGTAGCGGGCGTGGTCTTGCGGTAATATGTCGGTGCAGAAGTCCGCAATCTCGTACATGGTCTCGGTGGGCTCGCCTACGGAAAGGCCTCCCATGGCAAATCCGTCCGGTTCCAGTTCTGCAATGCGCTCGATGGCCTGTTGGCGCAGGTTTTTGTGCATTCCGCCCTGAATAATTCCGAAGAATTGCTGGTTGTAACCGTGGATAGGCGGGTGTTCCTTGAGCCATTGCATGGCTTCAGCAGTCCACTTGAGGGTAAACTTCAGGCTGTGTTCTGCTTCTTTTGCGGTGCTGGGGAAGGGCGTACATTCATCCAGCGCCATAATGATGTCGGCGCCGATTTCCCTCTGGGCGTTCATGACGCTTGCGGGGCTAAAGAAGTGTTTCGAGCCGTCCAGAATGCTCCGAAATTCCACGCCTTCGGGGGTAATCTTGCGCAGGTCCTTGAGGCTCCATACCTGGAATCCTCCGCTGTCCGTGAGCACCGGACCGTCCCAGGCCATAAACTTGTGGATGCCGCCTGCCTTCGCGATGCGGGGCGTGGTGGGGCGCAGGTACAGATGGTAGGTGTTTGCAAGGATGATTTCCGCCTTGATGTCCTTGAGCTGGGCGGGCGTTACCGCCTTTACCGTGGCCTCGGTGCCCACCGGCATAAAGATGGGGGTGGTCACGTCACCGTGGTCGGTATGCACCACGCCGAGGCGAGCCTTGGATTTCTTGGAAGTCTTTAGCAGTTCAAAGCGGTTCACTACCGCAAATCTAGAAAAAAGAAAACCCGGCGGTTAAGCCGGGTCTCTTCTGCGGTCGGACAGACTTGAACTGTCATGAGATTGCTCCCACTAGCACCTCAAGCTAGCGTGTCTACCAATTCCACCACGACCGCGTGGTCCTTA
>JAEEGL014494715.1_pt1 | contig 23060 bp, 22 predicted proteins | sample 9134231 | NCBI WGS metagenome assembly JAEEGL01 (sample SAMN16246548, study PRJNA631951) | gut metagenome | biome: gut microbiome; feature: rumen; material: fiber-attached | host: Bos | place: Iran: Karaj | collected 2018-10
ATAAACATCATCTATGTGAGCCGGTCTACTTATTATATCTTTATCTCCTTCTATTATAGGTAAAGTAGTCGTTGTTGATAACTCGTTTGCTTTGGTAGATACATCTGCATCTATTCCTTGTCCAGACGTACTTGCCGAAACTGGATCTGGTATCGCAGCTAGTTCAGCTTTTTCAGCATCTGTTAGTATTTTGGTTACTGCTCCGGTTGCTTTATATCCAGACACATAATCTCTTGCGGTATCTTCTAATATATTTAATCCTAAATATTTTAAATATGTTCCACCTAGTTCTAACGCAGATGTCGCAGTAAATTCTTTTTCTCCTGTTATGTATGGTGTTAGCGAACCTGCTGTACCCATGGCAGCTTGGCCATAATTCATTAAGGCATTTATATTTAGTTTTCCTGCTGCATTTTTGAATGACAATCCATCTTTTAATCTACTAAGTAGAAATTCTTTATTTAACATCTGAGCACCCATGTCTTTTAGGACTGCCGCTCCTCCTTTGGCTATAACATCTTTTCCAATTTCCAAAGCTCCTTGTCCAAGTTTTCCATTAGCTACCCATGTTAGACCAGTTAGTGCTCCTGATCCTGCTATTCCAAGTTCTTGTAGGAGCGTTGTATCTGTTCCTTTGTTTTGGTATGTTGATTCAGCCGCTTTTCCTGTTCCTACCGCTGCTCCTGCTAGGAATGGTGCAATAAACGCAGCAGCTGTTCCTCCTGTTGCTATTGTTACTGCTGTTGCTGCCGCAATTTCTGCTACAACTGTAGTAGCTCCTTGGATTTTTTTGGCAACTTCACTATCATATTTAATTGCTGAATGAGCGTTTATTCTTCTTCCTAATTCTGTTTCTTCAAAAAACCACTGATTTCTTTCTCCTACTTTATCTCTTGCTATTTCTTCTTTGATACTTTTTGAAAAATCTTTTCGCCAATTATCTATGTTTTCTTTTGCTTCATCAGAAAATGCTCCTGCTACTTGACCAGCTACCCAGGTTCCACCTTCTACTACTTTGCCTCCAACCCAGGTTCCAGCATCTCCTACCCATTCTCCTATTTTATCAATTCCACTTTTAACGCTATTGGCTACAACTGCCCCAGTTGAAAAAATATCAGCGATTTTATTTGATACTTGATTTGACTCTACCGCATCCCATGCTTTAGCTGTAATTGATTCTATGTTTTCTGCTACATTAGCTGCTGTTTCTGCGATGTCTTTCCCTACACTTTTTAGTCCATTGATTGCCCAAGATGCTCCATCTGCCACTGCTGATCCTGCTGCTTTTATGCCATCTCCAATAGTTTCAAAAAAACCCTTAGATTCTTGTGGTTCTATTTCATTTGATAAATCTAAAGTCTCTATATTTAAGTTATTATTAGATGAGTTTTTTAAAGTTTGATTGCTTGATGTATCAGTAGTTGCTGTTATAGTATTATTCCCAGAAATTGTAGTTTGCTTAACATTGTAATCAAGAGTTTTTCCTGATGTTGTTGTTTCCATCCTACACACCTCCAGTTTCCTATTATCATTATACTATAATTTTACACTGAAATATATTCATTTGTTTTTTTATTGACATAGTAATATTATGCTATAATACACTTGTGGTGATTACTATGATTAAAAATAAAAAGATATTTATTCTAGGAATGGCTAGAAGCGGATTTGAAGCAGCTAACCTATTAGCTAATGATAATACTATTCTAATTACTGATATGAAGGAACAAAATCCAGAACATGTAAAAATTTTAGAAGATAAGGGTGTTAGAGTAGTTATATCTGATAATCCAATAGATTTATTAGATGATTCTTTTGATTTAATGATTAAAAATCCTGGTATTAAGTATGATAATCCAACTGTTATGAAAGCTAAAAAGCTAGGCATTAAAGTTATCAATGAGGTTGAAGCCGCTTACCAATATTTAGATAAACATGCTACTGTGATTGGAGTTACTGGCTCTAACGGCAAAACTACTACTGTTACATTAATTTATATGATTATGAAAGAAGCAGGATTGCCCGTATATCTAGGTGGTAATATAGGTACTCCTTTATGTAATTTTGTTAAAGATATTAAAAATGGGGATTATTTAGTTATGGAAATATCAGACCATCAATTATGTGATATGTATGATTTTAAAACTAATGTTAGTGTTTTAACAAATATATTCGATGTACATACAGATTTTCATGATTCTCATGAAAGATATGTTGATACAAAGAAAAAGATTTTTAATAATCACACAAATAAAGATATTGCAATTATTAATTATGATAACAAAGAAGCTGTGGATATTTCTAAAGATATCAACAGTACAAAATATTACTTTTCTAAAAATAATAAACAGAATGTTTATTTATTAAATGATAGCATTTATTATAAAGATGAATTGATAATTAATACTAAAGATATTAAGTTAAAAGGTATACATAATTATGAAAATGCTATGGCGGCAATTAGTGTAGTAAAACTATTCGGTGTTAGTAATGATGCAATATTTAAAGTTTTAAATACTTTTGGAGGTGTAGAACATAGAGTTGAGTATGTTGATACTATCGATGGAGTTGATTATTACAATGATAGTAAAGCTACTAACTGTGAATCTACAAAGATTGCATTAAATTCATTTAAACAACCAATTTTATTATTACTTGGAGGATTAGATAGAGGTCACTCTTTTGATGAATTAACTACTTCTATGGATAGAGTAAAGTATATAGCATGTTTTGGAGAAACAAAAAATAGAATAAAAGAATATGCTGATAGATTACATATAGAGTGTGATGTGTTTGATAATTTGATTGAAGCAACTGATTCTTGTCATGAAAAAGCAAAAGAAGGCGATATTGTGTTATTAAGTCCAGCTTGTGCATCCTGGGATCAATACGAAAAATTTGAAGATAGAGGCGACGAATTTAAAAATCAAATTGAAACATATAAATAAAAAACATCAATAGATGTTTTTTATTTGTTTTTTTATCTATTGTGGTATAATCTATTTAGATTTTTGAGGTGAAGTCTATGAAAATTGATATAAAAAAATATAAACATATATATATGATTGGTATTGGTGGTATTAGTATGAGTGGTATTGCCGAAATACTAAGAAAATGGGATTATGAAGTAACTGGTTCTAATATTAATCAAAATGAACAAACAGAATGGCTAGAATCCAGTGGTATTAAGGTTAATATAGGTCATTCAGCTGATAATATAACCGATAAGTATGATCTAGTTATATATACAGCAGCAATACATGAAGATAATCCTGAAATGGTAAAAGCTAAGGAACTAGGTATTCCAACAATTGAACGCGGTATTTTCTTAGGTGAATTAACAAAACTATTTAAAGATACTATAGGAATAGCTGGTACTCATGGTAAAACAAGTACTACTAGTATGGTTGCTAATTCTTTTTTAGAGGCTAATTTAGATCCTTCCATTCAAGTAGGAGCTGTTTTAAAGTCTATAGATGGTAATTATCGTGTAGGTAATAGTGATTTCTTTATTATTGAAGCTTGTGAATATAGTGATAGTTATTTAAATTTTAAACAAAGAAGTGCTATTGTATTAAATATTGATGCAGATCATCTAGATTATTTTAAATCTATAGATAATATAGAAAAGAGTTTTCAAGAATATGTATCTCATTTACCTGAAGGCGGTTTCTTAGTATTGAATAGGGACGATGAAAGATGCTATAACTTAAGAAATCATAGTAAGGCTACTGCTATAACTGTAGGTAAAAGCGATAATGCTGATTGGTATTATAATAATGTAACTTTTGATAATGATGGTTATCCTACTTATGATGCTTATTATAAAGGAGAGAAAAGAGGAACTATTACTTTAAGAGTTGCTGGATTACATAATGTGTTTAATAGTTTATGCTGTATAGCTTTGTGCGATGCATATGGTATTGATATTGAAATAGTAAAAGAAGCTTTGCTGAAATTTGATGGTGCTTCTAGAAGACTAGAATATAAAGGGAAAGTAAATGGAGCTTCTATATATGATGATTATGGTCATCATCCAACAGAAATAAAAGCAACTGCTTTAGGTATTCTAAATAAAACATTTAATGAATCATGGGTGGTATTTGAACCACATACTTATTCAAGGCTTTCTGAACACTTAGATGAATTTGCTGATAGTTTAAAGTCATTTGATCATATTATAGTTACTAAAATATATGCTGCAAGAGAGATTAATACATTTAATATTAGTGAAGAAGACATGATTAAAGCTTTAGAAAAACATGGTAAAAAAGCTATATGTATTATGGAAATTGATGATATAGTTAAATATCTGAAAGAAAACGTTAAAGAAAATGATTTAATACTTACTTTGGGAGCAGGAAATGTAACTAAAATAGCAACATTATTAACAAAATAAAAAAGAGATTAAATAATCTCTTTTTAATTTCCTCCAAATGGTACAATCTCTTCTTGAGCTTGCATTGGTTGTGCAACCGGTGCTGGATTTTGTTGCACTGGTTGTATTTGAATTAAATTTGGTATACTGCTTGTTGGTATTGGTTGAGCTATAGCAGGTTGCCCAGGAGCAGCTTCCGGTGTTACTTGGCTTATAGGAGCACTTAGTACCGGCTCTTCTCCCAATGTCTCTGTTTCCTCAGCAGGTGCTTCGGCAGGTTGTGGTTCTGATGCTGGAGTAGCCTCTTCTGACATTGGTTTTTCTTCTGTTGGTTGAGCTATAGCACTATTAACAGCTGGTTGGTTGTTAATATTAGCAATACTTTTAATGGTTTTGATAAACTCTTCTGTTTCTTCATTATTTAATCCTTCAAATATAATCTCTTGAATTTGGTCGTGATTAAAAGCGAGCGTTTCACTATCTATAATGATACCCTCTGGAAATAAACAGCCTGTGTAATCATACATTTTATTATCTGCTTCAACATCTATAGGCAAATAACCAGTAATCATTACTTTTTTTGTTCCGTTTGTTAATAATACAACGGTTCCAATTGGCAAGTATTTCTCCTTCATTTTAATCACCCTTTTTATATCTTACTCGATAAATTGTTCATTAATCTTTCATTCGCATTTTTAATTTTTTCTATTTTTTCTCTAATATTGGTTACTTCTTTTTTACTATATACTTCACCATCTATTTTAGCATTATTTTCCATTATTTGGTAGCTATCTTCATAATTTTCTTGTAAATTTTCTAATTTATTGTTGATTCTGTTTAATGTATTCAACATTGATCTATATTTTATCCTTTTTATTTCGTCATCCATCCTTACTCACCTATTTTCTCAAATTTTCTTTTTGATGTATCAGAATCTTCAGTATAATTAGAGATGGTTCTATTTAGTATATTTATGTATTTATTGTTATTACTTATTATTTTTTTGTTTTGAAGCATTATTTCATCTGTTAGAGTAGTCAGATTCTTTGTATTATTTGTTGTATATAAACTTAGTAGTTTTGTTGTAGTTTTATTAATACTAGTGCTATTATCTGTGTTTAATTGAGAATAGTATTTTACTTTGTTTTTTAAATTGTCTAGTTCGTTTTTTACTATTGTTGCCATTATTTTTCACCATCCAAATTAAAGTATTTATCCTCAACCAATTCTTTTATTGGATACACTTCGACTTTAGCTATTTTTTCTCTAACATTTTTTTCAATCTTTTCAATATTATCAAATAAATCTTTAAAGTTCTCTTTAGATTTTCTCATTGCAGTTATTGTTGCTCTTAAATCTTTAATTTGATTTTCTATAACATTTCTTTCTTTTGGACAATAATAAGTATCTATGCTTTTATATTGATTTATGATATCTCTTATTTCGCTTATTCTTTTATTAAAGTTTTCAAGTATGGTATCTCTATATGTTAATTCTACTTCTATTTTTCTACCAATTTCTTGATATTTATCAATTATATATTGATAAATTTTTTCCAGTGACCTGATATTTGAATTATGTTCTTTGTTTTGATAGTTTTCTATAATAGCGTCATTATAAAAAGACTTGGCATATCCGTCATCCCAAAATGCTTTGGAATTGTCAAGTTCTTTAAATATAGATTTATAGTTTTCTTCGTAGTTGTTAATAATGGCACTTAATGATGATAATTCAGTTACTAGATCATCAATTCTAACTACTAACACACTAATCACCTTTTTTTCCTAAATATATAGCAACTATGTAAGATATAGTTGCCATATATTTAGAAAAAATAATTTTTCTAAATTTTTTATTGTCCACCAAATGCTTGTGCACTTTTCTTTGCAAGTTCTTGTTCTGCTTGTTTAGCTTCATCAAGTTTGTCTTTAGTAGCGTCAACAATTTCTTGTAGTAATTCTGCAAGATTTCCTTCGATTTTAGTTGTAGATGCATCTAAAGCTTCTTGTTGTCCTTCACCATAGAAACCACTGTCAGATAAAGCAGTTTTTGCTCCTTTAACTAATGTTCCTACAGTTTGATTGTTACTCTTGAATGCATTAATAGCAGCTTCAAATTGAGATGGATCTTTAATTCCAACGAATCCTCCAAGGTCTTCTTTTGCTGAAGAAACATCAGCAACAACTTTTTTAACTGCGTGTGCAACTGGGCTAAATACACTAGCTCCGTGTTGTTGTTCAAATGCTTGAGCATTTTGAGTTACAGTTTCATTGATACTAGAGAATATTTTTTCAAATTCTCCTCCTGCTCCTTCAATAACTTCTTTTAATTTACCCATTAGGTCTTTTGCATCTTTACCAAACCAGCAACCAGCTAATGGTCCAATAACTGCAGTTTGGAATCCAGTTCCTAAAACTTCCATTATGCTATCATAATTAGTTTCTGTTGTTGATAAAGCACTTGAAGCTTTTCCACCATCTAAACCGATTTGTCCGTTTCCCATATTTTCCCTCCATTTTATATTATTTTTAGCAATTACTCTGCTAATTTTATTGTACTAGCAATTTACTTTAATTACAATAGTATTGTCATTTTTTTTACATTTACTTGATTTTTACTAGTATTAACTCTGTTTCATTTCTAATGTCTGTCTCTATTACTATCTCGTTTACTCCGTATACTTTTGAAGTGGTTTTATTGATTAAAACATAGTTATCTTTTATACTTAACTCTATATTTTCAATATCAGATATTGATTTAATACATAGTTTTGTTATTTTCCATATGACTTCATTCACTGGTATAAATAAGTCATATGATTTGTCTATTGAAGGAACATAGATGTTTACTAATACTTTATTGTTCATCTTTTTGTTCCTCCCTTTTTTCAAACTCTATAAGTTTTATTAATTGAGCATTACTATCCTCTGTATAGAATCCCATGTTATTCTTATAATCGTTATTCATAATTTTGTTGAAGTTTGAATATTTTATAATTCCTTGGTCTCCCATACCTCTTCCTATCCATAAACCATTTGTACCACTCATAACATTTTTTACCCATGGATCAAATGCATAATCTTTATATTTATTTGATTCTTCAAATAGAACTAGTGATACTTTTTCGTATTTCTTCATCTTTTCTGTTAAATCGTTTAGTTTTTGATTTCCATCCATTTTAGCTAATGTTTTGTATATTCCAGCAATTAGAATAATTGTATTAGCTTCTTCTGGTTTTTCTTTTTCTAATAATCCTTCTAAGTCTGTATTTAATTTATCAAAGGTTTCTTCAAAATTATCATTATGATATTCTGTTACTTGTTCCTTAAAGTCTTCTAACAAACTCATTGGATCAATTAATATAATGTTTTTTGGTGTAGGCATTTGTTTAATTAATAGTATTAAACTTCTTATGAAACTAATCATATTGCCAATTTTTAAACTTGTTACTAAGTTCCCGATTAATGTTTCCATATTTACTAAACATGGTTCTAATGAATCTCTATATATACCAATTGGTACAGCTGATAAATTAGTAATATAAGGTTTAACTTCTTCTAAAGTAACTTGTTCAGGTAATGCAGGAATTGGTTTTGCCTTCGTTTGGTTATTCTTTATACATTCTTCTACATAGTTGGTGATGAAATCATTTTGTTTTTCAATACTATCTACTAGCGATGCTGTTTGGAATTCATGGACTGTATCGCCATCCAAGAATAATCCTCTTGCAACATAGTCCCTTGGTATTAGTTTTGTTCTAACACTGAACATTGTTGAATAATCACTACTATCTTTTAAATGTAATACAATAATATTTTTGCAGTTTTGATTTACTTTAGTTTGTACTGATCTTGAACTATTTGCTGTGATTATGAATGTTATTCCGTATCTTTCTGAATCACGTACTAAATCAGGAAAGAAATCTAATAATAATGGTTTGTTTTCATATAATGTATCATAGTTGTTTATTATTATACACATTAGTGGTTTTTTATCTTGGCTTTGTTTTAAGTAGTTTTTATAATCTCCACCATATTCAACTAACATTTTCTTTCTTTCTTCTTTTTCTTCACCTATTAATTTCATAAGATTATCAAATTTTTCTTCATCACTTGCAAATACCATTCCTCCTACTTGAGGAAGTTTCATGATATTTCTTAATGATTCTGAACCATAATCAATAATGTAATAGTTAATTTCATTTGCAGAATGATATTTAGCTGTTGAATAAATCATTGTTGATAACATTTTTTCTTTTTCAGCACCATCCATACCATATATGATTGTATTTCCATCGTTTAAATAATCATATTTAACAATACCTTGTTTTTGCAATTCTGGAGCATCATATTCGCCAATTGTAACGTTAAGATTATATGGTTCATGAGTTGTTTTATATCTTGCGTCTATATCATCCACTAATACAGTTTCAGGTATATTCTCTAACCATAATCTTCTAGCTTTTTTATTTTGTTCTGTTGAAATTTTAATTATTTCGTTCATTATAGCAGCAAGTTGTTCTCCTTGTGCTTCTCCTTGTTTTTGATTATCGCCTGCTTGAATACTTTTTATTACACTTCCATTATTTGATATAAAATTAATACTTTTATCTACTTGTTTAACAATCTTTTCTGATGGTATATATTTTGCTCCACACCATCCAGATTGACCTAATGCAAAATATTCGTCAAAACCAACTTGTAGATAGAATCTACCAGTTTGCTTTAAGCTTGCTGCATCTGGTCTTTTTAACATTTCATTACTATCTGAAGCATCTTGAACTTTCAAACAAACTCTAAATTTGGTGTTAGACCAAATTTGATCATTAACAACGCCAGATGGTTTTTGTGTTGCTAGGATTAAGTGAACACCTAGTGAACGTCCAATACGTGCTGTTGATATCAAACTATCCATGAAATCTGGTTGTTGTGATTTTAATTCAGCAAACTCGTCGGCAATTAGAAATAAGTGTGGTATCGGTTCTGTAATTTTACCATCATGGAAGAATCCTTGATATTTATATATATCTATTGTTGATTCTCCTAATTTGTCTCTGGCATCATTGAATAATGCTTGACGACGTTTTAATTCACTATCGATACTAACTAAGGTCCTAGACATTTCGGCTTTATCCAAGTTAGTAATCGTACCAGCAAGATGTGGTAATACTACTCCTGTTAGTTTGTTTTCAAAAGCAAATGCTAAACCTCCACCTTTGTAATCGATTAATACAAACGAAACATCATCAGGGCTGTAATTCATAGCCATTGATAGAATATATGTAATGATAAATTCTGATTTACCTGAACCTGTCATACCTGCTATTAAGCCATGTGGTCCGTGGTATTTTTCGTGTAAGTCTAAATACATGAAGTTCCCTTCTTCATCCACTCCAACTTCTGCTTTTAAACTCTTTGTAGAATCATTACTTTGCCATCTATTTAGAATATTAAGTTGCTCAACTTTACCTACTTTTTCCATTTCTAGGAAGGCTATTGCATCTGGTAAATGTGCAGCTGCTGATTCCATTTCAATTGGAATTGCAGATAGTTTTTTCGTAACTTCAATCATATCAATATTACGTGTTATCTCATCTTTAAAGTTTTGAACTTCTTGGTTTTCGTATGAATTAGTTAAAATACTAGACATTCCTTCGGTTAAATTAATGAAGTTATAACACTTACTAGGTAAATTGTTAATTGATTTATCTAGAATTATAGTGCTATATCCTAGATTAACATCTGAATCTAGTAATTCTTTAAAGAATCCTATTTTTTTGGTTTCACTATAGTTTTCGTCTATGATTATATAATAAGGCGTTACGTTTTCTAAGTCTTTTCCATTGGCTGCTTCAATACGATAGCTTAATTCTGATAATAATATGTCTGATAATTCCTTTGTTTCTTCCATATTGGTAGCAAAATATCTTACTCTTCTATTATTATCAAAAGCGTAGTTACTATATTTCAAATAATCCCAATGTTTTTTCTTTTCTTCAGTTGTGAAAATCATTATTTTTACTTCATCATATCCATAGTATGCCATGATTTGTAATAGCATATTATCTACAAAAGCATGTAATTTCTCTTCCACACCCATTATTGCTGTAATATAGTTTTTGTAAAATGAATACGCTATTGGGACATTGTCAACAGTTTTATAGTTTTCCACAAGATTGTCTGCAATCTTTTTAAGCTCATCTTGATCTAAACTAAATCCGTCTTCTGGTAAAGATACTTTGATTTGAAGTTTTTCTTGGCCAACCCCAACTCTTGTCTCAAGGAAGTCATCTTGATCTCTTCTTTTATCCCAAAATCCTTGTCTCATTGTTTCTATTATTTTTAAACAATCTGTTGGACTGATTAGATTTTCTAAAAGAATAGATTTTTGATATGTCTTTTCTTTTTCTAATTCTATCCCTTTATCATTTAAGTAGGTTAAATATTTATCGTATAGTTCTCTATTATTCTTTTTATCTAAATGCTTGTTGTATGATTTTGTTAGTAGTGGCCATAAGATTGATGTTATTAACATTACTATTCCAGTTACTATGGTCATCCAGCTACTTTCTATAGTAGCACTACCATTACTTATATTTATTAAGGCATTTAGCATAGAAATACCAGAAGTAATTCCCATTGATAGCATTGGTCCTAAAGTTAATAATAAAGGTAGTTTATCGCCATCTTTTGGTGCTGGTGGTTTATCTAATTTTATTTCTTTTTCCTCAATAGTTCTTCTCATACGAGGAGATTTGTAGAAATAATCTTCTTTTTGATATAAATCTGCATCTTTTATGGTTATATTTTTACTTTTCTCTGCTTTTAATTCTAATTTGTTCATATTAGCAGCGGCTTGATTCACTTCAATCATGCCGTTTGGATTGTTCATTATAATTAGATCATTTAACATTATCATTCTAAAGTTATAAATGTTTATTTTATCTCCAGGATAGATGATATTTCCATTTTTTACTTCTTTATTATTTATGTATACGAAACCCGGTTTATCGAAGGTAATAAATCTTTGACTTCCGTTAAACGATATTTGAATTATCTTGTTTTCAAGTAAAGAATTCTTATACATTATTGTAGCATTAGTGTTGTTTCCTATAATTATCTTGGAATTTTGGTCATAGTGAAATAATCCAACATTTTCGTCAATTGTTGGTTCTATATATAATAAATATTTTTTGTTGTTTCTCATTAAAACATAGTAATTGTTTTCTTTTAATTCTATTTCTTTTACTATTTCTTGATTATCTAAAATTGTAGTTTCGCTAGTAGATAATAATATCCATTTATTATCCCTGGCTTCTATTTGAATTAGTTTTATCTCTTCTTTATCAGATGGGTCAAAATTGTAGCTACCTGATATTTGAACTGGAAGCGAATACTCATATATTCTATTTGATAACATTAGTATTATTTTCACACTTGAGCCCACCTTTCTATTATATATATAAATATATCATATTATTAAGTTATATTCAAAATATATTAAATAAAAAAAATACTCATTCGAGTATTTTATTTAACATATGGAATTAAAGCCATATATCTTGCCCATTTAATTTGTTGAGCGATATGTCTTTGATGTTTAGCACATGCTCCAGTCATACGACGAGGCATTATTTTGCCTTTTTCATTAACATATTTATTTATAATCATAACGTCTTTATAATCAACGCCTTTTCCAGCACACATTTGGCATATTTTCTTTTTCTTACGATAAAATTCAGCCATTTTAAATCCTCCTTTTAGAATGGTAGGTCATCATCACTTAATGCTACTTCATTACCAAAGTCTTTAAAAGGGTCTTCGCTAATATCTGTTGTAGCAATATCTTCAGATGGACTACTTGTATTTTGATTTGCATTATTGTTTCCACTTCCTATGAAAGTGAAATTATCTACTACTACATCTGTAGTATATCTCTTAGTTCCATCTTGTGCATCATAACTTCCGGTTTGGATTCTTCCTTCAACAGCTAGTTCTCTTCCTTTTGTTAGATATTTAGCTATTGCTTCAGCAGTTCCTCTCCATGCAACACAAGGAATAAAATCTGCTTGTCTTGATCCGTCTTCGTTTGTTCCACGACGATTTACTGCCAAAGTAAATCTAGTTTGACTTATTCCACTTGAAGTTGTACGCATTTCTGGATCTTTTGTTAATCTTCCTACTAATACTACTCTATTCATATTTCTTACTCCTCATCTAATTTAATAATTAAATGTCTTAGAATGTTTTCGTCTAATGTAGCTTTACGGTTTAATTCAGTTTCAGCTTCTATAGATGCTTCAAATTGCATTACAAAATAATAACCGTTTAGTTCTTTTTTAATTGGATAAGCAAGTTTCTTTTCACCCAATTCTTTGAACTCAATAGTCTTTGAACCTAGTTCTTCCGCAATTTTCTTAACGTTTTCAGCTGTTTCTTTTACTTTTTCAGCTTCCATAGTTGCTTTAACTATAAACATCATTTCATATTTGTTCATATTGCACCTCCTTATGGTCTTTTCGGCTTTGTACTCATCACAAAGCAAGGAGTAAATCTCTTACTCGTACCGTATTATAGCATTATTATTGCATTATGTAAATATTTTAAAAAAAAGAATAAACATTGTTTATTCTTATTTTGTAACATTAAATCTAAAATAACAGATATCTCCATCTTGCATTTGATAATCTTTTCCTTCTAGTCTTAATTTCCCTGCTTCTTGTACGGCTTTTTCACTACCAAGTTTTTCTAAATCCGAATATGACATTACCTCAGCTTTAATAAAGCCTTTTTGGAAATCAGTGTGGATTATACCTGCGCATTCTGGTGCTTTCATTCCATTTTTGAAAGTCCATGCTCTACATTCATCTGCTCCCGAAGTAAAGAATGTTTTTAAACCTAGTAAGTCATATGTTGCTTTAATTAATAAATCTAATCCAGAAGCATTTAATCCAAGATCTTCCATAAACGCTATTCTTTCCTCATCTGCGTATCCAGATAATTCACTTTCTAATTTGGCACACATTATTATTACTTTTGATCCTTCATTATTAGCATATTCTTCTACTACTTTAGTATATTCATTTCCTCCGGCTATTGCATCTTCATCAGATACATTTGCGGCATAGATTATCTTTTTTAGGGTTATGAAATTAAAACCTGCTATTAAGTTTAATTCATCCTCTGTGTAATCTACTTTTCTAAGTGAGTCACCTTTATTTAAAGCTTCTTGACTTTTTCTTAAGACATTTAATTCTGCAATAGCTTCTTTATCCTTAGTAGTCTCAGCTTTCTTTTCAATTTTTCCTATTCTGTTCTCTACTATTTCTAAGTCTGCTAATATTAGTTCTGTATTGATTATTTCGATGTCTCTTATAGGATCTATTTCTCCTTCAACGTGAGTTATTTCTTTATCTTCAAAGCATCTAACTACTTCTACTATAGCATCTACTTCTCTTATGTGGGATAGGAATTTATTACCTAATCCTTCTCCTTTTGATGCTCCTTTAACTAATCCTGCAATATCAGTAAATTCAAATGTTGTAGGAATAGTCTTTTTTGGTTGATACATTTCGCTTAGAACATCTAGACGATGGTCTGGAACTGTAACTACCCCAATATTTGGTTCAATTGTTGCAAATGGATAGTTTGCTGCTAATATATTTTTTTTAGTAATTGCATTAAATAGTGTTGATTTGCCTACGTTTGGTAATCCAACAATTCCAGCTTTTAATGACATTTTTATACACCTCAATTTCCATCTTATTATATAAAAAAACAATTGATTGTTCAATTGTTTTTATGATGTTATATGTCCATTAATTCCTATAGGTATTCCCACTAGATACCATCCTACTAATAATGCCAATAATATTAATCCTGTAATTATAGCATATGGATATTGATATCTTAACGTTTTAAAGAATCCTATTGGTTTTTCTCCTTGATTATACTTTTCTATATAAGCAAGGTAAATTGTGAAATATGCAAGTAATGGTGTTACTCCAAGAGTGCAGCATTCGGCAAACCTGGCTATTACTTGTGCAAATTCTGGACTTAAACTACTATTCATAAAAGCTGGTACAGCCGCAGTAGATATAATTGCCCATCTACTAGTTGAACCTGTGACAAACAGCGCTGATATTCCACTTATTAAGAACAGTATTACTATTAAAGCCAAATTACCAAAACTTCCTTGAGCAAGTATATTACTTAATGATATGGTTATTACTGTTCCGATATTACTTTTCTTGAATACGTTTACTAGTATTGAACCAAGTAATATTAATATTAGAGTACGACCCGTTCCATCTAAAGAATGAGCCAAGTCTTCACAAAAATCATTTTGGTTCTTTATTGTTTTAGCACCAAGTCCATAGAATAGTCCTAATATTATAAAGAACATAGTAACTATGAATACGAATCCATTACTGAAGAATGAATCGTGGCTAAATAGTTTGTCTATATAGAAATTTTGGGTATAATCTAATAATTTTCCAGATAATGGAAGTCCAGGAGTAATATTGTAAATGAATATTAATAAGTATATTGCTCCGGCCGTTATTGAGAATATTAAACCTCTATATTCTCTTTTACCTAATCTTAATTCTTTTTTCTCTTCTTTGTATTCGTATTTTTCTACTTTATTAATACTTAATCTTTCAGTTATAACTGTAATAACTATTGAAATTAAGATGATGGCCACAACCATTATAAATAGGAAGGCCATTGTTCCAAGAGTAAAGTTTGGATCTATATTTAGAGCGTTAGCAATAGTATATGACACCATTTCACTATCAACAGATGTTAATAATACGCTCAATCCACTACCGCAGGTTAGTGCAGCATATGCTGCAACTATTCCTAGTATGGGGTTCCTTCGTCCATAGGTAAATATTAAGGCGGATAGCGGAATCATTATTACATATCCAATATCCCCTGCAACACTTAATAATATACTAACTAACACCAAAGTAAATGTTATGGTATATTTTTTAAAGTATTTGGTCAGGATTGTAAAAGTTGTTTTAATAAAACCACTTTTTTCCATAATACCTATACCTATTAATACTATGATTAACATACTAAGAGGTGTAAATGCAGTAAAGTTTGATACTGTTGATGTAAATATGTATTTAACTCCACTTAAACTAAATAATGATTCTACTGATTTTGAAGTTGCTACATATTCTCCTGTATTAACATCTATTTTATTATAAGTTGCTTCAAATCCAATTAAATTTAGAAAGCCACTTAATATTATTGTTGCTAATATTAAGATTAAAAAAGTCATTATTGGATTTAAAGTTAGTTTTTCCTTAAATCTATTCATTACTTTCACCTATGACTTTCTTTAACTTTTTTTCAAATTCTAGTCTGTCCATCATGATTTCTCTATTGCAGTTCATACATTTAATCTTGATGTCTACACCCATTCTAGTTATTGTCCATTTGTTGGTTTGACATGCGTGCGGTTTTTTCATCTCCACAATGTCTCCCAATTTATAATTATTTTTCATTGTGTACCTCCACTTGTGGATATGGAACACTAATTTTCTGTTTTTCTAGTTCTAAAAGAATTATCTTATTAGCATCCCTTTTGGCTTGCCATTGTTTATCTCTTTTACAACTGAATTTAATCATGTAATTAATAGAATAATCTGCTAATTCATTAACACCTAAGTATAATACTTTGTCAGCTTCTACATCTGCAATTTTCGCGATTTTAGGTACTATATTTTTCTTGATAAGTTGTTCCATTTTCTCAACATTTTCTTCATATGGAAGAGGAATGTTGATAATAACAGATTGTTCTTGTGCTGAAATATTAGTGATTTCCATTATATTTCTGTTTGCTATACATAGAATTTCTCCGTTAGCATTCTTTATTTTAGTACTTTTTAAACCAAATTCAACTACTTCCCCTGTAAAAGTTCCATATGTAACATAATCTCCTACTATAAAGTAGTTTTCTAAGATTATGTTCATACCATTTATGATATCCTTAAAAGTATCTTGTAAAGCTAGTCCGATGATTGTTGCTGTTATTCCTAATCCAGCGACCATACCGCCAATATTTATACCGTATATACTAAGTATTGTAAGTAACGCGATTATTAGTATTACGTATTTTAATAAATTATGAAACAATTTTGTGATTGTTTTTCTTTTCTTTTTTTCATAATGATTTTTGCCGGAATTAATTGTTTCATCTAGAATCAAATCTACTGTACGGTATATGAAATATGATACTGCAAGTACAGCTACCACTCCGTATACTTCTTTTTTTGATACAAAATTAAGAATAATCTTTAAAACCTCTACCATTATTCACCTTCTATACTAATACCTATTATTTCTAGAATTCTGTCTAAATCACTTTCTGAATCGAATGGTATTTCAATTTTTTTTGGTCCAATTTTTACCTTTGATCCTATTTTTTCTCTCATTATTCCCTCGTATATTGAATGCTTTGCACTATATACTGGTTGTCTATTAATCTTTTTGTTTTTCGGATAATTATCTGAACTTGCTAGTTTTTCTGTTTCTCTAACACTTAATCCATCTGCAATTATTCTTTCAGCAATAGAGTTTATTTGTTCTTCATCAGATAATTTGCTTAAGACTCTAGCATGTCCCATTGTGATTTTGTTTTCTTTAACATATTTTTTTGTTTTTTCTGGCAATTTACTTAATCCTAATAGATTAGTTATATAACTTCTACTTTTTCCAAATTTCTTAGCTGCTTCTTCTTGTGTAATTCCTGTTGTTTCAATTATTTTTTCAAAAGCTTCTGAGACTTCTATAGGATTTAAATCTTCTCTTTGAATATTTTCAATAAGAGCTATTTCCATCATTTCTTCATCTGTTAATTCTCTTATAATTGCAGGTATTGTTGTTTTTCCTGCCATTTTTGATGCTCTGGTTCTTCTTTCACCAGCTATTATTTCATATCCTTTAATGCTTTTCTTAACTATAATTGGTTGAATTACTCCGTGTTCTTTAATGCTTTCAGCGAATTCTTTTAATGATTCCTCATCAAATTCTTTTCTAGGTTGATATGGATTACTCCTTATTTCAGATATGGGAATTTCTATGATATCTCCATCTTTTGACTCATTAACAATCTTTTTTTCAAATTTATCGAAATCGATTACTTCGTTTGAAAATAATTGTTCTAGTCCCTTACCCAAAGCTTTTCTTTTACTTTCCATTTCTACTAATCACTTCCTTAGCCAAGTTTTGATAAGCTAATGTTGCTCTACAAGTTGGATCATAATCACTTATTGGTTTTCCGTGTGATGGTGCTTCTACTAGTCTTACCAATCTAGGTATTATTGTATTAAATACTTTGTTTTTGAAGTATTTTCTAACTTCTTCGATTACTTCTAGTCCGATGTTTGTTCTACCATCTAGCATTGTTAGTAATACGCCTTCTATTCTTAAATCTGGATTCATATTTGATTGAACCATAATTATTGAGTTAAGTAATTGAGTTATACCTTCTAATGCGTAGAATTCACATTGTACAGGAATAATAACTGAGTTGCTTGCTACCAACGCATTCATTGTTGTTAAACCAAGTGATGGTTGGCAATCTATTATAACATAATCATATTCATCTTGTATTGTTTGTAATACGTTCTTTAATTGTTCGTTTTGTCTGAATTCTTTATTTTCTAACATGTTTTTTACAAATTCAACATCAACACCAGCTAGATTAATAGTTGATGGTATTAATGATAAATTTTTAAATTTAGTTTTAATGATTGCGTCTTCTATTTTGCATTCGCCAATCATTACATCGTACATATCGTATTCAAAATCACCGTTGCCATAGCCTAAACCTGTTGAGGCATTGCCTTGTGAATCTAAATCTATTAATAAAGTTTTCTTTCCTTCTTTTCCTAAAGCGGCAGCTAGATTTATACTTGTTGTTGTTTTTCCTACGCCACCTTTTTGATTAACTAATGAAATAACTTTTGCCATATCATGTATCACCTTTTTTCATGTATTATTTCTCTTCATAATTTTATCATAATTAGCATCAAATTGATAGGTTTAATGATAATAAAAAAAGAAAACAACTATGTTGTTTTCTATTTATCTTTTGTATTTTTTTCTTTTTCTTTTGATGCCTTTTCTTCTTTGTTCTTTTTTTCTTCTTTAGGTTCTTCTTCGGCAGTTTTTTCTACTTCTTTAGTATCTTCTTTATCTTCGAAATCTGCTGCTGTTAATTTACCATTTTCAACCAAAGCTGTAATTTGTTCTTTTGTTAATGTTTCGTGTTCCATTAAAGCATCTGCAATTAATAATACTAAAGTTTCATGTTTTTCAAGTATTTTCTTCGCTTCTTTGTAGCATTTATCTAAGATTTGTCTTACTTCTTGATCTATTTCTAGTGCTACTTGATCAGAGAAATCTTTAGATTTAACATAGTCTCTACCTAAGAATACTCCTTCTTGTTCTTCTTCTAGTTGGATTGGTCCTAAGTCACTCATACCATATTTTGTTACCATTGATCTTGCAATCTTAGTGGCTTTTTTAAAGTCATCTGAAGCACCAGTAGTTATTTCTCCTAAGAAAGTCTCTTCACTTGCACGACCACCCATTAATCCAGTAATTTGTGCAACTAGCTCTTCTTTAGTCATAATTGCCATTTTTTCTTCTTTAGGAAGCATCATTGTATATCCACCAGCCATACCTCTTGGTATGATTGTTATTTTATGTACTTCTTGAGCATCTTGTAGCTTTAATCCTATAACAGCATGACCTGCTTCATGGATAGCAACAAGTCTTTTCTCTTTTTCCGTTATTTTACGAGAAGTTTTGGCAGGTCCTAAAAGGACTCTATCTGTTGCTTCGTCTATTTCTTCCATTGTTATTGCTTCTTTATCTCTTCTAACTGCAAGCAATGCAGCTTCATTTAGAAGGTTTTCAAGATCAGCACCACTAAATCCAGGTGTTCTTGAACTAACATTTTTAAGATTTACATCGTCTGCAAACACTTTGTTTCTAGCGTGTACGCCAAGAATTTCTTCTCTTTCTCTAGAATCTGGTAAACTAACTGTTACTTGTCTATCGAATCTACCCGGTCTTAATAAAGCTGGGTCTAATACGTCTGGTCTATTTGTTGCAGCAATAATAATAATACCTTCATTTGCTCCAAAGCCATCCATTTCAGTTAGTAATTGGTTTAATGTTTGTTCACGTTCATCATGTCCACCACCTAAACCAGCACCTCTTTGACGACCAACTGCGTCGATTTCATCTATGAATATTAAACAAGGAGCTGTTTGCTTTGCTTGTTTGAACATGTCTCTAACACGTGATGCTCCAACACCTACGAATAGTTCTACGAAATCAGAACCACTTATATAGTAGAAAGGAACGTTTGCTTCTCCTGCTACTGCTTTAGCAAGTAAAGTTTTACCAGTTCCTGGAGGACCTACTAATAGTACTCCTTTTGGAATTCTAGCACCTAGCTTTTGGAATTTTTTTGGATTTTTTAAGAAATCTATTAATTCTTGTACTTCTTCTTTTTCTTCTTTTAATCCTGCTACATCTGAGAATCTAGTTTTTCCACCATCTTCACTTAATCTAGCTCTACTTCTTCCAAAATCCATTGATTTATTATTACCAGCTGCAAGTCTAGTAAACATGAAGTACGCTGCAGCAATAATTAATATCATAGGTATTATTTGAATTGCGTAATACCAAAAATTATTAGATCCAGGATCTTTTTTAGTATCATATTCCTTGATATCTTGGTCTTCAGCATATTTTGTAATTACTTCAATTTCTTCGCCAATGACTTTTGATTGGAAAGATTCGTTTTTTCCATAATCTTTTAATTTACCTTCAATGTAGTAAACACTTTCGCTACTTTTTGGAGTAATAGTAATTTCAGTTACTTCTTCTTTTTTGATTTCTTGAATTAATTCACCAGTTGATAGCTTATTAACTTTATCTCCTTCACCTTGTAGCCAGAATAGTGCTGCTACGATAGTTATTAGTACTATCAAGTAAGGCAACATTGCTTTATAGGCGTTTCTATTTCTTTTCATCGATCTGTCTCCTTCGTTTGTTTATAAATTTAGTTATACCATAGTATTATATCATAGTTTTCTCTTTTAGACTTATCAAATTTTGTCTTTTTTAAACCAGGAATCCATATTAGTTCTCCTTGACTGTCTACTACTATCGGTTGGATATCTCTTTGTTCTATAGTTAATTTAGAGTCAATGTAGATATCTTTTACTTTTTTAGCACTTTTCATGTTTTTAATAGTTATCTTATCACCTTTTTTTCTGTTTCTAACATATAAAGGTAATGACAACTCTTTAGTATTAAGTCTTGTTACATAATTACTTGTATCATCATGTTCTTTTACTATTTTAATGGTTTTACCATTCGGTAGTAGTGTTTCATCTTCTAATAAGATGTAATAATCCTTTTTTTGATTTTCTTTTCTTGTTACATATAGTTTGTTATATGATTTGGTAATTCTTAGATGATCTGGTAGATTTATTTCTATATTTGGTTTTGGATTATCTATAATATCTAGGATAATTTTTACATGTTTATCACTAACTAGATATAAATTCTTTTCATAATTGTCATCTAGAATGTATTCAATAATTTTAATCTTTAACAAATCACTTAAATCCTTAAATCCGTCTAAGTATAGTGTCTTTTTATTATATCTTTTTGAGATTTCTTCTTTTACTACATTATCAACAAAGTCGTAATATTTAATTAATTCTTTACTGAATTTTAAATATTTTAGATGAACATTTTTAGTTTCTTCCTTTAGAAATGGTAATACATTGTGTCTATATCTATTTCTAGTATATTTATCTTCATCATTTGTTTTATCAACAAAGTACTTAATATTATTATCTTTGTTATATTCTTCAATTTCTTCTTTAGTAGTAAAGATTAGTGGCTTAATTATCTTATATCCTTCTTTTTGAGTTTCAAGTTGAAAGCCAGAATAACCCTTTAAATTAGATCCTCTGCTAATACGCATTAGAATTGTTTCTATCAAGTCATCTCCGTGATGAGCTGTAAATAAATATTTAGCATTATATTTTTTAATTATTTCTTCAAAATACTGATATCTTTTTTCTCTTAGTTCTAATTCATTATAATCTTGGTTTTTACCCTTTTTATCGAATGTAATAGTCTCTATAATTAAATCTTTTTTATTACAAATCTTGATAATCTCTTCTAGTTCATCTTTGCTTTCTTTTCTAATGTTGTGATTAATATGAGCACAAATGATTTTAGGTCTAACTCTTAGGTGTTCTAGAAGATCTAGCAAACACATTGAATCTGAACCACCAGACAATCCGATTACAACCGGATCATTATTTTTAAGAATAGTATTCAGGTATGCAACCGTTTCTTTCATAGTAATCCCCTCTTTGCGTATTCTATATTATTATTATTGATTATTCAACCTATTTTAACCTTAAAATTGATTCTATTATACTTTTTATATCTCCGTCTAATACTTTATCTGCTTGAGATGTTTCATAATTAGATCTATTGTCTTTAACCATTGTATATGGTTCTAGTACATAGCTCCTTATTTGACTACCAAAATCTATGCCTGTACTTATGCCTTTCAGCTTAGCCATTTCTTCTTCTTTTTTGATTAATTCTAGTTGATATAGCTTACTTCTAAGAACATTCATAGCTTGTTCTTTATTTTGTAATTGGCTTCTTTCATTTTGACAAGTTACAACTATTTTGCTTGGGAAGTGGGTTATTCTTACAGCACTTGGTGTTGTGTTAACTCCTTGTCCGCCATGCCCACTAGCACAGTATGTATCAATTCTAATATCTTCTTCTTTTATTTCAACGTTTATACTTTGGTCTATTTCAGGTACAACTGATACTGATGCAAATGATGTATGTCTTCTTTTGTTGGAATCAAACGGTGATATTCTAACTAATCTATGCACACCTCTTTCGCATTTTAGATAGCCATAGGCGAAATTACCCTCTATATGAAGTGTTACAGATTTTATCCCAGCTTCTTCTCCTGCTTGTTGCTCCATGATTTCACATTTCCATGACATTTTATCACAAAATCTCTGATACATTCTTAAGAGCATACTTGCCCAATCGCAAGATTCGGTACCGCCAGCACCGGGATGTATTTCTAGATAACAATTTCCGGAATCATATTCTCCACTTAATAATGTGTTAATTTCTAATTCTTTTAATAAAGATTCGTTTTTTTCAATATCTTCTGATAATTCCTTTACTAATTCTTTATTTAATTCTTCTTCTAATAAATCAATCATTTCTTTATTAGTTTCTATATTATTTTGAATAATTGAGTATTCGTTTGTTTCTTTTTTTAGATTAGTTAGTTCTTGGTTTACTTTATTTGCTTCATCTATGTTGTCCCAAAAACCAGGTTTATTCATCTTTTGTTCTAATTCTTTTATCTCTTCTCTTTTTTTTGTGATGTCAAAGAGACCTCCCAATTATTTCTAATTTTTCTTTTTGATTTAGAACTTTTTCTTTCATTTCTTTTAATTCCATTTGAATCACCGCCGTTATTATAGCATATTTATTGGTTTATTGCCTTGGATTACCACACTTTGTACAAAAATTGCCAGTTATTATATTTCCGCAATTTGAACAATATCTCATATAACCATTAT
>JAEEGL010531535.1_pt1 | contig 23058 bp, 21 predicted proteins | sample 9134231 | NCBI WGS metagenome assembly JAEEGL01 (sample SAMN16246548, study PRJNA631951) | gut metagenome | biome: gut microbiome; feature: rumen; material: fiber-attached | host: Bos | place: Iran: Karaj | collected 2018-10
ATATCTGGACGAGGCTCATCACGACAGGGGGCGGGTAGGCGCGAAATGACAGGGGGAGGGTACGCGCGAGATGAGAAGGGGGTGGAGAGATCTCTCGACTACGCTCGAGATGACAGGGGGAGGGTACGCTCGACATGACAGGGGGGGAGGATACGCTCAAGACAGAAAAGGTGAAAAAAAGTATATTTTTGAGATAGTTATCCCATTCGTCGATATATTTAGGGTGGAAATTATTAAAAACTATTAAACCCAAAAAATTTTATCCTTCTCATTATGAAATGAGCAGGATTCTATGTAATTTTGTGCCTGCGTTCGCATATTGCGGCGCATAACCAAAATACTAACAATGAGACAAACATTTTTAAAGCTGCTTCGTGCAGTGAAAGCGCATTATTACGCGCGATGCCAGCAGGCGACTGAGACTGAAACTTTGGTTAATCAACCAATACGCTTGCTGGCGCACCGAGAGGTCAATCTAAATAACGCGAAACTAAACTTCGACCATGTGAATCTGTATGTTCTGGTAAATGGTAATACCATTCAGCAGTTGAACACGATTCTGGAGGAAGGTACCAACATCTGTCATACTAATACTAACGACCATGACTAAAGCGGAGAAAGTGGAGTATGCACAGGGAATACTGAAAGGAGCATACTTTGAGAATGCACAGATTAATTTTCCTGAATCAGGTGCATTCATTTGCTTCAACAATCATCAACCACCTACTGAGAAGAACCAACAATCTACTCACCAGCATTCCAATGATGCCATCATGGAATACGTGGGAAGACTAAAGCCAATCGTACGAGAGGAGTTTCTTAATTCTTACGACCAACTTTGGTCGGGAATTCTGGAGCTGGAGGAAGTGAAGTTGCAGGTTTACGACAAGGGTAAACAGCAGGATACGACATTCAACCGCAATCTTGTGGCGCAGATTATTCATCAGGTCAGCGGCTGGCTTTATGTGCCAACAGCCAACACTGTGAAGATGGCGGAGTATCTGGAACCAGAGAGAGGCTCACAGCATCCCGTCAGGCAGAAACTTGGCGAATCGCCGGAAAGGGAAGTGAAGAAAGCCATTGAGTTGTATATGAAAGATAAGCAATAAGCGTCTTATTTTGAAGGAATCATGAAAGTTAGGTCTCTGTAAGAAGGGGCCTAACTTTTTTTGTATCAGGCAGTTGAAGGAATGAAAGAAAGTTGCGCAACTTTCTTTCTTTTTTTCATCGGCTGATTCTTCCGACTTTTGCAGTGCATTTCATTTTTATTCACTCATTAAATAATAAGGTATTATGGAATTAACAGTAAAAGTTTTGGAACAAAGCAACATGCAGGAGTTTGACTCCAGAGATCAGAGCCGTCAGGGGAAGAAGATCAAGAAGCTGCAGTTGGAATTACAATGTGGTACTAACCGATTCATAGCGGATGCCTTCGGGGATCTCGCCGAGGACCTGAACAGTCATCCTACGAATCCGGAGGCCACCTATCAGGCAGATTTCAACCTCGGCGTTGCGGAGTGGACCAAACAGGAGACGGGCGAGATTTTTAAGAAGAATGTGGTCAGCCTCCGTTCGCTTGTCATGATTTCCAAGAACTAATTGTTTCAACTAAAAAAAATAGACTGATGAAGACAACAGACAACAAGACGACCGACATTCTGGATTTTGCCGAGGTGTACGGAGAGAGACCAAGACGCAAGCCCGACACCATCATGACCGGCAGACTGCAGGTTTGGCAGGAGGAAGGACAGTATTACTTCGACGAGCGGAAGCCCCACCCGGAAATGAAACGGGAGGTGATCCACAACAGGAATGGCGTGAAGCTCTCGAAGAGTGCAGGGAAGAAGGAAAGTTCGTATCAGCTGACCGTCTCTTGTAACGGCGATGTGACCGACCCCGAGGGTCTGCTGATGAGCAAGTTGATCACCGAAATCGGTCCCCGACTGAAGAAGGAGCCGAAGGTGCAGGCCAAGAATTTCCTCGTAGACGACAGCGGGAAGTTCCAGGTTTGGCAGAACAAGACCCAGAAGACCCTGAATGTCTACATCGCGCTGGACTCCACCAAGCACAAAGAGCTTCTGTATAATGAGCTTTTCAACTATATGACTGAGATTAATCGTATATTAAATTCCACCAAGTTATGAAAATTAGACTAGAGACATTGGAAATCCTGCTCACCTTGCTGAGCAAGCTGATGGGGCTGATCATCGAACTCATTGAGGCCCTGAGAAAGAAGGAACTGACAGCTAACGGGGATGTTGCGGCTCTGGACGAGAATGAAGTACCCGGAGTGCATCAACTCGATCCTGTGGATCAAGAAATCATAGACTTCGTATGAAAGGAATACCCAAATCGTTTGCGGAGACCATCCGAGTGATGGCCGAGCGGCCCGATGTGCTGCAGGGATATGTGTTTCACATCAAGTCTTACCAGATGGGTGTCAGTTATCTGACCGATGCCGTTCTGAATACGTTTACAGGCTCGTTTGAGCCCATAACGTTCAGACGTGAGATTGCCATGACCTATCACTACTGGAAACAGGCGGAGGGGAGTGACAGCCGCGACAAGGAGAACGTGCAGAATTTTCTCAGACTGCTGAGAATTGATGTGATCAACAAGATTAAACAACTGAACTTTAATGAAAGGTAAAAAGGTAAAAAAGTAAAAAGGTAAAAAAGTAAAAGATGGCGATTTGTATTCAGTATAAGAACGGTACGCCTACGAAGCCTATTGACTCAGGGCAGGCCAAGAGGGTGATGCAGAACGCGGCTCACTGTAAGAGCATCGAACTGATTCACTCCCTGGCCGCCAGGGGTGAGGCCCTGAGGGAGTCGAATCCCGAGGAGTCAAAAAAGGCTTTTTCGGAGGCTTCATTTCACAAGGGGCAGTTGCCCGGTTTCATCTTCCAGTGTTCCAGGTTCGAGCCTCACGAGTGGATAGACACGAAGAAGAAAAACCACGGCGTCGGCGAATGGCGGCATCAGGAGCATGGCGTGTTGAACGGCCTCTTCATGGTGGACTACGACCATATAGAGAATCCCCGCAAGGTGTATGAGCAGATAGACCCGGCGATCCTGAAAGCCTGGGGCTTGAAGATGGCATTCGTCTCCCCTTCGGGCTACGGCCTGAAGATGGTGCTCGAAGCAAGGCTTGAGGTAGGCAACCTGGCATCGAACCAACTGAAGTTCTCTCAGGAGATAGGACTGCAGTGCGATGAGAAGTGCAAGGACTCTTCAAGGCTCTCGTTCGCCCCCATGTGGGAGGATGTGCTCTATTTCAGTGAAGAACTGTTTACCTATGAGAATGAGGAATATTCGAAGAAATACACCCCAGTATATGTTAAAGGAATTACTCAGCCGGATTTGTTCGGTTCTGATCAGGAGCCTGCGGCAGTTCAGGCGACAGTTGCAACAGCGACGGGAGTTTTGGAAAAGAATGAAGAGTATGAGAACTACCGCTATCACGGTTTTCCGATCCGTGACATCGTCAATGCCTACTATCAGGGAACGCCTCCTGGACAGGGTGACCGTCATGACTCTCTGCTGCAGCTTACTGCTGACCTGCGTCACGTTTGTGAGAATAGGGCTGGCCTTGTCAGGTATTTCGTCAACCAGCTGCCGTGGGTCAACGACCTCAGGGCCGAGGGCGACCCCGTGGATAAGACCATCGAAGATGCCCTGGCCTACAAATACATCCGCACCATGCCCAAGAAGATGGAGGCAGCCCTCAAAGCCCTCGAGGCGGCAAAGACGACGGATGGGGTCAATGAGCCGAAGGAGCCGACCGTCGAAGACCGTTTCGAGGCATGGGGCAGGGAGATAGAAAAGCTCTGGCCGGACTTCCCCTGTCTGAAAGAAGTGTGCTACCACCTGCCCGTGTCGGCCTATCCGACGGCCCTGTTTACCACGGCGGCGATGTTCGGCACGCTGGCCACCAGAACATGGTACTACTTCTACCACAACCCCGAGACACAGCGACGCCTGAACTATGGCATCTTCGTGATTGCCGACCCTGCCAGCGGTAAGTCGTTCGCGGGATGGCTCTACAAGATCATCATGTCGCCCATCATTGCCGACGACAAACTGGGCAATAACATGATCAACAAGTATAAGAAAGAGGTCAAGGAGCGTAGCACGTCGCAGAAAGACCAGAAAAAAGGGGAGCCCATCAAGTATCCCGACGTGAAGATCCGTATCCACGGCTGTAAGACGGCCAACGGCGTCTTCATCGAGGACATGGCGAAGAATGTGGAGGAGGTGGATGGCGAGCCGATGCACCTGCACCTCTTCACTTTCGACTCGGAGTTGGATTCGAACATGAAGAACTCCTCGGGCGGTCAGTGGATAGACAAGAGCATCTTCGAGCTGAAAGCCTTCCACAACGAGGAGGACAACCAGCAGTATAAGAATGTGGACTCGGTGAACGGCCCGTTTGATGTGTTCTGGAACTATGTCTACACCGGTACGCCCATCGCCCTGAACAAGAAGGTGAACGGCCGTAACTTCGGTTCGGGTCTCTTCGGCCGTCTGGCGGTGCTGCCGCTCTGCACCCCGAAGTATAAGATGATGCCTTTCAAGAAGAAGAGCAAGCAGAACATCCAGGTGATTGACACCCTGAAGGAATGGGCTTTCAAGCTGCATCAGACCAAAGGGGAACTGCCCTTCTGGCCGTTGGTCAAGACCACGTGGGACTGGTGTAACGACCTGATGAGCATCTGCGAACAGGAGGACGATGAGGCGCTGTCGCTTTTGATCCGTCGTGTGCCGTACTACGGCATCAATATCTCGGCTCCCTTCATCCTGATGCGCCACTGGAAGGAGTGGACGGAGAAGAGGGATTTCCAGATCGACGAGAAAGATAAGCATCTCTGCACCCTCGCCATGGACATCCAGCTCTATTGTCAGAGGTACTACTTCGGTCGTCTGGCCGAGAACTACTTCACGGACTTGCATCAGGATGTGGCTGATAAGACGAACGTGCGTGAAGGTAAGAACAAAAAGTTGTTGCTCGTGATGCCTCAGAAATTCGACTATGCAAAACTCTGCGAAATAGGGCAATTTGAAATAAATTATGCCCGTGTGGTTGTTAATAGGTGGGTTCAAGAGGGGTTAGTAAAAAGAATTAATTCTGGTAAGAATGCTATTTTTGAAAGGGTTTGATGATGACAGGAAGACTAAGAACACCGAGGGGATATCGTAACAACAACCCCCTCAACATTAGAAGAACGGAGACCCGCTGGCAGGGTCAGGTAGATGGTGATGACAAGGAGTTTTGCTCGTTTGCCTCCCCGGTATATGGGTGGCGGGCTGCCTTGATCATCCTCATGAGGACTTACCGCAAGCGCGGTTGGAACACCATTCAGGAGATCATTGCCCACTGGGCTCCCGACAATGAGAACGACACCGCTGCCTATACCAGGAACATGGTGAGGCTGACGGGGATTCCCCAAGATCAGGTGTTGAAGATGGCGGACTACAAGCCTCTTGCCAAAGCCATGGCCCGTTTTGAAAACGGATTCCTCAACGATGCGGGGCTGAATACTGCCTATATATTAGTCACTGATACCATCATCAAATGATGCATATCATACATATCAACATATCAATATCATTAAGCGTTTTCAGATTTTTATTTTGTTTAATCTCGAACATTCCCTTCCTGTCATCTCGACTAAGCTCGACATGACAGAGGGGAAGGCGCTCGAAAATAAAAAATCGAGATTTATTTGGATTTTTACTCTTTTTTTCGTAACTTTGCCCCTGAAGTATTAATGATATGTGGACAGAAAAAGTAATTGATATGACCTGTAAAGACCATCAGATGGATATATTTGATAAATGCACCTATCATTATTGCGGCTCTACGCTCAATGAGGTTCTCCGTACTCTCAGAATTCTGAACGAAGACAATGATATCCGTATCTTCAGCCTCATAGGTCGTAAAGATTTGATGGCTGATTCGTATTAATCCTTCATCCCTTTATATCACCATTACTCCCTCCGAGTAGTGGTGTTTTTTTCTTTTCCGCAAGCCTTCTTTGCAAGCAAAGCGGCAAAGCCGAGCGGTGAGAAATATATTTTTTCCTTCAAAACTACTGCACTTTCAAAAAAATGCAGTATATTTGCAACATCCAATGATTAAAGGCTTATGAAGAATTATTTGATCAGTGAAGCAATAGGCGATATAGCCGGTAGTGCATACGAGGGAAAAGGCAATCGTATAAAGGATTATAATAAGGTGAAGATGTTCAGTTCGAGGGCACACTTCACTGATGACACAGTGCTGACTTTTGCCTGTGCCGAAGCCTTCATTGACAACCTCGATATGACGATGAACCTCTGGAAATGTGCCAACGAACATCGTCATGCAGGATTCAGTTCGAAATTCAAAGAATGGTTTGCCAGTCATAAGCCTCAGCCATACCGCAGTCTTGGCAATGGATCCGCTATGCGCTGCTCATCTGCAGGATGGCTGGCAAAGACGGAAGAAGAATGTATTCGCTTGGCTACGGAAACTGCTGCACCCACCCACAACCATCCTGAAGGCATCAAAGGTGCCGTAGTTACAGCCCTCACCGTCTTCCACCTGAAGAACGGCAAGGACAAGGAATTCGTTCGTGAGCATCTGCTGAACGAATACTATCCTGATTGGGCAAACAAAAGCTATGCAGACATCCATGACGACTACACCTTTTACTCCACCTGCCCAGGCACCGTTGGCCCAGCCATGATCAGCTTCTTGGATTCAAAGGACTACGTAGACTGCATCAAACTCGCCATCTCACTTGGTGGCGATGCCGATACCCTCGCTGCCATCGCAGGCCCCATGGCCTATGCCTACTACAAAAAGATGCCCGATGCCCTCGTCTACCAGGCAATGAAGAAACTCCCTGATTGGATGGTTGATGTCAGTGAACGCTTCGACATGAGAGTGAATGGAGCAAAATAGAATTCCACAAGCCTTGTGGGAATGTTTTTTTTTTTAAAAAGTAGCTATTATTCAGAATTTTATTGTATCTTTGCGCTATCCAATGAATAAAAGCTTATGAACTATCCGCTCATATCTGAATATATCGAGTCCATTAAGTCGGCAGAAGACAACTTCGAGGAGTTGGCAAATCTTCGACCTGTGTTAAGTGCTGATGGCGAGCCAGTGCTGACAAGTGGCAATTTTGCAGTGGTTTTCAAGATGATGGATGTAGAAACAGGAAAGTTCTATGCTTTGAAGTGTTTTACAAAGGAGCAAGAAGGACGAGGTGAAGCATATCATCAAATAGCAGAAGAACTTAAGGAAGTTGAATCTCCTTATTTGATTTCTATACAATATTTTGAAAAAGAATTGTTCGTGGATACAGACCAGACCACCGAGACGGAGTTCCCTGTCCTTCTGATGGATTGGGTGGAAGGTAAGACACTCGATAAGTATCTTCATGAGAACCTTGATGATAGGTATGAACGCGAAATGTTAGTTTATAATTTCAGTAATTTAGCACAGTGGCTCATTCCTCAGCCATTTGCTCATGGTGATATTAAGCCGGATAATATATTGGTTAGATTCGATGGATCATTGGTTCTTGTCGACTACGATGGTATGTATGTTCCTTCAATGAGAGGTGAAAAGGCCCGCGAACTTGGTTCTCCAGACTTTCGTCACCCATTAAGAACAGAGAATGATTTTGATGAACATATAGATGATTTCTCACTTGTTTCTATATTTATTTCACTGATTGCAATCTCAAAGTTTCCTCATCTTTTAAAGGAATATGGCGCAAAAGACAGACTATTATTTTCAGAAAGAAATTATTTTGATATTGAGAATAATCCTGTCATAATTAAACTATTTAAGTTGGATGAAATAAATGTTCATGTTCTTTTGAGTATATTCATATCCTTATGCAGACGGCTATTTTCATTTACAATACCAAAATTTGAAAAGCCATATATGAGCGGAATGGTAAATGGTTTTATTATCAATGGTGTTAATATTTTAAGCGCACCCTTCTCTGATAATAAACGTTCATTATCTACAGATTTAATTATTGATGGGCTTATAGATTTAGACGAGTTGATGAGAGCCAATGGTATTGATTATGTGCTTACTGGTACTCTCGGTCTTTACATTCATGGTTTGGTTCCATCATCATATATTCCTCACGATATTGATATTATTATTTCATATAGCCAGAATAAACATCCCTTTTTGACGAACCAAATGATATTAGATTTGTTTGTTCAACATTGTGGTGGGGAAAGAACTGATTACACGTGTTATAATGCGTCAGATCTGTTTGTTTTTTATGTTGGAAATAATAGAATCACGATTAATGCTCTGGTTGATATAAATAACGTGTTTTTAAACTCTGACTATTGCGTAATGAACATTATGGGGCTGGAAATAAAAGTTCATAATGCTTTATCCATTTTCAGAGAAAAATATAAAATGCGTCGTATAAAGGATTTCAAATTCAACAATGATATTCAGTATACACTAAACCAGTTCCTACGTCCTGATGATCCACCAGAATTTGATTATGAGGAATTCTATTATAGACATTTAATAAGTGATAAAATACGGTATTTCTATAAAGGGATATCAAAACCATATATCTTATATTATCCAGTTGAGACAAATGTTCTTTCAGCCCTTTTTGAAAAGGATGTTAAGAAGAGATGGCTGCCAAAACAGATTAGAAATGATTTGTTTGTTATTATTTCGTCGGACGAAGATACCAATAAACAAGATACCATATTGTTTGGGATAAAAGGAGAGTTTTCAAAACAAGTATCTATAGATACAAGAAGACTTTATAATGATTGGTTGAATCACGATGAATGTTATATGGTAGATGTATTATATTATATTTTATCAGAAATGAAAATTGCTGATTATTTTGTAGATAATGTTGATAAACTTATCAAAATCATTAATGACAAGCAAAATCCCAAAAATGGCGCTGATGAAATGCTATTTTAAGAAGAAATATGAACTATCCCCTGATATCAGAATACATAGAAGCCATTAAGGCAGCAGAGGACAACTTCGAGGAGTTGACAAACCTTCGGCCTGTGCTTAATGATGATGGTCTGCCTGTCATGACAGGTGGAAACTTCGCTGTGGTGTTCAAGATGGAGGATACAGAGACGGGGAAGTTCTATGCTTTGAAGTGTTTTACGAAGGAACAAGAAGGACGAGGCGAAGCATATCATCAGATTGCTGATGCGCTGAAGGATGTGGATTCACCTTATCTTGTTTCTCTCCGTTATCTGGATAAAGAGTTGTTCGTAGATACAGAACAGACGGCAGAGACAGAGTTCCCCGTTTTGTTGATGGATTGGGTGGATGGTAAGACACTAGACAAGTACCTTCGAGAGAATCTGGATGACAAATATGTTTTGGAGATGCTGGCCTATCGTTTCAGCCAATTGGCTCAGTGGCTTATTCCTCAACCCTTTGCTCATGGCGACTTGAAGCCAGACAATATCCTTGTTCGTGACGATGGCACCATTGTTCTTGTCGATTATGATGGAATGTATGTACCAGCCATGATAGGCCAAAAGGCTCGCGAACTTGGCTCTCCCGATTTCCGTCATCCATTGCGTACTGAGAATGATTTCGATGAGCATATAGATGATTTCCCACTGATATCAATATTTCTATCTCTAAAAGCGGTCTCTTACGACCCTCATTTGTTTAAAGAATATGGTGCTGCTGATAGATTGTTATTATCAGAAAGGGATTATCGAAAAATAGAAAAATGTGAATTGCTAAAAGAACAATTACTTTCAGATGACAATAGCCTCAACAAAGTCTTTAGTTTATTCATTTATGTCTATTCAAACCATGGAATACTGGATATTCCTCTGACTCCATTTTTAACGAATAGGCTCCATCCAACGGAACTTGAACATGTTTCACTATCTGTAACTGAAAAGAAAGTATTATCTATTATTACACAACATGATATAGAAGATGCGTGGGAAGATGAATTTGGTGTTACATATAGTAAAGATGGCAGGAAATTACTTAAAGGTGCTGCTATTTCTGAATATAAGATAAAAGAAGGTACAGTCGTTATATGTGATAATGCATTTAATGAGTTACTCAAAAAAAAATATATTAATGACGATGAAGAGAACTCATATGAATATGATGGTGAACGTTTAAGAAGTATTATAATTCCAACTTCGGTTAAGGTTATAGGGAAAAGGGCTTTTTTCGGATGTAAGAATCTCGAGTATATTTCTTCCCCCATCATGATAGAAGAAATTGGAGCATTTGCTTTTTATGGGTGTAACAGCTTAAGTTACTTACGCTTCCCTTATTTGAAAATTGTTCATGGCCCTATTGATGACTGTTTTGATGACTCTCCATATATGTATTATGATGATGGAATCCTTTATAATGACCAGAAAACTATAATATATTCTTCTGATATTAAATATGATTATGGAACTAGCTCAAATGATGGATTGGATAAAACATATAGATTAAATGATAAGCCCAAATGGGCACAATCTGCATGGGAGTATGAAGGCCGTATGAGTGAGGTCTTTGGATATGAAATTGAGGAGCAGGAGTGCTATGAAGTTATAGATTTGATTATACCAGAAACCATAATTGAAATAGGTGATTATGCCTTCTGTGGTTCTGAAGGTATTCGTTCAATCATAATTCCTCTTTCAGTAAAAACAATTGGTGAAGGAGCATTTGCAAATGGTTTTTTGCAGAGTCTGTTTATTACTAATCCGAATTTGATTATAAATAGAGAAATGTTTGGCAAAGCAATCCCTCATTTGTTTGTTCCACAAGGGTGTCTAGATAAATTCACAACAATGCTTAGAAGCAAAGATGATGATTATGTTGAAGTATTCGGATGGAGTGGCGAGATAGATGAGTGGGACGGAATAAACATGGATATAGATGTGAAAAAAAACGAATCTGAAAACAATTTCGTCGACAAAATTGATGAGTTTTTTAATAGAGTCAAATTGTAATTATGAACTATCCTTTAATATCTGAATATATTGAGTCCATTAAGTCGGCAGAAGACAACTTCGAGGAGTTGACAAATCTTCGGCCTTTGTTTAGTGCTGATGGCGAGCCTGTGATGACAAGCGGCAACTATGCTGTGGTTTTCAAGATGCAGGATATTGAGACTGGGAAGTTCTATGCTTTGAAGTGTTTTACGAAGGAGCAGGAAGGACGAGCGGAGGCTTACCATCAGATTGCTGATGCACTGAAGGATGTGCATTCATCTTATCTTGTTTCTCTACGTTATATGGATAAAGAATTATTCGTAGATACAAAGCAGACATCTGAGACGGAGTTTCCTGTATTGTTGATGGATTGGGTAGAGGGCAAGACGCTTGACAAGTATCTGCGTGAAAACCTGGATGACAAATATGCTTTGGAGATGCTGGCCTATCGTTTCAGCCAATTGGCTCAATGGCTCATTCCTCAGCCTTTTGCACATGGAGACTTAAAGCCAGACAACATCCTTGTCCGTGAAGATGGTACCCTCGTACTTGTTGATTATGACGGAATGTATGTTCCTGCAATGAAAGGTCAAAAGGTTCGTGAACTTGGCTCTCCAGATTTTCGCCATCCGCTACGAACAGAGAATGATTTTGATGAGTATATAGATGATTTCCCGTTGACATCCATTCTCCTTTCTCTCAAATCCATTTCCCTCCAGCCTTGTTTATGGGGGAAATATGGAGCTTCAGACCGCTTGCTTTTCTCTGAGAAGGATTACAGAAATATCAGTAAGTGTGGGCTGTTGAAAGAACTTTTTCCTTCTGGTGATTCGGAGTTGAATGTCCTTGTGTGTCTTTTCATGCTAGCCTATGAAAAGTCTAATCTCTCAGATGTTTCATTCAGACTTATTAATCCAATTAAACCCAAAACACAAGAACCTATAATCTTGAGCACAGAGATAACAGAAGAAGATTTTGCAAATGCATGGACTGATGAATATGGAGTTATGTATAGTTCTGATAAAAAAAGATTGTTGCATGCACCAGCAAAATTAACCCATTATTCAATAAGAAAGGGTACAATTGTTATCTGTCGTAGCGCTTTTTATGAAATAGACATTATCTCTATTCAAATCCCTGATGGAGTCACAGACATTGGAGATTATGCATTTATGCGTTGCAGTTCTCTAACCTCCATAAAACTACCTGACAGTGTCGTGAATATAGGAGAACGTGCTTTCTATGGTTGTTTTTCCCTTACATCCATTAATATCCCTGACAGTATTCTAAGCATTGGAAAAGGTGCATTTGGCTTTTGTGGATTCAACTACATATACATCCCTTATGGAATCACAAGTATAGGAGATGACACTTTTTCTTATTGTAGGTCTCTCATATCTATTCAAATACCTGATAGTGTTTTAAACATAGGTGAGTATGCTTTCGAGGAATGCTATAATCTCACTATCATTGTTATCCCTACTGGTACAAGAAGTAAATTTGAATACATGTTGCTAGATTATAAAGATAAACTTGTGGAACAAGATATGTTTCACAAGTTTAGTACCGAAGTAATGGATGAGGATGTGACAAATTCATGGATTGACGAGTATGGATTCTCCTATAGTAATGATAAAACGAAACTACTATATGGACCAACGGAAATACATTCAACCTATAAAATAAGTGATTACAACATTCTAGAAGGTACTATAGTTATTTGTAACAGGGCTTTCGATCGCGGGGTTGCCAAATCTTTGAATTATGCAAATATTATTATTCCTGAAAAGGTTACACATATAGGGGATTTTGCTTTTGGATTTCAGGATTGTATTAAAACTATAACAATCCCTTGGACTGTTGTCCATATTGGGATAAATCCTTTTATTGGGTGTATGAATTTGAAAGAAATTAGTATCTTATCAAATAAATATGTTGTTCATGATAAGACTCTTTATTCAGTATGTAAAATATGTAAAGAAGATACTTTGATACAAGAGATGAAAATAATTACTTATTTTGGGAAAAAACATTCTCTAAATCTAAGGAAGGGGATAGTTGAGATTGGTGAGTGTGCTTTCGAGGGCTCTCTACTCATAGAAATCAAACTACCAGATTCAATACAGAAAATAGGAAAAGATGCATTCTTGAATTGTTTATTACTTGAACATATAATTGTTCCTGTTGGCGAACTGCCAAAATTTAAGACACTTCTACCACAACACTTACATGATAAGCTTATAGAAGATGTTGATTCTGATGGTTTCCCGTATGTAGTATAATTGAAATGAGACGCAGACATAAAACGAAGGAGTGGAAACAAAAGAAGCATCAACAATATGTTATGCGGAAAACTCTCAAAAGGAAACGTAGGAAAATGAGAGTTGGGAATCGTTATGGGGAAAAAGTAGTCCTTTATCATCCGCAAAGCCACAAACCACAAAATAGATTTGTATTGAAACAATTGCTGGAATATCATGTATTCTTTGGTAAAGATGCTATAAATGAGGGTGTTGAAGACATAGTAAGACAGATTCCACGTGAGATGTTTTTCAATTTTGTTGGGGTACTTAATAATATCTATGGGGATGCAACATTAGATAAATTAGACCTTTTCTTTTCTTCAAAGAGCATAAATAATCGCCGACTTGTCTTCTATCGAGTATTGGAATTGAGAAAGGATAATCCTCAGAGAGCTTTTCTTTTCAGTTCTGATGCTACGTGCATGGAAATTATGCGGTATGCTTTTGCATATTCTCCTGCTAATGGACGATTTGCATTAGATGAAGAACGGGGAGAAATGCTTTTCTTTAAACTATTGTTATTGATTAATGAAAAGATTGTAACATATAAACAGATAGAAAAGAATTCTGTGACGAAGATGTGTTTCATTCTTTCTGTCATTAATCCTGTAATACGAACTGAAAGTGTACAAGATGTACGAAATAGGATAGCCTATCAGATGGAACTGGCAGTCAATTTTTTTGAATTGATTTCAAAAAGAGAAGAATACACCCAACTTTATCAATTGTTTCTCGTTTATCACCAGATAAGCAATTGGGAAGATTATATAATAACGATTTATGGAATACTTGCAGCTGGGCAGTTCAAGTCGGGAAGAATTAAAAAAGATTTAAATTTAGATGTTGATCATCTTCTCACGAAGGAAGTTTTGGAATCCATTTCTTTACCGTATGACACACGAATTAATTATTCTGCAACAGAAAAAGATGATAGAGATTCTAATTCTGATTATAGGATGTTAAGGGACAAGCCGATTATAAAAATGAGTAATGGCGATTTCTTCATATATAACATAGAATTTCTGATTGATAGACTATTCAATAGTTTGTATTTTGAATTCAAATCATTAAATCAATCAGCAAAACTTGGAATCGACGTAACACAGTTGTTTACTGATACATTCTGCGAACGTATTATGTTCGACTCATATATTGACAAAAGTGTCAACAAGAATTTTTATCAAGGCATAAGCGAGATAGAATGTTCAGAGATATATACAAAGAGAGATGACGAGTTAGGAGCACCTGATTATATAGTGAAGAGAGAAAATGATGTACTATTGTTCGAGTGTAAAGATATCAGGATAAGTGGGGAAATTATTGAGACACACGATTATGAAACAATCATCAACGAGTACAAAAATAAGTTGTTCTATAAACGCGATAAGAAAAATCAACTTCATAGAATTGGTATAACTCAGCTTACAGGGCATATTGAATCAATCCGAAAAGATAGATTTAATTGGTGCTATGTTGATAAGGATAGTACTATTTATCCTGTGCTAGTAATATCTGATTACAAGAATGTCAAAATGGGGTTCAATATAATTGCTAATGAGTGGTATCAATCCTCTTTAAACGCTCTTGGCATTATTAACGAGAACAACAAGCCGCTGATTGTTATGTCTTTTATCACGTTATTTAAGTATAATGCACTTTTTTACAAAGATGGTTTCAAACATTATTTTGATTTATACATAAACTCAGTATCACAAAGCCAAGTAGGTGATATAATAGGACACAATCAAACCTTTGATTATTTCATGTCCCAATATCCATATCATCTTGATTATTTAGAGAATACTGTAACAGAAATATTACATAATAAAGTTAGACGTAATGAACTATCCATTAATCAGTGAATATATAGAAGCGATTAAATCGGCAGAAGACAACTTTGACGAATTATGCTATCTAAGGCCAGTGCTGAATAAAGACGGCATGCCCGTTATGAGTGTTGGCGGCTTTTCCGTAGTTTTTAAAATGAAAGACGAACGGGATGGGAAGTATTATGCGGTAAAATGTTTTACTAAAGAACAGAAGGGTCGAGCAGAAGGGTATAAACTAATAGCAGATGAGTTAGAATTTGTTTCTTCTAATTATCTGATACAGGTAAGGTATTTGGAGAAGGAACTATTTGTAGATACAGAACAAACAGATGAAGATGTGTTTCCTGTATTGATGATGGATTGGGTAGAAGGCAAGACGCTTGATAAATATCTTCGCGAAAATTCAGAAAACAAATTCCTTCTAGAATTGTTAGCATATCAATTCTGTAAAATGGCATCTTGGTTGCTGTCTCAGCCATTTGCTCATGGTGACTTAAAGCCGGATAATATATTGATTAAGAATAATGGTTCCATTGTCCTTGTCGATTATGATGGTATGTATGTCCCAACTATGAAAGGAGAAAACGCACGAGAGCAAGGAAGTCCAGGTTTCAGACACTTGACGCGTTTAAACGGTATTTTTGATGAGCATATTGATGATTTCCCTATTGCGTTAATCGCAATGGCTTTAAAGGCATATTCGATAAACCCAGAACTGCTGAATGAATATTGCAATAATGATACTATGTTCTTTACAGAAAAAGATTTTGCACATATTCATTCGACAAAAGCAATGATGGATATTATTGAACTAATTGACAATGAAGAGTTGTGCTCTTTGTGTGGTGCATTTATGGTTGTCTTGGCAAAAGGCAATTTGAGTTTAGTGTCTCCCAAATTGTATACAATAAAGAACCCCAAAACGGAAGCAAATTATGGGAGTTACATTTATAATCAGGCAAGGAGTCTTTGTGAAGAGGCCAAAGACAAAAGCAAGATTGACCACAATAAGGCATTTAAGCTTTTTCAAAAAGCAGCGAAATTAGGAAACTCAGATGCCCAATGCTGTATGGGATGTTGCCTCAAAAATGGTTATGGTACTCAGGTCGACTATTCTAAGGCAAGAGAATGGTATGATGTTGCTTCTAGAAATGGATGTGCTAGAGCCCTAAGACATATTGGTTTTTGTTTTCAAGACGGTGATGGGGTGGAGAAAGACATTAATATGGCCATCGAATGGTATGATAAAGCCATTGATTTAGGTGATGTGTCTGCAATGGTGACAAAAGGTGCTATTTATTATTATGGAAAGGGAGGAATACCTATTAATTATGAGGAAGCAGTAAAATGGTTTAAGAAAGCAGCAGAATCTGGAGATGACGATGGAATGTGGAGATTAGGAGTTTGTTTTTCAATGGGTAGAGGAGTCGATAAAGATTATAACAAAGCCTATGAATGGTTTTCTAATTCTGCAAAAAAGAATAATGCAAATGGCATATTCGGTTTGGGGAAAATATATTACTTTGGATTAGGGGTTAATAAAAACTATTTAGAAGCCGCAACTTTGTTTAAAACTGCAGCAAATCTAAATCAAAAAGGTGCCATGTGGAGACTCGGCCATTGTTATGAATATGGGCATGGAGTAGAAAAGAACTTAAAAATGGCACATGATTGGTATAAAAAATCCGCAGAGTTAGGTTCTTCTGAAGGACAATGGAGATTAGGACAATGTTACAGATATTCAAGAGGAGCTCCAAGAAATATCAAAGAAGCCCTTAAATGGTATAAGAAGGCGGCGGATCAAGGACATGAAAAAGCAAAAGAGGTATATGACCAATTAAATAACAACTCGTTTGAAATATATACAGATGGTTGTACTCATATAAAAAATAAGGAATACAAAGAAGCATATGAAGTCTTTCGCTCAATGTCATTAGATGCATATGGACAAAATGGACTAGGCGTTTGCTATGCTTACGGCTATTTTGTTGAAAAGGATATGGAAAAAGCGGCATATTGGTTCTTAAAAGCAGCTCGGCAAGGATTGGATGTAGCTCAATTTAATTTGGCTAATTGCTATTATCAAGGTTCTGGCGTGATAAAAGACAGAAAACTTGCTTACTATTGGTATGAGAAAGCAGATAAACAAGGTCTATCTATAGCAAAAGAGATGTTTACTCTTGAAGGTACTGGTGAACTAATGTTTAAAAAAATAGAAGATGCTTTGAATATAGAACGTTGGAATAGGATATCTAATATTTTTATTTTGAAAGAAGACATATAATTATGATCATAATCGAATCAAAACGCAAAAGGCCTGTAACGATATTGAAGAAATATCCGGATGCGATACTGGCAGATGTGACAAGCAGCGCAAAAGATGGACTTGTAAAGTTGAGTCCATTTTATCCTCATGGCGGTATTCCTGTACCATTCAGCGAGGGCTATACGGCAACTTGTGTCGAGGCTATTTGGCAGGGATTGAAAGTGTTTGAAGAATGCGATGTTGATACTTCGCTTTTCCAGAATGACACCATGAAAGGTCTAAAACGGACAGTTCGACGTTTTGGCAAACCATTAGGACATCGGAAAGGTGTTCATGGTAAAGAATTGTTGAGTTATATTGAAGCTCGTAAACAGATTTATATTCCAACATACAAGTGGGTCTTAGAAAATAAAGTGTATGATATCATAGAACGACTACGAGAAGCAAGTAAAACAAAGACAATTGTGTTGTTAGATTACGATACAAATGCCGATGTGGAGAATGCTAAGAAACCATTATCTCATGCCACGTTAATCAAGGCATATTCTGAGGGTATTTATCCTTATGGGGATAAGACAGAATCACAAGAAATCAAACAAAAACCAAACAAAACAAGAAAGAAACGTAATATTGTTGAACAAGATTTGTTTAATCAAATAGAAGAGACAGATTATGGAAAAGAAAAGTAATTGGCAAGAATTCAAGGCTATCTTAGACCTGAATAAGATAGTGAAACTCTATCATTTTACTGATAGAGACAATCTTGAGTCTATCATCAAGAATGGTGGTTTGTATTCATGGGGTGATTGTGAAGATAAGGGTATAAAGATCGCCAAGCCTGGTGGCGGATTATTATCTCGTGAATTAGATGCAAGAGACAGGTTGCAGCATTATGTTCGAGTTAGTTTTACTACTCAGCATCCTATGATGTATGAAGCAATGAAAGATGGGCGACTATCTAATCCTGTCATTCTGGAAATCGATCCAGAAGTTATATTTTGGAAAGATAGTAAGTATGCTAATATGAATGCTACTAAGACTGGCTGTAATAAAGGTAGTACGATAGATGATTTTAAAATGATTCATTTCCAATCAGTGAAAGCTCATAAGCATTTTGATTTGCCGGAAAATGAGCAGCCATACTTTCAGGCAGAAATATTAGTTAAGAATTCCATTCCATTGGAGTATATCAAGAATATTGGAAACTTTGGCATCCCGATTCCTTCGAAGCCCAAGGCTCTTCAAATCAAAAATCCATATACAGCTCAGATTACAAGAAATACACCAACGGCATTTATTTTCTTGGTAGATCAATCAATATCAATGAGCCGCAAATTATATTTTAAGAATGAATATATCAGTCTTGCAGAAGCTGTAGCTAGGATTGTAAATGCTCAAATATATGATTTGGTTTTGAGGTGTGTGAAAATGGATGATGTCCGTCATTATTATGATATCGCAGTTATCGGATATGGTGACGATGCAAGCTATGGCTGGAAGGGTGCTTTGGCCGGAAGAGATTTTGTTTCCCCAGAAGAATTGAGAAACAACCCATTTAGAAAGGTTATTGTAAAAGAAGAAAAACGAACTAAAAAAGGAATGGTCTTAAAGGAGGTCATGAAATATCAATGGGTAGAACCAATTGCTGCAGGTAAATACACAAGGGCGCATAAAGCTTTTGGCATGGCAAAAGACCTTTTAGACAAATGGATGAAAGAACATCACGAGAAAGATTGTTATCCTCCTACAATTATCAATATAACGGATGGCGCTTTTAATGGTATTGCTAATCCTCGTGAGGTGAATACTCAGCTTGCAAACGAACTGAAAGCTCTATTCACTAATGACGGAAATGTTCTATTGTGGAATATTCATATCACTCCAGATAATCAAGAACAGATACTCTTGCCAATTAGTAAGATAGAACTCAATGAAGACAAATACTCAGAGTGGCTTTACGATATGTCAAGTCTGCTTCCTTCAAGATACAATATACCTATAGGAGATTTACGTGGTGATGCTGAGAATACACGACATGTTGCTATGGCAACAAATACAGATCTCTCCACTTTGATACAGTTAATGGATATTGGAACACCAACAAATATTAGTCCTAAATAATGAGAGAGATAAGTGTACCCAAGGAAGAGGGAATAATTAACGAAGATGCTGTCATAGCTATAAAGCCCTTGATAGCAGTGTCAGATGGCGCTGGTGGCGGTGGAGTCTTTGCTGAGCGTTGGTCCCAATATTTGGTTGATAATCTGCCAGATAAACCCATAAAGTCTTATAAAGCTTTCGATAAATGGATTGACGGAATCTGGGAACCATTTTATAATGGTTGTGAAGAAGAAGCCCAAAAGATTGGTGGGATGTTCCTCAACAAGTTTTATGATGAGGGCTCTTTTGCCACCCTTGTAGCTGTCTGGCAAGGTGGACAATGGATAAGTTATGGTGATAGTGTGGCTTTCTGCTATAATTTTAAAACAAAAGAACTGCACCATTCATTCACTCGACTAGCTGACTTCAATAATCCCCCTTATCTGTTAAACTGCAAAGATCCTTTGGATGAAATAGGTTTTAGAAGTGGAAAGTTCAAGGTAGATCAGGATTGCGTAGTATTTGCTGCTAGTGACACTTTGGCTCATTATATATTAATGGTGTATGAGGCTGATCATAGAGAAAAATATGCAGATGAATTAGAAGATGCGATTAATGCCCAGACTAAGAATAGCAATTTCATTAAAACAGCATCGGGGATGAAGAAGATTGATTTTGAAAAAGATGTTATCATTAAATTGCAAAACTGTACGAACGAAAAGAACTTTATGCGACATCTTCAGAGCCTAAAGAATAAAGGATTATTAGGGCACGACGATTATTCACTTGTTATTATGTAGAGATATGGAAGAGAAAGAATACATGGGCTATACCCCTGATTATATAGACACACTATTACCTAATCAGGTTTTTGTATTTGGCAGTAATGCATTGGGTTATCATACTGGAGGAGCCTCTGGCACTGCACGTAAGAAGTTTGGGGCAGTATGGGGGCAGCCAGAGGGATTACAAGGACAAAGCTATGCTATTCCTGTGGATTATGGAAAGAATGTCAGAAAGGATGCTGAGGTTAAGGCTGCTGTTGAAAGATTTATTGCTTTTGCCAAAGAGCACCAGGATTTATTCTTCTTTGTAACGCGTGTTGGTTGTGGTATTGCTGGCTATCATGATGAAGAGATGGCTCCGTTCTTTGCAAAGGCTTTAGATTTGAAAAATGTTAGTTTGCCCAAGAGCTTTGTAGATGCGATAGGTGGTGGAGAGGTAGATTATGATTTGGATAGATTTATAAAAGCACAGGAAATAAAATATGCTGGGGCTCTTCGAGATATGAAAGAGGGCAAATGGCTAGGGCGTGGTATTTGGTACATATTCCCACAAATTAAGGGGCTAGGTCACAGCTATAATTCTGAGTTCTTTGGTATCGTTGGTAGAGATGAAGCAAAAGCGTATTTGGACCATCCAATTCTTGGCACCCGACTTCGTGAGATTTCAAAGACGCTGCTGGATTGCGGTAAGAATGCTGCTGAAGATATTTTCGGCTTTCCTGATGTATTGAAAGTAAAATCTTGCATGACATTATTTGATATGGTATCGCCTAATGATGTGTTTAATGATGTTCTGTTTAAATATTATGAGAGCCAGAGATGTGATAAGACCATTTGGCGTTTAGAATTTAGAGATGAGAAACTGAAGCGTCAGATAAAACTCAGTAGACTGACAATAACAAAAGAGAACAATTTACTTCTTACTGATTATGACAATAAGGAGGTGAAGTTGGAACCAATTGTCAAGGCTGTATATATCTTGTTCCTTAATCATCCAGAAGGTATGGCATTTAAATGCTTACCTGATTATCGCGAAGAGTTGACGAGAATCTATGTGAAACTGAAACCTCTCGGGCTAAACGATAGAGTAATAAGGAGTATAGAGGATGTTACAAATCCGCTTCTTAACTCAATTAATGAGAAATGTTCTCGTATTAGAGCTGCTTTTACTACAATTGTTGATGCATCATTATTGGACCAATATATAATAATAGGTAAGAGCGGAGAGGCAAAGAAGATTTCTCTGCCCCGCGAATTAGTGGTCTGGGAATAAATATGAGTTATGGCTCAGGGGGTAATAATGGTTCGCTGGCCATCATGGACTCAACCTGGTAGGCATGAGCCTTTTCTTCCTGAGCAACCACCTGAAGGATAGGGGCGCCAAGTGCCTGCTCAATGGAAACAATCGTGTCTATCGTGAAATTGTGAGTACCACGCATCCACTTGCTGATTTCTGCCTCCTTTTTACCAAGTAGCAGAGCCAGATCTTTTTGTTTGAGTCCTTTTGCCACAAGGATGTCATGAATGCGATCCACTATCTGAAACGAAAGATCAACTCTCTGGCGGACTAATGGATTTACATGCTCACGCCTTGCTTCAATAATACTACTTCTTTTCATCTCGCGAAAAGTTTAAGTTACCAATGATTTCCTTGTCAACCAAAACCAACGAGCCGTCGTTTATACGTGAGGATACAAAACGGCTCGTATCAATCAGAAGTTTTACATAAGGAGCAAGTGACTCGCTTTCCTGCCATGAAGCAGAATCCTTGACTCCTCCGTTACCAAATACCAATATCTTGTCGGATAATCGAAGACAATATAGACGGACTTTGTTGCCAACATCTATAGGTATGACTCCAACACCATCACCATACCGACCTTCTGGACGAAAGTATCTTTCGAGAGCTCCAGTCTCGGCTATCCTGTCCATCCACGCAATGATGACGTCTATATCTTCGTCATAATCGCAACCGATGGGGAATTTCTCAAAGAAAGCCTCGAGTTCTGTCAGTTCTTTGCCATCAAGGTGTATGCTGTAGAAATTGACGTTTTCGTACTCTTCTACAAGTTCAATAGAGTAATGCTGTTTCGTATTCATAAAGATATCAGTTCTTAACTTATAAGTTATTTCGCTGCAAAGATAAGAACTATTCCTGAAACATCCAAATAATTAACTTAAAAATTAAGTATTGGTTATAAAAAAGTGGTTTATACTATGCCTCTTTGGAGGAAAATCGCTGTTTCACAAGCCTTGTGGGGAAAAATTACTTGGTTGCAAAGAGGGAATAACCTATCTTTGCAAAAATAAATTTGTGGAGAATGATGATATACATAATCACGCTGGTAATAATGTTTGTCTTTTGGTACTTCTATCGTACTTATAAAGCAAGCATAGAGGAAAATAGGGTCGAGGAAGATCGTTCCATCGAGGAGTCCTTGGGTAGTGAAAAGCTTCTGGAGGATGATGCAGAGGTAGAGCCCTGTTTGGATGAAAGGACCACTACAGGGTTGGTTACTAGTACATTGCGTAAGATGGGTTGTGATTCGAAAACGGAGGTAAAGGGAAAGCGTATGTGGGTATATTTTACGTATCAGGGTGAGAACTTTACTATAGAGTGTAATGATGAAAGCTTCTATATTAACATTTATGATACCTGGTGGCATGGGATATCCATCTACAGTGATGTTGAAGAAATAGCTAATCTTCACAGGGTTGTGAATATAGCCAACCAGTATGCGTATTGCACCTTGCTCTATACAACGAATAAAGAGATAGAGGAAATCGGAGTGCATAGCA
>JAEEGL015960162.1_pt1 | contig 23058 bp, 18 predicted proteins | sample 9134231 | NCBI WGS metagenome assembly JAEEGL01 (sample SAMN16246548, study PRJNA631951) | gut metagenome | biome: gut microbiome; feature: rumen; material: fiber-attached | host: Bos | place: Iran: Karaj | collected 2018-10
CCAGTCCTATGAAGGTAGTGAAATTGGGGTTTTGGTAACAACTCAGCGATAGCAAAGCGGTGCATCCAGTGACATTGAGCCTGATTATATACGGGTTATTGTAGCAATAAAGACGGAGCAGCGAGGTACAGTTGCTCACGTCCAGGGATATGAGATGTGGCATACTCGTAACCCGCAATTCCGTTATGTTTGTGTTCCTGCAGTTGAGCGTCTGCAGTGCAGTACAACTCGTGACATTGAGCGATGTGAGCGCTGTAATGTAGCAATAGAGTTCTTTGAGGCTTGTGCAGTTGGTGACATTGAGCGAGGTCAATGCGGGGTTGTTGGCGCAATCCAGGTATTGCAGCTTGGTGAGACCGCTCACGTTGAGCCAAGACAAGTTGTTGCTATAGCATATCAGGTTTTCCAGACTGGTGAACAGTTCGACACCTTTCAGGTTGGAAATGTTCTTGTTGTTGACGTTGAGTGTCGTCAATTCGGCGATATCGGTCGAATTCAGGTATCCTTTGGGGTATAAGCTTAGCAGATAATTGCGTAAGTTGACATCAGGGAAGTTGGTGGAATTGATGAGCACGGCACAATCGCGGCCGATGAGGATGTCGCGGTTGTATACAGCCGAGCCGTTCAACGTGATGGTGCCCTGTGAGGAGTTCCACACGGCGCCTGCAGGTTGAAGAATCTGAGTATTATTGTCAAGAGTCAATGTTTTTGCTTGAAAGACCGGATAGCTGGAATTACCGGTAGAGCGCAAGGTCACGCCAGTATAGCCATCATCCCAAACGACGACTTGATGCTCCCAGTCGATAGCTCCTTTCTTGCCGTAAGCGTCAATGGCGCCTTTCAGGTAAAGAATCGCCGTATTGCCACTGGCCACAGCGGCCTTGTTGGTGGAATTCAAAACCATTTTTCCTGTCCCTTCGGTCATGAGTCTCAAAAAATAGTTGGAATTGCTGTTGACATAGACAGCCTCTTCATTCACACTGCTGAGGTTTGTCGTGCCAGACTTGACAACCATCCTCATACTGGTTTCGCTGTCCAGGCGCACCGCAGCGGCATCCCTGGCACTCAAGTTGTTGGTGCCCACCAGGTTCACAATCAAGCCGTCGTTAGACTCGTTGTAGATGCATCGGTTGTAATCGCCCGTTCGTGAAATGGTGACATTGGTCAGCGTCACCGTGTTGGTCGAGGGGTTGTACGATACTGAACCGCTGATGGTCGAGCCCGTCACGTTATTGTAGTTGTCACTGTTGACTGCGACACCGCCGATCTTGAAGCCATAGTAGGTCGCAGCCTGTGCCGCCAGCCCTGCCAGCAACACAATCATGAGAGTCGTGAGTAGTTTTTTCATCTTCGTTTCGTTTTAAGTATTTATAGTTTAGTTTCAATTCAAAAGAAAAAATCTGTTTCAGCTGCAAAGATATAGAAAACCCGATAAAAAAACAACTATTTTTCACTATCTCGCATGGCCATGAGGCGTTATTGGTCTTTCTCACCGCAAAAAGCATAATCTGCCAAAACCAGTGAATGATTTTACCGTTTTCCAACCAATCAAGCCCAAAAGACGATATTTTGACAGAAAAACACCTTGAAATCTTGCAACAAACCAAAAATGAGATTAAATTTGCCTCCAGTAATTATAATTTGGCCAAATGAGAATTAAAAGCATATTCTTGTGCCTGGTGGCTAGCCTCGCGCTGACCATGGCGGCACAGCCCACACAGCAGAAGCCCGAGTTGGAATGGTATCTTGCCGAGGTCGTGGACGAGACGTTCGTGGGCCGCAATTACTTTGAGTATTACTACACGCCCAGTGCTGCCGACATGGCGCAACAACGCGAAAGGGGCGAAGTGACCTATTTCCTGAACAGCCCCGACGGCTTGAACAGTAAGAAAGTGCGCGACAAGATCGACCAGTTGATGGCCAGCTATGACGACATCAAGGCTGTGAGCGATTGGCACATGACCAACACCACCTACTGGAAGGAGTTCCGCTACGAGAAAAACAGGTTCCGCTTCAGTGTCAAGCGCAAGGCCCTGGACGACGGCACCTACTATGTGAGCGTGACCGAGACTGCCGGCTACTACAAGTCGCTGGGCAAGAAGGACAAGCAGCAGAGCGAGGCCAAGCCCAAGTCCAGAACGACCAAGAGAGACAAAGCGTCGGACCGCAGCACGCGGGACCGCAAACCCGTGGTCGTTCCAGATGATGACGAGTCGCCCACATCGCTCGAGGCCGAACTCGCCGATGGCGATGAACAGGACGAAGCACCCGTCTTGAGCGCCAAAGAACAACGCAAACTGGAAGCCAAACGTCGTGAGAACGAGAAGCGCGAGTTGCGTGCCAAGCAGCGCCGCGAACAGGAAAAACAGCGTGCCGAGGCCAAGGCCCAAAAGAAAGCCGAAAAGCTGAAAAAGGAAGAAGAGAAGAAAAAACGCCAAGAGGAAGAGCGGCTGAAACAAGAGGAGAAAAAGCGGTTGCGTGAGCAGGAACGCCAGCGCGACCGCGAGGAGCGTGCCGCCCGTCGCCAGCAGCAGGAAGCCTCGACCAAGCAACAGACGACCCAAACGCCACAGCAGGCAACGCCAGCCGAGAGCCATTTTCATCATGACGACGTGGCGCTGTGGTTGAGCGAGAAATATGACTTCACCCAAACGGCGGCCACCGACAACGGCTGCACAATGTACTCGAATGCCGTCAAGGATACCGAGATGGGCAAACTCGCCATCAAGAACGCCCTGAAGGGCAGCAATGCCCGCATGGCAGTGCCCTGGCGTGTCAACAGCGACACTCAAGCCCTGGAAACCGGCTACACCGTTGACGGACATGTGCTGGTGTTCACCATCGGCAAGGACGAGCAGGAACGTGTCACGCTCACCATCACAGAGGTGAGTGGCGAGCAGTTTGAACTGTTCAAGCAAAGCGCAGGATTTTAGCATCTGTTTTTCATAACCGCAATCAGAATATTAATAACCAAAAACTATATTAGCGATGAAAAAAATTTTCTTAGTTCTCATGTTAGGGCTGCTGGTGGCAGCCGCAGGCTGTAAGCCCAAGAATCACAATGCTGTACCCGTTGCCGACGGTTTCAACGTTCCCGAAGTGGCCGACGTAGTGCTCTATCAGGTGAATCCACGTGTTTTCGCCCCGTCCAACTCGTTCCAAGCAATTATCAACCGACTCGACTCCATCGAGGATTTGGGAGTGAATATGCTGTGGATCATGCCCATTTACCCCATCGGTGAGGTGAAGAGCAAGAACTCGCCCTACTCGGTGAAGAATTACAAGGCTGTGGCACCCGAATACGGCACCGTTGACGACCTGCGCATGCTGGTGGAGTCGTGCCATGAGCGCGGCATGGGCGTCATTCTGGATTGGGTGGCCAATCACACCGCATGGGATAATGTGTGGGTGGCTGAACACCCCGAGTGGTACACGCAAGACAAAGACGGCAACATCATCTACCCGCCCGGCACCGACTGGACCGACGTCGCCGACCTGAACTATGACAACAAGGACATGCGCGCCGCCATGATCGATGCCATGTGCTACTGGGTTGACTCGGTGGGCGTGGACGGTTTCCGCTGCGACGTTGCCGACGAGGTTCCTTTGGACTTCTGGAACGACTGCATCAAAAAGTTGAGGGAGACCGCCCAGCCTCGCGGCCTCATCATGCTCGCCGAGGGGTCCAATCCCGAAAACTTCAAGGCCGGCTTTGACCTGAACTATGCTTGGGAGTTCATGGGCGCTATTGCCGACGTGATGAAAGGCGACGCCAAGGTGGGCAAACTTGTCGAAGTGGACAAGCACGAGTATAAGGACCTGGACCGCAACAAATTCAAGCTGCGTTTCACCACCAACCATGATGAGGCGACTAAAGCCTCTCCCGTCACCCTATACGGTGGACCTAAAGCCTCGATGGCGGCCTTTGTCGCCACAACCATGCTGCATGGTGGCATGCTCATCTATGGCTCACAGGAAGTGGGTTATCCCGAGACCATCAACTTCTTCCACTATGTGCCTGTTGACTGGAATGCCAACAGCGCGATGCGTGAGGAGTACAAGAAACTCGTTGCCATCTATAATGAACATCCCGCGCTGCGCAGCAGCGGCAAAGTGGTTCCGTTCGACGATGACGAGAACAACGTGCTGTGTGTTGACCGTGTGCTCAACAACGACAACGTGCTGGTGATCGTCAACGTGCGCAATGAAGCCCATCGCATCAACATCCCGCCCATGTGGCAAAACAGGACGGCCAACAACTTGGTGACCGGTGAGCAGATTGACTTGCGCACTACTGTCACACTTCAACCCTATCAGTACCTGTTGCTCGGCAAATAAACTCGATCCAATCGAGAAACAGCATGAACCGACGTGAAATGATCAAGATGACCGGGACTGCAGCCCTTGGGGCTACAGTCCTAGGTTTGCCTGTGGGCATGAACGCTCAACAGAATAATGAGACTCCCGGTAGCCGCAAGCGGCGCAAGGTGCTGGTCATCGGGGCTCATCCCGATGATCCCGAGACGGGTTGCGGCGGCACCATCTGCCTGCTCACCGAGGCAGGCCACGAGGTGGTGTGTGTCTACCTTACTCGTGGCGAGGCTGGCATCCCCGGCAAGAGCCACAGCGAGGCGGCTGCTATCCGCGTTGCAGAAAGTGAGAACGCATGCCGGGTGACCGGTGCACGCCACATCTTCATGAGCCAAGTTGACGGCAACACCGAGGTGAACCTGGAACGCTACAAGGAGATGCGCGAACTCATCGACCGCGAGAACCCCGACGTGGTCATCACCCATTGGCCCATCGACGCCCACCGCGACCATGCTGTGTGCGGGACGCTGGTGCTTGATGCATGGCGACGGCTTGAACGCCGTTTCCCGCTGTATTATTTTGAAGTGATGACCGGTGAGCAGACCCAGATGTTCCACCCCACCCACTGGGTGAACATCGAGGCTGTGCTGCAGCGCAAGCACGAGGCCTGTTTCTGCCACAAGAGCCAGAATCTGGAGCCCATCTACGACGGTTGGCACACGCCCATGGAACTGTTCCGTGGCATCGAGAGCCGTTGCGGTGCAGCCGAGGCCTTCGCCCTGCACAGCGACTCACTGGCCACCCTACCCTGAAACAGTCCCTACCTTAACAACGCATTGCCCTGTCGTCTATACGATGGGGCTTTTTTGAGTTGTCGCACGAGATGTATAAAGGCAATGATATCGCTGTTGGCCCATACCCTGCGGGACTAATGTGAACGACACGAATTAAAAGCAATTTAATGCGAATTTTTAAAATTTTTCGTGCAATTCGCTTTAGCGAAATTCGCATTTAAAAAATTTCTGGGGCAACTCCTATATCGTTCCATTAATAAAAGTGTCCACAACTCGAAAAAAGAATGAGTCATGGACACTTATCGAAATATTTGGCGTTAGTCTTGCGGTTCCATTTCAGGAGGAAGAGGGTCACCAGGTCCCATGGGAGGCAAGGGCGGGGGCAGGACCTCGTCGGCAGGAACGGGAATCGGGGTACGATCATTGGTCATCTTGCCGATGTATCTTGCGGCAACATAAATCACAATGAGGCTCACCACAATCAACGGGATACCCACTGTCACAGGCAATCCCAACTTTTCGGCCGACGTGTCGGGCATAAACTCCGACATCGTTATAGCAGTGACAAAAACTGTCGTATTGTTGACGGCATGGACCAGAAAACAAGGCATGATGCAGCGGGTGCGATAGTAAATCCAACCCATGAAACAACCCATAATGATGGCTGTCATGCCCTGCGCAAAATTGCCATGGACAACGGCAAACAATATGGCCGAAATCACGATGGCAAACCAGGGATTCCATTTCTTTTCCAACAACCGACGCTCGATGGCACCTCTGAAGATGGCCTCCTCGGCCAGCGGTCCAATCAGGCAACCAGCCAGGGCACCTATCGGATTCAGCATCAACATTCCTAACCATTCTTCGGTTTCCAGGTCAACTGGAATGGGCACATACTCTTGAGCCAAGGTTTCCAATAACAGGCAACCGAACGCTCCCACCACAGCCCAATAGCACAATTTGGCAGTAGAGAATTCTTCACCGTATGTGAAGCCGTATTTGACCCAGTTGCGTGTATATCCTCTCTTCCAAAACAGCAACAGGAGCAGCAAGTCGGCACAGGTCAAAGACCCAGCCAAAAGCCATGGATTCTTGGATATTTCATCGGCATCGTTAATGTCTGAAACGCCTAACACAATCGAGCCGACAGCGTAGAAAATCACAAAAACGGCCACTGTCACGATCAGCCAGATTAAGATATATTTAATTGCAGCTTTCATAATGATATGATTTTAAAAATTAGATTTTTACCCTTTAGACGCTAGCATCACAACAAAAACTACACAAATTATCCGGGAAATTGCTTTCACAGATGTCTTTTTCAACAATAAGCATTGTTTTTCGTTTTTCCTGCTTCTTGACCTAACCTTTTCGCTTGGTGTGTTGCGACTTTAGACGCTTGTATTCTTGGTTGGCCCACTTGGTGAGTTGGTCAAGTTGATAGAGCGAACACCTGAAATTAATATTATCTATTTTCTTGGGATCAGTCACATGATTGCCACAGGCAAGGCACTGCCAAGTCCCATCGGGCAACTGTGACATCTTGTATCGGCGGCATTTTCCGCAGCGGGGACTGGGATGCGTCCAGCAATCGCAATCCAGGCAATGGACAAAGCCGTTATCATAAACCTCGGTGTTATCGCTACCGCACTTGAGGCAAGGTACAGGCTCGTAAACTTCCTCGTATTCTTCCTCATAATCTTCCTCAACCTGTTGTGCGGCACGGATAATGCGGTCATTATAGAAGTTGGCGCTGCAGTACAGGCAAAAATAGGTGCCGTCTACCAGCAACTTGGCCGACCAGCTGCCGCAACGGGGACACCTGGCATGGATGGGGATGTAATCCGGGCCTGGATCACCATAGTCGCCATCATCGGCATAGCCGATTTCGTCATCTTCCTCAAAGTACTCGGGCAGTTCACCTGTATTCTGGTGATAATCATAGTCCTGCCACATTTCCTCATCGTGCGTCATAGGGGTGGGTATAATAATTTGGTAATGAATATTCTATATCACTTTGGGCGGGTGACCTCGTTGACGAGATAGGCAATGCTCTGGTAGGGGATGCCGCCGTTGGCCTCCAGACCCACCTCGCAGGTGCGGCTGTTGCTGTAGCCCATCTCGATGTGGTTATCCTCAAGTTGACGGCGCAGTTTGCGCAACGCCCAGCGGTTGACCTCGGGGTGCGTCCAGCCACGGTCGCCAGCAAAGCCGCAACAGCCCACACCCTCGGGCAGGAACACGTTGTTGCTGCACAGGCGTGCCAGGTTGGTCATCGTGCCCACCAAGCCCATCTCGCGTGTCGAACAGGTGAAATGCAAGGCGATGTGACGGTCGATGGGTGTGAACTCCAAGTGGTCGCGCAGATATTCCCAAATGAACTCCACTGGCTCATAAAGGCGCATGCGGCTGATGCACTTGCGCATGCGGTGCAGACAGGGGCTCTGGTCGCACATCACCAGGTACTTGCCCTGCTCACTGGCTTGCCACAAGGCTTCATCGAGTTCGGCGGTTTTCCTGTCGGCAATGTCAAGCATGCCTTTGGATTCCCAGATGGTGCCACAGCACATCTTTTCCAAACCCTCGGGGAAAATCACCTCGTAGCCCGCCTTGCGGCACAGCTGCACCATCTCATCGACAAGCGAGTTCTTGACAGGTGCCCCTTTGGACAAGCCCATTGTCTGGTTGATACAGGACGGGAAATAAACCACCTTGAGGTCACTCTCGCCCACCCTGCCAGCTTTGGGTTGAAGGGCCTTCCCTGGCATGGCCGATGTCCACAAGGGCAAACCCGCCTTGTGCATGGTTCCTGCAATTCCCTTCATGGCACCGGTTCCCAGCACGTTATGCCCCAGACGAGCGGTATCGAGCGTGAAGCGCAAGCCGCTCTTGATGCCCGCAAAATGTCTTGCGGCAAAATCTCCTGCCTTATAGCCCATTGAGCCCTGCGGCAACGCTTCCTGGCGCACGAGATGGGTCAAGTCGGCCACGTTGATTTTCATCGGGCAGGAGGTGGCGCAAAGGCCATCGCCCGCACACGTCTGGTCGCCCTGATAGCGGTATTGCTTAATGAGTATAGCCAAGCGCCCGGGGTCACTGCCCGTTTCGCGCAGATGAGAAATCTCGCGCTGAACTGCAACGCGCTGACGCGACGACAGCGTGAAGCCGCAAGTCACGCAGTTCACCTCACAGAAACCGCACTCGATGCACTTGTTGGCCTTGAGGACGCCCTCGACGGCAGCGCGCATGCTGTCATGACGGTCGCCCTGGGGAGCCAGAGGTGTGTCAAGAGCCTTAAACCTCAGCTCGGGCAGAGGCTTGAAATGCTTGATGAAACACTCGGGATCATCGTTGAAGATAACACCCGGGTTGAGCAGATAATGCGGGTCAAAGATCTCCTTCAGCTCACGCATGGCTGCAAAGGCTTCCTCGCCCCACTCATACTTGACAAAGGGGGCCATGTTGCGGCCCGTGCCGTGCTCGGCCTTCAACGAGCCGTCATATTCCTCGACTACCAGTCGTGCCACATCGCGCATCATGGCGGCATAGCGCTGCACCTCGCTCTCGTCGCTGAAGAGCTGGTTGATGATGAAATGGTAGTTACCCTCGAAGGCGTGGCCGTAGATACAAGCATCCTTGTAGCCGTGGTCAGCAATGAGTTTTTGCAATTTGACGGTGGCCTCGGGCAGGTCCTCGACGGCAAAGGCGACGTCCTCAATCAGGCACGAGGTGCCCACGGGACGTGCCCCGCCCACGCTGGGGAAGATGCCCGAGCGGACGGCCCAATACTTGCCATAAACGGCAGGGTCGGTGGTGAATTCAACGGGAATATAGGTCTTGAACTGCGACAGACACTGGGTGATGGTGTCGATGCGGTGCTGCAGGTCATCGGGGGTCACAGCCTTGGTCTCGGTGAGGATGGCAGTGAGGTTGTGATAGTCGCCTGGCTCGACACCCGCAATCTTGCCGGCATCAACGTCCTTTTTGTATTGCAGATAAACAGGGTCATCAACCGAAGCCAACGAGAGGTAATCGAGCATCTCGGCACTCTTGACCATCAGGTTCTCCTCACTCATGGCGATGTCGGCGTCGCTGGACTGGAGCTGCTTGAGTGCGACAACGGCTTCACAGCTTTCTTTCATCGTGAAGAAATAGAGCATGGCCGATGCCTTGCAGGGATAGTCGTGCAAGGTGCGCATGGTGACACGGCTGATAAAGGCCAGCGTGCCCTCGCTGCCCACCACGCAATGGGCGATGATGTCAAACGGATCATCATAGGCGATGAAGGGGCGCAGATTCAAGCCCGTGACATTCTTGATGCTGTATTTCTTGCGGATGCGGGCTGCCAAGGGTTCGTTGGCGCGGATGCGGTCACGCAACGACTCAATCTTTGCGATGAAGTCTGGGTGTCTGTGGTGGAATGCCTCACGACTTGCCTCGTTGCCCGTGTCGAGCACAGTGCCGTCGGGCAGCACCAGGCGAGCCGATAGCAGCATGCGGTCGCTGTTGGCATGCGTGCCGCAGTTCATGCCCGAGGCATTGTTGGCAACGATGCCGCCCACCATTGCCGACCCGATGCTGGCGGGATCGGGCGGAAAGACGCGTCCCAGCGGTTTTAATATCTGATTCACTCTCGCGCCCACGATACCGGGCTGCAGGGTGATGCTCTCACCGTCGGGAGCAACGCTGTAATCCTCCCAATGCTTGCCAGCCACGATGAGGATGCTGTCGCTCACACTTTGTCCCGAGAGCGACGTGCCCGCAGCACGGAAGGTGAAAGGCAAACCATGCTTGCTGGCCGCCTTGACAATCATCGAGACCTCGGACTCATCTTTGGCACGGATGACGACTTGAGGCGTCAAGCGGTAAAAACTCGCATCGGTGCCCCAGGCCAGGGTCCGCAACTCGTCGGTGTAAATCCTCTCCTCGGGCAAGACAGCCGATAATTCATTCAAGAAACGTTCTATTGTTGCCATAGTTCAATAATACTCGATGGTGAAGTGTTCGGTCAGGATGAGTTCGTCACCCCTGGGGTCGCGATAAACGATGGGCACTCCTTTGAAGGCCTCGGGAACTTTGAGCACGTCAATCTTGCTCCACTGGGGGTAACCGTAATCATAAGACTTGTCCGAAAGCATCAGTTTGTCCCCCACATAATCATACTCATAGAAACCACCCCCCAGACAGTCCTCGTGCGGCATGAGCAAATCACGATGCAGATAGACGATATCCAGCCGCAAATACCCTCGATTGGTGATGATGAATTTTGGATGTTTCATGAGCGCAAAGTTACTGATAATTATCTCAAAAAACAATCTCCCGCCAGAAAAAACCAGCGGGAGACTCCTTGTATCATGATTACAGGCTAGACGCCGGTGCTATCACCAAGTGTTAGTCAGCAGGTAATTGATGAGCTCGGTCAAGTCGTCCATGCCCACGTGGCCGTTCTCGTCGGCATCGGCTGCATTCAGGTCAATGCCGTTGGCATTGCCAGTGAGCAGATAGTTGATCAATGCCGTCAAATCATCCATGCCCACATCGCCGTCAGCATCCACGTCGCCACGAATGAAGGCCGTCGGGTCAAAGCCCAATTTGCCGTCCATCCAAGCGATGCGGTCGCTGAGCCAATCCTTGAGATAAGCCACCTCGTCCTGGTAATCATCGGCCACATAATAGTTGGGCCAAACATACTCACCCCAACGGGGCCAAGCCTGGCTGTTGCGCTGTTCGGCACCATGCGAGGTGAGGACATTGGCCAGCGAGTCTACCTTGGCCATCACACGATCCTGCCGCAGGTTGCTACGGCGGTATTGCGCCCAACGTGCCTTGAGGGCGGCAGTGTAACTGGGGTCGGTGTTGAGTTTGTACCACCAGAAGGGGATCAGTTGGGGATCACCCTCGCTGTACATGACGTTGTTGTTCTGATACATCCAGGTGTCGGTGCGCCATCCTTGGTAATAGTCAGCGTTGCCATAGGCCAGGTTCATGTCCCACACCACCATTTTGAAACGAGCGTCCACGCTGTCGCGGCGCTTGAAGAACTTGCCGCTCAAGCGGTAGGCATCCACGTTGTGCGCCAGCTCCTGGGCTATCTGGTAGTCGATGAAGTTGGTCACATCAAGGTATTCCTGATAATTGGATTCGCCCGTGGGCCTGTAATTCCACAACGAGGTCTCCATTTCATGGATGCGCCCAGTGATGTAACTCACCTGATCGGCAGTCAAATCCTCGTAGTCGGGCGACTTGTATTGCATGTTGATGTATCGCCCACCGTAGGTGAAGCCCAAAGAGCTCACAGGATGATACTGCGAAACATAGGTCACCTCGCCGTCGGTGCGGTTCACCTCCATGATGTAACCGCCGGTTATCGCGTCGCCGCTATCGCCCGGATCAGGCAAATTCAGACGCTGCTTGCCATCAGAAACCACCTCGGTGAGGATGAAAACGCCATAGTAGATGCCGTCAAGGAACAACTCACAGTAGCGTCCCTCGGGCGTGTACTCCATCCACGGGCGTGACACCTCAAAGGCCAACAGGTCACGCAGCATGCTCTTGTCGGCATAGGGTGCCAACAGCGCCCAGTTGTTGTCCTTGCCCATGCCCAGGATGTTGACCTTCTTCTTCTCACCGCCTTCCTCCAGCGGTTTATCCAATGGACGGAAGGAATAGGGTTTCTTGTCGCTTGCATTGAACGACGAGCTGCCACGGTAACGCACCGCTATATAACCCTCGTAGTCGATGTGCTGGCCCGGGTGGGCAACTGTGTCGGCATAGTTGAGCTGGCCTTCTCCGTTATAGATGATTTTCATCCGCCCCGTGATGCGCTCATAGCGGTCGATAATCTGCCCATCCACATCCATCCAGACAATAGGCAAATTGGTTGAAGTTACTTGCACGTCCTGATCGTCGGGCGGATAGTTCCACCATGACCAAGCCCGCGCTGTTCCTGTCATGGCCATCACCGCCATGACCAGTAAAAATAGTCTCTTCATCATGTTTGTAAGCAATGTATATTTTTACGCAATCTACTGAGAAAATTCACACACTGCAAAATTAATCCTTAATTTTGAATTATTGACCAATTCTCAAAAATGAATTTCATTCCCCCCGAAAAAAGCGAGAATACTTAATCTTCATCCACTGGATGAATAGATGAACAAGTGGATTTAGATCCAAATTCCATGGCAGTTACATCTAAAACAATCCTGCTATTGATGGGAGGAGACTGTTGAGTAAGGGCCTGAAGTGAATGGGATTACACGTATTGAATGATGCCTGTTTTTCACGCAGTAATCAAAAATGTCACTAAGTTCAAATACTTTGTCATAGAAGGCTCTGTCACCAAGTCTTGGGAGTGAGTGTATTTTAAGTTCCTTTTTGACCAGTACCTCGAGTTCTTTTGCGCTTAAATCTTCTTCTCGTTTTCTCTTCTCTTCTTTATAGTAATCTATGACGAACTGCTTCACACTTTCTTTATTTATTCTCAGCTTGGTATATTTTCCCAAATCCAATAATTTTTCCGTTATTCTTTTGGTTCGTGTCCAGAGTTCATCCAAATCACGCTCTTTTTCTTTGGGATCAAAATTCGGGTCATTGAAGTGTTTCTCGGCCAGTTGAGACATGATGTTATAATTGCGGAGAGTGAGACTCACGCTGTGAAGCCTTGTGTAGCTATCGTCTTTCACCCTGATCTTATCCAATTGCAGGTCGGTATCCAACACACAGAAGCGGGAGAAAACGCCCTCGGTCGGGTGCATTTTTTCCCAATTACCTGCCATTTTCATGCGCACAACCTCCATAATTGCCGCATTGATGAACAAGTGGCGGATAAGGTCCTTCACTATCAGTTCCTGCCGTTCTTTGGAGGCCCTGTATTTCAGATATTCATAGAATATCAAGATGAGGCCTAAGATTGTGACTATTGACGCAATCATTGTGAGCACAGTGAGCGGAGTTGTGCTCCAACCGTTCCACGCATCGGTGTGTTGGCTGATTTGTTCCAGTAAATCTCTAATGTCAATTTCGGTCATGATGTCCTGTGTTTGTGATTAGTGCTCCAAATATACGCATTATTTCAATACCGGTTGTCTCTTCATCCTCATTTTTGTTCATGCAAAATGTGAGGGGGAAGGCATGTACCGCAACCCCACCAGTCGGCTGATGTGAGGCATGAGTTTGGATAGTGTTAATCTTTTAACAATATATGTGTTAAATTAACGTGATTTTCACGCAGGGGTGTCGGGTAAAGATGTATTTTTGCACTCTGTAAAATCAGAGAACAATAGACATCAAACAGAAAAACAATATTGTTATGGCAGAAACCGTCAATATCAGGGAATTGAATGACCTGATTGCAAGTAAGAGTAATTTTGTGAACCTGATTCGTCAAGGCATGGACCAGACCATCGTGGGTCAAAAACACCTGGTGGACTCGTTGCTCATCGCCTTGCTCGCCAACGGCCATGTGCTGCTCGAGGGTGTTCCAGGTCTTGCCAAGACCAAGGCCATCAGCACGCTGGCATCGCTCATCGATGCCCGCTTCTCGCGCATCCAGTTCACCCCCGACCTGCTCCCCGCTGACGTGGTGGGAACCATGATCTACAGCATCAAGAAGGAGCAGTTCGAGGTGAAGAAGGGCCCCGTTTTCGCCAACTTCGTACTGGCCGACGAGATTAACCGTGCCCCCGCCAAGGTGCAGAGCGCGTTGCTCGAGGCGATGCAGGAGCGTCAGGTGACCATCGGTGAACAATCGTTCAAACTCGATGACCCCTTCCTGGTGCTCGCCACCCAGAACCCCATTGAGCAAGAAGGCACCTATCCGTTGCCCGAGGCTCAGGTGGACCGTTTCCTGATGAAGGTGCTCATCGGCTATCCCAGCAAGAGCGAGGAGAGCGACATCATTAAGATGAACATCGCCCCCGACCAGGTGGAGATTCGTCCCTTGGTCACCCCCGCCGACATCGTGGACACGCGCAAGGTGGTTCAGCAGATCTACATCGACGAGAAAATCCAGAAATACATCGTGGACATCGTGTTCGCCACCCGCTTCCCGAGCGACTATGGCCTGAATGACCTCAAGAGCATGATTTCCTTCGGTGCATCGCCTCGCGCTTCAATCAACATGGCACTGGCATCAAGAGCCTATGCCTTCCTGCGCAACCGCGGCTATGTCATCCCCGAGGACGTGCGTGCCGTTTGCCATGACGTGATGCGTCACCGCCTGGGACTCACCTATGAAGCCGAAGCCAACAACATCACCAGCGACGAGATCATCAGCAACATCCTGGACAAGATCGCAGTGCCTTGATTGGCGTTAGGTTTTAGGTATTAGGTTTTAGGTAACAATGCTTAAAACTGACAACTGAAAATGGATACTAATGAACTGCTGCGCAAGGTCCGCAAAATAGAAATCAAGACCAAGGGCCTGTCGCAGAACATATTTGCCGGCGAGTACCACTCGGCCTTCAAGGGCAGGGGTATGACCTTCAGCGAGGTGCGCGAGTACCAGTATGGTGACGATGTGCGCGACATCGACTGGAACGTCACGGCCCGCTACAACCGCCCCTATGTGAAGGTGTATGAGGAGGAACGCGAACTCACGGTGATGCTTCTCGTTGACGTGAGCGGCAGCAAGGACTTTGGCGCCGTGGGGGTCGCCAAGCGCGAGATGATGGCCGAAATCGGTGCCACCATCGCTTTCTCGGCCATCGAGAACAACGACAAGGTGGGCGTCATCTTCTTCAGCGACAAGGTGGAGAAATTCATCCCGCCCAAGAAGGGCCGCAAGCACATCCTGCTCGTCATTCGCGAGTTACTCGATTTCCAGCCCGAGGGCACGGGCACCGACATCAACATGGTGCTGGAGTACATGACCAGCGCCCTGAAGAAGCGGTGCACCACCTTCCTGGTGAGTGATTTCATCGACGAGCACGATTACAGCAAGTCACTGTCCATCGCCAACCACAAGCATGACGTGATTGCCGTGCAGGTGTATGACAAGCGCGAGGCACAACTGCCCGACGTGGGGCTGATGCGCATGCGTGATGCCGAGCGCGGCACCATGCGCTGGGTGAACACCGGCAGCAAACGGGTGCGCGACGCTTACCGCCGCTGGTGGTACAACCAGCAACAGGCTGTCAACAGCACGTTGCAACGCTGCAATGTCGACTTGGCGACCGTGGCTACCGACGAGGACTATGTGGCCGCCCTGATGGGACTGTTCAAAAACCGTGGAGTAAAGGCTCACTGAGCCTTGATTTTAGATTAGAGATTAGTGAATTTTATGTCACAGAACATGAGACATATCGTGATGGGTGCCGTGCTGCTCGTGGCAACTGTGCTGGGAGCATGGGGCGGCAACGTCACCTTCAAAGCCAAACTCGACAGCGTGACACTGCTCATGGGAAAAACCACAGCGTTGCACCTGGAAATCACTCAGGACAAGAACGCCCGTGGCTTCTTCCCTGGTGAGCAGGCCGACACGCTCAGTGCGATGATCGAGATTGCCGAACGTCCTGCTGCCGACACGACCGACCTGGGCAACAACCGCATCCAAATCAATCGCGACCTCATCATCCAGAGCTTTGACTCGGGTATGTGGGTCATCAAGCCCATCCCCTATGTAGTGAACGGCGATACCGCCTTCAGCAATCAATTGTCACTGAAGGTGATGCCCGTCAACGTGAGCCAGATGAAGGACATCAACGATATCAAGCCTGTCGAGGACGTACCGTTCAATCTGCTGGACTGGCTGCCCGATTACTGGTGGGCATGGTTGCTGGGACTGTTGCTGATTGGAGCAGGCATCTGGGCCTACCGCAAGTATTACAAGAAAGGCATCAACCCGTTAAAACCCAGCAAGAAGCGTCTGCCGCCCTATGAGGAGGCAATGATCAACCTGCAGAACCTCAAAGCCGCCCAGCTGTGGCAGAAAGGACAGGAAAAAGACTATTTCACTGGGTTGACCGATATCCTGCGCGTGTACATCGACCGCCGTTTCCACATCAACGCCGTTGAGATGACCTCATCGCAGATCATCGACACATTGAAGAAAAACGAGGAGACCAAGGCGGTGAACGAGCAACTGGAGATGATTCTCGAAGTGGCCGACATCGTGAAGTTTGCCAACGCACGCCCCCTGGCCGACGACAATGAGGTCGCCTACCAGCGCGCCGTGAACTTCGTCGAGGCCACACGTCCCGTCGAACAACCCGAAAAGAAAGAGGAGGTGAAGAAATGATGAACCTTGCTCATCCCGCATTGCTGTGGCTGCTGCCCGTGCTGCTGATTCCGCTCATTGCGTGGTACATCTACAGTCAGGACAAGAACGAGCCCGAAATGAACGTGTCCTCGACCCGAGCGTTTGACGGCATGGGCACGAGCTGGAAAGTGTGGCTCAAGCATTTGTCATTTGCCCTCAAGATGGGAGCGATAGCCTGTCTCGTCATTATCCTGTGCCGCCCACAGACCAAGGACAGCTGGTCCACCAGCGATGTGGAGGGCACCGACATCGTCATCGCCCTTGATGTCTCCACCAGTATGCTTGCCAAGGACTTCAAGCCTAACCGCTTTGATTGTGCCAAGCGTGTTGCTACACAGTTTGTCAGCGGTCGCGACCACGACAATATCGGTCTGGTGCTTTTTGCGGGAGAGAGTTTCACCCAAGTGCCCATGACCATGGACAATGCCACGCTGGTCAACGCCATCGGGCAGACCGAGATGGGCGCCCTGGAAGACGGTACCGCCATCGGTGACGGCATCGCCACCGCCATTAACCGCATCCGCGACGGCAAGGCCAAAAGCAAGAGCATCATCCTGCTCACCGACGGCAGCAACAACACGGGCGTGGTGGCACCCAACACCGCTGCCGACATTGCCCGCAAGTTCGGCATCAAGATCTACACCATCGGTGTGGGCAGCAACGGCTCTGCTGACTATCCTGTTGCCATCGACTATGCCGGCAACATCCAGTACCAACGCATGCCCGTGGTTATCGACGAGGCGACCTTGAAAAACATCGCTGCTACCACAGGAGGCAAATACTTCCGCGCCACCTCGGGCAGCGTGTTAAGCGACATCTTCAAAGAAATCGATCAACTCGAGAAGACCCACATGGACGTGCAGCGCTTCACCCACACCGAGGACCACTATGAGCCCTGGGCATTGTTGCTGCTCGGCCTGCTGCTGTTAAGCCTGCTGCTGGACTACACGATGTTGAGGCATATACCGTAGAATGGCGTTAGGTATTAGGCTTTAGGTATTAGGTGTTAGGTGACTCACAACATACTATTGAAAGAGGAATGTAACTATGATCAATTTTGCTCATCCGCAATATTTCTATTTGCTGCTCCTGCTACCGGCATTGGTGCTGCTGTTCTTGTGGAACCGCCGCGATCGCCGCAAACGGCTGGAGCGCTATGGCAAACGCGCGTCTATCGAGCCGTTGATGCCCGAGGTGTCGCGCTATAAACCCTGGATCAGGCTCGCATTTGAACTGCTGTTGCTCACGATGGTCGTCATCGTGCTGGCCCGTCCTCGCGCCGGCTCCAGCAAGACGTCCACCAACGTGCACGGCATCGAGGTGATGGTCGCCGTCGACGTGTCCAACTCGATGAATGCATCAAGCACCGACAATCCGCAGGACGTGAGTCGCCTGCAGCGCGCCAAGATGATCCTGCAGAAACTTATCGACCGTCTCGATAACAACAAGGTGGGACTGATTGTGTTTGCCGGCAATGCCTACATGCAGATGCCCATGACCAGCGATGCCGCCTCGGCAAAACTGTTCCTGAACGGCATCAGCACCAACATGGCGCCCACCCAGGGCACTGCCATCGGCGCCGCCATCAACTTGGCACTCAACGGCTTCTCGCAGAGTAAGAAATCGCAGAAAGCCATAATCATTATCACCGATGGCGAGAACTTTGAGGATGATGCCGTGGGCGCCGCCAAGGAAGCCGCCAAGATGGGCGTCCAAGTGGATGTCATCGGCGTGGGTTCCACTACCGGTGTTCCCATTCCCATGGAGGGCGGTTACCTGACCGATGACGAGGGCAATCCCGTCACCACCAGCCTCAACGAGAAAATGGCGCAAGAAATTGCCCAGGGCGGCAAGGGTGTCTATATCTCGGGCACGGCAAGCGACGCTGTCTCGACGCTGCAAGAGACACTCGACAAACTCGCCAAGAGCGACCTGGCCGTCGTGTCCTATACCCAGCACGACGAGCAGTTCCCTGTGTTTGCCACCATCGCCCTGTTGCTGCTGCTGGGACTGTTGCTCTTGCTCGAACGCAAGAACCCGTGGCTCAAGCGATACAATTTCTTCACCAAGGATAAAGAAAAGACTTCGATTTTGACCAAGAATAATGAAACAGAGAAGAAGTAATCACACAGCGTTGACAATGATATTGGTAGCCGCCTTGGCCCTGCTTGTCACTTTCCCGACAACAGCCCAAGGCAAAGCGCCCAAGATGACCAAGAAGGAGCGCGTCGCCCTGCGCAACGGCAACAAACTGTATGAGAAAAAGCGCTATGCCGAGGCCGAGGTCGAATACCGCAAGGCTTTGCAGGCCAACCCCGCGAGCGAGAAAGCGCAATTCAATCTCGCCACCGCCCTCATGCGACAAGGCAGCGTCACAGCCAAGGAAGACGATGACAAGAACCCGATGAAGCAGGCCGAGGGACTGCTCACTAATCTGGCCAAGGGAGCCCAGGACAAGCAACTGCGCGGCAAGGCCAGCTATGACTTGGGCAACATCGCCTATGGCCGTCAGGACTATGGCAAGGCCATCGAGTTCTACAAGCATGCCCTGCGTTGCAATCCCGATGACAATCAGGCACGTCAGAACCTGCGTCTGGCTCAACTCAAAAAGCAAGAGCAAGACAAGAACAAAGACAAAAACCAGGACAACAAGGACCAAAACAAAGATCAGAATAAGGATCAAAACAAAGACAAAGACCAAAATAAGGACCAGAATAAGGATCAAAACAAAGACAAAGACCAAAATAAGGACCAGAATAAGGATCAGAACAAAGACAAAGATCAAAATCAAGACCAAAACAAGGATCAACAGAACCAGAATCAAGATCAAAATAAACAAGATCAACAGAAACAACAGCAGCAGGGCGGCATGAGCCAGCAAAATGCCGAGCAGGTGCTCAAGGCCATGCAGGACCGCGAACGCGCCACCCAGCAGCGCATCAACGCGCAACAGGCTCAACAACAACGTCATGAGCGCCAGCGCACCAATAAGAAGTGGTAGTTTAGGTATTAGGCTTTAGGTTTTAGGCTTTAGGTTTTAGAAAGATTTCAATGAAGCGAATCATCAATATAGCTATCTTGCTCTTGGCCGTGCTAACGGCACAGGCGGCCTCGTTTACAGTCGAGGCACCACGCCAGGTGGTCGAGGGCAACAAGTTCAACGTCACCTTTGTGCTCAAGAACGGGGAAGGCTCCAGTTTCACCCCTCCCGAGGTGAGCGGTGCCAAACTCATCTATGGCCCCAGCGTGTCACACAGTTACAGTTCATCATGGGTCAACGGCAAGTCGAGCCACTCCTCGAGCGAGGAATACACGATGATCTACAAAGCCACCCAAACAGGCAAATGCCACATCGGTGCGGCATCCATAGTTGTTGACGGCAAACGCCACACTTCCAACGCTTTCACCATCGAGGTGTTGCCATCGGGAAGTCAGCCCAGCCACCAGCAGCAAACCACCCCAGGCGCCCCCACTCCCTACAGCGACCCGATGACACAGAGTGCCGACAAGTCGGTGAGCGGCAAGGACCTGTTTGTGCGCATCGAAATGTCAAAACCGCGCGTGTATGAGCAGCAGGCTGTGGTTTGCACCATCAAGTTGTACACCAAATACCAGATTTCGCAGTTCATGCCCACCATCCAACCCTCATTTGACGGCTTCCTGATTGAGGAGATTCCCGTGCAGCCCAGCCTGAACAAGGTGGAAGTCCTGAATGGTGAACGATACATGACCGCCATCCTCAAGAAGTGCATCCTGTATCCGCAACAGAGCGGCAAATTGACCATCACATCGGGCAACTATGATGTGAGTGTGGTGCAGTTCGACACCTTCAAGAGCATCTTCGGCACCATCTCCAAGCCTGTAGAAAAGGACCTGAAGGTGACCAGTAACTCGGCAACCATCAACATCCTGCCGTTGCCCGAGCCCAAGCCAGCATCGTTCACGGGTGCTGTGGGCCGATTCAACGTCACCACCGACCTCAAGCCCGCGACAGGCCACAAGACCTACAGCGCGGCAAGCTACCGCTACATCATCAGCGGTACCGGCAACATCAAGTATATCAAAGCGCCCGAGATCAAATTCCCCGAGCAATTCGATGTCTATGATCCCAAAACCGATGTCCTGGTCAATGACGGTGCAGGCGACATGAGCGGCAAGGTCGTGATGGACTACACCTTTATCCCGCAATATGCAGGAGAGTTTGACATCCCGGCCGGTGAGTTCACCTACTTTGACCCCGACGCGGGCAAGTATGAAACCATCACCATTCCCTCACGACATCTCTCGGTCGCCAAGGGCGAGGGCCAACCCAGCAACCACTACCGCATGAAGAACATGGACATCCGACCCATCAAGAGCGGTGACCTGGGGTTGAAGAAGTCACATGGATACATCGTGGACAACTGGTCCTACTGGCTGTGGTTCCTGTTGCCGCTGCTGGCCATGGTGGCACTGCTGCTGTACTATCGCAAGCAACTGAAGGAGCGGGCCGACGTGCGCCGCATGCGCTCAAAACGCGCCAGCAAGGTGGCACAACGCCGCCTGAAGGCTGCCCGCGGTTTTGCCACTCGCGGTGACCGCAACGGCTTCTATGCCGAGATGCTCAATGCCCTGTGGGGATACATGAGCGACAAACTATCCATTCCTGTGAGCGAATTGAGCAAAGACAACATCAATGCCGAATTGGAACAATATGGCATCGATGAGCAGTTGCGCAAGGAGGCCATTGACCTGATCGACAAGTGTGAGTTCGCACAATATGCCCCTGAACTGGCCCAAAGCGACATGAACGCAGTGCTCGATGAGGCGGCAGGCATCATTGACCGATTGGAGAATGTTAAACGCAAGAAAACAACCATCGAGGAGTCATGAAACAAATCATCATATCCATCCTATTAGCCGTCATGGCCTTGCCTCTCATGGCAGCCAACGCCAACATAGACAAGGCGAACCAGGCTTACAAACAGGAGCTTTATAACGAGGCGCTGCAACTCTATCTGCAAGAGGCCAAGGGAACGGGCGTGTCATCGGCTCTGTATTGCAACATCGGTGACACCTACTACCGCCTCAAGGACAACGTGCATGCCGTGCTCTACTATGAACGCGCCCTGGTGCTTGACCCATCGAACAGTGACGCGCGTTTCAACCTGGACTTCGTGCGTGGCAAGATGCAACTGCCCGACGATGCGGGTGATTCGTGGTTCAGCAACTGGGTCGACCAGACGGTGAGCCGCCTGTCGAGCAACGCATGGGCCGTTATCGCCATCATCACCTTCCTGCTGTTCCTGGCTGGTATGGCAGCCTATCTTTTCCTTGACAACGTGCTGATGCGCAAAATCGGCTTCTTTGGTGGTGCCTTATTGCTGGTGGCAACCATTCTTGCTAATCTGGCGGCATTTCATGTCTATCACAAGGCGACAAGCGGCAACGCTGCCATCATCATGCCCGAGAGCGTCGTCCTGAGCACAGCGCCGCGCGAGGCACGCGACAAGGACGAGGAGGCCTTCAGCCTGCAACAGGGCACCCGCGTCGAGATTGTCGATTCCATTACCGGCAAGGACAGCGGCAAATGGCTGCAAGTTTCGACAGCCGGCGGACACAAAGCATGGCTCAAAGCCAATGACATTGAAGTGATTTGAGTATGTTAGACTATCTGATTGACCTAGATTCTGAAGCTTTGCTGGCCATCAATGGTTGGCATGACATTTTTCAAGACGCCTTTTGGTTCATGCTGTCAAGCAAGTTGGCCTCGGTGCTGATTGCGCTGGGACTTATTTGGGTGTTGTTGCACAAGAAACGCAGCTATGCCTTGCTGGTCATTGCGATGCTGGCACTCACCATCACCATCGCCGACCAGGTGTCATCGGGCATCATCAAGTCACTTGTAGAAAGGTTTCGCCCCACCCATGACCCCACGATCGGCGCGCTCGTTCACACGGTGAACGGTTATCGCGGCGGCATGTATGGCTTTGTGTCGAGCCATGCGGCCAACGCCTTTGGCGCCATCACCCTGATTTCATTGATCATGCGCCAGCGCCTGGTGCTGTTCCCGCTGCTGTTGTGGGCGCTGTTGCAATGCTACAGCCGTATGTATCTGGGGGTTCATTACCCTGGCGACATTCTGGGCGGCATCGTTGTGGGACTGGCATCGGGATGGCTCGTGTGGCTGCTGATGCGACTGATTCAACGGCACTTCAACATCTCCAACGCCACATTCACCAAATCAGAAGGCGCCGTCATTGCCTCATCGGTTGGCATCACCATCATCGGCATTGCCGTGGCAGCAGCTTTCCAGGCATGGTGATATAAAAACAAAAAATCCCCGACTCACGCCGCGGATCATTTGAAAAAAATCTAATTAACCTCTAATACCATTAACATAAACCTTAAAACTAAATCTTAACCTTCTAACAATAACCTCATGCCTCACGGCATCGATTTTTTGTCCTGATGAAAAATCGGGTGCAAAGATAAGCGTTTTTATGTTATAAAACATAATTCCTCAACAAAAAATCTCGATTTTAACTATTATTTAACTTTTGTTCACAGGTTTTCAGCGCAAATTCGTCCCTTTTTCATCAAAAAACACATCTCTCTGCTAAAATTATAGTTCTCTTTGCTGCTTTAATGAGAATTTTGATTTTTCTGATAAATCGCTAACTTTGCGGATGGAAAGACATTATTAATCAAATA
>JAEEGL012133062.1_pt1 | contig 23057 bp, 20 predicted proteins | sample 9134231 | NCBI WGS metagenome assembly JAEEGL01 (sample SAMN16246548, study PRJNA631951) | gut metagenome | biome: gut microbiome; feature: rumen; material: fiber-attached | host: Bos | place: Iran: Karaj | collected 2018-10
ATGGGTATCTCCCGTGGCGTCCATTCCTCATTCGTTCATAGCCAATTAACGGCCAAAGACTTGTTTGCAGACATCCCAAACATCTGATGCAAGGCATCTGAACTCCCATTTAACAAAGCGCATTCGGTAAATCATTTGGAGTGCTAGACCAGGACGGGCAATGCCAATCATATGGTAACCGACCAGTGCAGTATATTGACCGTGACGTGCCAAAGCGACAATTAGTTCGAGTACTAACTAGATTTTTTTCAGCCGTTTATAGTAAAAAATGTTTTTTTGCGGCTGAATAATTTTCGTGTTTAAGAGAAATCTAATCGTTGCAATAGAAATGGAACTTGCTGTGTTTGAGCGGCTTGGACCTTAACTAAAAAGGATGTCAATGATAGGAAAAATGCAATTGTTTGGTCGACCAAAACCATGCTTTGGAAAGGAAGGGTTAACATCACCCCTTGCCATAAAAGCTCCCAATTTGTTCAAGAATGTCCGCAGGAATTTAATTGTGTTAAGTGTTCCTCCTTGAATTCTAAGGAATGATGAGACTGATTTTGCTACAAAAGTGACGAAGATTCCCTGATTATTTCGCCAATCTCCTATACAAAAAATAAGTGTCTGAAACTCAGACACTTATTCTCCCAAAGTCGGGATTACTGGACTCGAACCAGCGACCTCGCGCCCCCCAGACGTGTGCGCTACCAACTGCGCTAAATCCCGATTTGCGATGCAAAATTACACACTTTGGAGCGATATACCAAATTTTTCAGCCATTTTTTTACGTTATGACTCTTTTTTTCTCCTTTTCATACTACACACAACCTAATTTAGCTTGTTTTGATGGTCAATAATATTCGTGGCAATGCGTTTTGCCAAGGCCATGATGGTGAGCATGGGCGGTAGTCCTAAAGCCTGAGGCAGTATGGTGGCGTCTGCTACATAGAGATTATCGGGCAGCAGAGGTGAGTGCAATGTTTGTGCTTCGGCTGATGTCAGAGGTAGCATTCCGCCAGGATGACCGGCATTGAGTGTGCCGAGGAAGATTTCTTGCTCTTTGGCTCCCATTCTGATGAGTATTTCCCGACAGTCATCAACGCCATTCTTCAAATATTGCCGGTCGGTTTCCGTAAGCGTCTTCTGCATCTTGTTATGGTGAACGTCGCCTTGCTCCACATCTGCCAACTTGATCATCAGGCTTGCCATGCCGTCCATAGGTTTTCGCCACTCCTTGTTGAAAAAGAAGCTGAGCCAGTCCATATAGGGTGATAGGATATATTTCTCCCTGCGGCTGACGAAAGGCATGAGCAGTTGACGATCCTGACGTACATTCTCCATAGGTGCCGCAACACACAGCACAGGATCGACAAAGAGCCTCTTTTGGCACTCTATGCCGGAATTGCGTAGGATGTCGGGTGTGCCATAGCCACCGGCTGCCACTATGATGACATCGGCCTCGAATGTCAGATGCTGTATACCTTTCCTTGCATGCACTTTCCTGGCCTTATTGTCATCTATTTCTATACGGGTGACTTTGCAACCCGTAAGCACCTTGATGTTGTCAAGCAATTCACGGGTATCCCATTTTGCCCTCGTGGGACACCCGATGGAACAATGGCCACACATCTTGCACTGCTTCGGGCGAAGTAGTTTGGGCATGGGTTGTGGGTCTAGTCCCATCTCCTGCATTACATCGAATGCCCGTTTGGTGATGGGCGACCAACGGCTCTGATGGTCAGTGGTGATGGGGAGTTCCTGATATAGTTCTTCAAACTCCTTGTCCAGGTTGATGCCTATTTTCTTCAATCCCTCGTCGGCACGTACGGCATTACCTGTTGCCAAAGTGGTGGTTCCGCCAACTCCTCTGCCATATACCATCACCATCTCTGGATTACGGTCGATGCGCATGTTCGGCAAGAGCAGCTGAATGAGTCTCTCGTCAAAATAGAGTCCCGTCTTGCGAAATGCTCCCAACTTTTCCAAAGGCAGTGAGAATGGTTTAAATTCCTTGCCCTGCTCCAATACAATAACATCGAAATCGCGGCTCAACATTTTTGCTGCCATGGCACCTCCGGCACCACTCCCTATTATAATTGCCTTTTTCATTTAATTTACATTATTTGATTTCTTATGTGCTATCTTTTCATTGGTTCAATTCTCACCCTGTCTTTTTATGGGAATTGTGGCTAAACAACAATCACATCCTTCGGTGATGCGTTGCTGGAACGTCAGTCGGCCACAACCGGACAATCCTCGTATGATGCCATCGTCCAAAGCAGAGGCAGCCAAACAGATATCTGGGGTATAGTACTTGCTGAAGAAGCATCTCCTGAAGCATAGTTGACCGGGAGCATGCCCCTCTAATTGTATGCCGATGTTTCGGTAGAGGGCGATGGTGAAATCTTCGATGGCGTCTTGTGTCCTTAGGAAGAATGCCTTCCTGAGCAGTCTCCCCATCTTGTATGCCTTCTCGTTCATCCGCTGGAGCAGTTGGTCATCTGTCCCATCCTTCAGGTATTCATAGGTGTATTCTGCATACGCTTGCAGAGCCTTGTCGTTCGGAAGTGTCCAAATTCGTTGTGTGGACTTTCCGAAGGCACTGGCTGTAAGGTTCATCAGGAGTTGAAGTTCGATGCGGCGGAAGAGAGGGTGGTTAATCAGCATACATCTCATCAATTACTTGTTTGAAATGCTCCAACACGATGTTTCGCTTCACTTTGAGATTGGGTGTCAGTTCATTGTTCATGATAGTCAGCGGAGTTTCAATGATTCGCCACCGTTTTATCTGTTCCGGATGAGAGAGTGATTGATTCATCCGTTCTATTTCCTGCTGGAGGAAGTCTGTCGAACCGACTGTCCAAAGCAGAGCGGTACAGTAGGGGCGCTGCTCGCCCACCAACACGGCTTGTCCGACACATGGGATATCCGTCAGCAGTTGTTCTATCTTCGTGCAGTTGATGTTCTTGCCATAAGAGGTGATGAGCATGTCCTTTTTTCTTCCTCCAATATATATGTGGCCATCCGTCCCGATACGGCCCAGGTCGCCAGTGTGAAGTTCGCCGTTTTGAAAGGTTTCGTTTTCAAGTTGGTAATAACCCTTGGCCACCTGTGGTCCCCGCACAATAAGCTCACCATCAGGGCTGATGGTGACAGCAGTGTCTGGCAGAGGTGTTCCAATGCTGGGAATAACATTGTCTCCCAGACGATTGATAGTGACAAGCGGTGCTTCTGTCAGTCCGTAGGCATTGTGAATCTCGACGCCCAAGTCACGGAAACGCAACAGCAGTTCTTCGCTGATGGGTGCTGACCCGACAATCAATTGAGAGCACTTGTCGAGCCCTGCCTTTCGCAGCAGCGCACGGCGCAATAAATTACCTGTCAGTCTCTTCATCCACCCATTGTTCATCGTCAGAAATTTCTCACCTAATGAGCTCTGTTCTAACTGCTCCCACAACTTCTCATAGAAACGGGGCACGGAAAAGAAAACAGTAGGCCTGACCTGTGGCAATGCTTTCGTTAGCATTGTGAAATCGTTCAGGTAGTATATCTTTGCCTTGCATAGCATGCAATAGGGTGCGTATGCGGCCAATATCCCCTCAACGACGTGGCTTTCTGGCAAGAACGACAGGTAGCGCATCTCACTGTTGCGGTCGCTCCATGAAAGCAGGTTGGTAAGTACCTCACCCATCCACTTCAACTGGCTGAAGTTGAACATCACGCCTTTGGGCTCACCCGTTGTGCCGGAGGTGTAGCGTATGGTAGCGAGAGAATCAGGTGAAAAGGTTGCATGCGTCAAGCTTCCAGTCAACTCAACTACTTTTTCCTTAGGATTCTCGTCAAGAGGTCCGAAAGGAATGATTTTCACATCGGAGGGAACTTTATTCAAGTTTTGTCTGATACGCTCATCACCCACAAAAAACCAGTGGGCACCACTCTTCATCAACAATAATGCAATCTCATCTTCGGGAGTTGTATAATAGATAGGCACGCTTACTGCCCCGGTCAATCCAATGGCGTTGTCGATGGCTGTGTACTCTGTGCAGTTGATGCCTGAGAGTGCCACCGTGTCACCTGGCTTTACACCAAGTTCTTTCAGCCTGTTGACGAAACGGCAGATGAGGGCATTCATCTCACTACCGGTAACGTGTTCCGTTTCCTGGGCTGTGATATTGTAATATGTGATAGGGTAGTGGCGGCTCTCACGACGGATGAGGGCCTGCTCAAAGATGGTCTTGTCAGACAATCGCATGAAATTGTGCCGGCAAGCAAAGTCCAGCAGTGTGGGCAGGAATTCACGCCAGTCAAGTTGGTAGTTGCCGGTCAGTTCATCGGTATTGGTCCGGTCGAACACATGGTCGTCGAGGAAATAGGGCATCAGTGCCATGAGGTTCGACATGAGGCTGCGCCTCTTTGCATCTTTGTTGGTGTTATATCGGCGGCCTATGGCACGCAAGGCGGTAACAGGAAGAAATACCGGCTTGTGAATGTCGGTTTGCAGGTTCTTTCTTGCCCACGCTTTGACTTCGCTCACCAATTCACCTACCTGAGGAAGCTGCTCTACTGGTGCAGTCAGGTGGAAGGTTTTCCCCTCTGCTTTATTGTTCAATGTCAGTGCCACGACTTGCTGCGCCACATAATCGACGGGCACGACGTTAACTGTCTGCTTACTACTGACTGGCAGATACCTTAACTTACCTGAAAGCATCTGTTTCAGCACATAATAGACGGTATTGAAATTTCGTGTACGTCCCGTCCGGCAGTTCCCCACAATCATTCCTGGACGGCAGATGGTGAGTGGCAAAGATGTAGCCCTTACCACACGTTCAGCTTCGGCTTTGCTCTGCTCATAAAGACTGTAGAAATGATTGGGTAGAGGCGCATCCTCCATGATCTGGCCACGCTGCGTGCCTGCCACATAAGCTGTTGAGATGTAGGTAAAACGTTTCAGCTGAGCCATTTTTTCCGCTATCTGCACCACGTGTCGTGTGCCATCCACATTCAAACGCCAAAGTTCATCCTTCGATTTCTGGATGCCGGTCTCGGCAGCGCAATGAATCACATGGGTTGTCTCATCTATCAGATTCGCATATTGCTTAGCGTCCATGGATAGTCCCTCATGAGTGATGTCACCCACCACTGGAAATACCCGCTTGAGGATGGCGTCAGAGAGGATGTCGTCTTCCCACCACAAAGCCTGTAGTCGATTGGCCGCATCAGTCATCGACGCAGCCCTTGTCAGCACAAGGATGCTGCAATCTGTTGTCGACAGCAATTGGTGTACTACTTCCGTTCCCAAAAGGCCTGTCGCACCTGTTATGAAAATTGTTCCTTCAGCCATGATTCATAGAATTGACTCATCTCGTTTACTTTTCGCTCATTGAGTTTCTGATGTCTCTTGATGATTTCAGATATTTCCTCCCGATGCCTTTGGGCTCGATGAAGTGAGACGGTGACACGGTTCCCTAAGTCTGAATCATCCACATGGTGAAGGTAATGCCCGGCAAGTTCTGTTTCTTGCATCACTCCATCAAGTCGTCCGTCCATCGAGATAGCAACAAGTGGAATATATCGTTCCATACTGAGTACGGCAGCATGATAACGTGATGTCACCAGCATGGAAAGTTGTCGTAGCAGCCCTGTCATCTGGAAGACGTCTTGGCTTTTGGAGTGATACATCACATGAGGGCCTTCCACCAATTGTTCAAACAGTGTGCAAGCTTCCACATCGAGTTTTTCCATTCCAATAATCACGACAAAGGCATCTGTTTCCTGCCTGTAACGGTTGATGGCACTTGCCATCTCCGACAGGTAGTATTGAAACTTTTCTCTGCGCTCCTTGCTGTCAGAGAAGAAATACATCTTGTCGTATTGTCTGGTATGTTTTCCCGTCAGCGTGGCTCTTGCCCATTTCCATAAGGAAGGACGAACGGGCCACCAGAAAGGATTGATGACAGCGACACCCAACAGTGGTTTCCTCCCGTCCCAGCCATCAGCCTTCAACTGTTGCCGTGCCCATTCTTCCCCTTCTGGAGTACGGAATGGCCAGGCTGTATCGGTTCCTACGTGACCTTCCAGACCAAGCTCTTGCAGGTTCTTCAAGGAGGTTTCCGTGCGGACGATAAAATACGCGTCTTGACAAAGATCCCGGCTCAATTTTGCCAACCATCCATCCAATTGGCCTACTTCGGAACCGTAGGCGATGCATGGTTTGCCTTGCCGCCGCATGATACCTGCCGCCTGACAAAAAAAGACGGAAAGGGCCTTTGCGAAGGTCGGCGTCAGGGTAGACCCCTCACAGATAATGGCAACATGATGCTGTGAGGCTGCCTTCAGCAATGACCAGAAAAACATGGTGGTGAATGGCCATCGGCTGACGTGAGACGGAAAATAGTCTTTGACGCTGTCATTGTCTAGCGTCATCACTGTCAAATCTACATTGTCAGTACCTAAAGTTTCATCCAGTTGTCTTACCAGAGCTACAACACGGGCATCGGCACCGGTGTTACCGGCACCATTATAGCCAACAAGAAGCATTTTCAACTTCTTCCCCTCAGCCCACTCATCGTAGCGACAGAGTTTCAATAGAGAAAGTGGCTTGGCAAATCCCGAGAGCCATACTATCAATCGCACTATATATGAAAGTAGTCTGTCCAAAATATCAGTTTGGCTTTTTGTCCTTTGGTTATAACTGTAATGTTTTAGTTGTCAAATATTCAAATATACAAAAAGGAAGTTGGTCGATGACTTCCGGCATTGTCGCTCAGTCACCTCGGCCACACTTCCCCTTTGAAGAAAAAATTTATAAAAGTCGTGGTATTGTCCTACCTTTAATAAATAAGAGTTTTAGGCTGGAGCCCACTTGCAGCGGACAGGAGACACTATGGCTCCCTCTTTTTTCAACTCGGCAAAAGCCTTGTCCACTTCTTTACGGTCGGCACCCAGTGCCTTGGTCACTTCACCTGCTGAGACGGGCTTCCCTGCCTCACGCATAGCCTGTAATACTTTTTCTTTCATATCTCAATCAATAGTTTGTTTTTAGAATGTCACTGTTTCAATCAATTCCATCATCTTGAAGAAGTCGGCCTTAGCATCTTTCAAATAATACATCACGCCGTTTTCACCATTCTCACCCAGTGCGGGTTTAAGAACTGGCATTTTATCCACCAACGCTTTTCCAACCTCAGGCCTGTTATCCTCAACAAGTTTGCACTCGATACGTAGCGTCTGCCCCTTGAAAGCGCAGATTTCAGCTTTCTGATTGGCGGCTATCTGTCTTGTGGCATTAGTCTGACCGAATGCCATGATATAGATTCGGTCTTCGAAATAGAGCATGGCGCCGTATGGACGCACTCTGGGTTGGTCACCCTCCACCGTTGCTAAATAAAACGTACCGGCCTTCTCTAAAAAATCGAATACTTTTTTTGCAGATTCCATCTTATTGTCTTGTTTGGTGATTATACTTGTGTGAACAGCCAGTTTTGAACACCAATGCAGTTGATCATATCAACAGCCCCTTGACTCCAGTACAGGTCTTCTTCCTCGTCAGCGAGGTAAGCCTTCATCAGATCATAGGTTGTGGGGTCATTGATAAGGCCCTCACAGCATTTGTAGAGCATTTCCACACCAGCCTCTTGAATCTTCAGGTCTTCTTTGATATAGTCGATGGGATTCTGAATCAGTGCGCGCTCCTTCATGCCTTCAAACTTCACTTCTGCGCCAAGGTCGAGAATGCGCTCTGTGAATTTATCTACCCATTCCATCTCCTCGTTGAAATGGTCGATGTATTTCTGCCCGAGTTTGGTAAAGCCTTGCGACTTGAAAATCATTCCTTGCTGCTTGTGGACGATGGCTCCCTCTGCCAGATGAGTTACGAAAAACTGTAATGCTTCAATTGATTTGCTCTTATCCATGATTCACTTTTTTTTAAATATTATTACATAAGTGCAAATATAATATATTATTTTTGAATTATCTTAGTCTGAAATGCTCAAAAATTCGTCTGAAACGAACATGCATCTATTTTTTTTCGTATTTTTGCTGATGAATTGCAGATGTTATTTCATGTAAAAGTTTTAAACAAGCTATAATAGCATGTACAAATTAAAAGACTTTTTCACGTCGGTTTTTGGTATGGATGCCGCAGATATTCCTTCAGACGAGATTCTGTGCACGGAATCCGACTTAAAGGTCACGTTTTATACGAACAAGATGCAGTATACTCTTGCGGCCTACACTTATACACTGGTTGAACGGGGCTGGCTAACATTGATTTACAATGGACGGCAAGTTACACTTGAGCCAGGCGACCTCTACATTTATTCGCCCGGTTTCCAGGTGACAATTGTGGACGGCTCTGACGATTACCATAGTCTTTGCTTGCTGGCAGATGAGGAAATGACACTGGAGATGCCGTCTGTACGAAACATCATCCGCTCTGCTTATCTTCCCTTGGTGGAATGGGGGCAGCCCGTAGTCCACATACCGGAAAACTATAGACAACGATTTTCTTTGCGTATGCATGAGATTATCGACTATCAATTTTCCAACCATCGATTCCGAGAGGAATCTCTCCGTACGCTCTACATCTTATTCTTACTCGACTTGACCGATATACAGGAACGTACCGTAAAAAACCGTAAACACAGCGAGCGGACGACAGAACTCTTCATCGGTTTCATGCGTCTGCTGCCTAAATACTATACCATGCATCACGATTTGGCCTTCTATGCCTCAAAACTTTGCATCACCACCACACACTTGTCGCGAATAGTCCGCCAATTCACGGGACGCACGGTCATGGATTATATCAACCAGATGTTGCTCATGGAGGCATCGTGGCTGCTTCAATCTACCGATCTTCCTTTGAGCGCCATTGCCGAACGCTTGCACTTCGCCGACCAAAGTAGTTTCGGGCGATTTTTCACAAGGATAAAGGGCGTGAACCCGAAACGATTCAGAATGAAAAGATAAAAAACTTATCGTCACATACATCACACTTAAAACTTGAATCCTAAGATTCTTTTTATTTTCCTTACCCCATGCTGCAAACAAAAGTTAAATAGTGTATTCGTTTTGTTTTCATTTCGTTATATATTTGCTTGTGTTTGTTTTTTTTTGTATATTTACATTCTCATTTTTTTTCAATGTGAGTTTTCAATAGGAAAAAACTATTTTATAAGCTGATTATGAGAAATCTTCTTTCACATGCCTTCCTGCTTTGTTTCCTTATGGCAGGGCTTTTGCCTGCAGAGGCTATCTCAATCAGGGTAGTAGCTGCCTCCGATGCTTTCGTAGAGCTTGATGGACAGACAATGTTGGATGTCACAGTGGTCAATGATTCTGAAGTGCCGTTGAGCAGTGTGGATTATACTTTCATTGTCAATAAGATAAAATCAGAAGAGAGACATTATGACCTTCCGCAACCTGTTGAGGTGTATGGCTCGGAGTTTACTATCTCCTTGCCGCTCCTTGCCGATGGAGAGACAGGTAATGTGCTCAAGCAAATCTCAATCACCAAGGCTAATGGAGAGAAAAACGGGTCGGAAAACAACAAGACTGATTTTACCCATTTCACGCTCACACGGCTGGAGAACAAAAAGGTGGTGATGGAGGAGTACACCGGATTGTGGTGTGGTTTCTGCCCGAGAGGGGAGGCTGCCATCAACCGCTTGGAGGATGAGTTCGGCCCCCGATTCATAGGCTTCTCTATCCATTCTGACGACGTGCTGGAAAATAGCGATTATGTGACCGCGTCCCTCATGTCGACCACTTTCCCAAAAGCATCACTCCAAAGATCACTCAACTACATAGACCCTTATCTCGGCACCACATCGGGCTATACCGAGGTGTGTCCCATACGTCATGATGTGGAACGGCTGATGGCCATGCCTTCTGAAGCTGCATTGGATATCGCACCTGTTTGGACAAGTGATGCCCACACTGCTGTCAACACCAATGCTAAGGTGACTTTCCGGTTCAGCAGCAGTAAGGCGCGCTACGCCATAGGATATGTGCTGATAGAGGACAGTATGACGGGAACAGGAAAAGACTGGGCACAAGCCAATTACTATTACAAGGACGAAGATTATCGCAGACGGTTTCACGGAGATGAGTATATGGATGAGTTCCTCGACCCGGAAGTGAGTGTGGAATACAATGGCACCAGCTATATCCCCGATTATGTATGCAATAGGGTGGTGATTTCCGCACTTGGTATTCAGCGCGGAATAGCCAACTCCATCCCTCTGCAAATCACTGAGGATGAGACGTTGGTTATCGAACATGAAATGTTGGCGCTAAACAGCAAAATTCAGAACAAAGACCACCTCTCTGTTATAGGATTGCTTTTCAATGTCAACACAGGACTCATTGTAAATGCAGCCAAGGCAAAGATTGGTGGTGATTCGGCACTGAATATTGACTACAATAACGAGACGGGACAACCTGTTGAGACAATGCGGTTCAGCATTGGCGGACAACGTCTCAACGGCATGGTGAGGGGATTGAACATCGTGCGAATGAACGACGGTTCTGTCAGAAAAGTGATAGTGAGATAATATGTTTATACTAAAATACTGTTGATGATGAAAACAAACAATACTCTGCACCACTTCTTCACTGTTGTGGTGACGATGTTGATGATGGGCATATTCAACGTTTCGGCACAACAGAATGCCGGAACTCTGAGTATGACAGGTACCAGACCCAGTATGCCTCATGGCTCGTTGCTGGAAAAACGTTATATGCTTGGTCAGCAGCTGAATAATCAATGGCGAAACATGATGGTGCAGACTCCCATCACGTCTCTCTCTCCCATGATGGGGGTTCCCCTCAACACTCCATCGGGGGCCAAGTTCCGAAGCAATATTATTTCAAATTCACATTGGCCAGAAGCAAGACCTGAATACGGACTCTACGACTTCCAGTCAACATCTTCAGAATTGACCACTTACTATCTGGATGACGTGGGAATCATGCACTGTGAGTATGGAGGGGCGTGGATTGGAAACTTCTATTACATGGTTATGGCTTATGGCTATATGGGCCTCGGACAAATCTATGTGATGTATGTATTCAACATGGCTACCATGGAGTGGGATGCCAACCGTTCCGGAATCATTCCCAATCAGGACATCACTTATCTGGCATGGACAAATACACCCTACGATAAGGAGACCCAGTTGTGCTACGGTTATTTCTTTGATAGCAGTGGAACGGCGCTCGATTTCTGCTCAATGGACTATGCCTCATTGCAAAAACAGAAGATTTCCGTGCCCAACAGGGTGTTTATTGTTCTTGCTATTGATGATTCTGACGGACAACTGTATGGTATCGATATGAGCGGCGACCTTTACAGGATTGATAAAAATTCAGGAGAGGAGACGTTGGTGGGTAATACTGGCATCAAACCGAGCAACTTGCATCAGGCTGCCGACATAGACAGTGAACCAGGCATCCTTTATTGGACGTACATGGATGAGAATTATGAAACGGGACTGGCAGCGGTTGATATGAAAACTGGTGCCGCAACCAAAAGCTTTACATTCGATGGCATCATACAGTTTGGCGATATCACGCTCATAGGGGGCACCGTTGACGACTTGGCTCCCGATAAAGTGCACGACCTCACTTGGAATGTAAATGCCGAGGATTACAACAAGGTGGATGTCTCGTTTGTCATGCCGGAGCGCACGAATGACAATTCTACCGAACTGGAAGGTAAAATATCCTATAAGGTGGCTTATGGGGAAACCATAGTGGCACAGGGTGGTGCCGCTCCAGGTGAAAAAGTGGAGATGGTGCTCGACAATTTGCCACTGCAGCAGCTCATATCCTTGTCGGTCGTGGCTGCCAACGACAATGGCGACAGTGGCGCGTCGAACGTGGATGTCTGGGCTGGAAAAGATACTCCACAGCCCGTTGAAAACCTGATGCTTTCTATCGGCGCCGACAACATGGCCACAGTTACATGGAACGCTCCAAAGGGTGGTGTGCATGGAGGATATGTTAACCTCGACGAACTGAGGTACAGCATCAGCCGGATGCCGGGCAATGTGCCCTGTGGTGAAACTGCCGCTACAACATACTCCGAAGAACTGATTCCATCGGATTACTGTGTGTATTATTATAATGTGCAACCAGTATATGACGGCACTGTGGCCGATGCGGAGACAGTGAGCTCCAATAAGGTGGTTATAGGCGAGTACATCGTTCCGCCCTATGATACGGACTTCGCTGACCTTGATATGATCAACGACTATTGGACCATCCGTGACAATGATAAGAATGGATTAACTTGGGAGTGGGACAGCATACTGAAATTGATGCGTCTCGACATCTACGAGGGGGGAGACGACTATCTCATATCACCTCCTGTCTATCTGGAGGCAGGACATGTATATACGGCTCAATTCGACGCATATACAGTCATGGGCGGCAAGATGGAGATGACTTATGGACAAGGCAGCAATGTCTATTCTTATAAAGTGCTCATCAACCCCACACCGCTCAATGTGGATATACCCATGACCTATAGTGCTGAACTGCAGCCTGCCGAGACGGGCGTCTATCATTTTGCCCTGCACGAAATGTCAAACTACGGAATATATACTGATATCACAGGATTCAGAGTGAGTCAAGGGGCAGACTTGAACGCACCCGACATGCCGCTCCAAATGGCTGTCGTGCCGGGCGAAAACGGTGCATTGTCGGCCACTGTCAACTGCATATTGCCGCAAATCTCCATCAACCAGACGAACTTGGATAACATTGATAATGTAGTGGTATACAGAAATGGAACCGAGATTGCCAACTTGACAGAAAACCTGACTCCGGGTGGCTCAATGACCTTTGTCGACAGTGATTGTGAAGAGGGATTGCTGGAGTATGAAGTGAGAGCTGGCAACGCTTTTGGTCTTGGTAGGGCTGCTTCGGCCAAAGCCTATGTCGGTCAAGATGAACCCATGCCGCCTGTTGTGGAGAGCTTGACACAAAATGATGACGGGTCGCTTACAATCAGATGGCAGAATAGTCCGAAAGGCATTCATGGGGGATACGTGAATGTGGACGGACTGAAGAATATGTTGTACAACGTGGAGGACGGAGTAAAAGGGGATGTTATTGCTCTCATTGATGGCGGTGCTGCTTTCACCTTCAGTCCGGACCTTTCCGGAAAACCGGGATGGTATTATGTGGCACTCTCTTCTGTTGATGGTAGGAACAGGGAGAGCGAGTCGACCATCGCACATTTCATCAAGGGGTCACCCGTGGCCTTGCCTTTCAGCGAGTCGTTCGCAGGCGGGGCGGTTCATGAGTCTTTGTTCTGGTGGGGATTCCCGCTTGTGGGGTCCAGCAACTGGACGATGGATAGCAGAAGCTGTGACGGCGATGGGGGCTCACTTGCATTCGTGCACAAGGAGGCAGGCGACGAAGCGGTTGTCGGTACAAGGCCCATCACCTTGCAGGATACGGAAAATCCTTTCCTTACATTCAGCTATTATAGCAATCAGCTTTGCAGCAGTATACTCTCTGTGGAGATAGACCGTGCTCAGAGTGGTACAGTCGACAAACTGGCTGAGTTTGATATGAACAAGGATAACCGAAGCGGCGGATGGAAAAAGGTTACTGTCGACTTGTCTGATTATAGAAACGAACGCTATATCATTGTCCGTTTCCATGGTAAGGGGGTAGTGGCCAAAGCCAATGATGTGTTGGGAATCGATGGGGTGTCGATTACTGATATGGCTCCCAATGACCTGGCTGTGGAACTTGAGGCTCCGGAGGTGATTTATACAGGGCAGACCGCAAAAATCAAATTGAGCGTGTTGAACAGATGCAACGAGGAGTCGCACCAGTATGTGGCTCGGCTCGGGGCTACTGTTCTCGTCAATGGCGAAATGGTGGAGTTGCCGTTGGGAGAGGCAGAGGATACAGGATTGCCGGCAAGCGGTGGACGACAAGACTATGTGTTCGAATTCACTCCAGATCCCTTCATGCTCGATGATGTCTCCTTCAAGGTGGAATTGACGCATGAGGGCGACGCTAAACTGTCGAACAATGTGGCTGAGGCAAAATCTTTCATTTATAGCAATCTCGCTCCTGCTGTCAACGACCTCACAGCCGTGGTTCAAAATCCTGCCTATGCCTTGCTGACCTGGGGACAGCCTGAAGGCGATGCTGTGGCACTGGAGAGTGTGACTGATGATTTCGAGAGTTACTCGCCATGGGCGCTCGATTTCGGTGAGTGGGAGACTTACGATGGCGACGGCGGCTATTCCGGAGCAATATTCGGTGGAGTGAGCTATCCCAATCAGGGCTCGCCTTTCTCTTTCATCATATTCACGCCTAATAATCTGGTGAGCAACGCCACCACGCAGGTGCCTCAACTCACTCCTCACTCAGGCAAACAGTATGCATCTACTATCTATGCTGTAAACAGTACACAAAATGATGTGGTCGACCAGGACAATTGGCTTATATCACCGGAATTGTCAGGACTGCCACAGACTGTGTCGTTCTTCGCCAAGAGCATGAGCAAGGAATATCCAGTAGAGCAGTTCGAGGTGCTTTACTCGCTTACGGATAATGAGCATGACAGCTTCGTGAAACTCGGCGATACCTATACGGTGAATGATGTCGACAATTGGAACTTCATATCTGTTTCTTTGCCCAGAGGGGCCAAGTATTTCGCCATCAGAGATGTGACATCCAAAGAAGATGCCTTCATGCTGATGATTGATGATGTGTCTTTCACCATGGTGTCTGAGATAGGTCTCGATATCACTGGATATAACATTTATGTTGACGGTGAGCTTTACAAAACCATCGATGGCGTGGCCAATCAGACTTTGGTGGGACCGCTTGGCGATGGTGAGCATCAAATTTACATCACTGTGCTTTACGGTGAACAGAAATTGGAGTCGCCGCTCTCTAATCCCGCTTCAGTGGTTACCGTCATCAAGGATGTGCTCACAGAAACTGACCTTAGAAACCTTGAGGTTGAGATTTATTCACCTGCAGGAGTAAAGGTGGCTGAGGGCATTGACGTGGTTGGAAAACTTAATAGGGGTGTATATATGGTGAGAATTAAAGGCTCCGATTCGGTGGTGGCTTTCATAAAGAAGTAGATTGCTGACCGATGGCCGGTGCTGATGAAAATGGTGGACTTACGCGCCTTTATTTCATCATATAAACGGCCATCTTCGGCATCATCCATGCCGAAGATGGCCGTTTTCAACATTTTTAATGACTTGTTGTTGTGTAGGATGGCAGTTTTTATGTATCTTTACCCCCGTATTATATGATGTCAAACATCCGGTTCGGTCATTATGGAATGAAAAATAGATAATAACGTTATTTCATACCTGATGACCGATTGGGATAAATAACAAAGAATATGAAAAAAATAGTTCTCTTGTTTTTGATACTGGCCTTCCTCTCTGCCTGTGCAGTTTCTGAACAGACAAAAATGGAGAGAGCGGCTAAAAAGGAATTGCTTGCCAAACAAGTAAGAGAGGGCATCGAAAAACAGCATTTCTCCGTCGACGTGCGCATCGCGCATCCTTTGAGGGGCAGACCGATTCACCTCTCATCGCCTTATGACTTGGAAGTAAAGGGTGATACCATCGTGTCTTATCTACCTTATTTCGGCAGGGCCTACTCCGTGCCTTATGGCGGTGGTAAAGGCCTGAATTTCCTGGGACGGATAATGAGATATGAGGTGAATGCCGGACGAAAAGGGGAGTATTTGGTGAAGATGGACGTGGACAACGAAGAGGACCATCTCCTCTACTTGGTGACTGTCTTTGAAAATGGTAGCGCCAATGTCGATGTGTCATCGAAAAACAGAGACCGTATCACTTTCACTGGCGATTTTAATCCTGAGAAGGAATGAGAAAGTATAGATGTTTTTTATTGATGGTATGCTTGTTTGGGGCTTTGTCCCATTGCCACGCTGATGGAGCAGAGGAGAATCCTATGCGCTACAGGATGGATTATGCGAAGAAGTCGTTCCTGAGAACCGATGGCTCAACCTTGCATTTTGTGAACATTGACCTCGAATGGCCGTCATGGGTGAATGGCGAACGCCGCCCCATGCTGATGAATCATATCTCTTCCAAGTTGTTTGGATTTGAGGGATTGACTCTTGATGAATGCTTGCAACGGTATCTCGACGGGTTGGGCAAGCCTCTTTTCTCCGTGCCCGATGGTGACGAGAAGACTCCCCGTGTCTATCATACTATGGAGATGAGGCTGGTCGACTATTCAAAAACGCGTTATATTTCATTCAGAATTATCACTGCGAAACGGAAGTCTGACAGTGCCGGTGTAGAGTCGACCGACCATCACATTTTTACCTACGATATTGTCAACGATAAATTGCTTGGACCAAAAGACTTGCTGAAAAAGGCTTGTTTTCCAGGATATGTTTCGTATGATGCTTTTATGGATTTGTTAATCATGCATACACCATCTGAGTATTTGATGACTGATGATTATCTTTATTCGGAATTTCCCATAGAAATGTGTCTGATGAATGACGGCTTGTTGTGCGATTTTGGTTTTTTCGAATACGGAAGCCTCTCTCATGTGCTTTCTTTCATTCCCTACAATAAGGTAGTGGGTTTCTATCGAAAAGAATTAAAAAAACTTCTAAATGAGCCTGTGAAGGAAACACCTGTGCCACCGATAAAGTCAAGTATTGAAAGTAAGAAATCGCCGGTTGATACCTTGGCCATCTATGATATGGTTGACGAGCACCCTGTTTTCCAGGGTGGAGACGATGAAATGATTCAGTTTATGCTCAAGAACCTTCAATTTCCTCCACTGGAGAAAAGTTTTGAGGCAAAGGGGAGGGTCGTTACTCAGTTTGTCATCGAACGTGACGGTACGGTGTCGTTGCCTACTGTGGTGCAGTCGGCATCGCCTGGATTCGATCGGGAAGCTATCAGGGTGGTGAACATGATGCCTAAATGGTCTCCTGGAAAGGTGGATGGTGTACCTGTCAGAACCAGGGTCACTCTCCCTCTTACTTGGCGTTCTCAATAAAATTCAACAGATGGTATACATAAAGAGGAATAACAAAGAATATGGGCCGTATGATGATGCGGCGCTTGTGGATTATGTGAATAGGGGAGTGGTGGTGCTGCAAGACGTGATTTACAATCCTGTCGACGGCTTCACTTCTACTGTGGCAGCCTATCTTAGAAAGAACAGATTGAGGTATAGGGTGCAGCATGCCGGCGGCCTTACGTCACAACTGCATAAGATTGGTGGAGAGCTGATTTTGCCTAAGGAGAGTATGACCGACCGGAAATGGCTCTCTGACAAAAGATTGCTGATGCTGGCTGTGGTGGGACTGGCGCCTTCGCTGTTGCTCGTATTACCGTTGGGAGAGGTAGGCGTTTTCTATTTCATCGCACTATATTTCTCTGTCATCTGGGGCCTGTTTTTCTATTATCTTTTCAAGACTCCACAGGTGACATTGAAAACCACGGTCAGTGTGTTCTTCCTTAGCCAAATCTTTGTTTTTGTGGTGTGGGGTATTCTTGGGCTGGTGCGCTTCAATCCTTTTTATGCGCTCATTGAGTCTCCTTTCCCGCTCGATCTCTTGGGGTTTGTCCTGGGAGTGGGATTGATGGAGGAGTCGGCAAAAATTGTCCCATTGCTCTATCTGAGCCGAAAAGCAAAGGAACCTTTGATGCCGCGTACACTGGTCTATTACGGACTCATGTCGGGTATAGCTTTCGGAGTGTTCGAGGGGGTGCAGTATCAACTCACGGTGAATGCCGAACTGGCCTATACTGAGGCCTTTTACCTGAACATTGCACGGCTTACCAGTTTGCCGTTTCTGCATGCTATCTGGTGCGGTATAGCTGGCTATTTCATCGCTTTCGCATGCCTCTATCCCAAATACAGACGCTCACTCTATTTCCTTGCCGTGGCTATACCGGCCACCCTCCACGGACTGTATGACACTTTCTGCAATGGCTTCGTGCTGTTGGCGTTGGCAGTGTCGTTTGTAGGAGTGTTCATGCTGATGGCCTATCTTGAGAAAAGAGTCGACTATCAGTCGAAACTGAGGTCTTGAAAATACAGACATAGGACAAACCTTTTGGGGTTGCCCTATGCCTGTACGTTTTTCTGCGACTTCATTATATGGCCCAGCCGTATTTCTTGATAATGTCGGAATGCTTCTTGGCAAATTGTTCGGGAGTCACCACTTCGCCCTTCTCATTGTAGAAAATGCCTTCTTTGGGATTGCCGTTGGAATCCATCTCCACCTCAAAGGCCTTGGTGCCGTTTTCGTGATAAATGGATACCTTTATCAACTTGCCGTCTACCGTCTCCTGACAAAAACGGTGCTCTTCATCCCATATTTCACCAGTGATGGGGGCGCCTAAACTGTCGGTGGCTATATCTGAACTGTCATTTTCCGATACAACAATGTTGACCTCGTCAATCTTGACATCTTTTTTGCATGAGGCAAAAAGCAGGAGCAAGGCTCCAATGAGGAATAATCCGGTTTTTCTCATAGTTTTCTGTCGTTAAAAACGGGCATTTCGTTTTACCTATTTTATCACAAGTTCTACAGGACAGTGGTCTGAACCCATGATTTCTGTATGTATTTCGGCCGTGGCAATGCGGTCTGAAAGACGGTTGGACACCACAAAGTAGTCTATACGCCAGCCTGCGTTCTTCTCACGAGCCTTGAAACGGTATGACCACCAGGAGTATTTCACCTCATCGGGGTGCAGGAAACGGAAAGTGTCGGTGAAACCTGATGAAAGCAGGTGGGTGAATTTGGCACGCTCCTCGTCTGTGAAACCGGCATTGCGGCGGTTGGTTTTGGGATTCTTGAGGTCTATTTCCTCATGGGCCACATTCATGTCGCCACAAACAATCACTGGCTTGTAGGAATCCAGTTTCTGCAGGTATTGCAGAAAAGCGTCTTCCCATTTCATGCGGTAGTCGAGCCTGCGAAGCCCGTCCTGTGAATTGGGGGTGTATACCGTCACAAGATAGAAATCGGCTGTTTCCAAGGTTATCACACGTCCTTCATGATCGTGCTCTTCCTCTCCTATACCATACGATACGGAGAGCGGAGTGTGGCGGGTGTAGATGGCGGTGCCTGAATAGCCTTTCTTCTCGGCGTAGTTCCAGTATGATTCGTAGCCTTCAAGATGAAGGTCAAGTTGGCCTTCTTGCATCTTGGTCTCTTGAAGGCAGAAAAAATCTGCGTCCAGTTGCTTGAACGACTCTTCAAAGCCTTTGCCCACACAGGCGCGCAGCCCGTTTACATTCCAGGAAATAAGTTTCATGATTGGCAACTTTGTTTGGCTCTATTTCTTTCCCATCAGCAGATAGATGCTCTTGCAGGAATGTAGGGTGTAGTCGATGGAGATGTCTTTGATGAGCAGGTATACGTTCATCTTTGAATTCATGTAGGCTCCCGAGGTGTAAACCACAATCTGCTGACCATAGCCGTTGTAGGTGTTGACACTAGTGATCAAATTCAGCATCACCTGATAAGTGCGGTCTTCCATGGGGACAGAGAAGGATAGGGTGTTTTGTTTCGGCACCATCATAAAGGTGTAGTAGCCTTCATCTTTGTTCTCATTCCAATAGGGATAGAGATTGGCTTCGAACTTTTGGTCCTCAGCGGCTTTCAGTACGGCCTTGGCAGTGCTGTTCGATACACAGTTGGCAAGGCTGCTCACGGGAAAGTTGGGGCAACTTAGTGAGGAGTCGGCAGCATTTACAATCCAGCTGGTTGATATGCTGTCCATGGCGTTGGTAGTGTCGTTGTCAAAATAGAAGTTGCCGTTGTAGAAGCCTTCCATCGACGCAAGTTGCATGGCCTTTTCGGCATTGGTGATAACCCTCTCTTCGATATTCTCGTTATCGTCGTCGCTTAGACAGGAGGTGAGTACGAAAGATGCCGCGGCTATGCACAGCATACAGACAACAAAATTTCTTAAATGTCTCATTTTTTTATCTATTAATTTTCATCTTAAACGCATTTTCCCTCCCTTTCTTGCACAGGCGGACATGACTTTTTTCATTCCCCCCGGAGAAGGTTCATAAACTCTTGTCGGGTCTTGGCTTGGTTGAATGCTCCGCAGAAGTCGCTCGTGGTGGTCACGGCGTTTATCTTTTCAACCCCACGCATCTGCATGCACATGTGGCGGGCCTCGACAACCACCATCACGCCAAGGGGATGAAGCGTGTCCTGAATGCAGTCTTTTATTTGCTGGGTGAGACGTTCCTGGACCTGCAAACGATGGCTGAAGATATCCACCACACGGGCTATCTTGCTCAGACCGGTGATGTAGCCATTGGGAATGTAAGCCACATGGGCTTTGCCGTAGAATGGCAGCATGTGGTGCTCGCACAGAGAGAAAAAGTCTATGTCCTTAACAATAACCATCTGATTATAGCTCTCCTCGAAAAGAGCGTCGGTGAGCACTTTATGGGCATCCTGCGAATATCCACGGGTAAGTATTTGCATGGCCTTGGCCACACGCATTGGGGTCTTGAGAAGTCCCTCACGTTGGGTGTCCTCACCCAGCAGACCCAATATGTCATGATAATGTTCCGCAAGCGTTTCCAGACCCTCGCGGTATTCTGTTTCTGGATTCATCTCTTGTTTAGTTATTTGTAGGTTCTGGTGATAAGAGAAGCTTTCACCACACATGCGCTCCGATAACCAAGTTTCTTGAGCTTCTTCACCAAAGCGGTGGCATCGTCCTGTTTCCTGAAGTTGCCTATTCGGCAGGCCCATCTTGGGGAATAGAAATGGACGTAAACGGGCATGTTCGGCATCTGGGATTTCATCTCCTGGCCAACCTGCTCGGCTTTCAACTTGTCTTCGCGGGTGTTTCCTCCCGACCATACCTGTACCATATAGCCGTCTATACGGCGGCCGCCACGCATCACTTTTTTCCCAGTACCATAGCTGGAGGTGGTGGAAGAAGAGTAGTCGCGGGTATTCATAGCCTCTTTATGGGCCTCTTGTTTCAGTTTCTCGTCTTCTCGACGCTGGCGGGCACGTTCTTTTTCCCTCTCGTTCTTGATGCTTTGGTCGAGGCCGGAGGTAGAACTGCTGCTGGATGAGGTGCTCGTAGTACTGCTTTCGCGCGAGGCAGTGCGATTCTCTGTGCGGGGGGTACTGGTGGCGGTAGTCTGGCTTGACGACGAACCGGACCTAGACTCACTCTTTTGTGAGGCGGTGGATTCTTTCTGCTTGGACTTGCCGTTCACCAGATTACTGATGTCGTCACTTTGCTTCACCGAAACCGACCCCTGGCCTTGGCCTTGATTCTCTTTCTGGAGATGGTCGAGGAACGACTGGCCGCTCACGCTCATCGAAGAAAGGAGAACCAAGGACAAGGTAATGATCTTTAGTCTCATCATGGGGATGGATTTTTTATGTTGGGCTTATTTCCAAGCGTCGATGATGCCTTTGAAATCGGCTGCTTTTAGAGAGGCACCGCCAATGAGGCCACCATCGATGTCGGGCTTGGCAAACAATTCCTTGGCATTGCTCGGCTTGCAGCTGCCGCCATAGAGAATGGTGGTGTCATCGGCAACCTGGGCACCGAACTTATTTGCCACGAGGCTGCGGATGTATGCGTGAATCTCCTCGGCCTGCTCGGCTGTGGCGGTCTTGCCTGTACCGATGGCCCAGATGGGTTCATAAGCAATGATGATGTGGCTGAACTCCTCTGCGGTCAGGTTGAACACGCTGCCTTCAAGCTCAGCTTCTACCACTTCGTTCTGTTTGTTGGCCTCACGCTCCTCAAGGCTCTCGCCGATGCAGAAGATGACTTCAAGACCATTGGCAAGGGCAAGCTGCACTTTCTCTTTCAGAATCTCAGGAGTTTCGCAATAGTAGCCGCGGCGCTCCGAGTGACCCAAAATCACATACTGTGCGCCAGTGCTCTTCACCATTTCGGCGGATACCTCGCCGGTGTAAGCGCCTTTTGCCTTGTCTGCGCAGTTCTCAGCACCAAGGCCTATTACGTCCTGGTCCAGGAATTGTGCAATACTGGCCAAATGGATAAAGGGGGTGCAGATTACCACACCGCAGTTGGGCTTGTCTGCCTTCAGATTCTCGTTCAGTTCTTTCGCCAAGGCGATACCGTCTTGCAGGTTCATGTTCATTTTCCAGTTGCCTGCTACAATTTTCTTTCTCATTTGTTTGTTGTTTTATGTTTGATTATTTTGGGTGTTTTCTTTTTCCTCAGCCATTGGGTCCAGGCCCATGTCCTGTCGGCCAGTGTCAGCAACAGCAGGGGGAGGGCAAACCACAGCAGAATGGTCAGTATTTTTTTTGCCATAGCATCTTGTTCCATCTTGCCGATGCTGAGCTTTTCCAACGGCAGTGAACTGTGGACTGGCTCTATCACGGGAAGACCATTGTGGCTCCACTTGTTGATAATGACACCGTCTTTCAGCAATAGGAGACCGGGATTGCTCCTGATAATGGTCTTCAGTGTGGTTTCATCAGTGATGCAGAAGGGATACTCGGCACCTGTCAGCTCACGCCAACGCTCTATCGCATCGTCACCACTTGCAGTGAGACAATAAAAGGGGTAGCCATGGTCATGAGCATACTCGCATATCTGGTCTATCTCGCCGAAATTGGTGTCATTGGCGTAGCTCAGATTGGGTGAGATGAGCAGGAATGTGTAGCCTTCGTATTGAAGTACCTGTTCGGTGATGTCCTCGCCTGTTTCTATCTCTTCTATCGAGAAGTCGTGAATGGGCGGCTCGTAACCGTCGCTCACTTTTACTGTGCGGCTATCTATTAACGTCCAGGTGGAGTCGGGATAGTTTTCTAAACTGAACTCCTTTTGGCTGCCGTCTTTTTCCATGATGAAAGTGGTCTCATACTGAGGGGGCTTTTCCCCTTCTGGAACAGTCATCCCGGCTTCGATGTCGGCTCCAATGTGGTAAGGACGGAAGTCGAACAAGGGCAGGTAATAGAGACACCACAGACTGGTGGCAATAATGAACAGGATGGTGTAGTTCACCACAATCCATTGATTGCTCTTGGAGATAAATCG
>JAEEGL016160340.1_pt1 | contig 23056 bp, 25 predicted proteins | sample 9134231 | NCBI WGS metagenome assembly JAEEGL01 (sample SAMN16246548, study PRJNA631951) | gut metagenome | biome: gut microbiome; feature: rumen; material: fiber-attached | host: Bos | place: Iran: Karaj | collected 2018-10
AATCTTTTATATAATTTTTCAATCATATCTAGCATAACAACTACTTCACTTTCTTTAATTTCTTCAAAAGCACATTTAATAAATGTTTCAAGTGATCCAAGATGTTTTGCAAGTGGACAATCTTCATAGTTAATTGTATCTACATCATTGTCCTCTTTTTCTTCTTTATCACTTGGAAGAAATCTAACTTGTAATGGATTAATAATTCCACCACTAGCAGAATACATATCAATATATTCTCCTTTATTTTTTCTAACTAGTCTTTCATATTCCCCCTCTGCATCAAACAAGAAACATTTATTACCACGATTAATTTCATTGATAATCATTTTCTTTAAGGTAAAACTTTTACCTCCACCTGTTGAGGCAATAATTGCTAAATTGCTTGATGGTCTTGTTGCATCTTTATGGAATATATCAAATATGGTAGGTAATGCAGTATGAATATCTGATCCTATCATATAACCTGTTTCATCATTAAAATGTGTAATTGTTAATGGGAATGATGCTGCAAGAGTTAAGCTAGGAAGATAATTATGATAATCTTCAAAACCATTTTTAGTTATATCAAATGATTGCCAACCTTCTAGTTGCCTCATTCTTGGTACATCTAATTTAATATGAAAAACATCTGCTATTTTTTTAAGTTCTTTAATCTTTTCTTCTCTTTCTTTTTTACTACCATTTACAATGATAATAAAATCTACTTCTTTAATTTTTTCATCTCCATTTTTAATTTGTGTCATAAGTGCTTGGAAGTTTTCTCTTTCAGTATCCATTTGTGTAGCATCACTTAATTTTCTTGTTGTACTTCTTTCAGAGATTAAAAACTCATAATTACTATCTAATCTTCTAACTAATTCATCAGTAGGGATTGTATCTTTAATATGAATACAACTTCTTGTATCAGGAACATTAAATAGTTCTTCAAAAAATAATTCATCAATAAATGGTGGTATTTTCTTTATCGTAACTACTTGTATTTCTTCTTCATCTGCTTTTATATAACTCATATTTTCTTGAAAGAAAAATGGAGAGATTAATTCAATTAAATCACTCCACATTAATTGTTCTATACTTGCAGTAGATAAATAAAGATTTACAAGAAATTGATAAACTTCTAGCTTATTTGTTATTGTTTGAACATTAAGTCTAGGTGTCATATTATAACAATGCATTTTTACTTCTTCTGAAATATGTTCTAGTGCTTTATCATTATCACTAACTAATACAAAATAATATCTACTTGTAGTTGTAAGGTTTTGTTCTTCCAATAACTCTAATCTATCATATCTTTCTTTTAAAAATTTAACCTTTTCTTCATCATTAGAATATTCCTCTATTAGTTTCGTATAATAGTCCTTATTAGCATTAAGATCTATTTTATCATCTAATTTATATATTCTTAAATTCAAATCCTTTAATTGATATAAATATTTAAGTTGGTGAAAGAAGTTATTTTTTTGAGTATTAGATGTTAAAGATAAATCTATTGCATCTACTGAAAATACTCTTGAATAACTTCCATCACGAAGTTTTATAATTCCATCATCACCCACAAAATCAGTATTAGTAAAGTTCTGAGCATTTTTGAATTTATTTTTAAGAACTTTTTTAGTAATATACTTTTGTTTTAACTTGTTCTTTTTTTTAATAAACTTTTCTATAATGTTATGTTCTTTATTATTTTTTATTTCTTCTTTACTCATTTTGTTCTTCTTCAACTTTATTCCCACCTCTCCTTTGATATACAAATATTTTTTCTCTAATTAAAAACTTAAAAATAAGTCCTATTATCTTATACATTCTATTTTTCTTACTAATATTGATAGGAAGTAAACAAAATATTCCTATCATTAAACCCATTATTGCAGGTATTTTAAGTGGTGTAAAACAAAATAAAACTATAAATAAGATAATCATTGGTAAAGCTATAGCAATATCAGAGATTTCTATACCCTTGAAGCCAAGATTTCTTTTTATTGATTTAACTGTTATATACATATCATTCTCCTTTTTTACTTTACAAGAATATTTGCTTCTAAAAAAGAAAAAAATCAAATAATCTTTTTTAGAGGATTAAAAAAAGAATAGAATTTTCTATTCTTATACGATATTTTTAATAATCTAGACTATTTGGATCTAATAAGAAATCAAATACGCTCATTGTAATAATTCCACTTTCATTTCTAGATCTTTTGATATAGTCCTTAACAATTATAATTTTTTTGAAAGAATCATTTACTTTTAATAATGGTCTTTCCTCTTGATTAATTTTTTCTTCATCAGGCATACTAAAAGCTGATTGAATATATATTTTATTGTTGACTTTATTTGCGATAAAATCTATTTCTAATTGTTTATATGTTAATTCATTTTCTTTTCTCTCTCTAAATTCTACCACTCCTACTTCAACATTATATCCCCTTCTTCTTAATTCAATATATATTACATTTTCAATAATATGAGTTTCTTCATGCTGTCTAAAATTGATAAAAGAATTTCATAATCCTAAATCACTAAAATAGAACTTATATGGAGTACTCATATATTTTTTTCCTTTAACATCATATCTTTCTGCTTTTTCAATCAAAAAAGCTTCTTCCAAGTATTTAAGATGTGAACTTATTGTCTTAGGATCTATCTTTACCCCTGCAGTTGATTTAAAAGTATCAGAAATTTTTTTTGGATTTGATAATGAACCAATGCTTGAAGATATTATTTCAACTAAACTAACTAATTCATCATCATTCTTAATTTCGTTTCGTTCAACAACATCATTTATATAAACATTTTTTTGTTGTTGTTCCAAATAAGCAGTTTTTCTTTCATCACTATTCATTGATACAACCAATGGAAGTCCTCCATTTTTATAAAAAGTATCAATATTTTATTCCAAAATTACTGAACATTACACTTTTTTTGGAATAGAAACTCAGGCATTATTATTTTTTCTTCTATAATAAGACATGTTATAACTTGCTCGTGGCATTACCTTTCTAATAGTATTTCCTAAACTAGTAGCACCTGCATTGATGAAAGCATCACTTGTAGTATATTTATTAGAATCAATCTTTCTTCCCATACGTTGTCCAGTTGCATACATTTTACTCCCCATCGTAGATGCAAATCGTTGCATTCTAGTTTGTGATTTTTCACTTGCAGATGAACCAAGAATTCCAATGGCAATACCTCCTTGTGATAATGCTTGTGAACCCACATCTTTTACACCTTTCATTACTGCACCAGTTGCTAAAAGTCCTCCACCTATTGTAGTCCCTGCCCCAAGTGTTGCACCAATACCAGCCATTTTCCCATAACCAATTAATGACATTAATTGATCTCTACCACTTGAAGCACTTACATTTGCGCCAATAAATCTATTTATCACTTGACTACCTGTTAGAATAAATGTTGCGCACCCTAAATATAAAAGAGATTTTGTAGTCATATTCATAAAGGTATTATTAAAGAAAGTTGTCGTTCCAATTTCTTGCATTACCATAACCGTTAAACTAACTATCAACATAACTACTGCACTTTGAAGTGCCAATGATACTAATTGTTCTATTACTGCACCTCTCCGTTGCTTATTTCCTACACTTGTTGCAAATACTATTGGTGCTATTGAAAATAAAAATAAGAATTCTATTTGCTTACGGCCAAGCATTATTCCTGCAAAAAACAAACTATATAAGAAAAAGCCACCGCAAAGTATAGCCATAATCCAATTGACATCATATTTATAATCTTTTTCATCAGATAGTATTATTCGTGATTTCGTTACATATTTTGATATATATAATTCATCATCATTAAATGAACCACTAGATACTAATGTTGCAATACTTTTTTCTTCATCAAACTTATCACTATTTTTATAACCATCTCTATATGATATAAACATTGTAAGCATTGTGTCACTCATTTTATTATTCATAGTGCTTTCAAACAAATTACCTGTATAATTAGATAAAGTTATTGAAAAGTTAGATACTTGGATAAATAGAAATGTTGACATCATAATTAATGTTCCGCATTTTATTACTTCAATCATTATATATTTAAAAGTTATTTCTTCATCAGGATCTAAAAGTTTATTAACAAATTTCCATATAATGAATAATGCAAATAAAGTCACTGCTATTGCCATAACACCAGTGTAAAAAGACCTAAATGTTTGATTGTTTGATAATGAATTGATAATATCAAATGCATTTAACTTTTTTATTATTTGCAAAAGTCCATCTATTAAATCGTATATAAAATGAACTAAATACCAAAATAGACTTCTTAATAAATCAAAAACTTTCATCATCATAAAGCATGTACCTATGTAAATAATTTTATTATAATATTAACTAATGAAATTGCTAAAATTATTCCAAATATTCCTAAAAGTGTTTGTAATATTCTTGTCTTTACTCTTGGCTTCTGATCTACATCAACAACTGTGTACATTATAAAACTTACGACAAGTGCAACTCCTGCAAGCGATATTCCCACTGCTAATGCCCAATCAGTAATTTGCTTGATAACTTGAAGAACAGTATCTACTGTATAAGTTCCTCCTTCTAATTGATCAATAGCTAATATGTTAAATAATATATTCATTATAATCATCCTTTCTTTTAATTATTAAAGGGGCTTATTATAGCCCCTATTTTGACATTTCTTTATTATTATTTTCTAATTGTTCAATTAATGAATCATTCATATAAGAATTAACTAAATCCTTATTGCAAATAACATCTTCTATATCAACCATATCATTATTACCAGCAATAAAGTGCTTACCATTAAAAGAATTATCCTTATCACAAAAATTTCTTTCAAATATTAATGGTACTGTGCTTTCACAATTTGAGTGATATATTGCAAAAAATCCTTTTTGCTTTGCTTTAAGTTTCGAATCTAAATAAATATTATTATCAACAATAAAGCCGATAACTTCATAATATTGATTAAATTCTTTACTATATGCTTGTCCTCTTACTAGCGGACCAATTTCAGTTGGTCTTAATTCAAAATCATTTGTATTTGAATTTTTAATAATATCCAAGCATCTTTTTATTTTATCTTCTATAGATGAACTATCTAATTCTTTCATCGATTGATAATACCAAGTAGCATTTTCAATAATATCAGATTTTTCATCTAATACTTCTTTTATAAATATATTACTTTTAGACATAAATCCCTGTTCTTTATCACTCCATAAATCAAGAGTCGTAAAGAATATTTGGTCATCATAATCCAGTCCTAGAAAATAATATTTATTATTATCTACTCCTATAAATGCTTGACCTTTTTTTAATTCATCTTTCAAGTTCATCACTTCCTTTATCTATGTCATCATTGAACATTGTTTGTAAGCATCCATAACCACATATCATGTATTCCCCATCATCTACTGTGATTAAATCATCAAGATTATATTTTTTTATTTCATTATTTAACGTGATTATATCATAATCTAAAAAATCATAATCTTCTTTTAATTCTTCCCACTCGTTATAGTCAATATGACACATATTTGATTCGCTTTCACAAACACAGTCATAAACATATTTTAATAATGGACTTAATTCACTTACCTTTGGCATATTAAACTCTAATCCATTATTCTTTTCAATAAGTCTAAACAAATGATTTTCTATTACTTCTTCTGATGCAGAATTATAATCACAACCTATATCAGATGAATTATGATAATCGATACAATTTGCTATCTCACCTGTTACCAAATTCTCAACCACATATTGAATATACAAATCATCTTGATTGTTCCAATAATTAAGTAATTTATATTGATACTCCATAATTATCTTTCCATTTTAGTATCGTTTTCTATATTAGAAGATAATTCTTGAACTTGTCCATCAGAAGTATAAACTTTATTATTTTTTCTATCAGTTATTTCAAAACCTAAAATATCAATAACTTTATTTTTATAAGATTTCCCATTTTTTTCAACATCTTTTGAATAAGTAGCAATTCTACCTTTTACAGAGATCCAATCTCCTTTTTTAATTTCATTACCATAAGAGTTTACTAATTCTCCTCTTAATACAATAGGGACAAATTGTGCTTCTCCATTATTATTTTGTGCTAAATCAAATCTTAATGATTTCTTGCCATTATGGTTTTCATAGATATCATTAACATTTGAAACGTTTCCATCCAATTCAAATATATTTTTCGAATTTCCATATTCATTATTAGCTTTGCTATTCATATTATCTCCTCTCTTTGATAAATATTATTAATACATTTTTTCTTCTATTAATGATGCCACATAAATAACTTGTTTATTGGTTCCACTTATACAAGTGATTAAAGTTATATCAGATTTACTTGTTAATCTTAACAGAGCCTTTCCTGTTTTTTCTATTTCATATCTTTTTGATACCTTATATGTATATTTAATTTCTTTGTAATACAAATAAACTTCATCATCTATTTTTAGTTTATTAATATTGTTAAAATATGAAATATCACTATTTCCTGAATGAGCTGCCAAAATAACATGACTATTTTTACTTTCATCAGGAAAAGTTGTTTCTTTTAATACATAAATATTTTTACTTACATTATTGTAAAAACTATTTTTATCAAATATCCCACGTTTCAAATTTATTTTAGGAATTTCTAGAACTGCGATATAATCATTATCTTCTCTGTTAGTATAATTTTCTTCTTTATTTTTATTATTATATTCTTCTCTGGAATCATCATTAATATATTTTTTTTCAATAAAAAAAGAATTAATTTTTAAATTATCCAAGTTATCTTTTTTTTCTTTTAAAAAAGATTTATATTTAAATAAAAAAAAACTAATTATAATTAAAAATAAACCTAGTGTAATATATAAATTATTACTATTTTTTCTTTTTGAATGTGCCATAAACAACAAACCCTACACCAATCATTACTAATGCAGTTAATCCAAATGTTAAATTTTCACTTTGAAATGTATTTGGTATTTCAATTAATATAGCTTCATCTTTCATTACAGCTTTAACAACCTCACCATTTTCTATAATTTCAAACCACATCTTTTCTTTATTTAATTCATATCCATCCGGTGCTTCTTTTTCAATAATATAAAATTTTCCAACCGGCAATTTATTGATTACTATCTCGCCATTTTCATCTGTTTTTCCATTAAAGACTAAGATATCTTTTTCACTATATATTTCTATAGTAGTATTAGGTAATGTTTGAGATTCAGAAAAATCTTTTTTTGTAAATATTAACTTTCCAGTTGGGACATAGTTTTCCAAAACTATTTCATTTGTGATAATCGGTGTATATTGATCCTTATATATTAATGAAACATAATGTTTAGTTTCATCCAAAATATAACCTTCTACTGTTTCAATTTCCTTTATATAGTAATCTCCAAGCTCTAAATCATCGAAAACTAATTTACCATTAGAATCAGTATTTCCACATTTAACCTCTTCATCATCGTTAGAAAAAACGCATATTTTTACATTTTCAAGAGGTTCTTCATATAAAATTAATCCTTCTTCTTGGATTTGAATATTATGTCCAACTTTTTCTATTACTATTTCACCTTTTACTTTTTTATTTTCAAAATTAGTATCAAATATTACACCATATTCTGAATCAGTTCTTAAAGTTGAATTTTCATCAATAGTGAATTCGTGTGATTCACTATTCCAAAGATATCCATCAATCCTTTGATCTATTTCTTCTAACTTATAATTACCTGGTTTTAATGCCTTAGGTGTGGTAAATTCTCCATTTGAATCCGTTTCATATTCGCATATTGTTTTTTGAGTTGGATATGTAACTGTTTGACAAACATATTCTTTAGTAACAGCATTTAGAATTTTAAATTTAATTCCACTTCTTTTAATAACTTCCTTCGTTTCAGAATCAATTTTTACAACTCTTATCTTTGCTGTTATTTCTGCATCTGCTATTACCTTATTGATTGTTTCTGTTTTAGTAACATCAATAGTATAATCTTTAACTTTTTCGTGTCCTTGCTTCGAAGTTAATTGTTTAACTGTATATGTTCCAAAAGGAAGTTCTACAGTTAGCTTTCCTTCAGAATCAGTGATAGCCTCTTGTACTGTTTCACCATTTTTATTAACAAAAATAAATTTTGCCCCATCTTCAACTTGCATATCTCCTGTTTCATTTTGAGCTATTACTTTCGTAAGATTATATGTTAGCTTAATTACTTTTTCATACACATTTATTTCTGGATTTAAGTCATCTTCACTAATAGAAAAATTATATTTTCTTGTATCTAATTCATATCCATTTGATGCACTTTCTTCTTTTAAGTAAAAGTTGCCTAAAGTTGGTAAATAATCAGAAGTTGCTTGTCCATTAGAATCAGTAGTTATAGTTGAAACTTTATCTCCAGAATCTGTATAGATTCCATATGTTGCTCCTTCTAAAGTTGCCGCTCCTTGTGGTGTATTATCTTCGGTTTCAAAATCTAATTTATTAATTTTAACTTTTCCACCTAATACTTTAATATTTAATTTAGTTACTACAGGTTTTAGATCTCCTGGCAAATAAACATTTTGACTATCAGTTGCATAAAAAATTAGTGGATCTGCTCCAAATCTATTTGATACTTTTTCAAGTGTTATTACACATTCTCCCACATTAGTTGTGTTTATCATTAGATTATTTTCACTAATAGTTGCACTTACATCACCTTGTGATTTTATCTTATATAAATGTAGCACATTATTTTTATCTGTAACTATTTCTGTTTTTCCTATTGTAGTATTAATTGTATTTGTGTCAAAACTCGGTCTATTGTAATGACTAGCTACTAAATTATTTAATTCTGATATTTTATCAGCAAATATTGAATCATCCCTATTTTGAGCATTAGAATTCCAAGAGAAATAAATATCTAAATCAGGCCTTACAGTTCTCCAAATCAATACTTGTGTTACAGACACCCAATCGAGTGCTGTATGATTTCCATATCCATATCCATAATATGCTAGTAATTTAATCCTATCGTACTGGTCTTCAGTTAGGTTTGCTACTGCCAAATAATCATCATTTGTTATGTTATATATTTCCCCTTCAATAATATCTACCATTGGCTCAAGGCAATATACAATTTTTCCTGTACTTCTTTGTACTATTGTTGATGATCTTTTCCATTTTGTATAACCATTTGATTGTTTTTTATTTATATATATTTTTGTTTCTGTGTTATCCCCATAAACAAAATCATTCTTATAAGTTTCTGCATTCACATTTATAATGTTAAAGCAAATAACTAACAAAATAATTATTAAATAATTTATTTTACTTTTCATTTTTTCCTCACTAAAAAACACCATAATAAATATGGTGTTTATCTTATATTTTTTTTCTAATTTAAAAATCTAATAATGTATTAAGGTATCTTCAATCTCATATGATTTAATCACCTCACTGTAGTTATTTAGTTTTTTTATGAGATCACTATAAACTCAAGTATTACTTTAATACTTCTATATGAAATGCTAATGCAATTTTTATAATACAATTTTGTTTTATAGGTATTAATCCAGTTCTAGAAATTCCCAAAAAATCTGATACAGTTTGCTCGGAATTATTATTAATGAGACAAAAACTATAATATTTCTTCTCCTGCTCTGACATCATGACAAATAACGAATTAAAAACATAGTCAAAATATTCAATTATATTTTTTGAATCTACTCTTTTTGCAATATTATCACCGATTTTATCTTTACAATCATTAGTATGTTGATTATATTTTGGCTCATAACACATTGATGATATTTTTTTTAATGAATCATCTGCTAATAAAAATTGAAACTTAGCCGTTTTATATTCAGAAATAAGCTGTTCAACATTCTCTTTTGTTTTTGTAAAGTTATATTTCTCAATCATATTTTTTGACATCGAATAATATAAATTAGAGCTATCGTTCATTAATTCATCCTTCATTTTAGTACACCCCCAAAACAATAAAAAAAGAAGAAGAATACAATTCAACTTCTTGAATACTGCAAAATATTTATTAATTCATAATCAAAAATAACTCAACTATATCAAGTATATCATTTAGAATGTTTTTATCAATTACAAAAGCTAGTTAATTATGTGTTTAAATAGATTTAAAATTGTATTAAATTTGTATTATACTTGAACTATTTAAATTCGTTGTGTAAGAATAATAAATAATAGCTACTACAAGAAGAAAATTGCATAGTAGTATAATATATATAGTTTCCTTGATGAACGTGATAATATCACAAACAACTCCTATTTAACACAACTTTATGAGCTACATATGGGACTAAAAAAGTTATTTCAAAAAAAAAGAGAAATTCTCTTTTTTTTTACCAACTTCCATTCCAAGTCGCTATTGCTGATGAAATTGCATCATAATATCCACTTATCGAACTATCTAGAACTATACTACTAGATACAGTATGGTTAGTAGCATTTGATTCTGAAATAGAAGATGTTGCATGGGAATAATCTCCATATGCTTTCTGAGTTAAAATAGTTGCATTAGTATTTTTTTCAACATCATAATACAAAGTTTGAGTTAATGAACTAATAGAACCTTCAGGAAGTTTGAATGTAGCACTAGCTCCATAGCTAAAATATTGAGGAATGTGTGCATACACAGTTTTATGAGTCCCATTTTGATTATATTCTTGATAAAAAACTAGATCTCCTACAGTTTTAACACTCGCAAAGTGTCCAATTCCAATAATATCATAGCTTCTTGTACTAGGTAGGTTTTTCCATTCTAAAGTAACTTTATATCTATAATTACTACCATTAGACAAAATGTAAGTAGTCATTTTTTTATAAGTTGTTTCTACAAATCCAGATACATTTGGATTTATATGTTCAAACAAATTAGCACTGTTATACTCAGACTCACTTATATCATAAACTATATAATTAGTTCCACCAATGCTTGAAATCTGGTTATTATCATTATAATAAACAACCTTATAAAACTTTTCTTGTCTAGTTATCTCAGTAAAGTCTTCTTCTCCTTTCTCTTTTGCAAAAATATTAATTGGAAAAATGAAGATTCCAATTAACAAAACAATTAATATTTTTTTCATAATTCCTCCTAAAAAAATATTTTGTATCAAATGATTAATACAAAATAAATTTATTACAAAAATATGTAAAAAATAACAACTTAACCGGTCACTTTTAGTGACCAAATCAGTCCCTTACAAAAGATTACTATTAGAATACTCTTTTTTTATTATAAGAGGAATAACAAGATTTTCATACGTATTATCTTCTTTTTGAAATGAGATTTTTAAATAAAAATTATTTAAGTCAATATTTTCAAACATATTTAATTTATCATTTTTTTCTTCAACAATAAATATTTTCTCATTTGATAATATTTGACTAATAGAATTATATTTGACATTATCTTCAACACTAGAATCTGAAAAATCATATCCATAGCTATACAAGTTCTTATTTGCACTATAAATAGAAAGTTTAACATTTTTTACTAATAATTCTTTATCAGTACCTATAAATTCATCAAAATAGTCAATACTATTAATAACCACAAAATTATTTTCTCTATTATATATAACGTATCCTTCAACATTAAAACCATCTAAATTGCTTTTTATAGAATAGACTTTAAATTTATTATAATTATTTATAAAAAACAATCCAGAAAAACAAAACAAAATGAAAAATATAATAATCAAAAAGTAAAAAGCTGTTCTTAATTTTGACTTTTTACTATAATATCGTAACCCTTCAATTGTTTTTTCATTGTTATTTTTCAAATTATTATCTGATAATTCACGTTTTTTGCCTATCAATAATTCTTGAACATCAAGTTCCAAAATTTCGCTTAAATTTAATAATAAAGAAATATCTGGAGCATTTACTCCTCTTTCCCATTTCGATACTGTTTTTTCATTAACATTTAATAATTCAGCCAACTTGTTTTGTGTTAAACCTTTTTCTTTTCTTGAAACAGCAATAAATTTTCCAACTTTATTCAAATCCATATATATAACCACCTCATTTTATATGACTATTATACATTATAACCATAATAAAAAATGTATTGTTGCAAAGTAATATGAATCATTTAATAGTTCATATTACTTTGCAAAATCATATATGCTGCTTTTTTTATGTAAAAATAACCTTAAGGTGGAAGGAAAATGGAATTTAAGTTCAAATATATTAGAGAAAAAAATGAATTAAAGCAACATGAAATAGCTAAAATTATTGGTATAAGTAGAAGTAATTATTCTCTAATAGAATCAGAAAAAGCAAATATCAAACTAAAGGTATTATTAAATTATTGTAATAAATTAAACTATTCAATGGACTATATTTCAAACTTAACTAATACAAATGAATTGAAATACATAAACATGAATACAAAAATATGTAAAGAAACAATTTCAAAAAGGTTAAAGGAACTAGAAAAAGATAAAGGTGTGAAAGCAAATGAAATAGTTAATTTACTAGGAATACAAAAAAGTACATATTCTTCATATAAAAGTCTTAAATGTAATAATATAATTCAAACATTAATGTTAAAGGAAATAGCTAAACACTATGGATATTCTATGGATTGGCTAGTTGGCAGAAGCAACAAAAAATACATTAGCAAATAAAAAAGATATTAGTTATTAATAATATCTTTTATTATCATATTGTTTTATTTAAACTACTTTGACATTAATTTTATTATTTCTATTTTTCTAATTTTTATTGTTACAATAAAAATAGTAAAAGACAAAATGAACAAAGAAATAAATGAATTATTTAAAAAAAGAACTACATTAAAAATTGAAAACTTTTTGAAAAGATTAAATATATAATCTATGATAACTAAAATGATCAAAGTAATAAAGTTGGAAATTAAAAAAATTATAAGCGAATTAATATAAACAATAGCAACTATTAGTTTATTACTATAACCAGTAGATTTTAATAAAGATATAATATATTTTTTTTCCATTATATTAGATATTGTTAACATAAGTAATATAAGAACAAGAAAAACATAGCAGAATAGATTAAACTTATATAACAACTCGTTTAAATCATTATATGTTTTATACTCGTTCTCTAAAGTATCATTAACATATTTTATTGTATAATTATTTTTATTCAATAAATTAATTACTTCATCTTTATTTTCAGCATGATCAACAACAACAATATAATCAAATTTTTTAAAAAGGTTATTTATGATTTCGTTGCTTTTTTTTATATAAATATAATTATTTTCATCATCAGAATAAAATGCTGAAACAAAATATGAAATTTCTTTTTTGTTTATCATTATATTTACATTATCATCACTAGTCATTTTATAAAAATCAAATATTTTTTTAGGAATAATAATTCCATCTTCATTGCTTGATATTTTCACGATATTTTTTAAATTAATAGATGGATTCAAAAATTTAATATAATATACTCCTATTTTGTCTACGTTACATTCAATTTGTGGTAAATCATAATATACATCTTGCACATGAAAAAATGATTTAAGTCTATCGAAGGTATCGATTTCATTATCACTAGTTATATATATCATTCTATTTTCAATTTTATTTATTATTTCATCATTTATACGCTTTTCATTATATTTTATAAATGATGAAATAAAGTTTATTGCTAAAAAAATAATTGTAAAAATAAAAATGCTTTTAAATATTTTTTCAGTTCTTATACTTTTTAATAACATATTATTTATTCATTTTTATTTTGTATTTAAAATAAAGAATAGAAGCAATAAATACAAACATAGATAATATCATATTGATTGCAATCGATAAATAGTCTAGAGATATTTTTAAATCATAAAATACTATTTTATTTGATAAATAAATACTACTTAAAATAGAAGTAATCATATAAAAAATTAAGAATGAACATAAAAATGCTATGATTATTTCGCATGCCAATTCAAAAACATATATACAAGCTATTTCAAAGTCAGAGTAACCGAATGACTTCATAGCAATGAAATCTTTTTCCCTTCTTTTAAATTTATTTTTTGAAAAATACAAAATAACTGTCGTAGATAGTATAACAATTATACTGGATACTATAAATATTATTGAAATTACATTATTTCCCATATCCTTATTTAATTGTAAAGTTGGAATAATTAAATCGAAACCATCATTTCTAATTTCGTCCAATACAGTTTTTTCATTACTTATATCATCTATTACAACATATAAATAATCTAATTCTGGTCTATCTACATCAAATACTTCTGGTTGATATTTTTTATTAAGACTACTAACTATTTCTGGATTGGTATAACAAATATTTCCTTCAATATGATTTTCTTTTGCATCATATAATCCTACTATTTTAAATTTTTCTATTTCATCATTTACTATAAAAGAAAGTTTTAACTCTTTATTAATTTTTTCAGATATATCTATTGCTTTAGAAACAACATAATCTTCTTGATAAGACTCTAAAAATGGATAGAATTGCTTAGCACATATTATAGGATTATAATCATTACTTACACTAGATAAGTCATTTCCAATAACTATATTAACTGGGTTAGGTATTGTGCCTATAAGCATTATACTATTGTTATCTTCCAGAGTTATAGTATTATCTTGTACTTTCATTGAAATTAAAAAAGAAGATCTATCAAAAGCTCCAACAATGTGATTGTGAGTTTTAATCCTATCGATTGCATCGGATAAATTATATCTACTGCTATCATATCTAGCAACATACGTTCTATAATCAACTAATTTTTTTACGCTATCATTCCAATAGTTATTTAATGATTTCCTAAACGAAAAGCATAGCATTACTAAAGCAAATATTAATCCAAAAACAAAAATATTAATAATATTTTTTTTATCTTTGATAAAATTTTTTAACCCAGTTAAAAATAAACTACTAAATTTCATTATCATCACCTACAATTTTCCCATTTTCCAAATTAATTATTTTATTTGCATATTTTTTTATTTCATCACTATGACTAACTATTATTACACATTTTCCATTATTTGCTAACTGTTTAAATATTTTAAAAATTATTACTTCATTGTTTTTATCTAAATTACCTGTCGGTTCATCAGCCAAAATAATAGAGGGATTATTAACTAATGCACGAGCAATTGCTACTCTTTGTCTTTCTCCACCTGACAGTTCTTTTGGCAAATGATTCGATCTGTCTGACAATTTAATCATATCAATTAAATTATTTACAATTTCCTTTTTCTCACTTTTTGTTTTTTTCTTATTAATAAGAAGGGGTAACATAATATTTTCATATACACTTAAATTTTCGCACATATAACAATCCTGAAAAATATATCCAATTGAATCACGTCTTAATTCGCTCTTTTTCTTTTCTCCATAACTATTCACGTCTACATCATTTATATATATGGCTCCAGAAGTGGGCCTATCCATCATACTTATCAAATTTAGTAATGTTGATTTCCCACTTCCAGATGAACCCATAATTGCATAGATTTTACCTTTGTCAAATTTCAAACTTACATTATCTAGTGCAATTATTTCTTTTTTCTTTTTTTTGAATCTTTTTTCAACAGATTTTAGTTCTATCATTTTAACTTGGTAATGGATACATGTAGACTTCGTCTGCCTTTACACCATCATAATATTCATACACACCTGTGGAAAAATTATAGATTCTACTAAAGAATGAATAATATTTTGGGCCAGATGAAAATGATCCCATTATGTTATTTAAACAAGTTCCATATGTGTAATTACTCACATCATAGTTTAATTCATGTCCTGTTAAAGGATCCATTAAAGCAATTGCCATAGTTGTAGACCCACTTGTACGAAGCGTTCCAGCTGAAGTATTAAATCCATCAACAGAAATCATAATTCTATGAGTCCCAGTACCAAATGATCTTATTGAACCACTGTGAACTACACCATATGGCAAATTAAGATATGTTTTCCATCCTGCAGCTGATACCTTACTTATGCCAAATATTGAAACAACAGCAAGTAACATTAAAAAGACTAAATTTTTAATTTTTTTCATTTTCCCCTCCATTTTTTTAAACTATTTTTTTTAGTTAATATTGACAATTATTACTCAAATATTTTTTAATCATGTCCGGACTAATAATTAAAAAAGGTATCGATTATCGTTATAACCTAAATTAATAGATTAATAATAATCAATACCGTAATATTCTCCGTTTTTAATTGTCAAATTCATAATATAATTATATTCTCTTTTTGTCAATAATTATGTAGTTTTCAATTTTCAACATAACTGAACTCTAATGGTTCAACTATACACTCACCATCAATATAACAATATTTAATTTCTAAGTTAACATAATCTTTGAAATTATCTTTTGTAGTTACAACAAAAGCATCCGATTCTCCGTAACCATCAGTGCTATATCTACCATTTTCTTCAAACTCTATGTTATTTATTATATCATTAAAATTTTTATCCGATATAATCTCCATTTCATCTGTAAACATTGACTTTCCATTAAATTTCAAATCAATTTTATATGAAGTAATGTCGTCAATTTTATCAATCTTTTTAATAATTCTAAAATTTTTAAACAAATAATAACGTTCATTATTATTACCATAATAAACCTTTCCAGTTTCGAAAGCAAAATGTTCAGATAACCCCGTAAATTTGTATGTTATCTCTTCTTGATTAATATCTCCATAATCTTCTTTATACTCAATAATCACCATAGATTCATTATTACATCCAGTAATAACAAAAAGACTACAAATAATAAAAAATAAAAATAATTTTTTCATATATCTAATCACCATATAAATTTTATCACAATTATTTCTTAATTTCAATTACATTAGAACTATGTCATGAAACATTATTATCTTTTCGATTACTATTTCTATTTCTTAATAATATATTCGTATAATCCACATCATCAACATAATTTTTGGCAAATTTTATCAGTTGAGAAATAATATCAGCTGTTTCATTAATGTATAATCTTAATTCTATTTCTTCTTTTTCATCGGTTATTACTGGTAAACCATGCCTTAATAGTTTATCTCTAGTTGTTATTGCAAAATCATCATTACTTTCTTTTGTATTATTAATATTTTTGTTAAGTGCATCAATTAAAATATTATATTCTTTAATTGTAAAAGCAATTTTAACTGACGGCACTTTTATGGAATATGCCATATAAACCTCCTTATTAAATGACATTTTATTTATATCTTAAAACTATATGTACATTTTTGTGCTAATATTTTTAACTAGCACTTGTATTATAATATTATAAAAAGGTATTAGTCATACAAGAAAAGACTAATACCTTAATGGGTTAAATTAAATAGATTATCAATCGAAATTGCAGATATTATTATTTATTGAGCATAAAACGTCAACTGTTGCCCCATTATTTCCAGCTATTATTCCACTAAAACGCAAATATTCATTATCTACTATTTCAATAGAATAATAAAAGTAATTTTCAGGAAATAACAAATCAAGTTTATGTTTTTCAAATTTAATACCATTAAGCTTGTACTCATAAACACCAGATACATTATTGGATCCTAAAGTATATAATTTCCTGTTGGTAGAAAAGACGGCTGTCTTATCGATAATACTCCCATTAGATAAAATGTCTAATAAAATATAATCATCTTTTGAAATTTTATACAACAATCCAAGAACAGAATCAGTTTGATTTTTTGGAACTATTTCTGCAATTACATAAGTATCAATTTCTCCTGTTATATCATCATAATATTCTTTGCTAAGAATATCAAAACTATTAATACTATAATGTTCGTAGGATTCATAGATATCTTTTTCTTCAAAGGAACAACCACATAAGATAATTCCAGAGATAAGAATAAGAAAAAATTTTTTCATTTATATCACCACTAACATTATATCATATTATTATTTTACATCCAAGCTCTATCGGACTTAGAAATAGAATATTCAAGTCCAAGACTAACATAATATCCAAAATCTTCTTGAGTTGAAGTTTGATCATCTCTATATATAACTTTAGAAGCCTTAACTGCCCAAGGATAAACATCGTTTAAATCGGGGTAATAAGGAAAGCTAGCATTACCTGGAACAACTATTTTATCACCCTCTTCTAACATTCCCTGGTAATTGCCAAGTGAATCAAAATAAGGTAATTGTTTTTCCATGGTAAATATTTGTTGATTTGACATACTATTTACATCATAACTTCCTGTATTTTCGTTATAATGGAAGAAAATGAATGACTCATGATTTGGTAATATTTGAGCATCACACGCAGCATGACTGTAAGGATCTAAATATGATGCAGGGAAAATATATTGTTCAGTTATAAATCCAATTTTCACATCTTCTCCATCATTAAATAATACTTTATGAACATTATCAGAACTTGGTGAAGAAACTGGATATCTTATGTAAATGTCATCTACTTTGATATAACCAATTATTGACCCACCTGTTTCATAAGAAATTCCATCAGGATCTCCTTCTGGATAGTGGACAACTTTATCTGAATATACAGGAACTGAGCTTCCACCTCTATTTATTAAAATTCTAACTGCTGAACCAATAGTTCCACCAGAGATATTACAACCAGTAACTCCAGAGTATTCTTGAGAAATACCTTTGTATCTACCTGAAAAGCCATCTTTATCTACTTCTAAAGAACTGCCACTAGAAGAATAAGTTAAATTAGCAAATTGATCAAATGCCCAGTTATCTGGAATATCAAAGCCTAAATTCCCACTATATCCAGTTGACATATCACTTACAAAAGAACTGCATGCTAGTCCTGCTGAGCAAACTCTTTTGCAAACATTTCTAGTTCCATAAACACCAATTCTATATCTTCCACCACATAATGTTAAAAAATCACTTCGTAACTTACTAAAATAAGGCAATATGTTGTTAGTTATTTGAGCATCAGTAGCATCAAAATCAACTGCAAAATAAATAATAGCACCAAATTGTATGTCCAAATTATTTGCGGCCGTTGCAGCTTTTTGAGCATCTATAGATGCATTAGATTGGGTAAAATGAGAAACGCTCGTTCCTCCTTCCTGGAAAATAGGAAATATTCTAATACCATTACTAAATAACAATTGAATTTCTGAAGTTGTTAATGCTTTACTTACACCATTTGCCGTTCCTGATAAATATCTTCCTATATAATCATAATTATTATTAACTAATAAATTAATATTAGAAGATGTTATAAGGGTTGCAGTATCACAAGCGATTGCAGGTCTATTAACATCACCACAACTAACTAATAAAGAGCACCATGTTGTGTAATCTATAATTCCATTAGTGTTTATAGCATACTTTGTTTGGAACTCTTCAACATCATCTGAATCTATGACATTAGATAATATCCCTGATCCAATACCATTAAAATACATTGCCATATTAGCTAATATCTTAAACTTGTCTATTTGTGCATTCGTATAGTCTTGCCATATATCATATATTACTCCACATAATTGTCCATTTCTCATATATCCACCATTATATGGTATATTTGGTAAACATCTCTTTGTAGAATCCCCAAAATTTCCATTTGCAGTTGATGTAGGCATTCCTTCTTCACATTGAATTCCAAAGATTAAAGCTTTACTTGTTCCTCTTGTATATATTCCATCACATGGTGTTAATCCATCAATGTATGATTCATAATTTGCATTCAAATATCTTTGCATTAGTATAATTTTTTGTGTTCTTTCAGATGTATCGTATGAGTAAAAATAATCCATAGAGAATAATGCCTTAAATATGTGATATGTAACTGTTGAACTATTATCACTTAGTCCAGCATCTTGCTTTAATCGTCTTACAGCATTTGCTGTTCCTGAATAAAAATGTCCTGTTGGTCCAGATGCTCCAATCGAATATCCCTTACATAATAATGCTCCTTGTATTATTCCGTGTAATTTATTGTATTGATCAATTAATTGTTCAAGTGCAATCTTTTCATCGCCTGTGGCATTTTGAGCCGCAGTTTGTAATGCTTGTTCTTCTTGCTGACTCATTTCACATATAGGTCCATGATTACTAACAAAACTATCTAGAGCAGCCTTTGTAGATGGCCCGAAATTATTTGCTGTATTTGTTATTCCTAAAGTAATCTGAAAAGCATGCAATAATGCATATATTGTTGTCCATCCAGTATTTCCATTTTCAGGAATTGCAGTATAACCTGTCATTCCATCAAAATTATCATTTAACCATTCCTGTGTGTTTTTTACAAATAGGTCCATTTAATCATCTCCTTTTTTTTTGACCTATAAATGACAACATATTTCAATAGATAAAATATTTATCTAAAACCAGTCCGGACATAACATGTTGTCAATTAAATGTTATATTTAAAAAAAAAATAATACAATATTTTTGTAAAATCGTATTATTATCGCCATTTAATCCCAAAGATCTAACTCGTAATTAGATATTTTTTTTATATTATTATTTAATGATGTTTTAAAATAGTTATATCTATCGATTATTTCATTACCTAATTCATCCTTATAATCTGACTCTTTCATTACATTTATTATATAATATGAAACCTTTACTAATAATTCAAAATCTGTTCCATCACACAAATATTGTATAAAAAGAGTTAAATATTGGTGTTTTTGACTTTCATCACTTATATATCTACTATTTATTAAAATATCCAACAATGTATTTGCTTTAAAATCATAATATTTTATTTTATCTAATTTATCTTCTTTATTATTAATTATTTCTTCTTTAGTTTTTATTTGTGTGCCTTTTTCTACATATCCTTTATCCATATCTCCATTTTGTATATATGGAATTTCGTATATTAAATATTCATATTCAAATTGGCCTACAGTATTTTGTTTTTTGTTAATAACTAAATATCCATATGTCTGTAATTCTTTTAAAATATTTCTAATTGCCTTTATCCCTTCTTTGCTTACCACAATTAGACCATTCAACGAATAGTCCCAATCATCAGGTAAACTTAACATAAAAGACAATAATCCCTTTGCTTTATAACTTAGTTGCTTATCCCTTAAATGGTAATTTGACATAATTGTATAATTTCTATTTTTTTCTATTCTAAATACTGACATAATATTTACACCTACAATAAAAGTTTTATAGATGATTTAGTATATGTATTATACATTCATAGTAATATGAAATATTTATTATTCCCCTATAGAATCTATAGTTTATCATTATATAGTCATAATATTTGTAATTGATGCTATTAATCTTTTATCATCTTTATTTTTTTCATATAAAATTCTACCACTATCCATATCAATTACTACACTAGATTTAGAAGTATCCAATGAATATCCTACATTTATATTTAAAAAGAATATAAAAATAAATAATAATATTTTTTTCATAAAGTCACCTACTGAATAATATGAAAAAAGAAGAGCACTATTTACTCTTCTTTCAATTTATTCTTAAGTATATTATTAGTCATTCAATATTTCAAAATGTAAGTTAACTTTTAATTTATATAATTCATCCATATTTTCTCCGGCTTTAGTGTCATTTGTGTCGTCATCAAACCATTTCCAATCTAGGGAATATCTATCTGATTTACCACTATCGAGATATGTAGATTCGGTAGCAAGTTCACTTGCACTTACCCATTCATTGTCATTGCCTAAAATATATTGGTCATTTCTTTTTAATCTATACTTTATATTTAGTTTATATTGCGTTTCCTCTAGCATTTTTAAATAATAATTTAGACCATATTCAGTACTATTATGGACAATGAAATGATAAGTATTAGAAGCTCCTGGTGCTATTTTGTTTGTGTAATTGAAGGCTGCATTATTAAATATTCTTAATTGTTGATGATATACATAATCTCCATTTACATCATCAACATATACTTTTCCAAGGAGATTTAATCCTGTTTCATCAAAAATCGGTAATGATGGTACATTTGGTACTATTTGGTTTTTTGGAAAATCTGGTAATGAAGGTATTACTGGTATATTACATGACTCATCATCACAATCACAAATTAAATCAATATCAATATCAAAAACATCAACATTTCCTGTTGGCGTTGCAAAATTATTTTCTATTTTTCCAAAACGAGTAAAAAATAGTAATATTAAAATTATTATTACTATTATAAGTAGTACTATTATAAACCATAATAATTTATTTTTGTTTGTCTTTTCCATATTTATCCCCCGTTTTTTTTAACTTTCATAAAACAAATATCTCTACTTATCTTATGGAAGTTAAAAAACTTCCATTATATATTAATCATCAACATGTGTTGAAATTGCTGCGCCTGGTGCAACTTGAGTTCCAGTAATTGTAATTCCAACAGTAATAGTATTAGCTGCTTCACCATCTTGAGTATCTATTGGGTCATCAGTTGCAGGTTGATCACTTTCATAGACCCATTCCCAGTAAATTGGAACTGTTAATCCAGTTGAATCTTCAGCTTCTAATTGACCAGTAATAGTTGTAGTGCCTGGAGTAAGTTCTTCAGTATGATTAGCATCTCTATAGAATACTAAATTTGTTGGTTTATTTGTAATACTGTTAATTAAAATTGAGAAATCTACTCCAACTTCCGTGTTAGTGTTAACTAGTTCAACATCAAAACTTCCACTTGTTCCAGGTGCAATTCTTTCTTCAACTAATGTTGTTGGATCAACAGTACCTTCAAGTGCAATTTCAATTTCTTGAGTTTCGTTATCATCTACGAATGCCCATTTAGCAACTGTTGCTTCTCCTTCATTTCCTGTTATTTGACTTGTGTACTTTGCATATGTACCAGCAACGAAGCAACTAGTAACTGCAACTAATAATAATAGAATCATCAATAAAATAGATTTTTTCTTCCTATTCATTATTTCACCTCCTATAAATTCTATATGTAAATATTTTTTTCAAAATATTACACCATAATTATTTAGCTGTTTTGCTTGATTTCAAATCAGCTGTTTTTGTTCTTGTTGATTTTGTCTTAGTTGTTTTAGATTTTGTATCTGTTTTTGT
>JAEEGL015851131.1_pt1 | contig 23051 bp, 23 predicted proteins | sample 9134231 | NCBI WGS metagenome assembly JAEEGL01 (sample SAMN16246548, study PRJNA631951) | gut metagenome | biome: gut microbiome; feature: rumen; material: fiber-attached | host: Bos | place: Iran: Karaj | collected 2018-10
GCATTATTATCATTATGAATAAATTCATAATCATCTCTATGAACACCAAATGATGTCATTCCAATATTTATTTCTTTTTTTCTTAATCTTTTTAATTCCTTTATTAATTTTTCTTTATCATCAATTTCATAATCAGATACATATTTTATTTTAATATTTTGACTCTTATCATAATTTTTATATATATCATTTATATATTTATTGATCATATTTAAATAATTATTTCTGTAATGAAAAATTTTTAATCCTTCATCTACTATTTTTTCATCTAATATATCTAAATATCTATAATCTAAATTTCCATTAACCATCAATTTTTTTAAATAATCATTTTTATTTTTAATAAGATTGTTATAATTATTTAAATAATAAATATATTCTTTATGTAATTGTGATATTTGAATATTTAAATAGTTTCTTCTTGTATTTGGAGATGATTTAATTAATTTTAATTCATCTGGAGATAACATTATAATTCTATATTGAGATATAAAATCACTTAATTTTTTTTGTGCTTTAGAGTTAATCTTAGTCTTCTTACCATTTTTATCTAAATATACTTCTAAATTCTTTTTAGGACCATAATCAAAATAATGAATTTTAATTTTGAAAAAATCTTCATTATTATGAATTATAGATTCTTCATTGTTAGTTTTAAATGATTTTGCAAGACTACCTAAATATATAGATTCAATAATTGATGTTTTACCTACTCCATTTTTACCAATTATAATATTAAGATTTGAAAAATTATCAAAAATTTTCTTCTTATAATTTCTAAAATTAAGTAGTTCAATCTTAACAATATTCATTTTTAACCTCATTTTCCCCCTAAATTTTAATTTTTTGTTTTTTAGGTACTCCTCTACACACTTATTATTATAACATAAATTGACGTATAAAAAAAGATAATTTGTATTTTAATTATCTTCTTTTTTATTAATTCTTTCTTCTAAAATGTATTTTAATCTTGTTGCTCTTAAAATTTGATTAGATAATGATCCATATGATATATCAAAATGCATTATATCACCATTTTTAAACTTGATAGCTGACTTTTTCTTTTCTATTTTAAAGTACTTATCAATCTTTTCTAAATTAATCCAAATACAATTATAATTATCAGGTGAAGTTGTTGGAAAAAATATTATTTTTCTGCTTTCTTCAATAATGATTGGTGATTTATGTGTAATACCTAATAGTTTTTTTGTTCCTTCTTTTCTTCCTTCATATGAACTACCAAAGTATTCACAACTATGTTCTAATACATTTAATGTAGTATTATCAATAATATATTCATCATCATTTTCAATTACCTTGGTTTGATTTGAATTAATTGGTAATAATAATTGTGTATCATAGTTTATTTCATAATTCATAAACATCCCCCTTTCTTTAAATAATGTCCAATATACTAACACAAGCTATATGTCGAATTTTGTCACAATTTGTCGAATTAATAAAAAAATAAATAAAAAAAAACGATCAAGTCGTTTTTTAGTATGTTTTCATTGGTAAAATTAATTCTATTAATTCATCATTTTCTTCTTCTTTTAATATAATAGGACTTATTTCTCCATTTAATAATATATAAATATTTTCTTTATTAAACATCTTTAATGCATCTAACATATATTTAGCACTAAATGAAATTTTAATATTATTTTTAGTTTGATTATCTACTATTAATTTTTCTTCAACTTTTCCCATTTCAATACTTGATGCTCTTATAATAAATTCATTTTTATTTACTTCAACATCTATTATATTTTTATCTTTAGATTGTGTTAATAATGAAGCTCTATCTAATGTATTATAAAATTCTTTTAAATCTGTTTTAATTATATATTTAAATTCTTTAGCAATAGAATTATCAGTATTTGGATAATTTCCATTTAATAATGAAGATTGGAATATGATATTGTTAAATTTAAATATTATTTTATTATTAAATACATGAATTTCTAGATCATCATCACCATCTAATATTTTAACTAATTCATTAATATTTCTTGCTGGAACTACAATGTTAATATTTTCTTCATACATTTTATCTAATGTAGTACTTATTTTAGATAATCTATATGAATCAGTAGCAGTACATTCTAATAAGTTACCTTGTAATTTGATATTTACTCCAGTTAATAATGGTCTACTTTCTTGCATAGAACAAGCAAATGAAGTTTTATTAATAATCTCTTTAAATTTTTGACAAGATATTATAATAGGATTTTTACTTTCATCAAGAAATACATTTGGAAAATCATCAACCATAAAGCAATTAAAATTATAAATAGATGAATCTGTTTTAAATGATACCTCATTATTTTCAAAATTTTCTATTAATATATCAGTATCAGGTAATCTTCTAATAATATCTAATAATGATTTACCATAAATAACTGAACAACCTACTTCATCAATACTTTTAATATCTTTTTTATCTATAAAAGTTTGAATAGTTATATCATTATCTGTAGCTGTTAGTGATAATCCTTTCTTAGTTAAATCAAATTTAATACCATTTAATACTGGAATAATATTTCTAGTTGATAATGCTCTACTTACATAATTTAATCCTTCCATTAAAATATTTTTTTCAATTAACAATTTCATAATTTTTCCTCCTTTTATTATTTCTATTTATATTATAGATTGTTAATAATGTTAATAACTTATTTTGTATACCATAATTCCTTTAATTTATTTCATTTTTAATTATGTTAATTTGTTTATAAACTATTAAGTTATTCACTTAATTTTTCTTTTAATATTCTGATTTCTTCTTTTAATTCTTGATTAGTTTTTAATTCATTAGATATTTTTTCGAATGAATAAATAACTGTTGAATGATCACGTCCTCCTATCTCTAACCCAATTCTTTCAAGGCTTTCTTTTGTATACATTCTGCATAGATACATTGTTATTGCTCTAGCATCAGCAATATTCTTTTTTCTCATCTTTCCTTTAATCATATTGCTATCTAAACCATAGTATTTAGCAACTACATCTATTATTCTAGCTACTGAATTGGTTCTATATACTGGTTTATCAACAAATTCTTTTAAAGCATCTTCTGCTACATCCAATGTTATTTCAGATAAATTAAATATAGATTTATATGCAGCTATTCTTGTAACAGCACCTTCTAAGTTTCTAATATCACTACCACAGTTATTAGCAATATAATGTATTACTTCTTCACTAATATCAAAATCAAAATTATTTATCATTAATTTATTCTTTATAATATTACATTTTAATTCAAATTCAGGTGGATTAATTGATTCAGTAAGTCCCCATCTAAATCTTGTTTTAAGTCTTTCTTCAAAATATTTATAATCATTTATTGATTTATCTGAAGCAATAATTATTTGTTTTTCATTACTATGTAACGTATTAAATGTATTTGTAAATTCAATTTGAGTTTTTTCTTTATTTTCTAAGAATTGAATATCATCAATCATTAATACATCTACATTTCTATATTTTTCTCTAAATGCTTCTAAATAAGATACATTGTTATTAATTTTTGAATTAACAATAGATCTATAATCATTTGAGAATTGTTCTGCTGTAATATAAAGAACTTTTTTATCAGAATGTGTAACTATATAATTTCCAATAGCATGCATTAAATGTGTCTTACCAAGTCCACTGCTTGCATATATAAAATAAGGATTATATAATTTACCAGGATTTTGAGCTACAGCAAGAGCTGTTCCATAAGCTAGTTTATTAGATTCTCCTACTACAAATGTATCAAATGTATATTTTGGATTGAAATTACTACTATATTTATAATTAGATATATCATCTTCTACAGGTGTTGAAACAACTTCTTCATTTATTGATTTAACTGAAGTATCTATTTTATCAACATCATTAGCATATTTATATTCTATTTCACATGTATCATTAGTTATATCATTTAAAACTTCTTCAATTATACTTCCATAATTATTCTTTATATTTTCAAGTAATAATTCATTTTCTGGAACTATAATAACAATCTTACTATTTTTATAAGAATGTAATTTTAGATCTTTAAAGATATAATTATATGACATTAGTGATACTTTAGATTTAATAATAGACAAAAAATTGTTCCAAATATCTTCAGTACTCATAATGATATATCCTTTCTACAATAAACGACTTTTTATTCCTTCTAATAAAATTATAAATCAACTTTTTCTAAAGTCAAAACAAAAAAATTTATTAACATTTATACTAACAATTTTAACAATATTTGTAAACATTTTTTTGTTGATAAATACTAACTTTCTGTGAGTTATCAACAATATTAACAATTTTTTAATATTATGTTAATAAACAATGTTAATAATTTGTGGATAAATTAACATAATATTGTTAACATAATGTTTATAACTATATATAAAATGTCCTAAAAATAGGGAAATATTGACAATTATTAATCATTATATTATAATCTATCTCAGTTAAAAGGAAACGGAGGTATTTATAATGAAAAGAACATTTCAACCAAATAATAGTAAAAAGAGTAAAACATCTGGATTCTTATCTAGAAAAGGAACAAAAGTTCTAAAATCAAGAAGAAATAAAGGAAGAAAAGAATTAGCAAAATAAATTACTTTAAAATAAGTAATTTTTTTTATATAATATTTTTGTTGGGAGAATAATATGAATAAAAAGTTTATTATTAGAAAAAATGAAGAAATTCAAAAAATAATAAAGAATTCTATAAAAATTGTTAATAAATTTTTTGTTATTTATTATGCTCAAAACAAATTAAATTATAATAGATACTGTGTTAGCATCAATAAACGATTTGGAAAAGCTAATGTTAGAAATCTATATAAAAGAAGAATTAAAGATATACTGATGAAAAATAGTATTAATAATTCAAGTGATTATGTTATAATATTAAGGAATTCAGTTTTAGAAATTAGCTATCTTAATATGCAAGATGAATTGATTAATTTGTTGAAAGGAGATAAATAGATGAAGAAAAAGAAAATAATATTAGTACTTTTAATATTACTTACTTTAGGTGGATGTACTAAGAGATTTACAATTACTGAGGAAGATGATACTAAAAAATCATATGTTTCAAATATTTTATGTAAGCCAGAAAGTGATGATTTAAAGGATAAATATGAGAATAATAAAGATCAGTTATTGGTTGATTATGATAAATTACCTCAATGTAAAGATTTAAAAATAAATTCTGGTGGTTATGAAAATTTATGGACATCATTTTTTGTAAAACCACTAGCATGGATAATTGTAAAAGTAGGTGTGTTAGTTAAAAATAATGGTTTAGCTATTATGATAGTTGGTTTAATACTTAGATTATTATTATTCCCATTATCAAAAAAATCTACTGATATGAGTGAAAACTTAAAATTAGCACAAAAAGATATTAATAGACTTGAAAAGAAATACGAAGGTAAAGATGATAAAGAATCAATGATGGCTAAGAGTCAAGAAATGATGATTATCTATAAAAAATATAATATTAATCCTATGGCTAGTTGCTTATTTTCATTTATTCAATTACCAATATTCTTTGCATTCTTAGAAGCGGTTTATAGAGTACCAGCATTTTTTGAAAATGATTTCTTAGTTTTCAATTTAGGTACAACACCATTAGAAGCATTTAAAGTAGGTGAATATTGGTATATTATATTAATTGTATTAATTTTTGGAGCAACATATTTCTCATTTAAGAATATGAATATGAGTGGTGATCCTGCTCAAGCAAAACAAATGAAAATGATGTCAACATTTATGACAGTATTTATTCTAATAGTTTCATTTAGTTTACCAACATCAATTGCTTTATATTGGATTGTATCTAATGGATTTACTGTTGTTCAAAATTTAATTATGAAGAAAGGTAAGATTTAATAAAATGGAGAAGTACAAATTTCAAGCAAAGAGTGAAAAGGGATTACTTGAAAAAGCATTAGAAGAACTAAATTTAAAAGAAGAAGATGTAGTTACTAAATGTTATGAAGAAAAAGGTGGATTGTTTAGCGGAAAAAAATATACATTAGAAGTTGTTAAATTATCAGATATTGCTGATTTAGGAAAAGAAACTTTAAAAGAATTGTTATCTGGATTAAATATAGATGCTAATGTAGAAACTAGAATTAGAGAAGGTCAAATTAAATATGAAATATTCTCTAAAAACAATTCATTATTAATTGGTAAAAAAGGTCATATATTAGATGCTATTCAAACATATTTAAGACAAGCAATATTTAATAAAGTTGATTTGTTTATTAATATATCTGTTGATGTTGAAAAATATAAAGAAAAACAAAATTATTTTTTAGAAAAGAAAGTTAAAAGAATAGCAAGAGAAGTAACTTTATCTAAAGTTGATGTTAAATTAGATCCAATGGATGCTTATACAAGAAAAATTGTTCACTCAGCATTACAAGGATTTAAATATATAACTACTGAAAGTGAAGGGGAAGAACCTAACAGATATATAGTTATTAGATATTGTGAAAATAAGAAAGAAGAAGAAGAGTAGAAATACTCTTTTTTATTTACAATAAATAGAGTTTATGCTATAATCTTGTGGAAAGAAAGGGACTAATATGAAAGATACTATATGTGCTATTGGAACATTAGTAGGAGAAAGTTCTATTAATTTAATTAGAGTTAGTGGAAATGAATCTATTAATATTGTTAATAAAATATTTGATAAAGATTTAACAAAAAAAGAAACTCATACAATTACATATGGATATATTTTAGATGGAAAAGAAAAAGTAGATGAAGTATTAGTTTCTGTATTTAAAAGTCCTAAAACTTTTACGAGAGAAGATATTGTAGAAATAAACACACATGGTGGTAAAATGTCTGTTAATAAAATAATGGAATTATTATTAATTAATGGATGTAGAATGGCTGAACCAGGTGAATTTTTAAAAAGAGCATTTTTAAATGGAAGAATAGATTTAGTTGAAGCTGAAAGTGTATCTGATATGATTAATTCTAAAACTGATGCTGCTAGACGTATGTCTATGAAAGGTATTAGTCATGAATTATCACAAAAAATTGATGATTTAAGAGAAAATATTTTATCATTAATTGCAAATATTGAAGTTAATATTGATTATCCTGAATATGAAGATGCAGTTGTAGTTACAAAAGAATTGGTTCAAGAAAAAGTAAAATATGTTAATGATAAAATCAATGAATTAATTGATTCAAGTAAAAATGGATTAATTATAAAAAATGGTATTAGTATTGCAATAGTTGGAAAACCAAATGTAGGAAAAAGTAGTATTTTAAATGCTTTATTAGGAGAAGAAAAAGCTATTGTAACAAATGTTAAAGGAACAACAAGAGATATTGTTGAAGGTAGTATATTAATAAATGGAATAGAAGTAAATTTATTTGATACAGCAGGTATTCGTGAAACTGAGGAATTAGTTGAATCAATTGGAATTGAAAGAAGTATTAAAAAGATTGAAGAATCTGATTTAGTATTATTTATAATAGATTCATCAAGTGATTTTGAAGAAGAAGATAAAAAAGTATTAAGTACTCTTGATGATAAAAAGGTATTGGTTGTATATAATAAAATAGATTTAGCTAATAAAAAGATTAAAGAATTAGAAAAGTATGATTATATTGAAATATCTAGTAATGATAAAGAAAAAATAGGATTATTAAAAAATAAAATAAGTGAAATATTTAATTTAGATGATTTAAATAATACTGATTACACATATATTTCGAATGTTAGACAAATATCTTTATTAAAGAAATGTAGTCAAATAATTAAAGATATTGAGAAAGAATTAAAAAATGATGTACCAGTAGATTTAATGGAATTAAATATTAAATTATTATGGGAAACTTTAGGTGAAATTACTGGAAATGTATATAAAGATGAATTATTAGATGAAATATTTAGTAAGTTTTGTTTAGGTAAGTAAAGAGAAGTGATTAATATGAATTATGATGTAATTGTTGTTGGAGGAGGTCACGCAGGATGTGAAGCTTCTTTAGCATGTTCTAGAATGGGCAAAAAAACATTATTAATTACTGGTAATTTTAAAAATATAGCAGATATGCCATGTAATCCTTCTATAGGTGGATCTGCAAAAGGAATAGTAGTTAGGGAAATAGATGCTTTAGGTGGAGAAATGGGATTTAATACTGATAGAACATTACTTCAAATAAAGATGTTAAATGTTAAAAAAGGTCCTGGAGTTAGATCTCTTAGAGCTCAAGGTTGTAAAGTTAATTATCCAAAGCAAATGTTTAAAACACTAAGTAATCAAGATAATTTAGAATTAAAAGAAGGATTTGCAAAAGAATTGATTGTTGAAAATGGTGCAGTCAAAGGAATTACAACTGAAGATGGTGAAATAATTAATAGTAAGTCAGTAATATTAACAACTGGAACTTATTTAAATTCTGATATTTTATGTGCTCATGAGAGTTATAAAGGAGGACCTCATGGTGAAAAAAATTCAATGTTTTTAAGTAAATCATTAGAAAAAAACGGATTAAAAATAATTAGATTAAAAACAGGAACTCCACCTAGAATATTAAAAAGTTCTATTAATTTTGATGAAGTTCAAATAGAAGATGGAGATAGTGAAGAATTAACATTTAGTAATTTCTATAAAGCCACATATGATGTTAAGAATCAAAGACCTTGTTATTTAACCTATACGAATCCAAAAACTCATAAAATTATAATGGATAATTTAGATAAATGTGCATTATATAGTGGAATGATTAAGGGAGTTGGACCTAGATATTGTCCATCAATTGAAGATAAAGTTGTAAAATTTAATGATAAAGATAGACATCAAATATTCTTAGAACCTGAAAGAAGTGATGATATTGAATATTATGTTGGTGGTTTTTCAACTACTATGCCACATGAAATTCAAGAAAAATTATTACATACAATGGATGGTTTAAAAGAATGTATTATTACTAAGTATGGATATGCTATTGAATATGACGCTATTGATCCTACTGAACTTAATATGAATCTTGAAACTAAAAAGATAAGTGGTTTATTTACAGCTGGTCAAATTAATGGTACAAGTGGTTATGAAGAAGCTGCTGCTCAAGGTTTAATAGCAGGTATTAATGCTGTACTTAAATTAGATAATAAAGAACCATTTTTATTAAAAAGAAATGAAGCTTATATAGGAGTATTAATAGATGATTTAATAAATAAAGGAATAACAGAACCTTATAGACTTCTTACATCAAGAGCTGAATTTAGATTATTATTGAGACATGATAATGCTTCTTTAAGACTAACTGAATATGGAAGAAAACTTGGTTTAATTAATGATGAAAAATATAATATTTATTTAGAAAAATTAGATAAAATTAATAAATTAAATGAATATCTAAATAATAATTATTTTGATAATACAAATGATAATAATGAATATTTAAAGAATAGAGGTTCATCTACTTTAAGTGGAAGAATTAAACTAATTGATTTAGTAAAAAGACCTGAAATTGAATTAATTGATTTATTAGATCATTTAAAATATGATTATGATAAAGAAATAGCTGAAATGGTAGAAATAAATATAAAATATGAAGGTTATATTAAAAAAACAGAGAATGAAGTTAAAAAGATGCTTAAACTTGAAGAAAAACAAATACCAAAAGATATAGATTATGAGAAAGTTAGAAATATAGCAACTGAAGCTAAACAAAAATTTTCTAAAATAAGACCTCTTACAATTGGACAAGCATCTAGAATAAGTGGTGTTAATCCATCTGATATAACTATGCTTCTTGTATATTTAAAAAAGGAATATAATAATGAATAAAGAAGAATTTAAATTAGAATGTAGTAAAATTGGTATTAATATTACAGATGAAATATTTAATAAATTTGAAATGTATAAAGATTTATTAATTGAATGGAATAATAAATTTAATTTAACAACTATAATTAAAGAAGAAGATATATATTTAAAACATTTTTTTGATTCATTATATATAACTAAATTTCATGATTTTAACAACAAAAAGATATGTGATTTTGGAACAGGAGCAGGTTTTCCTGGAATGGTACTTGCTATATTATTTAATAATTCTAATTTTACTTTATTAGAATCTAATAATAAAAAAGTATTATTCTTAAATGAGGTGAAAAATAGATTAAAACTTGATAATGTAACTATTATTAATGAAAGAGCAGAAATATATGGTAAAACAAATAGAGAAATATTTGATATTGTGACATGTAGAGCTGTTTCTAATCTTAGTATCATTTTAGAATTAGCAATATCTATGTTAAAAGTAAATGGTTTATTTATACCAATGAAATCTAATATAGAAGAGGAATTTGAAAAATCAAAAAAGAATTTAAATAGTTTAGGATATAGATTTATTAATTTAGAAGAATATTATTTACCAATAGAAAATTCCAAGAGAACTATATTAATATATGAAAAAATTAAAAAAACAGATTTAAAATATCCAAGAAATTACAATATAATAAAGAAACAATAATTATATTGTTTTTTTATTATGTTAATTTTACTTGATAAAAAAAATAAAATGCTTTAAAATTAATTTAGAATAGGAATAAAGGGATTGGATTATGGAAGAGAAAGATAGAATAATAAATGTACCTGTTGAAGATATTTTACCTAATAGATTTCAACCAAGAATTGCTTTTAATGAAAAAGAATTAAATGAATTATCTAATTCTATTGTTAAGTATGGTGTAATTCAACCAATTGTTTTAAGAAAGATTGGAAATAAATATGAAATAATAGCTGGTGAAAGAAGATACAAAGCTACAGTTTTAGCAGGTCTTAAAACTATTCCTGCAATTATAAATAATACTGATGATAATACTAGTGCTGAAATAGCATTACTTGAAAATTTACAAAGAAAAAATTTAACAGTTATAGAGGAAGCACAATCATTTAAAAAACTATTAGATAGAGGATTTACTCAAGAAGAAATAGCCACTAAATTAGGTATATCTCAATCTTCAATAGCAAATAAACTAAGACTATTAAATCTACCAAAAAAGGTTCAAGATGCTTTATTATACAATAAAATAGCTGAAAGACATGCAAGAAGTTTATTATCACTAAATAATGCTGATTTACAAAATCAAATGTTAGATAGAATTATTAATGAGAGATTAACTGTTAAACAAACAGAAGAAGAAATAGCTCATATATTAAATAAAAAAGCTGTAGAAGATGATATTCCAGATAATATAAGAAAATATATAAATCCTAACAGCAATCCTAATAACAATATATCTAGTAAGGATTTTATAAATAGTATTCCTGAAGTATTATCTATAGATGATGAAGAAGAGAAAAAAGAAGAGAAACCTAAAGAGCATGAAAATGTATTTCAAATTCAATTTAAAGATAATATTAGAAAAATAGAAGAAGAAATAAGAAATCATGATAATAATTATTATGATAATATTATTAATAATAATCTAAAAAATAATAATATTAAAGTTGAAAATAATAGTAATAAAGAAGAAGAAAAAAATACTCCTAATAAAGATAATAATATATCTAATATTGTTACTAAAGTTAGAGAGTTTGTAAAAAATTTTGAAAGTGATAGTATTAAAACTAAAGAAGAAAATTTACCTGATAAATATAGAATTGTTATTGAAATAGATAAAAACAATTAAAACTACATATTTTGTGTAGTTTTTTTATAAAAAAAATATTTTATTAATTTTAAAAAAATGATATACTTAAAGTATAAATAGAAAAGAGGTTAGATTATGGGATTAATTAGAGCAATTACTGAAGCTACTACAACAGCTCTTGGTGATCAATTTAAGGAATTTGTTACATGCCCAACTATTGCAAAAGATGTTCTTATTCAAAGAGGAACATTAAATCATGGAAAAGGTAATACAAATCCATCTGACGGAGTTATTTCTAATGGCAGTGGAATCGCTGTACCACAAGGAATGGCTATGATGATAATTGATAATGGTGAAATTAAAGAATTCACAGCTGAACCAGGAACATATACTTTTGATACAAGTTCTGAACCAAGTATTTTTACTGGTAATTTAGGAGAAAGTATCATTGAAACATTTAAAACAATAGGAAAACGTTTCACTTATGGTGGACAAACTGCTAGGGATCAAAGAGTTTACTATGTAAATTTACTAAATATAGTAGGAAATAAATTTGGTTCACCACAACCAAAGAAAATTACTGATGAAAAATATGGTATGTTAGAGGTTACATTCTTTGGTGAATATGCATTTAGAGTTACTGATCCAATTGTTCTTGTAAATAGTGTTATTGGTGCAAATCCAGCTGATACTGTTACATATGAAGAAATAATTGGTACTCAATTACAAGCTAAATTTGTTGAACAATTAACTCAAGCAATTTCTGTTGTTATGAGAAAACATAAAGTATCATTTGGAGATATTGGACTTTATAATACTGATATTTCAAATGAAATGAATAATGTTTTAGATTCAACATGGAAACAAAATTATGGTCTTGAAATTACAGATGTAGCTATTGGAGATCTTAACTTAACTGATGAATCAATGGTTAAAGTTAATAAGATTGATGAAGCAACTATCTTCTCAAATCAAGGTCTTCAATCTGGTTTAATGGCTTCTGCATCTGCTGATGCTTTAAGAAATGCATCAAGCAATCCAAATGGAGCTATGATGGGATTCATGGGAATGAATATGGCAGGACAAGCTGCTGGTGGAATGATGGGAGTAGCAAATGCTAATTCTCAAGGAGCACCTGCTTATAATCCTGGAAATCAACAACCAGAAATGGGAACATTATTTGGTGGAGCACCAGCTCCAACTGAAGAACCAGTTCCAGCACCAGAAGAACCTGTTCAAACTGAGGCACCTGCTGGTAAGGAATGTCCTAATTGTCATGCAACAGTAACTGGAAATTTCTGTAGTAACTGCGGAACTAAAGTTGAATAAAAATGTAAAATAAAAATCCTATTTATTAGGATTTTTTTATTTGGATATTTTTTCAAAATAATCTATGTAATTAAAACTTGGTTCACTTCCTTTTTCATAGTAACAAATATGTCCATTAATTTTTGATTCTCCCGAGTAGGGATCAATAGTATCTATAGTTATGCCATTTGGAATTTCATACCAAGTTTTTTTATTATCTTTTATATTTTCAATTGTATTTGCCCATATTTTTTTAGTAATCTTTGAATCAATTGATTTTACTTTAGAATTATCATCATTACCTGCCCATACCATAACTAGATAATCATTATTATATCCAATGGTCCAATAATCTGTAGAAGTACTTCCGCTTTTAATTGCATATTTACTATTTAAAACATTTGAAATACTAATTAAAGTTGGAGAAGTATATCCAACTAAACTATAATCATATGTTGATGTTAGTAAGTTATTTAATATATATACATATTTTTTATTTAAAATGTATTCATTTTTATACTTGTATTCATATAGAATATTACCTTTACTATCAGTTATTTTTTCAATAATATGTGCATCTTCATGTTTTCCTTCATTGGCAAGTGTAATAAAACCATTACTATAATCTATCATATTTATTTCAGAAGTACCAAGACAAGAAGATGCTATATCTTGTATATTTTCTTTTATTTTTACTCTTTTAATTATTTTACTCAATGTGTCTGTACCTAAAAATAAATGTGTTTTCATTGCATAAATATTATCAGAATATGCTATTGCTAGTAACATTGAAATATTTTTATTAGCATATATATTATTGGCATTTTGAGGAGAATAAAAATCATCTCCTAGATTGAATGTAGTTCTTTCACTTAAAAAAGTAGATGATGGAGTAAATCCATTTTCTAAAGCAGCATAATATAAAAATGGTTTTATTGTAGATCCTACTTGTCTTTTTGAATTTGTTGCTCTATTGAATTGTGATTTTGAATAATCTTTTCCACCTACTAGTGCAACTATTTTACCAGTTCTAGGTTCTACAACAATTGAAGAAACTTGCATACTTGTATTATTTGTTTCTTTTGATATATTATTTTCTAACAATTTTTGCACATCAATATCTAAATTTGTGTATATTTTAATACCATCAGTTTGAATTACAGATGATGGTATTTCTTTTATATTTGACATTTCATTTAATACAGCATCTTTATAATAGTAGACACTTGATAGCTCAGTTTTATTGTATTTTCCGTAAAAAGAAAGGTTTTTATTATATATTTTATTGATATCTTCTTTACGTATATATTTATTTTTATACATACTATTTAATACATCTTTTTGTCTTTTTTTAGCATTATTATAATTTAATATTGGATTATAATATGTTGGACTTTTAGGTATACCAACTAATATTGTTGCTTCTTCTATAGTTAAATCTTTTGGTTCTTTATTAAAATAATAATTACTTGCTTCTTTAATTCCATAATTTCCAGCACCAAAATCTATTGTATTTAAATAACCTTCTAGTATTTCATCTTTTGAATAGTGTGTTTCAAGTTCAATTGTTAATATTGCTTCTTCAATCTTTCTTTTCCATGTTTTATCAAATGTTAGATATAAATTTTTAACATATTGTTGTGATATAGTAGAAGCTCCTTGTTTGATACTATGACTTTTTAAATTTATAAATAGTGCTTTAATAATTCTAAATATATCAAAACCTTTGTGTTTATAAAAATTTTTATCTTCTATTGAAATAATAGCATTTATTACATTTTCATTTATATCTTCTAATTTAACATAATTATTATCATTATTAACAAATATATCATTTCCATATTTATCATAAAAATAAATAGAATCATTTGAATTAATATTGAATTTTGGCGTGATAAAAGCATATACGTATAGTCCTAAACAAACTATAATAGTAATAAAAAATAATAAAATAAATAACTTAATTATAAATAATAATTTTTTCATAAATTTATACCTAAAATTATTATGGAAATAAATATATAAAAAATACTTGATTTCTTATAAAAAATAAGTATAATTTTAATGGAAGAAGAAAAGTGTTTTCAAGGAGGCAAATTATTTTATGAAATTTAAAACTATCGGAGCAGAAGAATTAGAAACATTACCTTTTGATGATATAGCTTATATTATCTTAAAAGAAAAAGGTAAAAAGATGAAAATAGTTGATATATTTAAAATAATATGTAAGACATTAAATTTAGGAGAAGAAGCATTTGAAAATCAAATAGGTGATTTCTTTTCATTAATGTCAACTGAAAAAAGATTTATTCAATTAGAAAAGGGTTATTGGGATTTAAGAGAAAATCATACTGCTGAAATCAGCATTAAAGAAATAGAAGATGAATTAGATGATGAGATAATTCCTGAAGAAGAAAAAGAAGAAGACGAAGAGGAAGAAACTGATTATTATGATGATCTAGATGATGTTGATGATGATAAAGAAGATGATGATTTAAAAGATCTAGTTATTGTTGATGAAGGATATGAAGACGAAATAGATTTATAGCTGTCTATCTTGAATATTATGTAATAAATGAAAGGAAGATAATATGATAGAGAGATTAGATATAATTAAAGAAAGATACGATTATTTAAGTAATGAATTATTAAAACCTGAAATATATGAAGATTATAAAAAAATGGAAAAAATATCTAAGGAAAAGAATTCAATTGAAAAAATAGTTGAAGCTTATAAAAGATATAATACTATTAATGAGGATATTGAAGCAGCTAAAGATATGATGAAAGATCCTGATATGAGGGAATTCGCTGAAGAAGAATTAGATAATCTTCATAAAGAAAAGGAAGAATTAGAAGGCAAATTAAAGATTATGCTTTTACCTAAAGATCCAAATGATGAAAAGAATGTTATCATGGAAATTCGAGGAGCTGCAGGTGGAGATGAAGCTAATATATTTGCAGGTGACTTATTTAGAATGTATTCTAAGTATGCTGAACATCAAGGATGGAAGTTAGAAGTAACTCATGAAGTTCCTGGTGAAAGTGGTGGATACGCTGGTATTGAATTCATGTTAAGTGGAGAAGCAGTTTATTCAAAACTAAAGTATGAAAGTGGAGCTCATAGAGTACAAAGAGTACCTGAAACCGAATCAGGTGGAAGAATTCATACTTCTACAGCTACTGTACTTGTTATGCCAGAAGCAGAAGAAATAGATATTGAAATTAAAGATAGTGATATTAGAGTTGATATTACAAGATCAAGTGGAGCTGGAGGTCAATGTGTTAATACTACTGACTCTGCTGTTAGAATTACTCATATTCCAACTAATATTGTTGTTTATTGTCAAGTTGAAAGAAGTCAAATCAAGAATAAAGAAAAAGCAATGCAAATTCTTAAAACTAGATTATATGATTTAAAACAAAGAGAACAAGATGAAAAACTTGGTAATGAAAGAAGAAGTAAGATTGGAACAGGGGATAGATCTGAAAAGATTAGAACATATAATTATCCACAAAATAGATTAACTGATCATAGAATTAATTACACTGTAATGCATTTAGATAAAATAATGGAAGGTGACATCGAAGAATTAATTGAAGCATTAATTGCGGAAGATGAAAGAATGCGTTTAAGTGACAATGAAGGATAAGATTATAGAGCTTGGCATTTCAAGTGTCGAAGCCGATGAATTAATTAAAGTAAGTAAAGATATTAATTCTGATTATAATAAGTTATTAAAAAAATACCCAATCCAATATTTGATTGGGTATGTTAATTTTTATGGATATAAAATATGTGTTAATGAAAATGTTTTAATACCAAGATATGAAACAGAGTATTTAGTAGAAAAGACAATAAATTATTATAAAAAAATATTTAATAAAAGAGTTAATGTTTTAGATATTGGAACAGGTAGTGGAGCTATATCAATTGCTTTAAAGAAACAAATTGATTGTGATATAACTGCCTGTGATATATCTGAAAAAGCATTAAATATTGCCTTAAATAATGCTAAATTAAATAATGTAGATATTAATTTTATTAAAAGTGATATATTTAAAAATGTTAATGATAAGTTTGATATTATTATAAGCAATCCTCCTTATATTTCTAAAAGTGAAATTATAATGGATAGTGTTGATAAATATGAACCACATCTTGCTTTATATGCTGATAATAATGGATTATATTTTTATAAAGAAATTATTAAAGATTCAAGAAAATATTTAAATGATAAATTTATTATTGCTTTTGAAATAGGATATTGGCAAGCTGAATACATAGTTAATATTGCTAAAGAATATTTTAGTGATTCTAAAATAATAGTTGAGAAAGATTTATCAGGAAAAGATAGATATGTTTTTATAATAAATGAATAAAATTATATAAAATAAACCAATACTTTATTGAAAGGTTGGTTTTTTATTTGAAAAAAATGTTTCTATTTTTAATATTTATTTTAGTATTTATGTACCTAATTAATTATGATGAATATAATATAACTGAAGATGCGGTAAGATTTAGAGTGATTGCTAATAGCAACTCAGTGTTAGATATTGCTATGAAAGAAAAAGTAGTAAATAAATTATCTAAATTATTATTTAAGAATTATCAAAGTGAAGAAGAATTAAATAAAAATATTTATGATAATTTAGATAATATTAGTAAAGAAATAGATATATTGTTTAAAAATAATAATTATGATATGAATTATAATATACTTTATGGGATAAATGATTTTCCAAAAAAAGATTTTATGGGTAAGCATTATGATGCAGGTAACTATAAATCTTTAGTTATTGAAATTGGAGAAGCAAAAGGTAATAATTACTTTTGTATTTTATATCCATCATTATGTGTTATTGATTATGAAAATAATAGTGATAATAGTAAGTTTGGTTTAAAAATTGTAGATATAATTGATAAAATATTTTAATTATTGAAAAGACAAATAATGTACAATTGATTGAAAAATATTATTTTTAATAGTATATTATAGTTAGAAAGGCTTTTTAGGTGAATTATGTCAAAAATAATAATAGAAGGTCAACATCAATTGTCTGGAGAAATTAAAATAAGTGGAGCTAAAAATAGTGCTGTAGCATTATTACCAGCATCAATTTTAGCAAATAAGAAAAGTACAATTTATAATGTACCTGAAATAAAAGATATTGAATATTTAATTGATATTATGGAATTGCTAAATTGTAAGATTGAACATAAAGATGATGCTTTAATAGTAGATTCTTCTAAATTAAAGAATATACCTATTCCTGAAGAATTAAGCGTTCAAATGAGAGCATCTTATTATTTTATGGGTGCTTTGCTTGCTAAATTTGGTAAGGTTGAAATATCTTTTCCTGGAGGATGTAATATTGGAGCTAGACCTATAGATATACATATTAAAGGATTTGAAGAATTAGGAGCACATGTTGAAATAATTAAAAATAGATATATTATTACCGCTGATAAGTTGGTTGGTAAACATATTTTCTTTGATTTTCCAAGTGTTGGAGCAACAATTAACATTATGTTAGCAGCAACAGGTGCAGAGGGAACAACAATTATTGAAAATGCAGCTATGGAACCTGAAATAGTAAATGTAGCTTCTTTCTTAATTAATATGGGTATTAATGTAAGAGGTGCTGGTACTAATAGAATTGAAATAGAGGGAACTAAAAAAACTAAAGAAGGAGTAATTGAAGTATTTCCTGATAGAATAGAAAGTGGAACATATATTATTATTGGAGCTCTTCTTGGTAAAGATTTAAAAATTAAAGGTATTATTAAAGAACATATTGAAGCTTTGTTAATGAAATTAACTGAAATAGGAATTAAATATAAGATTAAAGATGATGTAATGACTATTTCTAAGTGTGAAAAATTGAAAGCTGTTAATGTTAAAACACTTGTATTTCCAGGTTTTCCAACTGATTTACAACAACCAATTACAACTCTTTTAACTCAAGCAGAAGGAAAATCAATTATAGAAGAAACTATTTATGATAATAGATTTAAAAATACTTATGATCTTAATAGAATGGGAGCTATTACAAACATAGTAACGCTTAATAAATTAGAAATAAAAGGTCCTAGAAAATTAAAAGGGACTAATGTTATTGCTACTGATTTAAGAGGTGGAGCTTCACTTTTAATAGCAGGTTTAATTGCTGAAGGAACAACTGAAATAGATAATTGTGATTATATTTTAAGAGGATATAGTAATATTACAACTAAGTTACAAAATGTAGGTGCTAAAATAGAAAGAGTTGAGTAATATTTACTAGGTGATAAATATATGAGAAAAAAACTATTAGTTGTTTTTTTCATGGCTTTCTTTTTTTCTTTATTAATATATAAATTTTGTTATAAAAAACAAAATGAAGTATTACTACTAGGTGAATATAATGGATTTAATTATGAAGTGTTAAACATAATCAATAAAGAATACAATTTTAATACTTTTTTATATGATAAAATTAACTATAAAGAATTAATTAATAGTATTAAGAATAATGATTATTATATTAGTAAAAGCAAAAAAATATATTTAAATCAGTTAATGTCAAAAGCAAATATAATAATTATAAGTGCTGAGAATAGTGAATATAATACTAAATGTAATAAAGGAGAGTATATATTTAACAATTATAAAGATAGACTACAAACAACCAAAAATAATTTGTTAAAAATAATATCTAAAATTAGTAATGCTAAAGTTATTTTTATAAATAATAAATGTTAATGAATAATAAAAGACTTGATTTTATGCCTAAAAGTATGTATAATACTTGCTGAAGTTATTTCTATAACTATCAATTAGTTATGGCGAGGAGGATAAAAATATGAAAAAGGGAATACATCCAGTACAAAAAGTTTGTAAGGTTAAATGTGCTTGTGGTAATGAATTTGAAGTTAGATCAACTAAAGATGAAATACAATTAGAATCTTGTAATAAATGTCATTCATTCTATACAGGTAAATTTAAAACAGTTAAAACTGGAAATGTACAAAAATTCAAAGATAAATATGGAATCACTGATTAATAGTGATTTTTTTTGGTTGGAAATATGAAAATAAATAATGAAGAAATCAATATTGATGATTTATATAGTGAAAAATATATGCATAAAGAAATAAAAAAAGGTTTATTCTTATCAGATTATCAAATTGAAGTTTTAATGAAATATAATATTGATCCATATAAATGTGGAAGTATAAGTGAATTAATTTATTTAATTGATGAAGTATTAGATGAAGAAGAAGCAGATGATCTTGATATTATAGAAAGGGAGATAGCTGAGTTTAATTATTATTCTAATACTAACAAGTAATTGAAAAAATGGGCTATTTTTGATATTATATAAATATGAAAAATAAGAATATATTGGGTGTTATTATTTTTATGTTATTTATAGTAATTCTAGTAGTTATTAGTTTTTTTAGATATAAATATAATTCAATTGAAAATGATTTAATAAATAATAAATGGTATAAATATAACTATAAAAATGGTTATTATGATATACTAACTTTTAGTAATGGAAAAGTATCTTTAATCAAACCAACAGAGATAAATGAACCAAGTTTATTTGATTATTGTACAAAATATAGTTATGATAAAAAAAATAAAAAATATAAATTAGATTGTAATGTTGATTTAAGAATATTATCTGTTGATAAAGAAAAATTAGTTATACAAAGTAATAATAAAAAACATTTTTATTTTAATAATATTGAAGATAGTTTAAATTATGAATTTGAATCATATTATAATAAGAGTATGGTTGAATATAAAAAAGAAAAAGAACAAGTAATGGATTATAGTAAAATTAATGAAGAAAAATTAATTGAAGCTATTCAAAGCAATGAATATTCAAAATTTGTTTTCATTGGTGACAAATGTAGTACTGTTGAATGTATATTAGCATTTGATATTATGGAAAAATGGATAAATATGAGTGGGGATGTTTATTATTATGACGCTAATGAAGTAAGTAATGATGTCATTAGCTTAATTAATAAAATAAGTAAAAAAGAGTATGATATTAATTATTTTAATGGAATTTATCCAAGAGTAATTGTAACTAATAATAGTAAGATTATTGAACAATATGAAATTAAATGTGAAGGATTTAATTGTAATAAATACTATAAAAATGAATTTTAGGTGATTAGATGAAAACTTATGTATGTAGTAAGTGTGGATATACTACAAGTATAAATGATAATGAAGAATTTCAAGCATGCCCATCATGTGGTTTTTTGGATGATTATAATATGAATGATTCATTACTTGCTGATAATGAAATAGATGCAATTATTGATTCAATTATAGAGGATGCTTTTGAAGAAAAAGAAAATAAAATTATTAACAAAGATGAAAGTGAAAAATATTTAATTATTGATGAAGACAATAAAATTATTAATAGAATTAGTGATAAATGTATAAATTGTGGTCAATGCAAAAAGGTATGTGAAAAGATTGCTAATCTAAAATATGATTTAAATAAAGATGATAAACCTTTATGTATAAATTGTGGTCAATGTATTGTTAATTGTCCAAGCAATGCTTTAATATTTAAAGATAATTATAGAGAAGTAAAGCAAATAATAAATTTAAATGAAAAAATTGTAGTTGCTTTAGTAGATCCTACGTGTTATTTATCTTTAGAAGCAGGTTCTAATGAAGATGTAAATTATGAAAAAAAGTTTGTTTCCGCTTTAAGAAGAATTGGTTTTGATTATGTTTTTAATAGTGGTTTTGCTTCTGATTTAAAAATATTAGAAGAAGTAACTGAATTTGCTGAGAGATTAAAAAGTAAGCAATTATTACCTATGTTTACCAGTAGTTGTCCATCTTGGGTTGAATATGTTAAGTTATATCATCCAGAGATAATTAGCAATATTTCTACATGTAAAGATTCTGAAGAAATACATAGTGCTTTAATTAAAAGTTATTTTTGTGAAGATAAAGGATTTGAACCTTCTAAAATAGTTACTGTTTCTATAACTACGTGTACAGCTAAAAATATTATAGATAAAAGTGATAAATATGCTCTTGATTATAATTTAACATTAAATGAAATAATGGAAATGTGTAAAGAGGAAGAAATTATAATAAAAGATTTAGAGGATAAGGATTATGATCCTAATCTAAGTGAAAATAGTGGAGCATCTTTATTATTAGGAACTCTAGGTGGAGAATGTGAATCATTTACAAGAACTCTATATAGAATAATGAGTAAATCAAATTTAAATAAAGATAGTATAAGTATTAAAGGACTTAGAAATATTGATGGAATAAAAGAAGCTTCAATTCAAGTTGGAGATTATAAGTTTAGAGTAGCAATTGTTGATGGTTTAGTTAACCTAGAAAAAATAATAGCAAATGATGCATATAAAAAATATCATTATATAGAAGTAATGACATGTAAAAGTGGATGTATAAATGGTAGTGGGGAACCATTTACATATGATATAAGTGAAGTGGTTGACAGAAAAAATGTAATATATAATGAAGATGAAAATAAAAAGATCAGATGTGCTCATGATAATGCCGAATTAAAGGTTTTATTTAGGAATTTTCTAGGAAAACCTTTAAGTGAAAAGTGTTTAGAATTATTCCATAAAGGGTATAAAAAAAATAACTCTTTACAATAAATGTAAAAAAAAAATAAATTTTTTTAAAAAAACATATTGACATTAATCGACATAATTGATAGAATAAAATTGTCCATAAGATAACTAAGATATAAGTATCTATTCTTATATAGTTAACCCTATATATTTATAGATAAAGTGCTTAATTATCATTTGGTGAAAAAATCTATATATTTATTTAATTTTAAAAAGTATTACATTATAGTTTATTTTAATTTATATTTATTGGTATTTTATTACTAATTATATAATTCTAAAATTTATTATAATTTACTATTTAATATTAATATTTATTTCCCTTATATATTTAATTGGTATTAATTTATTAATTATTTATATAATATATAATTATTTTATTAAATTTCGTAATATTTTTTAACAAATAAGTATTCTTATTATTTATATTTAATTAGTATTATTTTATTAATTACTTATATTTTA
>JAEEGL012597731.1_pt1 | contig 23050 bp, 19 predicted proteins | sample 9134231 | NCBI WGS metagenome assembly JAEEGL01 (sample SAMN16246548, study PRJNA631951) | gut metagenome | biome: gut microbiome; feature: rumen; material: fiber-attached | host: Bos | place: Iran: Karaj | collected 2018-10
GTTGAACTGCTCTTCTGTCTCGAGCTTTGTTCTGCCGGAACCGATGATGTCGAAACCGCCCGTGTTCCTGTATGCGTCGATAAACTTGTCGTCGAACTCAACATAGTCGTTCTTGAGAAGTCCGTCCGGACCGCCCTTGAAACCGAGGAGAACGTTCTCACTGTTTGTTGCCTTGAGGGCATCATACAGACCTGAGATAACGTTGTGTCCGCCCGGAGCCTGTCCGCCCGAAAGGATAACGCCTACGACCTGCTTCTTTGCCTCGGAAGTGTTAGCGCCCTTCTCGAAAGTGATCTCAGGCTTGCCGTATGTGTTGGGGAACAGAGCCTTGATCTTCTCCTGGTCTGCAACACTCTGTGTAGCAGCGCCTTCCTTTACGCAGATGTCTGCGATACCGTTCCTGAGCATGCCCGGAAGCTTCGGTGAATACTCATATCTTGCCTTCTGAAGTGGTGAAATATCCATATTCGTACTCCTTAGAATGAAATTGACCTAATAATAATAGTTAATTTGGCTCTAAAAGTAAATGTTATTCTTTGGTAATTTGGTGTGAGGTACTCTTCCCTTCAATGTTCGCTCACAAGGTTCGCTCTTTGGCGCACTTACAAGCGAACTCTTTACACTTTGAGAACACAAACCCCCTAAGTTCGCCAGCAATGTTCGCTATTCAGCGTACCAGCGAGCGAATAATTATCCAATTAAGTTGACGAAAAGTATCTATTGTATTCTTTGCGATAATCTTGATTTGTTGGGTCTAAATCAACAGCTCGTTTATAACACATAATCGTTTCGGGAACACTTAAAAATCAACATACTCTTCTTCGGGTATCAGCATTTGACGGGCATATTCATCTGCATCAGACTCTTTCTCTGACGTAGCATCAATCTCGCCGTTCAAAACTGCCGCACGCTGCGGATAAAAGGAAAGTCTTTAAGGTTGGTGTAAATGTCTCGTCTGAAATTTGACAGTTGGACGGTTGGTTAGCTGAGAGAATATGATTATTGTCTAATTACCAGGATGTGCCAGAGAATCTGATGCAGACGATCATGAACAAGTTATTAAGCGCTTGCTATTCATTATCCCAATACGTAATATCAACCATCGGCATGTATAATACATGCCGATGATTGATAACATTAACTACGCATACCTACTTAACGTAGACAGTTCTAGTTCTTGTCGTAGTCCTATTCCCGTTAGAAACCGTTATTCTAACTCGAACGGTCCTGCTCGAAGCAGGTGTGATTTTTGTTCTGACACGAACTGTTTTCATAAATATCCCCCTTTCTCCAAAGGAGGCAACGCACTTGCTATAGACTTATAACTTAGGTATAATCCATATACATCTTATATGTTGCACCACCTTTGGTGTATTTTTTAGGAATTCTGTTGCTACCAGAATTCCTTTTAAATTATAACACCACCACGATTGGTATGCAATATTTAGTATGTCCCTAAAATTATCGACATCTGTCCCAGTATATGCTAATATATGGCATGGAGCGTCACCATGAAAAAAAGCAGCATCATAAACCTCATAAAATGTTTCTCTGACCATAATGACAATGGTTTCCGTTCGCAAGCCGCAGAGATAGCTAATGAATTCTATCTTCAGGGAGATTCGGAACTATCTGAATACATAATGTCTCTTATTTCCACTTCAGATGTATTTGTTCCACAGGTAATATACGACCAGCAAGAACTTAATTATTGCTCAAGAGTATCAACTGATTCTCCTTCTATTTTTCTTCCAACCGAAATTAACGAAGACATAATGGGATTAATAAACGCAATTAGTTATAATGTTGGAATTAATAGATTTATGTTCTATGGTGCACCCGGTACCGGCAAGACCGAAACCGTTAAGCAAATCGCTCGCATCTTGGATCGTGATTTGTTTGTAGTTAACTTTGATTTACTCATAGACAGCAAAATGGGGCAGACTGCAAAAAACATCGCGAATATGTTTACAGAGATTAATAATCTATTCCAACCCGAAAAAGCTATTGTTCTTCTTGATGAAATAGACTCCATCGCCATGAGCCGCATCGAATCCAATGATATACGGGAGATGGGCAGAGCAACCTCCGCATTAATGAAGGGGCTAGATTCACTCAACTCAAAAATAGCATTGATAGCTACAACTAATCTTATAGATAAGTTCGAACCTGCATTACTGCGAAGATTCGACTCCTCAATAGACTTCAACCGCTACACCGAAGATGACTTACTGGAATTATCGGAAAACTTAATAGATCAATTCCTTAAGATCTTTACATTCGCGAAGAAAGACATTCGTCTATTAAGAAAAATCTTGAAAGAATCTGATAGCATCCCCTATCCGGGAGACTTAACTAATATAATCAAGACATCCCTTGCTTTTTCAGACAGAAGTAAGCCATATGATTATCTTAGGGTCATTTATAGAAATGTATGTGCTCACGATCCTAGCATAAGCGATCTTAAAGCAAAAGGTTACTCTGTACGAGAGATTGAAAGAATAACCGGCATATCAAAAAGCACCGTTTCAAGAGAAACCAGTCAAGTAACAAACGCATAATTTGATTATATGAATGATCTTCTTAGAGTAAAAATACCTTTAGGTCACAATTCTCGCAAAGGGCAAGTTGGTCCTTCAACTCTTCCTGCGGCGCAAAGTGTAAGAGTAGAAAAAATAGTAGCAATAATCAATCAGCTCGAGGAACAGGTAGCATTCTGGAAAGAGCAGACTGTAATCCCCGGTGCATTGTTAAGCATCGAATACATAAGAGTTGTTGCCAAAAGCAATCGCATCCGTCGATTGTTGAGTTACGGCATCAAGGACATAAATGACAACATAAAAGGCGCTAAGTTTGTTGGAGACGACAAAGCCAAGCGCCATGTAATAACTTATTTTGTTCCCATCAGTGCAATAATAAAGTCGATTGATGATTTGAACATAGTTGTCGGAATAATCAATTCCAGTTATAACGGTACGATTAAATGTTCAGATATTGAATCCATAAACAAAGCAACCAGTAAAGAGTGGTCACACCCCGAGATATCGAAGAGTACATTCGTAAGCCTTGTAGTTGACTGCTTTTACATTAGAAACATATCCACACCGGAACCTGACAGTCACATAAAAGGCAGCAATATCGTTACAATATACAACACAGGGTTCTCAGTCAAAGACAAGCTGAATGAATTAGGAATTTCATTAGTTCAGACCGATATACTTAACGACTACACAATAAAGCTTTCAGATGAACAATATCTAATATTATCCCAAAAAGCACCTTACCTTATTGCTATGTCGTTAACCGATTTAACAAAGGTTTCACCTATCGATACAATTGAACTTAATAATGATACTTTCTCAATTAAGGCTCCAGCCAACGAGCCGACAATAGGAGTTATAGATACATTCTTTGATAACACTGTATACTTCTCCAATTGGGTCGAAGTTCATGATGAAATACCATCTATAAATGTTACTGATAACGATCGATTCCATGGAACTGCAATCGATTCGCTTATAGTCGATGGCGCACGCATCAATCCGGAACTTGAGGATGGTTGTGGTAATTTCAAAGTACGACATTTTTCAGCTATGATGGCTTCAGGATATAGCTCAATAGCCTTAATTAGAATAATAAAAGACATCGTCAAAAGAAACCCAGATATTAAAGTGTGGAATATATCTCTCGGTGCTGAATATGAGACACATGAGAACTATCTGTCATATGAAGCAGCAGAATTAGATAAAATACAAATTGATAATGATGTAATATTCGTCATCGCAGGCACCAATGATTCAGAAAAAACTATGAGCAAAAGAATTGGTGCACCAGCTGATTCGATAAACGCGCTTGTTGTTAATTCTGTTAACAAAAGTAAACAACCAGCATCCTATTCTCGAAGAGGTCCAATCCTATCCTTTTACAACAAACCCGACGTTGCTTACTACGGTGGAGATAAAGATGGTTACATTAGTGTGTGTTCAAAAAACGGAGAAATGAAGGTTCGCGGCACATCATTTGCTGCTCCTTACATATCGCGTAAACTGGCATACCTGATTCATATAATCGGATTGCCAAGAGAAGTCGCCAAAGCATTGATCATCGACTCCACGATTGGTTGGACACCTAACACTTCCGATAATATTTCAGACTATATAGGAATGGGGGTTGTCCCTATACATATCAACGACATTCTTCATACCAATGATGATGAGATACGCTTCGTCTTTACCGGCGAAGCCACCGAGTACAACAATTATTGTTACAACATCCCTGTTCCAATATCAAAAGGAAAACAGCCCTACATAGCTAAGGCAACTCTCTGCTATTTCCCTGACGGATCCAGAGATCAAGGTGTAGACTACACAACAACAGAACTCGATCTTCACTTCGGTAGAATTGTAAATAAGTCTATTCGTACAATCAACGACAATTATCAAAACACCGATTCATCACGCGAATACGAGAAGGATGCTAGAAATTATCACCGAAAGTGGGATAACACAAAAGTTATATGTGAGACTATAAAGCAACGCGGAAGACCAAAAGAGGTCAAAGAAAAAGGTCTGTGGGGAATAAGCATCAAAAAGACGGAAAGAAACTCCAAAAAGCGAAGTAAGCCTATTAGATTTGGTATGGTTGTAACCTTGAAGAACATACAAGGTGAAAATCTCATACAAGATTTTATTCAACAATGTGCATGGAATAACATTCTAGTTACTCCACTTCAAGTTAATCAATCCGTAAATATATATAATAAAATGTCAGAAGACATTATTCTTGAATGACAATCAGCGTGCAAAACTCGTCTTCGTCATGTACCGCGCTCATCTATAATCCTCCAAAGGATAATATGTTGATATTAAGCGCTTCTCTTATTCAGGGATCCAAGGTGTATACTCTTTCCCCTCCAATATATCCGCAATCCTCTTACACGCATGACCATCACCGTACGGGTTGCATGCATGGCTCATCTTGCTATACTCGTTCTCGTCTTCGAGTAAAAGCTTAAATGTCTTATAGATAGTTTCTTCATCAGTGCCAACGAGCTTCAGTGTTCCTGCATCAACACCCTCAGGTCTTTCTGTAGTATCGCGCATTACAAGGACAGGAACGCCATATGAAGGGCACTCTTCCTGTATTCCGCCGGAATCCGTCAAGCACAGATAGCTTCTTGCTTCAAAGTTATGGCAATCAAACACCTCAATGGGTTCAATAATGTGGATCTGATCACAATCCCCTAACTCTTCTTCAGCTGCCTGACGAACAACAGGATTCATGTGAATGGGATAAACAGCCTTACACTCAGGATGTTCATCAAGAACACGCCGGATAGCTCTAAACATATGATGCATAGGTTCGCCAAGGTTCTCTCTTCGATGAGCAGTAATAAAGATCAGCTTTCCATCACCTACCCAATCCAGTTCCGGATGTGTGTAGTCTTCTTTCACAGTATGCTGCATGGCATCAATTACAGTATTGCCGGTAATGTAGATCGAATTCGGATCTTTGCCTTCTTTGATAAGGTGATCGGCAGCTAATTGCGTAGGAGCAAAGTTGTATCTGGAGATGATTCCTACCCCCTGACGATTAAACTCTTCCGGGTAAGGGCTGTTGATATTATATGTGCGAAGGCCTGCTTCAACATGTCCAACAGGAATCTGAAGATAAAAGCAAGCCAAAGCAGTAACAAAAGTTGTACTCGTATCGCCGTGAACAAGCACAACATCAGGCTTTGCCTCTTCCAGGACAGCCTTAATTCCATTCAATACATTAGTAGTTATATCGAACAGTGTCTGGCGTTCTTTCATGATATTAAGATCATAATCCGGTACCACACCAAAAGTTTCTAATACCTGATCCAGCATCTGACGATGCTGTGCTGTAACACAGACAACCACTTCAATATTTTTTCTTTTCTTCAACTCATTGACCAAAGGACACATTTTGATTGCCTCTGGGCGAGTTCCAAATACTGTCATTATTCTTATCATTAGTTTCACTCCGTAGTATTGCTTTTTGAAATTCGAGTTCGAAACAAAAGTTTACCTGATGCTTTTAAGTATCTCTATTGTCCGGCTTATACCTGATTCTATGTTATATTTTGGTGTCCAACCAATAGCATGTAGTTTATCTCCATTTAAGCGCGCCTTCGTTGCAGTACTGTATCCAGCTGCTTCCACTTTGTCAGGTATTTCAAATACAACTTTACTATTACTGTAACTTGCAATCAATTCTGCTAAGTCCTTTAGAGTTATATCACTCATTTCATCTGCAATGTTGTAAGCCTCACCAGATTGACCACTCAACAATACATATAGCAATCCCGATACAGAATCAGCCATGTATTGATAGCTAAAGAACTGATTTCCTGAAGATTTTAACACTATGTTTTCACCTGCTATTCCTTTTCTTATAAACTGACTTATGGCTTTGGTATCGGACATCAGCATAGTTGGACCATAAGTTCTTGTCAATCTAGGAATAACTACATCCAGATTTTTCTGCGAACGATAAGCTTGACACAAAGCCTCACCACATCTTTTGCTTTCTGGATATCCTGCTCTCATAGTATTAGAATTAATGTATCCACAGTAATTCTCATCAAAGAATTCAACATCCCCTCTGTTTTCACCATATATTTCATTTGATGATGCAAATGCAAATCGTTTAGCATTGTACATTACAGCAATGTCCAACATATTTTGAACACCTATTATATTAGTTGTAATAGTACCTATCGGATCTGTTGAATATAATAGCGGATGCGTATTAGAGGCTAGATGCAAGACATAATCTAAAGCTTCTATGTCATAATTATGAAAGCGTTCTCTGACATCATATTCAATAAAGACTAAGTGTGGATCACTAGAATAACAATTAAATCTTTCTCTAAATCTATTTTTATTTCGACCTAAAGCATAGATAGTACAATTTAAACCTTCAGTTTTGTTTTTTTCTAACAATACATCAATAAAATAACTACCTATCAAACCTGTCGCACCAGAAATCAACAGTTTCTTATCTTTTATCGTATGCCAGGGAAGATCTAAACTAGCAACATAGTTAACATCTTCCAAATACAATTTGCAATCATATAAACTCATCATTTATCACCTATTTTAACCAATTGTCCTTGTCGGATTTTAAATAAGCCTTAAAAATCTCAAGATCATCCTTTGTTGTGAGTTTAATATTCTTGTCAGATCCAGCTGCAAAGTATAATCTTACACCCAATTCAACCATCATTGTATTGGTGTAATGAGAACCGAATATACCTATTCCCTTTTCAAAAGCTTCATGATATTTTGAATCCAATAATCCAAACTGATATGCTTGAGGAGTTGAGACTCTACGAAGTGTCTCTCTCGGTATATACTTCGTTGTGCTTTTTTCATCATCAACGACAAATATTTGCTCATTATACGGCAAAGATGTTACCGCATTACCATACTGTTTAGCCTTCAAAATTACATCAGTGAGTACTGTTTCATCGACAAGCGGTCTTATTCCATCATGAATAATAATTATATCTTCATCATCCACTTTTCCTTCGAGATTATACACACCATTTCTGATGGATTCCTGACCAGTCTGTCCACCAGAAACCACCCATTTTAGTTTGCTAATACCAAATTGTTTTGAATATGCCCATAAAACATCAGTCCAACCTTCAAGACAAACAACTTCAATTGCATCAATTTGCGGATGCTTTTGAAACCCTTCAAGTGTATATATAAGAATTGGTTTATCGTATACATTAATAAACTGTTTAGGTATATCTTGTCCCATTCTAGAACCAGATCCACCAGCGATTATTATTGCCGTTGTCATATAAAACCTCCTATTTATTAAAGTTCATTTTGACCAACCTTAAGTTTAGTATTTGCACACTATATCAATCCAATTGCTTTCAAATATCTTTCAGTACTGCCTGCATCTCTATCGTTAAGGAAAAGATTAGCAACTCGCTCTCTTTCGTTAGCCCAACTATCATCTTCAAGATCATTCAAGAAATCAAATAATTGCTGTTCTGTGTTAATTCTTGCACCTGCCATATACTGTTCAATTGGATCAAGTGGCAAGTATCTTGATTTTCTAAATTCCTCTAAATCATCATATACATAACCAATTGGTCGATTTAAAAGAAGGAAATCAGTTGAAACCGAAGAATAATCAGTCAATAGCACATCCATTAAACCCAGAAAATGGTAAAGCGTATACGGATCTGGTATATCTTTATCTGTAAGTATTCTAATGTTACTCCAGTTCCCGTTTACACATTCTGCAGCCCATTGATGTAGTTTAATCATCAAACAATAATTCTTATGTTTCAACTCATCATTAAGCTTTTCCAATCCGGACTTGCTAATTACTGGTAATCCGCTTTCGTTCGGACGGCCATCAACATTTCCCATTAGTTTGTTTTCGCGAAAAGTTGGCATCCAAATGAGCAGTTTATTATAACTACTAAGATTCATAAGATTGAGTAGTTCAATGGGTTGAACGAATAAATAGTCATTTCTAGGAAGACCTGTTATGTCAAATCTATCAATATCAGCATTCAGGTTTTCTGAGAACATCTTTGCAAATAATTCACTTGTAACATTAAAGTGTTCAAAACTATTATGCGCAAACTTACTACAAAGATCCTTTTCGAATCCTTTTATTCCCATCCCATGAAATGAATAGCACATTACTTGTCGTCCTGGAACAAAAATACCATCCCAAAAACTGTGTGTGCGGATAATATAATGAGCACGACAGAAACTCCAAAGACTACTAATAGACTTATGCTTAACAGCCTTTACTCCAGGATGCATTTTTCTAAACCCATCAAGATCTTGAACAACCCAAGTAAAGTTGTATTTTTCTCCAGTTAGTTCATTTAATTTTTCATATATTATTCTACAGTTGTCAGAGTAATCCGGTCTAGAGAAAAAGATAATGTTGTTTCTCTTCTTTGGTATTACATAATCTGCAAAACGAACAAGCGCTTTTAAAACTCTTTTTTTACTCATGCATATTTATTTCCTTTATAATCATAATTCAGATTTTGTCTCGAAGAATAGCATTTGATGCTTTTTGTGTCTCCTAAATACATCTCATCTTCTCTATGTTCGCCATACAATTCATATCATTGGATTATTCAAAATACATTCAACTCTTAATTATCTTATTTTGAAGTGTTTTTACCAAATCTCTAACTATCTGCACTCCCTGCACATATAAAATCGCAAAATAAACACCAAATCCAACAAAGCAAACAATTACAAATCTAATTAACGAACCAAATGGTAGGCAGATATTAAGAACATAGCATATTATTAAAAGCACCATTGCCGCAGGGCAGCATTTCAAAAAGGTAATCAAATGATTAAAGTAACTATAATTTGAAAGATGTTTTTTTATTGCTCTAGCATTAAGTATCATTCCTACAAAAGCTGAAATGCTGGTTGCTAAAGAAATTCCTAGTATACCTATTATTCTAGATAGAATGATACTGAACACTATATTAATAACAATACAAATTATACATGAAATCATTGGGCTCTTTGTATCCTTAAACGCATACAAACTCTTTACAGACAAATCCCTAACCGCAACACACACAAAGGAAACAGCATAGCCAACAAGTGCTAAAGCAGTCAACTCCACTGCATTCTGAGTAAAACTACCCCTAAAGTAAACTATTGAAACGATATCCTTTGAAGATATAACCGTTATTACAGAAATTGCAGTTAAAGCAATAATTAAAATATTTATTGCTCTCGAAAGTGAACCTACTATATTATTCTCTTCCTTTTTTGCTACAAACCCAGCAAAATTAGCAAACATAACATTTCCAATATTTACTATCATAATATTAGTAACAAATTGTTCCAGTGTATGACAGTAAGATAAAGCAGATGTAGCTCCTTCACCTAATCCAGATGTTATTGACTTATCAACTATTTGATTTAACTGTAAAGCTGAATTGCCTATGAATAATGGTATAGCAGTAATTAGTATGCTTTTTAGTTCAGGAATATCTTTGTATTTCACCACAGCAAAACAATGAAGTTTTCTTACAGTAACGATTAAGACAAGAGTAAAAACAATATTCGATACATATTGACCTAGTATTAAAGCACCAACATGAAATATTCTAGATAGAAAAACGCAGGATATTATTATTGCTAAGCTGTATATTAATGAATGCAGTCTTGGTATATAGAACGATTTATATGAATCTAACACCGCTCCAAAAATGAGTTCCAAACAGCCAAAGATCAAAACAGGCGCAAGAATCCGTATATATAACACTAACTGAGAGTATTGTTCACCTGTGTAAGACGGTGCTAACAGTCGCGTAAACAAGGGGGACGCAATAAATACTATTGAAGCAAGAACTAAAAATAGCGGAAGAAGAATTTCAATTAACCCATTTACTAGATCAGCAGCTTCTTTTTTCCCCTTTTGAAGTCGTAAGCCTGTATAAACAGCCACCAAAGAAACACTTAAAGCCTTAACTATTGCTTCTGAAAAGCCAGATACGAATCCCCATGCAATAAAATATGTATCTGTATCTGTTGTCGCGCCAAAATAATAAGCGATAAATGCCTGCTTAATGAATCCTAGGATCTTAAAGGCTAGCATCATAGCAGTAACAAGAATTGCTGATTTAGCTATGCTATGTGTTTTTGCGCTCATTAACTATAGATTCCTCTCCAATATATCTGTATCGAAAAGATAGTGCCATCCACCAGAAAACTGATACAACCACATTATTAGCAACAAGAAAAACTTCAAAAGTCATCATTACCATCATACCAATTAAATATGCAGCAGTTATCCTGCTATTTTTATCATTCAAATCGACAGTAGTTTTATTCCAAATTGTTGAGAGAAACAACGCAAAAAGGACGACCAGTATCATTCCACCATCTCGTAACAAATACATATAAACATTATGTGGTGATAATGTAATGTTGTTATCTAAAAACAATTGATTTGATAATCCAAGTCCCGTTAACCAAGAATGATTATTATTCAGAGATTGGATTATTAAATCCCAAATAACATTTCTGCCTGAAAAAATCCTTCCACCTGTTCTTTGTAATGCCCATAAATCAAGAGCCTTCCGTATTGGAAGATAAGAAACCCATACATATAAGAACGGAAAAGATATAAGCAAGCCACATATGATCCAATATATAATTTTTACATTCTTGGGCTTTTTCTTTTTAGAAAGATAATTATACACAAAGAATATCACAATAAAGCAAAGCGACATTGTTCTTTCGCCAATAATAAAAGCAAAGAGAAACAACAACGCCGGCCAAATTAATTTTCTCTTGTTTTTTAAATCAAAATCCAAATAATACATCGATATTGGCAGAAGAAGTTTAATCAATGTCGGAGAAAAGACAGTTTGATTACGCATTTGATTTAACAAAAACAAGATAAGGTATGTAATAAACAAGAATACACTTAACAATACTGCAGCACGTTTAAGAAAGTTAAACTGAATACTAGTTATTCTTACATGTTCATATACTGTATATAAAAACAAAAGCATTATCAACTGAAAGGCTTTATATGCAGCGTTCGCACTAAAATCCATAATCATAATAAACAACATGTACAAAGTTATTATTATGAAGACATCAAATGAACGATCAACTGCAAAAGAACGCAATTTAGTTACAACAAGAATAATACTTAAACCTATCAAAAGAGACAAAGCTGCTGTCCCAATAATACTTATAAATCGGTTTTGAAACAGATATAGTATAGAAATAAAAGAGAGTCCTATTATAAATGTCGTAATAGAACCACTTTTTCCTATTGATCTCATACTCATATCTCCGATTCATCTAGTAAAAATATACGAAATAATGTTAGGAATAATCAATTATAGTACAACTTCAATTCTAAATGTAATAGTTATATTCCTACATCATACAAGTGAATTAATCACTTCCAGTTCTTTACTTGCCGTACCATCAAAATAAAACCTTGTATCTTTTATGCATTGGGGCTCATTCTTTAAAAAACTATTTAGATCAAGTGGATTTTCATTTTTAATAAATGATACATTAGAGAAACCATCGAACACCTCATGGCAAACTGGAATATCCGATGTAATAACCGGAATACCAAATGCAGCCATTTCACACATCATAAGACCTTGTGCATCAGTTCTTGTCGGCATAAGAGCATATCGACATTTATTCAGTAAAGAAATAATACCGTCATGAGATAAAGTTTGATTAAGCCAATTCAAGTTATCAGCCTTCTTAATATGCTCGAACAATTCACCTTTGCCAACCACAAGAAACTTTCCTTCCGGAGTATTAGTTGCCAATGTATTAACTATATCAACAGCATATTTGGATCCATCCAAATTAGCCCTAATTGTCACAAAATCATATTCTTTAGGTTGCGTTGTATCATAAGACAATGTTTCAAATTCTTTACCAACACTATTGTATGTAATGCAAAATTGCCCTTCTAATTCTTTCGAAGTTATACCTATATTTTTACTGAAAATATCGAGCATCCAATTGCTTACAAATATGAAATAGCTTTTATTCAGTACCTTGGGAATATAATGTCTCCACACACTAAGCTTAAAACAATCATATGCATCTTGCAGTTTTGTTTTTATAATTCCCTTTTTAACGTAATCATAAGGAGTAGCATAATCGTGATTGATTCTCATTACTTCATGTCCATGATAAAAGAACAGGAACTTTTGGAATTGATGTCCGTGTTTCTTTAGAAATCTATAGTGATGTTTTAAGTTTGCAGCGTGAAGAATAAGTAAATCATATTTCTTATCTGCTTTCCTGAAAGAATCATATGTTAATACCGGAATGCCATCAATAAGATACGGCTTATCAGCAGAGAAACTAAGATTATCAACATTAATACCATGCTCGTGATAATAAAGATTTCTTGTGTGAACATACATTAAAGAAACTCCGCCATTATTGTTAGGATAGTTTTCTGTTAAAACTAATACATTCATAGATTTCTGGCTTGTCTCCTTTTCACTTGATTCATCTCAGATATGATAAACCCCCGGCAGACTACAAATGTTGTGACAGTCAAGAACAATCTTACCTGTCAGTTTCTCCATCTGTTCCTTGATCTCGCTGTGCTTAACCATTATTACCACAAAGTCCACCTCAGCAAGGAATTCGTCCAAATCATGATACTGATTTGCCACAACATCGTTGATAATATACGGATCATATACTTTTAATCCAGTTGCAAGATGGCGTTCCTGTGATTCAAGTAACTGAAGTGTGGGGGATTCACGCATATCATCCACGTTTTCTTTGTATGTCAGGCCATACAGTCCTACGCGAGTGATATCAGTCAGTCCCTTTTCTTTCATGATTTCATAAATACGATTCAGTACAAAATCAGGCATTCCATCGTTGGTTTTCATCGACTCATCAATTACTTTCGCAAGAGACGGGTAATCTCCAACCAAGAACCAAGGGTCAACAGAGATGCAGTGCCCGCCAACGCCTGGACCTGGCTGTAGAATGTTAACTCTAGGATGCATGTTACAGATTTTGATGATCTCGTAAACATCCATATTGTCATGACGACAAATCTTAGCCAATTCATTTGCAAATGCAATATTAACAGCACGGAAAGTATTCTCAACAACTTTTGTCATTTCAGCTGTTTTAATATCAGTTACAACAATATCGCCCTGACAGAACGAAGAATATAGTTCCTTCACCTTTTCTCCAATGGCTTTATCATCAGCACCAATAGTACGATTGTTATGAAGCAATTCATATACCATGTTTCCTGGTATGATACGCTCTGGAGCATGTACAAGATTGACATCTGTCCTACCCTCAGAATCCAAAACAGGACGGACACTCTTTTCGATTGTGCCGGGGCTGACTGTAGATTCGATGACAAGTGTCGCTCCCTTGGGTGCTACTTTAAGAGCATCTTTTACTGCGCCGACTACATAAACTGCATCAACCTTCTTGCTGAATTTGTCGTAAGGAGTAGGAACCGAAATAATATATGTATCTGTCACCTGATACTCTGTAGTAAATTTAACACCAGATGCCAAAGCTTCTTGGAACAACTCGTCTAGTCCCTTTTCCTTAAAAGTTGTCTTCCCTGCATTAAGAGTTGCGACAAGTTCTGTGTTATAGTCTGTTCCTATAACTTCGACTCCATGCGAAGACATCATCAGGGCAGTCGGCAGACCAATATAACCAAGTCCTATTACATTAACCATATTTATACATTCCTTTTCTTAAGTTAGTCTAATAATATTCAAATTCTACTATCCCTATACTACAGAATACCTAATATATCATTTCTAAATCCTTCTGATATCTTCTGTCTGGAATACTTTTCATGCATTGTTTTCTTTGCGTTTTCTCGGTTTGTATCAAAGCAAGAATAATTATCAATCATTTCATCAAAAACACTAACTAGCTTATCCACATGATCAGGAGATATATGAACACCTAGTTTCACATCATCAACAATACTGGCAGCATCTCCTTCCGCAATCAAGAAAACAGGACAGCCTATACCCAGTGATTCATATACTTTTGTTGGAACAGAATCCTTCATGTTACTGCTTTTTAATGGAATGAAACTAATCTTTGCTTTTGAAAGAATGGTAAAGACTTTACTGTGATCAATTACTCCACAAAAATGAACATTATCTATTCCCTCATCTTTTGTTCGTTTTTCAAGCATTTCCTTTTCTGCGCCCATACCAAAGCATAGAAATTGGATATCTTTATACTTACTTTGCTTCGCAACATCTATGATTACACCAAGCCCTTGCGCTAATCCTATATTACCAATATAAACACAAGTAAATATGTCATCTAATCTGTATTGATCTATAATTGTTTGATCAATGGCATTATTAACAACAGATTCATCAAACCCATTTTCAACTAACCAAACCTTATCAGTATGCTCAGATCCAGCCTTTTTTCCTTTTTTTGACGCAACATGATTCTGCACTTTTTTCACTTTTCCAGGTGACACTGTCGAAATAACATCTGAGTGTTTATACATAAATCCGGTTATCCATTTAAACACTTTGCAGAAGAAGCTTTTCTCAGAAAAACTTCCCATTTCTAAAGCTACATCCGGCCAAATATCTCTAACATCATAAATCAGTTTAGCTCTCTTCATCCTTGCAATAATCCACCCTGATATGCTTACAAGCGGAGGCGGTGATGTTGTTATTACAACGTCAACACGGCCTGTTCCTATAGAAGCAAACACTGAAGTAAAAGCAAATGAAATATTATTAAGCAATCTCATTATTGTTGTTTTTTTCTTCATTCGAATCGTCGGAGAGTATATTATTCGCTCATTATGTGTATCAGAATCAAATGAACCATTCATCTTATTTGCTGAACTTGTAATAACTATAACATCGTCTCCCGCTGATAAGAAAGTGTCTACAAAAACCTGCATTCTATATGAACATGCTTGTGCTGTAGGATAATATTCATCAGTGTGTATTAATACTTTCATAATTTTCACACCAAACTATTTACCTTTGCTATCATTCTTATCTTTAATTTCCATAGCAGTAGTCTGTCCCTCAGCAACTCCATCCGTACTATCCGGAACAAATAGAATCTTAATAGTTGCAAAACATATTCTGATATCCTCAGCAAAACTAGGATTAGCAATATACATCAGATCCATCTGAAGTTTGTCATAAGGAGTAGTATTGTATTTACCATAAACCTGTGCATATCCAGTAAGACCGGCCTTTGCCTGTAGTCTTAGTTGGAATTCAGGCATTTCTTTCATGTATTCTTCGGCTATCTCAGGTCTTTCCGGTCTGGGACCTACTACAGAGAGGTTGCCTGCAAGAATATCAATAAGCTGAGGTAATTCATCAATACGACATTTTCTTATGAATCTGCCAACAGGAGTAATCCTGTCATCGTTAACACCGGTAGAAAGCCTAGCAACACCATCTTTCTCAGCATCAACTCTCATGCTCCTGAACTTATGAATATAAAACTTCTTTCCATTAGTTGTTAATCTCTGTTGCTTATAGAAAACCGGGCCGCCATCCGTTGCCTTTATAGCAATAGCAGTTATAAGAAATACAGGCGATAAAATAATAAGCGCAATAAAAGAAGATATAAAATCAAACAAACGCTTACCTATCTTATATGCAGGATTCGGACTATATCTTTGAACTCTCATCATCGGAAGATGAAAAATGTGAACTTGTTTAGCACTGTCCATTATTACATCACCGATTCTGGGAATCATATATACCTGCTTATTCTTATATAGACAATACTTTAGGATTACATTTCTGTCATGGCTATGAATACCACTAAAGAAAACCACTTCCATATCATCGATTATGGAAAGATCACTAAGGCATTCATCAACAGGAGCAGTTTTCTGAACATCGAATTTCTTCGCAAGGCCATACTCCTCTATCAAGTCCTTCATTCCGCGACGAACATCATAAACAATAATGGTTTTTCTTGCAGGAAACCATAAAAAATAGAGTTTATGAGCCAAAGTAGTCCAAATAATAGATAAAGCTAACTGATCGATAAATGTTATAAACAAAGGTAGCGGATTAGGAAAGGTTTTACAAAGAAGAAAAATGACAACATACATAACGCAATCAGACAGAAAAACTGCCAACGCTTGACTAGCTACCACATCATGAATTCTATAATAAGAGATTAAAAAAGCATCGTAAGTCTTACCAAATAAGTAGTAAAGAATTGCAAATACGAAGCCGATAACTACGTCACCTTTCCAATAGTATCGTACTGCGGTCAGATTATCATAGTAATAAAGCCAAACAACAACAAATGGAAGAACAATCAACAATAGGTTGGCAAGTTTCAAAAACCTAAGGCCAAACTCATGTCTGAAAGAATTCATTGTGTTTTCAGATTCGGTGTTCATCTGTTACCCTTACTTCACCCTTCATATGGTTCATAGAACTCATTCTTGATTATATCCAATAATGAGTCCTCATCGATATAGAATTCCATATATTTCTCGCCTTCTACGCTCTCACCGTCAATAGTGATTATGCCGTTGTTTGTATAGTCTGAAAGCATATCTGCGGTATTAGAGAGCTTTGAAGCATCCATATCGCTGTAAAGATAGTTGGATAACGTAAGGATCAGATCGATCGCGAAGTCATCATCTTCTTTCATCTTGGATATGGCAAGATCACCCCAGGCATCGATATAAGTCCTTTGGCGGCTCATACGGTTGATGTTTGTAGGATCATCCAATTCTCTACGGGCACGGACAAATATATCAGCCTGCTCGCCTGAAAGAGTGATCGTCGCGCCTTCTACCATCGCAGGATCATCCATAGACATATCTTCAGGAATAGTAACCGTGACGCCTCCCACCTGATCGTTCAAGATCGGGATGGCATCCATCGTAATCGTGACATAGTGATCGATCTGAGTATCATGTAGCAGCTTGCTTAAAGCATACATTGTGTACTCGGAACTCTGCTCAAAGTCCATTCCGTATACGAAAGCTAATGCAAGCTGCTCATATCTTGTATCGAAAGAACCGTCATAGTATTCAGTAATAATTACATCCGCCATGGTATCACGGTTGAACTGGATAATGCTGTATGACTCTGTATCATGGTCGATCACAATGAGCATGAGCACATCGCACTGATTTACTATAGTTTGACCAGCTGCGATATCTGCTTCGTCTCTTTCTTCAGAAGCATCAACACCAATAAAAAGGATTGTCTCGATATTATCCTTCATGACATAAGGTTCACCGTCAAACATTGTGACAGCCTTGCCTTCGTCATCAGCATAGAGGTCATCAGTAATGACAGGTACCGTAACCTGGGAAACATCAGAAGCCAAAGTCTCTGAAGAGTCTGTTGTCTGATACTTGCTATCGATAATCTTCGTGCCGACAACAAGACCTACGGCAAAGATAAGGGAGATTGCCGCAAGGACAAACACAACTTTCAATATGGTGTCTTTTTTGATGTGCTTCATAAGTCAAAAAAAAGGGGAACCGGATTACCCGATTCCCCGTTGTTAGCAATTGATTTGATTACTTCTCTGAAGTCTTCATTGAACGCTTAACACATACAACACCGGCAACTGCAAGACCTGCGGAGATCAGGAGGAGGTAGATGCCTGCGCTCTCGCCTGTCTGAGGAGACTTTGTCTCAGCCTTAGCTGCTGCTGTAGGTGTAGCTGTAGCTGTAGCTGCTGCTGTAGGAGTAGCTGTAGGGATTGTGCCTCTGTCGCCATAGATGAACAGGAAGGGGCTCATACCGGGCACCTTAAACTTAATCTCACCATTAGCTGTAAACTCATAAGTAGAAGGATCGACTACAACGAAGTTACCATTTTCATCGTGAACAAGAATTACAAATTCTTTGTCAAATGCGAAATCTTCCATTGTAACTACAACTTCGCCATTGACCTCTGTATATACACCATTAGGGCAATAAGATAATTCAAAAAGGTAAAACTCCTTGAGGTCCGAAGGTTTCATTGTTGAACCATAGAAATCAAGTGCCTTCTGAAGTTCTTCAGAGATCGTACCTGTGCTGTCAGGAAGATCTGCAAGATTATCAACCTTAGCAAGAGCAGCGTTTGCTTCATCAATATTAGCCTGGATATTAGGGTCAGACGAGTTACCATCAAGCGTGAGCACACAATCATTTGTTACATCCTTACCATCGATGTAAACACTTGTAAGATCACTGTTGCCTTCCGGGCTAGTTGTGGATGAATCGGAACCTGCTGCATAGACCGGAGCTGCGATAAGAGCAACTGTGAGTGCTACGACAGGTAAGATAGCTAACTTCTTCATTTTATTTTCCTCCTAAAAGTCACTAGCTTTCCCATAAATACTTATTTTACATAGTACTTGAATATATGCACTTTATGTCTAATCTCTCAATAAGTCAATACTTTTTTGCCTCATATCACAAAAAAGTTTAATTTTTGTTGCTCAATCGTAACAGTAAGCGGTTGCGCATTTATACCTCCACTGCAAGGACCAGGAATCTCTGGAGTCTATCTCCCCAGAGGCATGATGACAGGATAAGGATGTTATCCCCTGCTTCAGGTCTTATATCTTCCAAGTGCGTGAATCCGATCGAGTTATCACTGTAGACTGTATCGATGAACTCATTGAAGTCATCAGGATCGTCAAAGTCGTACTTTAACATCAGATGAGAGTTATCCGTCGAAGTGATGGCAAACACCTGATATATCTTTGTCTCCGTGGGAGTATATATGACTATGTATCTGGGTTCATCGAAGTAACCAGCCTCCTGACATATACCCTGCATCGAACCGAACATCGAGCCGTCGCTCATCCTGTGGCCGTAGATTATGGTGCAGGGATCAGTAAAGTCGCCGGAGTTATACTTGTGCTCAACGAAGAGTGCGCCTTCCTTGCTGTAGTTGCCTTCTGCATCGTGATACAGATATACCGTATCGTCTGTTGGATTCATAAGAATCGGAAGGCTGATATAAGGCTCTTCCATATATATCCAGCCGACGATGTCGGGATTGGCTGCCTGAAGAGAAGCAAAGTCTACGGGGCATACATATTCCGTCTCACCTGTCTCATCTGCTGACTCTGTGATCATGTCAGAGATCGCCGTGGTCTCGAAGCTCGGGTATGTAAACGAATCGTATGTCGTAGTCGGAGCAGATTCCGTAGTGGGCTTGAAGTAACCGTTTGCCCAGAAGAAATATACCGTGATACCGATAGCCGCGCAGAACATCACGACTGAAAGCACCATTAAGACTATCCTGTTCTTCATATTTCTTATCTCCTAATATCGTTCCTAAATATTATATGTTTGCTCCGGCACTGCGGAAGAGTTCTTTGCTGTTGTGTTCTATATGTGAAGCCGCATACAGCTTCGGATCAATGTTTCTCATCGCTTCAGCAAGGTTCGGAGCTCTGTCAGCCATGTTGTGGCAGTCAGAACCGAGAAAATCTATCTGTCCGTCCTTCAGGAGCTTAGTCATCTTGCGTCTCGATGACCTGTCGATGAAGGCTTCGGCATTGACCTGGATGAGCGCGCCAGTATCGTATACGAGTTCTTCAAGCAGATTTTTATCACGGTCCATGTATCTGTTGAGGTGAGCGATAATTACCTGAAGCCTCAGATTATTGCCGATGTCTCTTATCTCCTGGATGAAACTCCTGTTCCAGTGTCTGAACGGCATCTCAACAAGGATATAGTCCGTGTTCCCCATCGTAAGATTACGAAGAGACTCTGATCTGCTCATTCCGACGTAGAAATGCACTTCAGCTCCTAAGACTATGGGCGGGCAACCTTCTACTTCACCGATTCTTGCCGCCAGTGACTCGACTGCCCTCTGTCTTCTGTCCCAGAATTCCTTGGGTGTGTCAGAGTCTGCGTAGAAGTGAGGCGTACAGACTATTCCTTCTAAGCCTTGTGCCACTTCTTCTCTCAGCATCTCGATGGACATATCGACATTTCTGCTTCCGTCATCTATGCCCGGAAGGATGTGTGTGTGGATATCGAACACCTGATCAGCTCCTGAATAAGCTTAGCTCTTCTTATTCTTGTTTGCGGCAGATGCGTACTTGCCGTAATGGCCGTACTTTCCGTACTTATACTTACCGTATCCGTACTTGCCTTTCGAGCCCGAGCCGCCGTTATAGACGAATCCTACTACCTTCGCATCAACGAGCTCCAACTGTCTCATCGTGTTGTTAAGGTCAGACTCATTCGTATAGTCCTGTCTTACAACGACGATCATGCCGTCAGCGAGCTTGGATACGACGAGCGCATCCGTAACCTCGCCTACCGGGGGCAGATCGAGAATGACAAAGTCATAGCTCTGTGCGATGTTGTTGATAAGCGTCTGGAACTGTTTGCTGCCCAGGAGCTCCGAAGGATTCGGCGGGATATCTCCTGCCTGGATAACGTTAAGTCCCTTTACCAATACATCTTTATAAAGAACTATAGTATCGCTGTCGAATCCTGCGAGAATGTTGGACAGGCCCGTCTTCTTGGGAAGTCCGAGCTTACGTCCGAGCGTCGGAAGTCTGAGGTCACACTCGACTAACAGTACCTGATAGCCGTTCTCTGCAAGAGAATATGCAAGGTTTGTCGAAGTAAGTGACTTACCTTCGCCGTGAATAGAACTCGTAACGCCTAAGATCCTGGCTCTTCTTTCTTCCTTACGTACCGAGAACAGGATGTTCGTACGCAGGAGGTTATATGCTTCCTTACCGGAGAAACTCAGTTTGTTTCCGATAAAGCTCGTATTGTCTGTATTCTGAGAAGTCTTCTTGCGGTTGCTCATCTCGTAGCCTCCTTACCGGCATCGTGGTTCTTATCGTAAGACTTCCTGTAGCCGTAATAGTACCCGCCGCTGTCTTCAGCCGAGAGATCCGGGATCACAGAGAGCACCGGGATATTCTTGTATGTCTCAAGGAGATATTCTTCGTCACGGATGGTCGAATCCATGAGGAATCTCAGTATAACGATTGCAGCGCTTGCAACCAGACCGATAAGTGCGCCGATAGCCGTGTTCTTCAATATGTTTGGCGAAGCAGGCTTTACCGGAGGTACAGCATAGTCGATGATCTCGACGGATGAACCTTCAACGATCTTGGAGATACGTCCGGGCAGTACCTCGAGGATAGAATTAACGATATAAGCTGCCATCTCGGGATCCTTGTCTGTTGCAGTAATCTTGAAGATGGCCGTATTGTTGACGGAACCTGCAGATACCTTCTCTTTAAGCTGTGAGTAAGAGAACGGAAGCTGCGAATTGGCGATGACGGTCTCGAGAGTGTTACGGCTCGTAAGGATTACCGCATATGTGTCGATGAGGCCGTTTGCAGCGGTAAGGTCGCCGCTCGTGATGCTGAGCTTTGTGTTGCCCAGATCGACGGAGTTATTGTTAACGTAAAGAAGAGCAGATGCTTCGTACTGCGGTGTGATGAGGAAGAAAGAGAATGAGAACGCAATGCCTGCGCCTATAGCGGCACAGATGATGAGAACCCATATCTTAGCCCAGAGAGCCTGCGCTAACTTAAGAAGATCTATCTCCTCAGTCGTATTGTTCTGTTGAATATTCGCCATATCTTTTACCCAGTAAAAATACTTTTATTTTTAACAAAAAGAATATTATCACATAAAGCGTTTTTTTCAAAACCTGTTAATTCTTGCACCACATGTAGCAGTAAGCCTGCGTCCTGGCAGCAAAGTCCGTGCCCTTAAGCATCTCTGCCACTTCTTCCTTGGTGTGCCACATCGGAGTGATCTCTTCCTCGTCAGAAGTGCTCGGCTTGAAGTCGCCTGTCGCCGTGCCGATAAGAACGCATGAGCGCTCATTCGTGATGCCTACTCCCGAATAGCTCATCGGCAGTATCTCTTCTATAGTCTCGAGCTTGAGGCCCGTCTCTTCCCTGAGTTCTCTGGCTGCAGCTGTCTCGGGTGTCTCGCCCGGATCGATGAGTCCTGCGGGGAAGTTGATCGCCACGCCTCCGACTGCCATGCGGAACTCATGGTTCAAGAGTATCTTGGTGTGGTCGGGCGAGTGGATTATGAGCACCACCGCATCGCATTTATCCGAGCGGATGCCGTCAAATCCCGTGATATTGCCGTCTCTTGAGACCATCTCGTACACTTTCTCGTTGCCGAGAGCGGTCTTGTATGTCGCATTGTAAAAATGGATGAACTTTCCGTCGTACTTCTTCTCTATGCCTTCAAATTCCATATCTTCTTTCTTAACCCATTCTCTTCTTTATAATCTCCGGCGATGCGACCGAGTACCCGAAGAAACCGAGTTTGTCGCCCAGCAGGAAGTATTCGCCGTGATTGTACGCGACAAGTCTCGCATTATCAAGACACAGACGTCCATTCTCGTCAAGAAGATAAGAATCTGCCGTTATGGCCTCGATCTGACCGATGAACATATCGTGAGAGCCCAGTTCCTGCACGCTCTTGACCGAGCATGAGATAGATACAGGGGCTTCCTTGATCGCATATGCA
>JAEEGL015822038.1_pt1 | contig 23050 bp, 24 predicted proteins | sample 9134231 | NCBI WGS metagenome assembly JAEEGL01 (sample SAMN16246548, study PRJNA631951) | gut metagenome | biome: gut microbiome; feature: rumen; material: fiber-attached | host: Bos | place: Iran: Karaj | collected 2018-10
GAAGATATGACCGATACGCTGGAAATTCTGCTGTTCCCGAAGGAATGTGAACTGTACCGTCCCGTTCTGACAGCCGGAGCCCGTGTTTTCGTTCGCGGGCGCGTATCTCTGAAGGATGATGAGAAAGGCCAGCTCATCTGCGAGCAGATCGTCACCTTTGACGAAGTGAAGGCCGATCCGGTCCTCTGGATCCTGTTTCAGAACTACGCGGATTATTCCGCCTGGGAATCCAGACTGCGCAGGATCCTGAAAGGAGAGCCGGCGGTCATCTTTCTGAAAGAAGAACGGCAGACCAAGGCACTGGCCGCGGCCGCGGCGGGGCTGTCCGTGACGGATGACGTGGTGCGGGAACTTAAGGACGTGTTCGGAGAAGCGCGCATCGCCCTGAAAGAGAAAAAAGTTGCCGAGTTCTGGAAAAGAAAGTATAATAATTAGGTTGTTTCCGTAAAGGAGACAGGAATACAGAGGATCGAACAATGCCTAACGAGATCAGAAATATCGGTGTGCTGACGAGCGGCGGCGACGCCCCCGGAATGAACGCGGCCGTCAGAGCCGTTGTCCGTGTCGGTCACGCCAGGGGTCTGAATGTGACCGGGATCATGCGCGGTTACGCCGGTCTGCTGAAAGAAGAGATGCAGCCGCTGTCCCAGGAAGACGTCAAGGATATCATCCAGCGGGGCGGAACGATGCTGTACACGGCCCGCAGCAGGAAGTTTATGGAAAAGGAAGGCCTGGAACTCGCGGCTTCCAATCTGCGCAGGCATGGGATCGACGCACTGGTCGCGATCGGAGGCGACGGGACCTTCCACGGCGCGCTGGATCTTTCCCGTCTGGGTATCCCCGTGATCGCCGTTCCCGCGACGATCGATCTCGATCTCGCCTGTACCGACTATACCATCGGTTTCGATACGGCGGTCAATACCGCTATGGAAGCCATAGACCGGATCCGCGACTCGTCCGCCTCGCACGAGCGGATCAGTATCGTGGAGGTGATGGGCCGGAACGCAGGCTATCTGGCGCTTTGGTGCGGCATCGCCTGCGGCGCCGAGGAGGTCCTGCTGCCCGAGACATACGATTACAACGACAAGGCTCTGATCGAGCGCATCAAAAAGCGCGTGAGTGCCGGCAAGAAACTGAATCTGATCGTCAATGCCGAGGGAGTGGGCCACTCCGAGAGCATGGCCGCCCGGATCGAAAACGCCACCGGCATCGAATCGCGCGCCACCAACCTGGGGTATCTCCAGCGGGGCGGTTCGCCCTCGTCCAAGGACCGGGTCTATGCCTCCAAGATGGGCGCCCTGGCCGTGGATACCCTTCTGGCGGGCAGGTTCAACCGGGCGATCGTACACCAGAACGGAGAATTTACGGATATCGACCTCGAAGAAGCCATGTCCATGAAGCGGGATATCCCGGAAGACTGGCTGGCTCTGACGGTCGACCTGAAGAGACAGTACAACTAAAACGAAAGATCATCCGTTCCGGAGAAAGGAGGGGACATGGGAGACTACGACAGCGGAATCTATAACGAGGAGATGGACGAAATGATCCATGCGCCCCTCGCCGTAGACGCGGATGGGATCCTGACAGATATGCCGGCTTCCGGGGCGGAAGACGCTCTGACCGCGGAGCAGGATACCGAACTGCTCCCCGAAATCAGTCTGATCGGGAGCCGCGGTGCCGTCAGATCCCTCTCTGATGAAGATGAAATGCTGGCCGGACCCGAATCTGCCGAGGATCCCGACAGGCTGTTCCGGCATCTGATCGACGTTTTCCGGCGGAGCCGTCCCGAAGAAGACGTCAATATCCTGAAAAACGCCTATGCCCTGGCCAAGGCTGCGCACAAGGGCCAGACCCGTCACTCCGGGGAACCCTATATCACGCACCCTGTCCATGTTGCTCTGATCCTTGCCCAGCTGGAAATGGACCGGGAGACGATCGTGGCGGCTCTGCTGCACGACGTGGTGGAGGACACGGACACGACACTGGATGAGGTGAAAGAACGCTTCGGGCCTGACGTCGCCCTGATCGTGGACGGGGTCACCAAACTGACCCGGCTGAACCTCGGCGGCGCAGACAAGCTGGAGATGCAGGCGGAAAACCTGCGCAAGATGTTCCTCTCCATGTCGAAGGACATCCGCATCATCATCGTCAAGCTGGCCGACCGCCTGCACAACATGCGCACGATCGGTTACATGACGCCGGAGAAGCAGCGGGAAAAAGCCCGCGAAACGCTGGATATCTACGCGCCTCTCGCGAGCCGTCTCGGTATTTTCCGCATCAAGATGGAACTGGACAACCTGAGCCTTTCCGTCCTGGAGCCCGAAATGTTCCGCAAGCTGGTGTCCGATATCGACGCCCGTTCCCAGCAGCGCGAGGAGTTCATCCAGCAGATCGTCCGGAACGTCAACGACCATCTGAGCGCGGCCGGCATCAAATCACACGTTTACGGACGGGTGAAGCACTATTTCAGCATCTACAAGAAGATGATCACCCAGCACAAGACTCTGGACGAGATCTACGATCTGTTCGCGGTCCGGGTGCTGGTCGACACGGTGCAGGACTGCTATGCGGTGCTGGGGATCATCCACGAGCTCTATACGCCCATGCCGAGCCGGTTCAAGGACTATATCGCTATCCCGAAGGCCAATATGTATCAGTCGCTCCATACGACGCTGATCGACCCCAACGGAACGCCTTTCGAAGTCCAGATCAGGACCTACGAGATGCACCGGACCGCGGAATACGGCGTGGCGGCTCACTGGAAATATAAAGAAGGACGCACCGGCCGCACAGAGACCAGAGAAGAAGAAAAGCTGAACTGGCTCCGGCAGATTCTGGAATGGCAGCGTGACATGTCCGACAATACGGAATTTATGGATTCCGTCAAGAAGGACCTGGATATTTTCGCGGATTCCGTCTATTGCTTTACGCCCAAGGGAGACGTCAAGAACCTTCCGAAGGGCTCCACGCCGATCGATCTCGCCTACAGCATCCATTCGGCGGTCGGCAACAAAATGGTCGGAGCCAGGGTCAACGACAAGCTCGTCCCCATCGATTACGTGATCCAGAACGGAGACCGGGTCGAGATCATTACCTCCCAGAATTCCCGCGGTCCCAGCCGGGACTGGATGAATATCGTCCGCAGCGCGCAGGCCAGAACGAAGATCGCCCAGTGGTTCAAGGAACAGAACCGCGAGGAGAATATCCTCCGCGGCAAGGATCTGGTGGAACGGTACTGCAAGAGCAAGAGCGTTGCTGTGAACGATCTGATGAAGCCGGAGTATATCTCCAAGATATTCAACAAATACGGCTTCAAGGACTGGAACTCCGTACTGGCTTCGATCGGTCACGGCGGTCTTAAAGAAGGCCAGGTGGTCAACCGGATGCTCGAGGAAAAGCGGCGGGACGACCAGAAGCACCTGACTGACGAACAGGTTCTGGAGCTGGTCTCCGACAACTCCAAAAAGGCAGTCGGAAAGACAAAGGGAGGAATCGTCGTCGAAGGACTGGAAGATCTGGCGGTCCATTTTTCCAAGTGCTGCAGTCCGATCCCCGGCGACGAGATCGTAGGTTTCGTGACCCGCGGCCGGGGCATTTCGATCCACCGGACAGACTGCCCCAATATTCTGTACCTGCCCGAAAACGAGCGGGCACGGCTGATAGAGGCGGAATGGTCTGTCCCGGCGGCCAAATCCAGTGAAAAGTATCTGGCGGAACTGACCATCGACTGTGACAACCGAATCGGCCTTCTGGCTGATGTCTCCCGTGTCTTTACGGAAATGGAAATCAACATCCAGACCCTTAACACCCGGCTCGGGAAGCATGACCGGGGCATGATGCAGGTCCAGTTCCAGACCAGCGGCACGGATGAGATCAACCTGGTAATGAGCAAGCTGCGTCAGGTCAAGGGCGTGGCTCAGGTCTCCCGGATCGTGGGGTGAGTCATGAGCGGAAAAGCTGAGGTCCGCCGGGCCGTGCTCGGCGTGATCGGTACCAACGTCTATTTTTTGATCAACCGTGAAGAGAAAGCCTGCGTGGTGATAGATCCGGCCGATGACGCAGCCGCCATCCGGGACCATATCCGGCGGGAAGGGCTGGATCTCCCGGCCATTCTGCTGACACACGGACATTTCGACCATGCGCTCGCGGCGGAAGAACTTTCCTCCCTTACGGGGGCGCCGGTGCTGGCTGCCGCGGCGGAAGCCCCGCTCCTGGACGACCCGCATCAGAATTGCTCGGATATGATGGCAGCCCCGATGCGCCTGGTTCCCGACCGCCTTCTTGCGGAAGGAGAGGAACTGGATCTGGCCGGCTTTCGGATCCGGGTGATCCTGACTCCGGGACATACCCGCGGAAGCTGCTGTTACTATCTGCCCGACGAGGGCATACTTTTTTCCGGCGACTGCCTTTTCCATACGAGCTACGGCCGTACAGACCTTCCTACCGGGGACGATGAGGCCATCGTCCGTTCCGTCCGCAGGCTCCTCCGGGAGCTTCCGGAGGATACACAGGTATATCCGGGCCACATGTCGCCGACCACGATCGGCTTCGAGAAGAAATACAACCCCCTTGCGGAAATACTATGATCAGTTTTGCCCTTCCCGAAAACCATCCGGAATACGAATACGACGTCCGCGGCCTTCTTACCAGTTTTTTTCCGGGTGAAGAAGTGAAGCAGTCTCTCTCCGGAGAAGGTTCCTGTTATCATCTTATCGTCCCGGCCTTCGACGAAATGGGGGATGCTGCTGCGGCGAAGCATGAAATGAAGCGCCTGGTCTACCGCACGCTCTGCCGTGATACCGGCAAAACGCTCCCCTGGGGCTCGCTTACCGGCATCCGGCCGGCCAAGCTGGTGCTGAATCTGCTGGAAAAAGGCGCCGATGAAGAGACGGTCCGGCGCGTGATGAAGGAGAAGTATCTGATCGGTCCCGAAAAACTGGATCTGGCGCTCTCTATCGCACGGACTGAGGCGGAAGTGCTGCGTACGATCCCTGCCGGAGGAACCAGTCTCTATGTCGGGATCCCCTTCTGTCCGACCAGATGCGTTTACTGTTCCTTCACGGCCTATCCGATCGGTCCCTGGAAAGACCGCGTCGGAGACTACCTGGAGGCCCTGTTTCGCGAGATGCGGGGCACCGCCCGTCTGATCCCCGGCAAAAGGCCGACGACCGTCTATATCGGCGGAGGGACGCCGACCGCTCTGGAGCCGGAAGAACTGGACCGCCTGCTGACCGTTTTGCGGGAGACCTTCGATCTCTCTGCCTGCCGCGAATTCACCGTGGAAGCCGGCCGGCCCGACAGTATCACGCCGGATAAACTGCAGATCATGAAGGACCACGGAGTGGACCGGATCTCGGTCAATCCGCAGAGCATGAACGAAGAGACCCTGCGGCGGATCGGCCGTCTGCACAGTGTGGAATCGGTCAGGGAAGCCTTCAGGACCGCCCGCAGGCTCGGCTTCGATAATATCAACATGGATATGATCCTCGGACTTCCCGGGGAAGGCCCGGCTGAAGTCAGGACCACCCTTCGGGAACTCGAAGCGCTCGCGCCCGACAGCCTGACCGTCCATTCCCTCGCGGTGAAACGAACCTCGCGCCTTAAAATGGAGGCGGAAGGTCCGGTCAGGAGCACTGTCAGTCAGGCAGAAGCAGAAGAGATGATGCGGCTTTCCGCAGAGGCGGCCGGGCGGATGGGGCTTCGCCCTTATTACCTCTACCGCCAGAAAAACATGGCCGGCAATCTGGAGAACGTCGGTTTCGCCGCTCCCGGCAGGGAGGGACTGTACAATATTCTGATGATGGAAGAAAAGCAGTCGATCCTGGCGCTCGGCGCCGGAACGGTCAGCAAGGTCCTGCACGAAGACGGAAGGATCGAGCGCTGCGACAATGTTAAAGAGATCCCGGACTATATCCGCCGTCTCGACGAAATGATGGAGAGGAAATACACACTATGGCTTTGACGAAGAAACCGGTCACCGGCATGAAGGATATCCTGCCGGCCGAAATGGAGATCCGCGACTATGTGATCGCCCTGATCAAGGAGACCTACAAGAGCTTTGGCTATACGCCTATCGAGACCCCTGTGGTGGAAAGCCTCGGCAACCTGCTGAGCAAACAGGGCGGTGATAACGAAAAGCTGATCTTCAAGATCCTGAAACGCGGAGAAAAACTGCGTATCGCCGAAGCGGAGACAGAAGAGGACCTTTCTGATGCGGGCCTGCGCTATGACCTGACAGTCCCGCTGGTTCGGTACTTTGCCGCGCACGAAAATGAACTGGTAAAGCCCTTCAAGGCCCTGCAGATCGGCCCTGTTTTCCGGGCGGACCGTCCGCAGAGAGGCCGCTTCCGTCAGTTTTATCAGTGCGATATCGATATTCTCGGAGAAGCGGGCACCGACGCGGAGACCGATCTGATCCTGGCGACCACCACCCTGCTCGGAAAGCTCGGATTCCGGGATTTCGTCCTGCACATCAACGACCGCCGGCTGCTCAAGGCAATGGCGGCTTTCTGCGGTTTTGCGGAGTCCGATCTGGACAAGGTCTTTATCATTCTGGATAAGATGGATAAGATCGGAGCGGAAGGAGTCCGCGGCGAGCTTACCGAAAGCGGCTTCCCCGAAGACTGTGTGGATCGGTATATGGATCTTTTTGCGGTGCTTCAGGGTTCCGGAGACCCGTTGACAAAGCTGAAAGAGATCCTTCCGGAGGCGGATGCCGCTCCCGCGGAGGGGCTGAAGGAGATCCGTACTGCCGTGGAGGCGGCTTCCGAAACCGATTTCCGGATGCTGTTCGATCCCACGCTGGTCAGGGGCATGTCCTATTATACCGGACCGATCTTCGAGATCGAACTGGCCGGGCTCGGCTGCGCGGCCGGCGGAGGCGGACGCTACGACGAACTGGTCGGTAAATTTACGAATCTGAAGATCCCCGCCTGCGGACTCTCCCTTGGATTCGAACGGCTGATCACGATCCTGCTTGAGGAGGGCTTCCGGGTACCCGGATCTGCCGGAAAGACCGCTTTCCTGACAGAAAAGAACCTTTCGGCCGAAGAAACCGCCCGGGTCAGGAAAGAAGCTGCCGAACTGAGAAAGACAGGCGTATCCGTCCTGGTCACCGCAATGAATAAGAACAAGCGCTTTCAGAAAGAACAGCTTTCTGCGGAAGGATATACCGAGTTTCGTGAGTTCTACCGTCAGTAAGCCCGTTTTCTGCAAAAAAGATCCCTCTGTCAAGAAAAAATACTTGACAGAGGGATCGTGCTGTGTTATAAGGAACAGGCTGCCGGGCGGAACGGACCGAGACAGCGGACGGACATGGACAAGATATTGGAAAGCTCCCTGCTGTACGATTTCTACGGCCCCCTGCTGACACCCCACCAGAGGAGGATCTTCGAGGATGTCCGTTTCGGGGATCTGAGCCTTTCGGAGGCGGCGGAAGAGTACGGGGTCTCCCGGCAGGGGATCCACGACCAGCTTCGCCGCATTGACTCTCTGCTGGCCGGATACGAGGAAAAACTCGGGCTGGTAGCCCGCTTCACGGCCGCTTCCGGCATCCTGACCGATATGAAGAAGATACTGGTCCGACTCGGCTCATCCGTGCCTGATGATCTTCGTGAGGATGTCGGATCGATCGCCCGGCTCACCGATAAGCTGGAAGAACTGAACTGAAGGAACCGCACCCATGGCATTTGAGAATCTGTCCGACAGACTCCAGAATATCTTCAAAAAACTGACCGGAAAGGGCCTGCTCTCCGAAGCGGACGTCAAGGCCGCGCTCCGGGAGGTGAAGCTTGCCCTTCTGGAGGCGGACGTCAACTTCAAAGTGGTGCGGGAATTCACGAAAGCCGTGGAAGCCCGGGCAGTCGGAGCGGAGGTCATGAATTCCCTCACGCCCGGGCAGACTGTCATCAAGATCGTTCACGAAGAACTGGTCCGGATGATGGGAACAGAAGGCACCGAACCGGTCCTCCTGCCCCGCAACGAGATCACGGTCTATCTGATGGCCGGTCTCCAGGGCTCCGGGAAAACGACCAACGCTGCCAAGCTGGCGGCGCTCCTCAAAAAGAAAAAAGGCCGCTCGCCGCTGCTGGTCGCCTGCGATATCTACCGTCCTGCCGCTGTGGAACAACTGAAAGTGAACGGTGCCAGGCTGGGAATCCCCGTGTTCGACATGGGTACAAACACCGACCCCGTCGAGATCGCCTGGCAGGCGATGGAAGAAGCCAGAAAGAAGAACTACAATCTGGTCATCATCGATACCGCCGGCCGTCTGCACGTCGACGACGCGATGATGGAGGAACTGGAAGCCATCAAGGCAGTGGTCCCCGTCACGCAGACCATCCTGATTGTGGATGCCATGACCGGCCAGGACGCGGTGAACGTCGCGACAGCCTTCAATGAGCGGATCGGGATCGACGGGATCCTGCTGACGAAGTGTGACGGCGATACCCGCGGCGGCGCGGCCCTGTCTGCCCGCGCGGTGACCGGAAAACCCATTTTCTACGCCGGAATGGGCGAGAAACTGGAGGAACTGGAGCCTTTCTATCCCGAACGGATGGCTTCCCGTATCCTCGGCATGGGCGACATCCTCACCCTGATCGAGAAAGCGGAAGCTATCGATATGGACGAGAAGCAGGCCAAAGAACTGTCCCGCAAGATCCGCAAGGCCGAGTTCGATCTGGAGGATTTTCTGGATCAGATGCGGCAGATGCAGAAGATGGGCGGCATGGCCGAGCTGATCAAAATGATCCCGGGGATGGGCGCAAAGCTGAAAGGGGCCCAGATGCCGGACGAGAAATCCCTGAAGCATATCGAGGCGATCATTCTCTCGATGACCCCCGAAGAGCGCCGGAAACCGGCGGTGATCAATCCTTCGCGCAAACGGAGGATCGCGGCGGGCTGCGGACAGACCGTCATGGAAGTCAACCGCCTGCTCAAACAGTTCGAGCAGAGCCGCCAGATGATGAAGCAGATGTACGGACGGATGGGCAAAAAGGGAAGGAACCCCTTTGCCGGCCTGTTCGGCTGAAACAGATCTTAAGTCCCAGGACTTTTGATAGACGGACCATGGTCCGGAATAATCTCAGGAGGAACCAAAACAGATATGGTAAAGATTCGTCTCACCCGTACGGGCAAGAAGAAAGCTCCCAGCTACCGCGTCATCGTTGCCGACAACCGCTATCCGCGCGACGGCCGCTTCATTGAGGAGATCGGCTTCTATGATCCCACCGCCGACCCCAGTGTGGTAAAGATCGACACCGAGAAAGCCAAGGAATGGATTGCCAAGGGAGCGAAGCCGACCGATACGGTGGCCAAGCTGCTTAAAATCGCCGGTCTCGAATAACAGACGCGGGGTTTTTCACCATGAAAGAGTTAGTGGAAGTCATTGCCCGGGCGCTGGTGAACCATCCCGAGGAAGTGACGGTCACGGAGAAGGTCACGGATAACGAGACAGTCCTCACCCTGATCGTCAATCCCGCAGACATGGGCAAAGTCATCGGCAAACAGGGCCGTATCGCCAAGGCCATCCGTACCGTCCTGAAAGCGCAGGCGGTCCGCGAGGACAAGAAAGTCACCTTGGATATCGGATTGGACTAAAGGGGGATCACCCCCTTTTTTCCGCAGAAAGGAACAGTATGGAAGCCTATTTCCGCGTCGGGATCTTTTCATCGACCCACGGCCTCAAAGGAGAAATGAAAGTCTATCCGACTACGGATGACATGCATCGCTTCAGTCTCCTGAAGAAGGTCTATCTGGAGACGGAAAAAGGTCTGGTCCCGGCGGAAGTCAGCCACGTCCGGTATTTCAAGAATATGGTGATCCTGAAGCTGAAGGAATTCGGCGACATCAACGAGATCCTTCCCTACAAGGGCTGCGGGATCCTCGTGGCGCGGGAAGATGCCGTAAAGCTCCCGGAGAACCGTTACTTTATCGCGGATCTGATCGGCTCCGAAGTGAGTACGGACGAAGGCAGACGGCTGGGGATACTGACCGACGTGCTCCAGACAGGAGCCAACGACGTCTTCATCGTAAAAGGAGAAAAGAAGGAATACCTGCTCCCGAATATCCCCGACTGCATCCTGAAGGTAGACGTGGAAGCCGCGCGGATCCTGGTGCACATGATGGACGGACTGGAGGATCTCTGACATGACGTTTCATGTACTGACCCTGTTTCCGGATATGGTACGGCAGATCCTGGGCGTCAGCATCCTCGGCCGTGCCCAGGAATCCGGGATCATCTCTCTTGATGTGATCAACATCCGGGACTTTTCCGAAGACCGTCATTTCCGAGTCGACGATTACCCTTACGGGGGAGGCGCGGGCATGGTCATGCAGGCACCGCCTGTTTACCGTGCCTATGAGTCTGCGGCAGAGAAGATCGGCCGGAGGACCCGGGTGGTCTATCTGACGCCTCAGGGACCGGTGCTCACACAGGAGAAGGCCAGGGAGCTGGCTGCGGAAGAAGATCTGATCCTCCTCTGCGGGCACTACGAGGGGATCGACGACCGGGTGCTGGAAGAGATCGTCACAGACAACCTGTCGATCGGCGATTACGTGCTGACCGGCGGCGAGCTGCCCGCGATGGTCCTGATCGACGCGGTGTCGCGCATGGTGCCGGGAGTCCTGACGAACGAACAGTCCGGGGAGGACGAATCCTTCATGAGCGGTCTTCTGGAGTATCCGCAGTACACCCGCCCGGAAGTATTTCACGGCAAGCCTGTTCCTGAGATCCTGAAAAGCGGTCATCATGCAAAGATCGATGCCTGGAGAAGAGAGCAGTCCCTGAAGCGGACGCTGGAGCGCCGGCCGGAACTGCTGGAGACTACGGAACTGAGCAAAACGGATCGGAAGACGCTGGACAGATTCCGAATCGAAAAAACAGAAGAAAATATTCCTGAAAAATAAGGGTTTTTCTTCAAAAAACGCTTGCATTTATCAAACGCGCAGTGTATTATAGTGCGCGTGTCAATTTACAGGAGCGGTCCGCTGGCACGGAAGGTGTTATGAACGTCCTATATCCAAGGAGGAAATATGAACGACATCATCAAGAAGATTGAAGATGCCCAGCTGAAGGAAGGCGTCGGCGATTTCCGGGTAGGAGATACCGTCCGGGTCTACGCCAAGATCAAGGAAGGTGCCAGAGAGCGTATCCAGATGTTCGAAGGGATCGTGATCAAGCGTCAGAACGGCGGAGTGAGAGAGACCTTCACGGTCCGCAAGATCTCCGGCGGCGTCGGTGTTGAGAAGACCTGGCCCCTGCATTCCCCGGTGATCGATCACGTGGATGTGAGCCGCCGCGGTAAAGTCCGCCGTGCGAAACTGCATTATCTCCGTGACCGTATCGGCAAAGCCGCCAAGGTCAAGGAAGTCATCCGTTGACAGACAGAGTCCTTCAGGACAATAAACAGAGCGGGAATATCCGCTCTGTTTTTGCGTTCAGGGAAACTCAGGCACGTGTCGACAGGCAAGCTTAAGATCATCTTGTGAAATGACCGGTGCTCTGCTATAATCCGCTGGGAAGGGAGAGGACATGAAACGAAAAAAATCCGCCTACAGCAATCTGTCCACGGAAGAACTGGCGCGTCTCATAGCGCGCTGGGTCATTGACCTCGTCCTGGTCCTGGCGCTGGCTCTCTTTCTGGTGCATATGCTCGGCGGTCAGACCGAAATGACCGGAAGCGCCATGGATCCTACCCTGACCAACGGAGACAGGCTTCTGATAGACCGCTTTCCCAAAGTCCTGAAACGTTTCTCCCGATTCGATATCGTCGTATGTGCCCCCGCCGAAGGCGGACGCGTCATGATCAGGCGGATCGCAGGCCTTCCGGGGGAGACTGTCCAGATCCGTGAAGGGTCCGTGTATATCAACGGGGAGCCTCTGACACTTCCGGTCGACACGGATCTTCAGACGGGCGGGCTTGCGTCAGAACCCCTCACTCTGGGAGATGACGAATATTTCCTGCTCGGAGATCACGCGGAATCGAGCCTTGACAGCCGCTTTTCGGACGTCGGGAACGTGCAGGGGGAGACGCTTCTCGGCCGTGTGTGGTTCCGGCTGGCACCGTTCCGGCGGATCGGAGGCGTCCGATGAACCTGAACATCCAGTGGTACCCCGGACACATGACCAAGGCGCGGAGGGCTATGCAGGAAGACCTGAAGCTTGTGGACATCGTGATCGAACTGGCTGACGCCCGCATTCCCCGCTCCTCCCGGAATCCCGATCTGAGAGAACTGACCAGAGCCAAAAAACGGATCCTGATCCTGAACAAGGCCGATCTGGCCGATCCGGCACAGAATACTGCCTGGAAGAGCCGGCTGGAAGCAGAGGGAGAAACGGTCATCCTGACCGACGCCCGCGGGAGAGGCGCCCTGAAGGATATCCGCAGCGCCCTGGAGGAGGCCTCCGCCGAAAAGCGGGAGAGAGATCGGAAACGGGGTATTCTGAACCGTCCGATCCGCGTCATGGCCGCCGGCATCCCGAACGTCGGCAAGTCTACTCTGATCAACAGTCTGGCCGGAAAAGCTTCGGCCCGTACAGGAGATAAGCCCGGTGTGACCAGAGGCGATCAGTGGATCCGGATCAGCCGGACGCTGGACCTTCTGGATACTCCCGGTATTCTCTGGCCCAAGTTCGACGATCCGGAGACCGGCCTCTCCCTGGCCCTCATCGGCTCTGTAAACGACGAGATACTCCCCATGACCGAAGTGGCCTGTGCCTCGATCGTGCGCACGGAACGCCTCTATCCGGGGCTTATCGGTGAACATTACAGGACCGGCCCGGGTTCGCCTGCCGAAATGCTGGAAGGAATTGCCAGGAGCCGCAGCCTGCTGAAGCCGGGCGGGGAAGCGGATACGGACCGTGCCGCCAGACTGCTGATGAACGATCTCAGAAAAGCCTGTCTCGGTCGGCTGACCTTCGAACAGGAAGAGGAGAAAAGATGAAATCCGCCAAGAAAGAAAAAACATTCAGGGAAGAGGAACCTGTCAAGATCCTGAAGCAGCCTTCCCTCCTGCGCGAATTTGTAGAGTCCGCCCTGTCGCTGCTGGCAGTTGTTGCAGTCGTGTTTCTGGTGCTCCATTTTCTGGGACAGCGGGTCTCCGTGGACGGGAACTCTATGAACAACAATCTGCACGACCAGGACCAGCTGATCGTAGACAAATTCACATACCGTTTTCTGCACGCCCCCGAACGGTTCGATATCATCGTCTTCAAGATCAATACCAAAGAAGATACGTACTATATCAAGCGTGTTGTCGGTCTCCCGGGCGAGACGATACAGATCGTCAACAGTACGATCCTGATCAACGGGGAGCCCGTCACCGATCCGTATCTGAGAAGTCAGACCTTCAGGGCCGGGGCGGCCGCGGTGCCGATCACTCTGAAAGAAAACGAATATTTTGTGCTGGGAGACAATATCAACGAAAGCGAGGACAGCCGCTACAGCGTAGGAGCCGTCAATATCTCGCAGGTCATGGGAAGAGCGGTATTCCGCTTCCTTCCTTTAAGCGGCTTCGGCTCACTCAGAGAGTAGGATGGCCTTAAAATGGCTGGTTTTTCACTTGAAAAAGAAAGGGAGCGGCTCTTCCGTATGACCGCGTACGAACGGGAGTATGCCGCGTTCGGGCTGATCGCCGGCCTGGATGAGGCGGGACGGGGCCCGCTCGCGGGGCCGGTCGTAGCCGCCGCGGTGATCCTGGACCCGGAGAAAAAAATCTTCTATATCAACGATTCCAAAAAGCTGTCCGAGAGCCGCAGGGAGCTTCTGTTCCCGGAGATCGAAGAAAAGGCCGTCGCCTTCGGGATCGGGATCGTCGGGCAGGAACGGATCGACGAGATCAATATCCTGCAGGCGACTTACGAGGCGATGCGTGAGGCTGTCTCACAGCTGTCTCCCCAGCCGGCCATCCTGCTGAACGACGCGGTCACCATACCGGGGATCTCTTTGCGGCAGGTCCCGATCGTCAAGGGAGACGCGAAAAGCCTTTCCATCGCCGCCGCCAGTATCCTGGCCAAAGTCACCAGGGACAGGCTGATGAAGGAGATGGACGCCCTCTACCCCGAATACGGTTTCGCCGTTCACAAGGGCTACGGGACCGCGGCTCACATTGAAGCTCTGAAGAAGTACGGCCCCTGTCCCCTTCACAGACGCAGTTTCATCACGCACTTTATCTGAGGGGCTATGAATAAACGGGAGATCGGCACCCGCTTCGAATCCCGGGCTGCCGCTTATCTGGAAAGCAAAGGATTCCGTATTCTGACCCGCAATTTCCGCTGCCGTACCGGTGAGATCGACCTGATCGCGGAAGACGGAGAGTATCTCGTCTTTATCGAGGTCAAATACCGGACAGGCGATTCCTTCGGGCAGGGGCTGGAACACGTCGGCCGGCGCAAGCAGGAAGTGATCGGCCGGGTCGCACAGTACTTTCTGACCGCGAACCGCATAAGCGACCGCCTCTGCCGCTTTGATGTGGTCTCGATCGACGGAGCCGGAAACATTCTTCATTTCGAAAACGCGTTTGAACTCATTCCGCGCATATGAAAAGAGCCTCCCGCAGGGGAGGCTCTTTGACTGACGGCCTAGCGGAGGCCTTTTTTCTTCAGGAGCGTCTGGATCTTCTGGGTGGGAGTCAGGACGCTGGAGACCGCCACGTTGTGATTCATCGTATTGATGATCTTTGCGACATACTTGGACATATCGGCTTCCAGATACCAGGGGCGGGAGAGAAGCTCGGGGATCCGGTAGTTCAGATTCGTAGTCACAACGCAGTCGAACCAGCCGTTTTTATACGCCTCGTCGAAACGTGCCAGGCCGTCGGTGAACAGGCCGAAGGTGCAGCAGATGATGATATGGCCGGCGTTGCGTTCCTTGAGAGCTCTGGTGGTGTCCAGCATGCTTTCGCCGGAGGAGATGATATCGTCGATCACGATGACGGTCTTGCCCTCGACGTCGGCGCCCAGGAATTCATGAGCGACGATCGGATTCTTTCCGTTGACGATGCGGGAGTAATCACGGCGCTTGTAGAACATGCCCATGTTGACGCCGAGGTTGTTGGCCAGGTAGACCGCCCGGCTCATCGCGCCTTCATCCGGGCTGATGATCATCAGCTCATCTTTGTCGAAACTGAAATCCGGATACTTTTCATTCAGCACCTTCATGAAGTGATAAACAGGAGAGTAGCTGTCGAAATCGTGGAGCGGGATCGCGTTCTGCACCCGGGGATCGTGGGCGTCAAAGGTGATGATGTTGGCGACGCCCATATCGGAGAGCTCCTCCAGCGCCATCGCGCAGTCCAGCGATTCACGGTTCAGGCGTTTATGCTGGCGGCTTTCGTACAGAAAGGGCATGATCACGTTCACGCGGTAAGCGGAGGACATGGCAGCGGCCACGACCCGCTTCAGATCCTGATAATGGTCGTCCGGGGACATGTAGTGAGGCTGACCGTACATCTGGAAGGACTGGCTGTGGTTCGTCACGTCGGTGAGAATGAAGAGGTCGCAGCCGCGGACAGACTCCTTCAGCACGCCCTTGGCTTCGCCGGATCCGAACCGCGGGCAGGCAGCCTGCGTCAGATAGGTGTTCTTGTCATAGTTTCTGGTGAGGATCGTCAGGTCTTTTTCCCGATAGTCCTCCAGGTTCTCTTTGCGGATGGCGACAACATGCGCGTCAGCCATAGCGCCGAGTTCTTTGCAGTTGTCCATGGCGAGGATCTTCAGGGGAGCGATCGGCGCACGGTTCCAGAAAAAGTAGTCTTGACGGATCATGAATAGTCTCCTTGCGTGAGTCTCATGAGATCGGTACAGGCGGGGTGTGGAAAACCCTCCGCGGTAAAATCTTAACACTAAGCGGTGGAAATGGCAACCGACTTATGATAAAATGCCGGAGAAAGGAGCAAGTAATCCCGATATGAAAGAACACATCGTAACCAGGATCCTTCCCGATTCTCCGGCGGACAGGCTCGGCGCCGAAGCCGGCGACGTGCTCCTTTCCGTGAACGGAGAGCCTGTGGAGGACATATTTGATTACGAGTTTCTTTGCCGTGAAGAGCAGCTGACGCTCCTTTTGAGAAAACAGGACGGCCGTGAGATAACGCTCCGGATGGAGAAGGCCGAAGAAGAAGACCCCGGCCTTGTCTTTGACGGCGGCCTCATGGATGAATACCGCTCGTGCCGGAACAAGTGTATTTTCTGCTTTATCGACCAGATGCCTCCGGGAATGCGGAAGACGCTCTATTTCAAGGATGACGACTCGCGCCTGTCCTTCCTGCAGGGCAACTATATCACGCTGACGAATCTGTCGGATCACGACGTGGAGCGGATCATACGCTACCGGCTGTCGCCGATCAACATCTCGGTCCACACACTGGACCCGGCGCTCCGCTGCAGGATGCTTCACAACCGTTTCGCGGGAGAATCCCTGAAGATCCTCGACCGTCTGAAAGAAGCCGGCATCCGTATGAACGGACAGATCGTGCTTTGCCCGGAGTGGAATGACGGTGCGGAATTGGACCGTACTTTGGACGGACTGTTAAAATATCTCCCCGAAATGGAGAGCGTTTCAGTGGTACCGGTCGGGCTCACCCGTTTCCGGGAGGGGCTCGAACCTCTCCGCCCGTTCACAAAAGAAGAAGCGGGACTGGTGATCGATCAGATCGAAGAAGTGCAGAAAAAAGCCTTTGTGCGTTCCGGAATGCATTTCGTTCATGCCAGCGACGAGTTTTACCTGCTGGCGGGGCGGGATTTTCCGGAGGAAGCCCGTTACGACGGATATCTTCAGCTGGAAAACGGCGTGGGGATGATGCGCAGCTTTATCAATGCCTTTCGGGAGGAACTGAGCCGTCACCGGATCGTCCTCCGCCGAAGGAAGGTGTCCCTTGCGACCGGAGAACTGGCGGGAGCGGCCATCCGGGAGATGACCGGGCTCCTCAGCAGGAAGTTCCCGGGAATCAGGACCGTCGTCTATCCGATCCGGAACGACTTTTTCGGCCCGCTCATCACGGTTTCCGGTCTGGTGACAGCCGGCGACCTGATCTCCCAGCTGAAAGGAAAAGACCTGGGAGAATGCCTGTATATCCCCAATTCCATGCTGCGCAGCGGCGAAGACGTTTTTCTGGATGACATTCATCTCTCGGAGGTTTCGAAAGCCCTCGGTGTACCGGTGATCCCGACTGACTGTGACGGGTCTTCTTTGGTGAAGGCTCTCCTGGGCCGCCGGGAAGGGAAACTTCGCGGATACGTCCCTTATGAACTGAAGAAAGCCTGATCCGCGTTCTGAAGGAGAATCATGAGCAAACCCATTATAGCTATCGTAGGCCGCCCCAATGTGGGCAAATCCACCTTGTTCAACGTTCTGGCGGGAGAGAGGATCTCCATCGTGCAGGATACACCCGGCGTGACCCGAGACCGGATCTATGCGGATATCACCTGGCTGGACCGGGCCTTCACGCTGGTGGATACCGGAGGCATCGAGCCGGAAAGCGAGGACGTGATCCTGAAACAGATGCGGGAACAGGCTCAGCTGGCTATTGAGACAGCCGACGTGGTGGTTTTTATGACAGATGTGCGCGAAGGCCTTGTCAGCGCCGACGAAGGCGTTGCTGACCTTCTCCGCCGTTCCGGGAAGCCGATCGTCCTCTGTGTCAACAAAGTGGACAGTTTCCAGAAATTCAAAGACGATATCTATGAATTCTACAACCTCGGCCTCGGTGAACCGATCCCCATCTCGGCATCCGAACGGCAGGGTCTGGGTGATCTTCTGGAAGCGGTGTCCGCCCTCTGTCCCAAGGTGCCGGAAAGCGAAGAAGAGGACGAACGTCCGCGGATCGCGATCGTCGGCAAGCCTAACGTCGGTAAATCGTCTATCGTCAACCGGATGGCCGGCCAGAACCGGGTGATTGTCTCCGATATTGCCGGTACGACCCGCGACGCGGTCGACACGGTCGTTCATTTCAACAAGAAGGAATATGTACTGATCGATACGGCCGGCCTCCGCCGCAAAAGCAAGATCAAAGAAGAGATCGAGCGATTCAGTATCATCCGGGCTGTTTCCGCCATCGAACGCAGCGACGTAGTCCTTCTGGTCATCGATGCCTCTGAGGGCATCACCGAGCAGGATGCGAAGATCGCCGGTATCTCTCACGAGAGAGACAAGGGGCTCCTGGTCGTTGTCAACAAATGGGACCTGGTGGAAAAGGACGGGCATACCATGGCGGAGTTCAAGAAGAAGATCCGCGAAGTCCTTTCTTTCGTCCCGTATGCCGATATTATTTTCGTTTCGGCGCTCAGCGGGCAGCGTCTCACACGGATCTTTGAAAACGTGGATGTGATCGTCCAGAACCGGACGCTCCGCATCTCCACCGGCGTGCTTAACGAGATCGTTTCCCAGGCGACGGCCATGAAACAGCCTCCTTCCGATAAAGGCAGGATCCTTAAGATCTTTTACTGCACACAGGTCGGGATCCGGCCGCCGACCTTTGTTTTCTTTGTCAACGACAAGAAACTGATGCATTTTTCTTATCTCCGGTATCTGGAAAACCAGATTCGCGAGTCTTTCGGTTTCTACGGAACCAGTATCAAACTGATCCTGCGGGAACGCAACGAGGAGAAATAAGTATGGAACGACTTTTTGCTCTGCTGATCGGCTATGCCTTCGGTTGTTTCCAGACGGCTTATATCGTCGGCAAATTCAACGGAATCGATATCCGGGAGCACGGCAGCGGAAACGCGGGGACGACCAACTCGTACCGGGTCATGGGGTCAAAGGCCGCCGCGATCGTTTTCGTGGGAGATTTCCTGAAGATGGTCCTTTCCATTCTGCTGGTCCGGCTGCTTTTCGAGACTGCCGACGGGGGAAACCGGCTGATGCTCACGCTCTATACGGCTCTGGGCGTCATACTGGGGCACGATTTTCCCTTCTATATGAGCTTTAAAGGCGGTAAGGGGATCGCTTCCACTGCCGGGCTGATTCTGATGCTCGACTGGCGGCTGGTCATCATTGGGCTGATCGTCTTTTTCGGCCTGATCTTCCTGACGCACCTTGTCTCGCTGGACTCCTGCACACTCATTTTCTTCCTCCTCATCTGCTCCGTGATCCTGATCACGGGCGGGCACATCCCGACCGGCAGCATGGCCGTCTGGGAAGCCATCGGCGTGATCGCATTCATCTGTGTACTGGCTCTGTTCCAGCACAGATCGAACATCGGACGGCTGCTCAGGGGAGAAGAGAAGAAAGTGATCCTGAAGATGCCGAATCCGCTGAAACAGACGCAGAAGGAAGGAGAAGCGACCGGTGAAGAAACAGAAAAAAACGAATAAGAAAGACGGAACGGTATTTGTGCTGATGTTTCTGGGCCTGATCCAGATGATCGCCGCCATCGCCATCCGCTATTATGAACAGATTTCTGTAAAAACAAAGGAGGATAAGCGTTGAAAGCCGAGCAACTGTGGAACATCTCCGGCAGTTTTCCAAAACTGATGGGAGAAGTGAAAGAAGATCCGTCAGGATCTTTCACGTTTGATAACGGGGAGATCCGCATCGTCACGACCCGTGAAAAGGGCCCCGGCGGGGTGACCTGCCAGCGTACGGAGCTCACCAACGTATCCGGCGTCACGGTCCGGGCCGGAGCGCTCCTGTCCGTGTTTACCTTCCCCGGTGCAGAATCCGAGGTCTATACCCAGATCAACACTGCCCTGCACGAGAGCCAGGGGCGCTGGCAGCCGCTCCACACGACCGTAGCGGCGGTATGTCCCCATATCCGGACCTCTTTCGGCGCGGCGCCCGTCCTGGCGCTGTGGAACCGGCAGACTTCCCGCGGAACAGTTTGGCACCTGTTGGCCGACGGTTCCTGGGAGATGAGAGCCTATCGTATCGTCACCCGGAACGAGCGGACCGAGATCCGGGTCGAGATCGGCCCCGACAGCCGGCATCTGAACCGCCAGATCGCACCCGGAGAAACGATCGTCCTTCCGGATATCCTGTATTTCCCGTTTAAAGAGAAGAGAGACCTCGACTGCCACAAGCTTCACGAATACATGAACGCAGTCCGGCCCCGCCGTGAAATGCCGGTCATTTACAACAGCTGGCTCTACCGTTTCCACCGGATGACTCCGGAAGGCATTCTGGCGCAGATCCCTGTCGCGAAAGAGCTCGGAGTGGATTATTTCGTGCTCGATGCCGGCTGGTACGGTAAAAAGGATCACTGGACACGTACCCGTGGCGACTGGGTGGAAGAGAAGGAAGGCACGCTTGAAGGAAGAGTGGCCGAGATCTCGGAAGCGGTCCGGAAAGCCGGCATGAAATTCGGCTTCTGGCTGGAGGCCGAGACCGCCAGCCCCTCGGCCGAAACGATCCGTCTGCATCCCGAGTACTATCTGGTCCAGGACGGCAGGTACTTCTTTAACTATGCCCGGGCGGATGCCAGGGAGCATATGACGAAGATCGCCTGCGGCCTGATCGATCTGTATCATGCCTCCTTCATCAAATTCGATTTCAACCAGGATATCGAATATGATCCCTCCGGCAGCGATTTCGCAGATTTCCATGCCGGCTTCCGTTCCTTCGTGAACGGGCTGAAAGCCAGATACCCTGAACTGTACGTGGAAGGCTGCGCATCCGGCGGTCTGCGGATGGATCTTGGCGACTCGATGCTCTTCGACAGTTTCTGGCTGAGCGACAATCAGAGTCCGTATTTCGGGAACCGGATCGTCCGTGAGACGATGCTCCGTCTGCCGCCCCAGGTGATCGAGCGCTGGATCGTGGCCCGTTCCGACGAGAGCCCGCAGGAAGATTATAAAGGCGATCATACGCAGCTATTCTCAGCCAACGATTCCCTCTGGGTCGACGTGCGATCTGTCCAGACCTCCTATCTGGAAAGCTTCCTGACCGGCGGTATAGCAGGATTCAGCTGTGATCTCACGGCGTTTTCGGAGAAGGATCTGGCCTTCCTGAAAGAATATCTGACCCGGTATAAGGCGGATAAGGCCTTCTGGGACAAGGCGGTCGGCCGCATCCTCTGCGCCACGGAGACGATGACCGTGCTCGAATACAGCGATCCGGCTTTCGAAGAAGTGCGCCTGGTGGCCTACGGGGAACGGATCCGGCAGGAGACGACAGAGATCATTCCGGTCCTGGATCCGAACGCCCGCTACCGGATCGGAGAGGAGATCCGTACAGGCTCCGAACTGATGGATGAGGGAATAGAGGTGAACGGGCCGGAAAGCCTCAGAGCCCTGTTCCTGACACTTCGGAAAGAACGCTGAAGGAAAAGAACTGTTCATCAGACCCCTCTGGCGAATTCCAAAACTATTTACATAAAAAACAGACAGCCGTTCGGCTGTCTGTTTTATGGAGCTGAGGGGAATCGAACCCCTGTCCGAAAGCCTGTCCCTCCCGGGCCCTACCATCATAGTCTGTGTTTATTTCATTCCCTCCGTCAGGCGCCCGCAGACAGGCTCGGGACTTCAGTAGCTTCATCAGTTCTTTTTCTCCCGCAAAGCTTAAGAAGAAAAGTGCCCCGCCCTTCATGATGCCGGTGACCGGGGCGGCAGGAGACCCCGGGCCGACAAGCGGCTTAAGCCGCTAACGCGTAACGATTGTCAGCGTTTATATTTAATTCCGTTTTGATACGCAGCCACGGTCTGCGGATGGCGCCCCGAACTTCCAAACCCCCGTCGAAACCAGTACAACCCCCGGTACCGGAAGTCCGATGCTCGGACTGCGTGTCTCTTATAACAGTTCTCTCCCGGTTTGTCAAGTCCCGACGATACATAGCCTGTTGTTTCCTTGTTTTTTGAAATACAGCCCGATTCTTCTTGCTTTTTCTGTCCGACCCGGCTTATAATGGGCAAAATTCATCGGATACGGTCCGAGAGTCAAGGAGGTCACATGGCAAAACTGATTCAGGAACCCGCGCATACCTTCAATGAATACCTTCTGATCCCGGGATATTCGTCTTCGGAATGCATTCCCGCGAATGTTTCGCTGGCCACTCCTCTGGTGAAATTCCGCAAGGGAGAAGAGGAGTGTCCGCTGACCATGAACATCCCCATGGTCTCTGCGATCATGCAGTCTGTTTCCGGCGACCGTCTGGCTGTGGCACTGGCCATGGAAGGCGGCGTTTCGTTTATTTACGGTTCCCAGCCGATCGAATCCGAAGCCGCCATGGTCAAACGGGCCAAAAGCTATAAAGCCGGCTTCGTCCGCAGTGACTCCAACCTGCGTCCCGACAATACTCTGGCCGACGTGCTCGAGCTCACCGCCAGAACCGGGCATTCCACCATCGCCGTGACCGACGACGGAACGGCGGAGGGCAAGCTCATGGGTATCGTGACCAGCCGGGATTACCGTCCCAGCCGCATGCCGGCCGACCTGCCCATCAAAGAGTTTATGACTCCCTTTGAGCGGCTCGTCTGGGCGCCGGAAGGCACTTCGCTCAAGGATGCCAACGATATCATCTGGGATCACAAGCTGAACCAGCTCCCGATCGTGGCGGAGGACGGATCCCTGTGCTACATCGTATTCCGGAAAGACTATGAATCCCACAAGCAGAACCCCGACGAATTGCTCGACGATCACAAGCGCTATGTGGTCGGTGCCGGTGTCAATACGCGTGACTACGAGACACGCATCCCGGCCCTGGTGGAAGCAGGCGCGGACGTGCTCTGCATCGATTCTTCCGAAGGCTTCTCGGAATGGCAGAAGAGGACCCTGGCCTGGGTACGGGAGCACTACGGAAATTCCGTGAAGATCGGCGCCGGCAATGTGGTCGACGCGGACGGATTCCGCTTCCTGGCGGAATGCGGCGCCGACTTTGTGAAAGTCGGTATCGGCGGCGGTTCCATCTGCATCACCCGCGAAACCAAGGGCATCGGGCGGGGTCAGGCCACTGCCGTGATCGAAGTCTGCAGAGAAAGAGATCGGTACTATCAGGAGACCGGCATCTACGTTCCTGTCTGCTCAGACGGCGGGATCGTGTACGACCACCACATCACGCTGGCCCTGGCCATGGGAGCCGATTTTGTGATGCTGGGCCGTTATTTTGCCCGTTTCGACGA
>JAEEGL016846036.1_pt1 | contig 23050 bp, 24 predicted proteins | sample 9134231 | NCBI WGS metagenome assembly JAEEGL01 (sample SAMN16246548, study PRJNA631951) | gut metagenome | biome: gut microbiome; feature: rumen; material: fiber-attached | host: Bos | place: Iran: Karaj | collected 2018-10
TCCCTTAGGACCGAGCACCTTACCGAGACGTCCTACAACACCCATCATATCGGGAGTAGCAACTACAACGTCGAAATCAAGCCATCCGTCGTTCTGGATCTTGGGAATGAGCTCGTCGCCGCCAACATAATCTGCGCCTGCTGCCTGTGCCTCGTTTACCTTGTCGCCCTTAGCGAATACAAGTACGCGAACCTTCTTACCGGTTCCGTGAGGAAGTACAACCGCACCACGAACCTGCTGATCAGCGTGACGTCCGTCAACACCGAGTCTGATATGTGTTTCGATAGTCTCATCGAATTTAGCTACTGCGTTCTTCTTAACAATGCTTACAGCTTCAGCAACATCATACTGCTGGGACTTTGTGTAAGCCTTAACTGCGTCCTGGTATTTCTTTCCTCTTTTCATTTATATAACCTCCTAGTGGTATTTACGGAATATTGACCGTTTGCACGGTCTGTCCTCCCACGTCATTCAACGTAAGAATTAGCCTTCAATAACTTCGATTCCCATGCTTCTTGCAGTACCTGCGATCATGCTGGTAGCTGCTTCAAGGCTTCCTGCATTTAAGTCGGGCATCTTGAGCTGAGCGATCTTCTCAACTTCGCTTCTCTTGATCTGGGCAACCTTCTGCTTGTTAGGTGTGCCGGATGCAGACTTGAGATTGCATGCCTTCTTCAAAAGAACTGCTGCAGGGGGAGTCTTTGTGATGAAAGTAAAGCTTCTGTCGGCATAAACCGTAATAACTACGGGGATGATCATGCCTTCCTGATCTGCTGTTCTTGCGTTGAATTCCTTTGTAAACTGAGGAATGTTTACACCCTTCTGGCCAAGTGCGGGACCAACCGGAGGAGCCGGTGTAGCCTTAGCTGCAGGGATTTGTAATTTGATATAGCCTTCAATTTTCTTTGCCATTGTAGATTTACCTCCTAAATGTGGTGTTATCGGAGTGTGACACAAAGAACGTGTCCTTCCTCCCACTTATCACCGCCGAAGCGATGACATCAGTACTTTTCCGCTTTTACTGCCGTAAAAGCAAGTTCGGTCGGAGTAGCGCGTCCGAACAATTCGATATCAATAATAACTGTCTGTCTGTGTTCGTTGATCTGTCTGACAACACCTGTTCTGTCAGCCCAGCTGCCTTCGAGGATCCTTACGGTATCGCCGACTGCGAAATCAAGTTTGATCTCTGTGGGTTTGATCTCTTCGTTGTCATCTCTTTCAAGTCCCATACTGCTGACTTCGGCCTCACTGAGCGGCACAGGTTTCGACCCCGGGCCCACAAAGCCGGTCACGCCTCTGGTGTTTCTGATGACATACCATGTATCATCATCCATGATCATCTTTACAAACACATAGCCGGGAAAAGTCTTGCTTTTTCTTGTCTTCTTTTTCCCGTCCTTTACCTCGGTAACATCTTCCTTGGGAACTTTAACCTTGAAGATCTTATCTTCGAGATGTCGGTTTAAGATAGTCATTCTGAGGCTATCCGTAACCTTATCTTCATAACCTGAGTAGGTATGAGCTATGTACCACTTAGCGTCTGCCATAGTTACCTCCACATTACCAATCAAGCGCCCAACTGTAAGATTACATCGATGAGGCCCTTAACGCCTACATCAAGTAATGCAATGATCAGACTCAAAATAATGCTGATGACAATAACCGCAGCGGTCTCCTTGACAACGGATTGACGATCGGGCCAAACAATCTTTTTGAACTCGGCCTTAAGACCTTTCCACCACTGTTTGATGCGACCTTTTTCCTTAGTTGCTTCTGCCATGGTTTCACCTTTCTGCCATATGATTGGCAATTATTTTGTTTCCTTGTGTAATGTGTGACGTTTGCAGAATCTGCAATACTTACTGGTTTCCATCCTGTCCGGATGCTCTTTTTTGTCTTTTGTCATGTTGTAGTTGCGCTGCTTGCACTCTGTACATGCCAATGTGATCTTAACTCGCACGACTTCCACCTCCATATTTTCTTTGTTTGTCGTTTTTTTGCCGGAATGCCTGTTTTTTCCCGACAAAAAAAAATCGCTTGCTTCCAAAAGCTGTTAAATTTTACCACGGCTTTTTTAAGAAGTCAAGCAGATTTTTTCTGTGTAATTATTTCCTATTATATATCGAACTTGTTCGTAAGGTCTCTGAGTCTGAAAGCATAGTCCTTCAGATCGTCGCTTGCTCTTGCGCTGTCCTCGGAGGACTTTGCGGAGGAGTCTACGATCTCGGCGATCGATGTGATGCCGACAGTGAACTCTTCGAGTGACTCTGTCTGGTAGGAAGAAGCCTTTGCTATCTCTTCCATAAGCTTTACTATGCTCTTCGCGCCCTCGGTAACCTCGCTGAGTGTTTCGGCCGTTCTCTTAACGACTTCGTTTCCTCTTGCAACCGCTGCCTTCGTGTTCTCGGCAAGGCTGTTGGTGTTTGCCACCGCCTTGACGGTATCGGCTGCCAGAACGCCTACCTCGTTCGCAACGACAGCAAAACCTCTTCCTGCTTCACCGGCTCTTGCGGCTTCGATAGAAGCGTTAAGCGAAAGCAGGTTTGTCTGATCCGCGATCTCTTCGATGGCCGAGGTAACGGAAACTATCTCGTCGGTCTGGATGATGATCTGCTTCATTGCATCAAGCAGCTCGTTCATCTCGTTGTTGCACTTTGCGATGGAGCCCATAACCTTGTCCGTATCTTTTCCGGCCTGGGTTGCGCTCTGGGTGTTCAGGTTTGATGTGGCGGTGATCTCCTGCACGTTTGCGGAGAGTTCCTCGATCGTGGCGACCTGATCTCTTGCTCCGTCGGAGAGTGAATTTGCAAGGCTAGCAACCGCTCCGGACTTATCGGCAACAAGGTCGGCCGTCTCATCGATGCCCTTGAGTACTTCTCCGAGGGACTCGGAAATTCCGAGAAGCGCTGTCTTAACTGTGGCGAACTCGCCGATAAAGTCATGCTTGAACTTGACCTTCATACGGCCCTCGGCCATATCGCCGAGGATCTCCGCGATCTCCGTTATGTATTCGCTGTAATTCTTTAAGAGTCCGAGCGTCTTTTCGATGTTGTTTGCGAGGATACCGAATTCATCGTTCGTCTTCATATCGTCGGTGAACTCAACATCCATTTCTCCGTTTGCGATGCGCTCAACGATCCTGTTTGCGGAATCGATCTCCTCCGCAAGGGATTTGGAAACGATCCTTACGACTATGAGAGCCATTACTGCCGCGAGAACTGTTACTCCGATGATGACACCGAAGCCCGCATACATAGTCTTTGTCGCAGACTTTTCAGCGTCGGCAACGGCAAGGTTTGCCTCTTCGATACCCTTCTGGAGAGCAAGCTCGTGAAGCTTGAACGCACTGTTCAGCGAGGTCTTCGCTATGTTTATGAGCGCGTCGTTCTGCTCCTTTGCATAAGGGATCAGCATATTCAGCGTGTTGTCGAAAACTTCGAGGCCGTATGTATATGCCTCGTCGAATATGTATGCATACATGGGAGACTCGGGATCGAAATCCTTCTTGTTCTCCTCGTTCCATGTGACATATGCCTCTCTGAGCTCAACGAGTTCCTTCTCGGCATTGAAACGTGTCAGTACGTTCTCGTTGGTCAGGTACATATATGCATATGCATACGCCTTTATGACATAACCCTCGGAAGGAGAAATGTCGGAAACCAGATCCTTGTTGCGGGCAATGTTATTGTAATGGCTGCCGCCGATCCTCGTGTTCATAATGACACCGAGGGCGATCACAAGTATGAAAGCCATTATAATAAGTACGCTTGCCGCAATAATGATCAGTCTCTTGCCTATGGAGATATTCTTCATTTTTTGCATAGAAATAAACCCTTTCTTTCCCTTTTATTATTATCGGAAATTGGAATTTTAACACAGATTTAAGCAAATGTAAAGTTATTTAAGTATCTCCCCCAGATACGAAACTCCTTCAACCTTGCCCGGCACGCCCAGATACTCGAGTATCGTTGCGCCCGTGTCCGCAAATGTGCTCCTTGTGCCGAGGTTTACACCCGGCTTCAGGCAGTCGCCTATGCCCATAACTCCGACATATTCCCTCGAATGGTCTGTGGAGGGCGTTCCGGGATCGCAGCCGTGATCCGCAGTGATCAGGAGCAGATCGTCCTTCCTGAGTTTTGCGACGATCTCGGGAAGTTTTGAATCGAAGTAGCTTATCGCTTTTGCATATCCCGGCACATCATTTCTGTGACCGTATATCATATCCGTGTCCACGAGGTTTACGAAGCAGAAGCCGTCGAAATCGAGATCCATCCAGTCGAGAGTCTTCTCTATGCCGTCGGCGTTGTTTTCGGTACGCACCATCTTCGTAACACCGCTGCCTGCGAATATGTCATTGATCTTGCCTACGGCGAGCACATCCTTGCCCGCTTCGGAGATGTAGTTCAATATGGTCTTCTTCGGAGGCACAAGTGAAAAGTCATGTCTTCTTACTGTTCTCTTGTAAGGCCACTCGCCTTCGAAAGGTCTTGCGATAACACGGCCTACGCCGAATTTTCCGGTGCAGAGTTCGCGCGCGATCTCGCAGTATCTGTAGAGTTCTTCAACAGGAACCACGGCCTCGTGAGCAGCGATCTGGAATACCGAATCGGCGGATGTATATACTATGAGAGCACCCGTCTCACAGGCCTCTCTTCCGTAATCCCTGATAACGTCGGTTCCGGAATAAGGCTTGTTGCAGAGCACCGCTCTTCCCGTGCGCTTCGAGAACTCATCAAGAAGCTCTGCGGGGAAGCCGTCGGGGAAGGTGGGCATGGGCTCCTTCGAAATAAGGCCTGCCATCTCCCAGTGTCCCGTAGTTGTATCCTTACCCTTTGATGCTTCGGCCATCCTTGCGACAAAGGAAGGCTTCTTTGCGAGTGACTTAACATCGAGATCCTTCGGGAGGTTAATGCCCTTCAGATCGTCTATGCCTTCCAGCTCGAAAAGGCCGTATGCCTCGGCATTCGGAAGATAAAAGTTCGAATCCTTCGAGCAGCTTCTGATGGTATTGCTGCCTTCGTCTCCGTACAATGCGGCATCGGGCATCTCACCGATACCCACGCTGTCCAGAACTATCATAAATACTCTTTTTGCCATATATACCGTCCTTTCATAATATAATGTCTTTTATATGAGGTTACCGTTCACGCGCACCGGCGAACCGGAGCCGAAAATCCCTCTATTGATAAATCCGCGCCATGGTGATAAAATTAATGTAATCGGTTTAAATTTCGGGAGTTATCATAATGAAAAAAGCTATCGGTCATATGCGCGGTTTTATCCGCAAATATCGTCATGCATGGGTTTTTATATATATACCTTTTTATCTTTTGTGGTTTTTCAGGCTTGAGAAGACCACGCAGCCCACACACATGCATATCATAAATTTCGCGGCGGATTCAATGATCCCATTCTGCGAATACTTTATCATACCCTACTATTTCTGGTTCATTTACATATTTGCCACGGGCTTTTATTTCTTTCTGACAAACAGACGCGACTTTTACAGATATTGCCTCTTCCTTTTCACAGGCATGTCCATATGCCTCTTTGTCTGCCAGATCTGGCCCAACGGCATAAATCTTCGCCCGGATCTTAATGCTCTGGGCAGGGACAATATCTTTATCGATATGGTGAAGGAGTTATACAGGGTCGATACTCCCACCAATGTATGTCCCAGCATCCATGTCTTGAATTCGATAGGCGCCACACTCGCGATCTTAAAGAGCGAGGCTCTTATGAACCGTAAGCCCGTCCGTATCGCAAGCGTTGTGATCTGCCTCTCGATATGCGCATCCACCGTGCTCTTAAAGCAGCATTCCTGCTTTGATGTGCTCTGCGGTATCGGGCTCAGCATCGTCCTCTACCTTCTGACATATAACCTGAAGTTCAGTAAGATCGAGGCCGACGTCAAAAGCGAAGAGGAACTGCTGCAGCATGCTTAATTGAATTTGAATATCTTGTTGGCAACCACATAGCCCGCCTTAACGATCTCCTGACCCGCGCGTGTCTTTGACTTGCAGGCGGTCCCGAGGAAAGTAGCACTGATACGTCTGTAGAGGTGCTTATTTTTTTCCTTTAAGAACTCCCAGAGCTCGTTCTTCTTTGCTTCGCTCTCCTCATCGCCGATCTTCATAAGGAATACCGACGATATGGTCATCATGATCCCGAGGTACTTGGTCATATAAATACGAAGTCTCTTGTTCTTGATCTTTGTGAGATCGTACATTTCGATCATCAGCTTGTTGACCTTAAGCTGCTGGTCTATGCGCTTCATCATATTCGCTTCGGAAACCGACTGGTCGTCTCTTCCTATGAAATAGCGGTAGAGATTCTCATCGAGATAGTACATGCTCTTTACATAAGGAAGCGGATAATATACATAGACATTGTCGACATAGAAGCAGTGCTCGGGAAGTTTAAGTCCGCATTCCCTGAGCATCTTCGTTCTGTATATTACGGAATGCATAAGAATGTACTGGCCTGTCCTGAAGTGGCCGACTTCATCCCATGTGAATATGCGGTCGGTAGGGAAAGCCGAACGGTAGTTTATCACCTTTTTCCTGGGATCTCCCACCTTTTCGTAAACATAATTGCATATGAGCATATCAAGGCCGGTGCCGTCCGCAACCATTCTTCTGAGGACCGCAAGAGCCTTTACGAATGATTCTTCCCTGAGCCAGTCGTCGGAGTCGAGCACCTTGAAATATATGCCCTCCGCCGCTTCGAGGCCTGAGTTTACGGCACTGCCGTGGCCTCCGTTCTCTTTATGTATAACCTTCACGCAGGAAGGATATTTTTCCGCATAGGAAAGTCCGATCTTGTATGTATCATCGGAGGAGCCGTCGTCAACCACGAGCACCTCAACGTCTTCTCCGCCCGCAAGAGCGGATTCGATTGCCCTCGACATATAAGCCGCAGAGTTATAGCATGGAATTGCCACCGAAAGAAGTTTCACGATTTACCCTCACTTTATCATCATAGATTTTTGCTGTTCGCAATAGTTTATTTTATCACTTCGCGGGTAGAGGCGCAACAAAATAAAAACAGAGCCGACATTTACGTCGGCTCTATCGATTATTTATTATTTGAAAACTCCGATGCTTCGATACGGATCAGGGCCTTACGAAGGGCCAGCTCCGCTCTTGCAACATTTACGTTCTCATCTCCGCTCCTGAGTCTGTCCTCTGCGCGCTGCTTTGCGTTCTTGGCGCGCTCGAGGTCGATCTCTTCCGGCCACTCGGCGGATTCTGCAAGCACCGTGATGCTGTCGGGCAAAATCTCCACGAAGCCGTTGTGAAGGGCGGCGATCTTTACATTTCCGTCAAGATGGATCTTAAGCAGTCCCGGAACAAGTATCGAGGTAAGGGGGATATGTGCCTTGTAAACACCTATCTCTCCTTCGGAGGTTCTGAGCTCCACGAAATCGGCATCTCCCTCAAAGAATATCCTGTCGGGGCTGATAACACGGAGTTTCAGGATTTTACCGTCATCTGCCATGGCAATACCTCCTACTTCTTGGTTCTTGCTATAACGTCATCGATACTTCCCGCGTTAAGGAAATAGCTTTCCGGAATGTCATCATATTTGCCTTCAAGGATCTCGCTGAAGCCTCTGATGGTCTCTGCGATCGGAACATAACGTCCCTCAAGACCCGTAAACTGCTCTGCAACGTGGAAAGGCTGGGAGAGGAATCTCTGAACCCTTCTTGCACGTGCAACGAGGAGCTTGTCTTCCTCGGAAAGTTCATCCATACCGAGGATCGCGATGATATCCTGAAGTTCCTTATATCTCTGCAGTATCTCCTGAACACCGCGGGCAACGCGGTAATGCTCTTCGCCGACGATCCTGGGATCGAGGATTCTGGAAGTGGATTCAAGAGGATCCACGGCAGGGTAGATACCAAGCTCAACGATGGATCTCGAAAGAGCCGTCGTTGCATCCAGGTGAGCAAACGTTGTAGCGGGAGCGGGGTCGGTATAGTCATCCGCGGGAACGTATACGGCCTGAACCGATGTGATGGAACCGTTCTTTGTGGATGTGATCCTTTCCTGCAAAGCACCCATTTCCGTCTGAAGTGTAGGCTGATAGCCTACGGCCGAAGGCATACGTCCGAGAAGTGCGGACACTTCGGAACCTGCCTGTGTGAAACGGAAGATGTTGTCTATGAAAAGAAGTACGTCTTTTCCTGACTGATCACGGAAGTACTCAGCCATTGTAAGGCCGGTAAGTCCGACTCTCATTCTTGCCCCGGGGGGCTCGTTCATCTGACCGAAAACCATGGTGGTCTTCTCCAGAACTCCTGATTCTTTCATTTCGTAGTAGAGGTCGTTTCCTTCTCTTGTACGCTCACCAACGCCGGTGAATACGGAATATCCGTTATGCTCCGTTGCAATGTTGGTGATAAGTTCCTGAATAAGTACCGTCTTACCTACACCGGCACCGCCGAAAAGACCGATCTTACCACCCTTCTGATAAGGGCAGAGCAGGTCAACGACCTTAATGCCCGTCTCAAGCATCTCTGCCTTTGTGGACTGCTCCTCAAATGCAGGGGCTTTTCTGTGGATGGGTAAATACTGAACATTCTCGGGCGCGGGTTTCTCATCGATCGGCTCGCCCAGTACGTTGAACATTCTTCCGAGAGTATTCTCACCTACGGGAACGGTAATGGGGGCTCCGGTAGCCTCGGCCTCCATTCCGCGGACAAGTCCGTCCGTGGGTCCCATGGCTATGCATCTTACGGTATCGTCTCCGAGATGCTGTGCCACCTCTACCGTGAGAACCTTTCCGCCAAACTTGACCTTTACGGCTTCGTTGATCTCGGGAAGAGTGTCATCGGAAAACTTTATATCAAGTACCGCGCCGATTATCTGAGTGATCTTACCTTTTTTAGTTGCTTTTTTAGCCACCTTTTTCACTCCTTTGCATGTTAACTGATTGCATTTGCGCCGCCGACGATCTCGGTGATCTCCTGAGTGATCGCACCCTGACGGGCACGGTTGTACTTAAGAGTCAGGTCGGAGATCATCTCCGTGGCATTGTTTGTTGCCGAATCCATTGCCTGCATTCTCGCGCCGTTTTCGCTTGCGAACGCCTGCATAAGTCCGCCGTATATCATCGAATTGATATAGAGCGGTATTATCATTGAGAAAGCCTCTTCCGCCTCGGGTTCATAATTCATGAACAGGAGCTTGTCGGTCTCACTTTCCTCAATTCCCGTTTCTTCCTTCTTTACGGGAAGAAGCTGTGAAAATACGGGAATGTGACTCACTGTGTTTTTGAAGTCCGTATATGCAAGATAGATCTCTCCGATCTTGCCGTCATTGAAATCCTGAACAACTCTTCTGCCGATGGCGATGGCATCGTTGAAGACCGGGCCGCCCATAACTTCGGAATAATCCTCCGCTATCTCGTAGCCTTTGCGGGCAAGACCGTCTTTAGCCTTTTTCCCGACAGCGTATATAACGCAGTCCTCTTTTGCTATGCCGGAACCCATAACGAGTTTGACGATGTTGGAGTTGTAACCGCCGGCAAGTCCGCGGTTTGAAGAAACGACGATTATGCCCTTCTTCAGTTCGGGTTTTCCCTTAAGGTAGGGATGATCGATATTGCCGGACTTGGAAAGGATCTCGCACATTACTTCATACATATGCTTGAAGTACGGCTTGGTCTGTTCCGCCTTTGTCTTGGACTTCTGCAGCTTAACAGTGGAGACAAGCTTCATAGCCTTGGTTATCTGACCCGTGCTCTGAATGCTCTGCTTTCTTCTTTTAATGTCTCTCATCGAAGCCATTTACGTCACGCTCCCTACTTGAACTGGCCCTTGAACTCCGCGATGGCCTTCTTAAGAGCCGCATCGGTCTCATCGGAAATAACCTTCTCGTTCTTAATGTTAGCCGGGATCTCAGGGTATTTGGTATCTATGAATTCAAACAATTCCTTCTCAAAATCCTGTACCCTTTCCACTGCGATATCAAGAAGATACTTGTTTACAGCGGCGTAGATGATGATGATCTGCTTTTCAACGGGCATAGGCTTGTATTGAGGCTGCTTCAGTACCTGCTTGATGCGTGCGCCCTGTTCGAGCTTTTCCTTGGTGTCCGCATCGAGGTCCGAACCGAACTGTGCGAAAGCGGCAAGCTCTCTGTACTGTGCAAGCTCGATACGGATAGGTCCGGAGATCTTCTTCATGGCCTTGATCTGAGCGGAACCGCCAACTCGGGAAACGGAAAGTCCGGCGTTAACTGCGGGACGGAATCCGGAGTTGAACATTTCGGTCTCAAGGTAGATCTGGCCGTCGGTAATGGATATTACGTTCGTGGGAATATATGCGGAAACGTCTCCCGCCTGTGTCTCAATGATGGGAAGAGCGGTAAGCGAACCGCCTCCGAATTCGTCCGAAAGACGGGCTGCTCTCTCGAGGAGTCTTGAGTGGAGATAGAATACATCTCCGGGATAAGCCTCACGTCCGGGAGCACGCTTAAGGAGCAGTGAAAGCGTACGGTATGCTGCCGCATGCTTTGAAAGGTCGTCGTATACCACGAGAACGTCCTGTCCGGCTTCCATCCATTCCTCACCTATAGCGCAGCCCGAATAAGGCGCGATATACTGCAGGGGAGCAAGCTCGGATGCCGTAGCGGCAACGACTGTGGTATAGTCCATAGCTCCGTACTCTTCAAGTGTGGATACAAGGGCAGCAACGGTGGATGCCTTCTGGCCGATGGCAACATATATGCACTTTACGTTCTGTCCCTTCTGATTGATGATCGTATCGATAGCGATAGCCGTCTTTCCTGTCTGACGGTCACCGATGATAAGCTCTCTCTGTCCTCTTCCGATCGGTATCATGGAGTCGATCGCCTTGATACCTGTCTGGAGGGGTGTATCAACCGACTTTCTCGAAATAACGCCGGATGCTACACGTTCTATCTGTCTGTATTTGGTCGCTGCGATGGGTCCCTTGCCGTCAATGGGCTGGCCGAGCGCGTTTACAACTCTGCCGAGCATTGCGTCGCCTACGGGAACTTCAACAACCCTGCCGGTCGTCTTAACCGTATCGCCCTCCGCGATGCTCTTTGAATCGCCGAGAAGTACCGCGCCGACGTTATCCTCTTCGAGGTTCAATACCATGCCGTATACTTCTCCGGGGAATTCCAGGAGTTCGCCCTGCATGGCCTTTTCCAGTCCGTGGATACGTGCGATACCGTCTGCGACCTGAATTACCGTACCCACATCGGATACTTCGAGCTTATCGGCATAATTCTTAATCTGCTCTTTTATAACCGAACTAATTTCTTCAGGTCTTAAATTCAAGGTTATGGCACCTTCCTTTCTGTGCCCGGCCTTTTAAGCCGGACGTTGCATCTCTAATTCAGTGAAACCTTTCGGAGTTCGGATGTCATCTTTCCGATCTTTGATCTTACGGAAGAATCCACAACTCTGTCTCCGATACGTATCACCATTCCGCCGATAAGCTTCTCATCAACGGAGTAATGAGTTTCCAGACTGTTAAAACCGGTGGTCTTAAGCAGTTTATCCTCTATTTTCTTTTTCTGGGCTTCGTTCAGATCCGCTGCCGAAGTGATATAAACAACTCCTATCTTCTTGAAGTCGTATACCTTCCTGCGGAAATTCCCGAATATGGCTCCGATCTCTCCCGCCCTGTCCTTTTCCGTAACAACTCTCAGAAGTCCGACTATCTCGTCGTCGACTCTGCCTTTCAGAGTCTTCTCGATCGCGTCGAGCTTTTCTTCCTTTGTAATGTGAGGGTGGTTCAAAAGATGGATGAATTCGGGATTATCCGAAAACAGCTTTTCCAACATATCAATCTGCGCATAGAAGTCATCCGTTTTATTGCTTTCTACGGCAAGTTCAAACAGCGCTTCCGCATATGTATTTGATATCAGCTTTGCCATGTATCTTCACCCATTTCTTTAAGTGTGTCGTCGATGAGTTTTGCCTGTTCTTTCTCGTTAAGCTCTTTTGCAACGAACTTTCCGGCAATGGCGCTCGCCACATTGATCATCTCATGCTTAACCTCATCCCTGACTTTGCTCTTTTCCAGTTCGATTTCACGCTCGGCGCGTTCACGGATCTTCTTCGCGTCCTCGTTAGCCTCTTCTACGATCTGGCTCTCGCGGGCAAGGGCTTTCTTTCTGCCCTCGGAAAGGATTGCGTCAACGTCCTTATCAGCGTTCTGAAGCTTCTTTTCATATTCGCCTTTCATGGTCACGGCCTGAGCCATGTCCGCTTTGGCGGTTTCCATTTCATTCTTGATCTTTTCCCTGCGCTTGTTCAGAAGTTCCCTTGCGGGGTTCCAAAGTATGTAGGAAAGAAAGAAGAAAAGGAAGCCAACGGCGAGCATTTGTACAAATGCATCAAAGCCCAATTGAAAATCGAGTCCGAAAATTCTGTTATCTACAGTACTTTCCAATATAACCAAATGGTACATTTCGGCCTCCTTCAGATATTATCGGTGAGATCAAAGCTTTCCGATAAGCGGGTTAGCAAACATAAGAATGATGGCGGTTGCGAAACCGTAAAGACCTGTTGTTTCCGCTACGGCCTGGCCGAGAAGCATCGTGGACATGATGTCGCCCTTCGCTCCGGGGTTACGTCCTACGGCGTTTGCGCCGAGACCTGCAGCGATACCCTGGCCGATACCGGGTCCGATACCGGGGATCATTGCGATACCTGCACCTATAGCGGAGCAAGCTAAGATTAAGCCTCTGTCTGTGATATTACTCATCATAAAGTTTTTCCTCCTAAATAATTTTCTTTTTCAATAGATCAGTTTTCTTCACCGAAGCATTGTGCTGTGAAGACCATCGTCAGCATAACGAATACATATGACTGGATGGCACCCGAGAACACATCGAAATATGCATGCAGAAAACCGAATGCGGGCCATATGAACAGCTTCAGAAGTTTCGGAAGCAATCCGTAAAGAAGTCCGAGCATTACGGTTCCGCTCATTACGTTTCCGAAGAGACGCAATGACATCGACATGGGAGTCGCGATCTCGCCGATGATGTTGATCGGGGTAAGTACCGCGGGTTTGAACAGCTTTGTGATATGTCCTGCTTTTTCGTACTTGAAGCCGTTGAAATGGATGATACCAAATGTGATCAGCGCAAGTCCGAGAGGCACACCGTAATCAGCTGTAGGAGCCCTTAATCCGAACAATCCCGAGAGGTTTGCAAATACCAGATAAACAAATAAGGTTCCGATGTAGTTGGAGAATTTCCAACCGTGTTTTTCGCCCATATTGTTTCGCGTGAGACTGTCGATCAGTTCCACAATGGTCTCGACGATGTTCAGGAATGGGCCGGGCACCGTGTCCTCGTCCGCCTCTTTGATCTTCTTGTTCGCGATCAGCGCCAGTATGCATATGACCACTACTACGATCAGGAGATTGACGTGGGTCGTGGTGATCCAGGCCGTATGCCCGAATATGTTCAGTTTTATGAGACCGTTTACGCCAAGCTGAAGTTCTTCTTCGGCGGCTTTTGAAAACAGCTCATGAGCTATCCGGGTCGTGTTCCCTGCTAAAACCACTTTCTATTCCTCCTTCTTCACGAATTTTAGAATAAATCTATCGATCAACGGCTGTGTAAGAGCCGCAATCTTCAATGCGAATATTCCGAGAAAAACACCTATTATCGAAAGATACTGCGGTATAAGCACCGATACCGCGAGTGCGGCGGCCATCACCAGCATACGCAGGAAAGCGCCGAGCTTTGTCTTCCTTTTTGCATTCTTTTTATCGCACAGGACTGCCTTTTCAAGGACGGTGTACATATGCACCACCATAAAGACAGCGACCGCCATTCCGAGAAGGATGCCGAGTGCATATGCCCGGAAGAGATAGTCAAAGAAGATCCGGACAATGCCGCCGATCAGCAGCGCAAGGATGTCGTAAACTATTATCCCCGCGATAAGATCGAATGCGGTTCTTTTACCCTTATCATTATTAAGGATATCTTTAAGCTTTTCAGTCATTGCCGTTATTGTTCTTCTTTCTCGTCTCCGCTTCCTCTTTGAGCCTTCGTATCTCCTCGTTTGCCCGTGATTCCGTGGACTTGTCGTTCTTTGTGTAGCTCTTGACGAGGAGCCATGCGTTTCTGAATGCCGCGCCTATGCCGAGCACCAGGAATATGGGCATAAACAGGACGGTATCGAGCAGCGAGTTCAGCCATACGGCCAGAAAAACACATAAGAAAATGGGAACCATCATTGTAATCCCCACCTGAAGAATCATTGTAAGCGATTTTCCAACGGTGTTCTTCACTTCCGCCCCTTCCCGCACAAGACATAATACATACCAGTTATAATATCACATTTATACAGAAAATTGTATAAAAACTTTGTTAAACCCTTTGTAATTAACGATGATAACCTATAGTTGTTTCTGTCTTCATTAAGTGCTATAATATTTCAAATATTTATTTCAGACCGGCGTTACGGCTCCCATGCCGTATTTCCGCCGTTTTTTCAAGGAGAGATAAGATGAATGTTATCATTGTAGGCTGCGGCCGTGTGGGTTACATCATTGCCGAGCACCTTTCGAAAGAGTCTCACGATGTCACTCTCGTCGATTCCAGCGAGTCCAAGCTCACCCCTGCCCTGACCAATCTGGATGTCCAGGCCGTTGTCGGAAACGGTACCACCTTTTCGGCACTGAAAGAGGCCGGAGTCAAGACAGCGGATCTTCTGATCGCCGTTACGAGCGAAGACGAGATGAACATGGTCAGCTGCATGATCGCAAAGAAGGCCAACCCGAACATTTCCACGATCGCAAGAGTAAGAAAGCCCGAGTATCTCCCCGAGCGCAACTTCTTCAAGAACGCGATCGGCATGTCCATGGTCATAAACCCCGAGCTTGCCGCCGCAAAAGAGATCTACAGCCTTATCAGCATCCCCAACGCGCTTGAGGTCGACTCCTTTGCAAACGGGCGCATAGAACTCCTTAAGGTCAAAGTAACGAAGGATTCCGTGCTGAACGGGATGCGTGTCATGGAGGTCTCGAAGAAATTCAACAGAAAAGTCCTCATATGCATTCATGTTCATGAAGGAAACGTATCCATCCCCAACGGAAGCACGCTTCTCTCCGAAGGCGACATGATCTCCGTCATCCTTCCGAAATCCTTTATCCCAAACTTCTACAACACTGTAAGCAACTCATCCTTAAAGACAATTAAGAACGTTATGATCGCGGGCGGCGGCACCACCGGCTATTATCTTGCCGAGATGCTGTCGGATGCGGGCATAAACGTAAAGATCATAGAATTCATGAAAGACCGCTGCGAACTTCTCAGCGCACAGCTTTCAAGAGTCGAGATCATAAACGGCGACGCCGAGAACCGCGACACCCTGCTTGAGAACGGTCTTGTAAATATGGACGCTTTTGTGGCGCTCACCACGGTCGACGAGGAAAACATCTTCCTGTCGCTGTATGCCAACAAGGTCGCTCCCGAGTGTAAGCAGATCACCCGCATACAGAAGCTGCAGAAGGACGAGATCATCGCATCTCTCCCGCTCGGAAGCATAGTCGTTCCCAGAGAACTCACCGCCGAATACATACTCCAGCACGTCCGCGCATCCATGGGAAGCGCCCGCGGTTCCAACGTTGAAGCGCTGTACGAGCTCATGGACGGTAAGGTCGAAGCCCTTGAATTTTCAATATCCGAAGAGAGCGCAGTTCTGAACACGCCCCTCTCCGTCCTTCCAATAAAGCCCTCGATCCTGGTTGCGGCAATTGTCCGCGGCAAGAGGCTCATCACTCCCTCCGGTAATGATGAGCTGCAGCTGAACGACTCGGTTGTCATCGTCACGACCCTTAAGGGTCTTAAAGACATTACGGATATCTTAAGTTGATAAGGACGGCATATGAATTCTAAAGGCGTAATAAGATTACTCGGCTTTGTGGTCGGTTTCGAAGGTATGTTTTTCCTTCTTCCCGCCCTCGTGGGCCTGATATACAAAGAATATTTCGGAGCGGGCATTTATGTGGCGGCCGGCATCGTCTGCCTCCTGCTCTCACTCATAATTACACGCTTCGTTGTAAAACGTGATGCCATTTCAAAAGGCTTTTACGGAAAAGAAGGTTTCGTTGCGACTGCGCTCAGCTGGATAGTAATGAGTCTTATCGGTGCCGTTCCTTTTCGGATAACGGGCGATATCCCGAACTATCTGGATGCGGTGTTCGAGACAGTCTCCGGCTTCACCACGACCGGAGCCAGCATTATGAACGACGTTGAGTCGATGATGCACTGCAACCTCTTCTTCAGAAGCTTCACACACTGGCTGGGCGGCATGGGAGTTCTCGTATTCATCCTTGCCATAATGCCCATCGCGGGCGGTTCCCCTCTTTCGCTTATGAAGGCGGAAAGCCCGGGTCCCACCGTCAGCAAGCTTGTTCCGAAGGCGCAGAAGACTGCGATTATACTTTACGGTCTCTACATCGCCCTCACGATAGCGGAATTCCTGCTGATCGTCTTCGACCCCTCGATAACGGTATTCCAGAGCATATGCCATACTCTCGGAACGGCCGGCACGGGCGGTTTCGGTGTCTTGAACGACTCCGTGGCATCCTTCTCGGATTATGTAAAGATTGTCACAACGGTATTTATGATGCTTTTCGGCCTGAACTTTTCCTTCTACTACCTCCTTCTTATGAAGAGGTTCAGGGAAGCGCTTCATCTTGAAGAGATCAGATGGTACCTCGGCATATACTCAGGCGCCGTCATCCTTATGATCGCGAGCCTCGCATTCAGCGGCTTCGGTGTCTGCAAAAATCTCATCGCCGTATTCTTCTCCTGTGCTTCGCTTATGACGACCACCGGTTATACCGTGGCGGATTTCGGCGAGTGGCCGGTATTCACCCACGTCATCTTCTTCACGCTTATGTTCGTGGGCGGCTGCGCGGGATCTACGGGCGGCGGCTTCAAGGTTGCGAGGATCATGCTTATGATAAAGCAGATCGGACGCGACGTAAGGAAGCAGATCCACCCCAACCGTATCACCTCGATAAAGATCGACGGCAAGGCGGTTTCGGAGGAAGTCCTTGCTTCCACCAACAGATTATTCATAACATATGTTTTCATTCTTGTGGTTTCGGCTATGATCATAGCCCTTGACGGATTCGATTTTACCACGACATTCGCCGCCGTTATGTCCACCTATAACAACATAGGCGTCGGTCTCGGCGATATATGCGTCGGAGACAGTTTCTCAATGTTCTCCGCATCATCAAAGGTTGTAATGATATTTGACATGCTGTTCGGAAGACTGGAGATCATCCCCATGCTGCTGCTCATAAGCCCCAGCACGTGGCGAAAGTAATATCTTACCGGTGTTTTTGTTTCTTGTTTGAGAAAAGGAGCCTGCTATGTCCGAAAAGATCGCGCTTTTTCGACGTCGTTTCATACCGAATGAACTGACATATCTGAAAGATGATGAACTGCTTGCCTATAATGACGAGATAATCGTTACGCGCTGGAATTCTCTGAAGCCCAGAAACGATTTTTCGGGCGGCACGTCCACCTACTATCGCAAAAAGGGCATTAAGATATCCAGGATCATAGACAATGCGGGCAATTTTCTCCACTGGTACTGCGACATAGTTTCGGAATGCGGGCCCGAGGCTCTCGAGGTCGACAACAGATGCAAGCTTCGTAACGGAGCCGATCTCTTCCTTCTGAACGATGAGGCGAAGAACTCAAAGGTCATAGTCTATCAGGATCTCCTGATCGATGTCATAGTAAACACGAACGGTCTCATCGAGGTCGCCGATCTGGATGAGCTTGCCGATGCAAGAAAAAACGGCCTCATCACGCCGGAAATGGCGGACAAGGCCCTGTATACGGTCAAAGATTATCTCCGTCTGCTCTACGGCAGATTCGGCAAAGTGGATTTCACGGATGAAAAATTCGTGCTTCCGTATTAGTTCAGTCTTCGATCATAGATATTCTTCTTTTATGACGCTCTTCATTCGAAAAAGGTGTGTCCAGGAATGTATCCACCACCTTAAGCGCGTGGCCCGCTCCGATAATGCGGCCGCCCATTGCGAGAATGTTGGCGTCATTGTGCTGTCTGGTCGCTTCGGCCGAGAAACAGTCGTGGCAGAGCGCGCAGCGTATGCCCTTGAATTTGTTTGCGGTGATCGATATCCCTATGCCGGTTCCGCAGATAAGTATGCCCTTATCGCATTCTCCGCTTAAGATCGCCTTTGCAACTGCCTTTGCGAATTTCGGATAATCGCAGGAAGCGGCGGAATCCGTTCCGAAGTCTTTATACTCCAGCCCTCTTTCCTCAAGATGCTTCTTAACCTCCTGCATAAGTTCAAAACCACCGTGGTCACATCCTAATGCTATCATATCTTTCCCTCTTTTCTCTATGTTTCATACCTTTACGGTATTGTATCCCGCTGCCTTCCTGAGCCTGTTCATAATGGCCTGCGAAAGTCTGACTTCGTCGAAACTCTCCGCATATATCACGCTGATCCCGTCGTGATCCGCGCGCCTCAGCACATCAAAGAGCGCCGATGCTATGTCCTCGTCATGCTTTCTCGAACCGAGATCGTATATGGTCTTACAGGTATATCCGTTTCTGCTCTCATCCGCGCATATGACGGCTGCGGTTATCCCTTCGTTTTCGCATCTCTCGGTCTCGCGGTTTATGTATTCGATCACGTTTTCACGTGCGCCTTCAACTATCGTTATGCTGCCCTTCGGCGCATAATGCCTGTATTTCATACCGGGAGCCTTTGCCACGACGTTCTTTTCGGGTGTCTTTGCTATGACCGCCCTGTCATATTCAACATCCTTTGCAACCGCTTCAAAATCTTCTCTCGTGATAAAGCCGGGTCTTAAGATCAGAGGCTTGTCACCGCTGAGATCGATTATCGAAGACTCAAGGCCTATGTCACAGGAGCCGCCATCGATTATCATATCTATCTTTCCGGAAAGATCCTCGATCACATGCTCAGCCTTCGTGGGTGAAGGTCTGCCCGAGGAATTTGCGGAAGGAGCGGCAATAAAGCAGCCCGATTCACGTATCAGCTCCCTCGCGATCTCATGGGAGGGAAGTCTTATGGCCACGGTATCAAGCCCGCCGGTTGTCGCCTTTGGCACCGCGGGACCTTTTTTCAGGATCATCGTCATCGGGCCCGGCCAGAAACGTTCAGCGAGTTTCCATGCGAGATCCGGTATGTCGACAGCCAGCTTTTCCATGTCTTTCGTTTCCGCTATATGAACGATCAGCGGATTGTCCGAGGGACGTCCCTTCGCGGCATATATCTTCTTCGATGCTTCGGGATCGAGACCGTTTCCGCCGAGACCGTAAACAGTTTCGGTGGGGAACGCGACAAGTCCGCCGTTCCTTAGTATCTCTCCCGCTTCCCGGAGATCTTCTTTTCTTATGTTTTCTCTTTCGATCTTTATTACTTTTGTTTCCAAAGCGTCACCTTCCGAGTGGGTCACTCGATGTACTGGTTTATTATCGACCATACATCGGCATTTTCAAATCCCAGTCTCCATCCCGCCACGCCGCCGAGCTCTCCGTTCTTTGCATCGGCACACTTGTATGCGAGGGATTTGGTATCCTCGCACCACATTCTGTAGCCGGTGCCGTCGGCGCTGTATTCCACGTAGTTCTGGCAGGTCTTTTCGTCCCAGACCTTCTCCAGCTTTTTCTCCTTGATGTACTTCTCCATCTGCTTTATGGTAAGCGCTTCCGAAGTAAGTTCACCGTTCGTGGACTTCCAGAGTCTTGTATAGAAGGGAAGTCCGAGTATGATGCGGTTTCTGTCGCAGACCTCGGCAACCTTGTCAATGGCATCCCTTACAAAGCCGATCGATGCGACCGAACCTGCCTCGGGACTTGTGGCATAGTGCTCGTCATATGCCATCACAATGATGTAATCTGCATATTTTGCCTGCGTCTCTATGTCATAGTGCGACGTCCTCGCCATGGGAACAAGGTTGTCCACGGAAAGGATGAGTCCTGCCTGATGGCAGCGCACCGAAAGTTCCTTTATGAACTGGACGAAATGAACGCCCGTCTGCACCGAAAGTGCCTCAAAGTCGATGTTCAGGCCGTCCGCGCCGACGCTAACGGCCTCGTTCACGAGATTCTTTATGAGAACATCCCTTGCGGAATTCCTTGAAAGATTCTGATGAGGACTTACAACGCCGTCGGGGAAATCGACCAGGATCCAGACCTTATATCCCGCCGCATGCGCGCGTCCCACATATCTTCCTTCCGCGAAGGATGTGATACCGCCGTCGTTGTCGGCAAGCGATATCCATGTGGGGCAGATCACGTTCATACCGTGGGTTTCTTTTGTAACATCGTCATAAGATGAGTTTCCGACCTTAGTGGCAACATACCACCAGCCGAGCTTCACCTTTTCATCGCTCAAAAGGAAGTCCGAGGCGGGTTCCGTATAGCTTGAAGCCTGGTATACATGCCTTGTGCTTCCGATATGTTTTCTCTGTATGTATCCGAAGAGTCCGTCGTCGGTCATGATCTTTATGAAATCCGACTTTTTGTTTCCGTAGCCGCCGATGTAATGAACTTCGGTATTGGCATCCAGTACCATCGCAACATCGGACTTCAGGTCGGGGCTCACATAAACAGGCGCGGCTGTCTCGATCATATAGTGCAGGAAATCGATCCACTGATAGTGGATGATGACTCTGTCGGGATCGTTGTGGAACTCATATCTCATATCCGAAAGTCCCGCGAGGAACGCAAGCTCGATATATGTCACACCGTTCTCGGTTATGAGGATCGGATCGTTCGTATAGACTTTTTCGTCATTGCTCATGTAATAGCTCAGATCGGGATATATCCTGATGATCTCCTTGGGCAGAACATAGGTCAGCGACTTATCCTCGGGATCCTCATCATCATAAAAATCCTTATTCAATTTATCTGCGGCGATGTCATAAGGGATGTAGATCCCGTCTCCGCGAAGCAGGGCGTTTCTGTCGCTCAGATCCGTATCGAGGATGAGCTGGGCCTCTCCCTCAGGCGTAAGCTGTCCGAAGCCCGTGACCTTTGCATTGCCGCTTCCCGCAGCGCTTCCACACGCCGAAAACAGTGCTGCCGTTATTGTAAGCGACAGCACTGTCCCAATTATCAATTTCAATCTTCTTATTTTTTTCATTTGTAACTCAGACGTTGATCTCAGCCTTGATACCGAGATCAGCGGCATTTTCCTTTAATATTGGTGCAATGACCCCGTCTATGAATTCCTGTGTCTGCATAGCTGCGCAGCCCGTGTAGCGGGAAGGATCCATGCATGCGGCAAGGCTTTCTTCGGTCATGCCGAAGGAAGGATCTGCGGCTATGAGATCGAGAAGGTTGTTTTCAAGTCCGTTCACCTTGACATTCTTGCCGGCTTCCATCGAAAGCTCCCTGATCTTCTCGTGAAGCTCCTGTCTGTCCCCTCCGTTCTTAACGGCATCCATCATAATGTTCTCGGTCGCCATAAAAGGAAGTTCGGCACGCAGATGCTTCTGAATGACTTTTTCATATACCACAAGGCCATCCACTATATTTAAGTACAAATCAAGGATTCCGTCAATAGCCAAAAAACTTTCCGGAACAGAAAGTCTCTTATTTGCGGAATCGTCGAGCGTTCTCTCGAACCACTGTGTGGCGGATGTTATAGCGGGGTTCATCGTTTCCACCATCACATATCTTGCAAGGGAAGCAACTCTTTCGCTTCTCATCGGATTTCTCTTGTATGCCATTGCTGAAGAACCGATCTGCTTCTTCTCGAAAGGCTCCTCGATCTCTTTCATATGCTGAAGGAGGCGGATATCGTTCGAGAACTTGTGCGCGCTCGCCGCAATGCCTGCGAGAACGTTGCATACTCTGGTATCGGTCTTTCTGGAATATGTCTGGCCCGAAACGGGGAAGCACTTCGAAAAGCCCATCTTCTCGGCGATCTTCCTGTCAAGAGCCTTGACCTTTTCGTAGTCACCCTCGAAAAGCTCGAGGAAGCTTGCCTGAGTTCCTGTGGTTCCTTTGGATCCGAGAAGCATCATCAAATCAAGCACATGATCGAGATCCTCAAGATCGAGAAGAAGTTCCTGCATCCAGAGCGTTGCCCTCTTTCCGACAGTTGTGGGCTGTGCGGGCTGGAAGTGTGTAAATGCAAGAGTCGGAAGACTCTTGTACTTAAGCGCGAATTTCGAAAGCTCGTCAAGCACGTTGATCAGCTTCTTTCTGACAAGCTTAAGTCCCTCGGTCATAATGATTATGTCCGTGTTGTCGCCCACATAGCAGCTTGTCGCTCCGAGATGGATGATAGGCTTTGCCTTGGGGCACTGTACGCCGTATGCATATACATGGCTCATAACATCGTGGCGCACTTCGGCTTCTCTCGCTTCCGCAACCTCGTAGTTTATGTCATCGGCATGCGCCTTAAGCTCTTCGATCTGCTCGGGAGTAACGTTTAAGCCAAGCTCCATCTCGCTCTCCGCGAGCGCGATCCAAAGGCGTCTCCATGTCCTGAATTTCTTGTCGGGCGAAAAGATGTACTGCATCTCTTTGCTCGCATATCTTTCCGAAAGGGGTGATGTGTATATGTCTTTAGCCATTTTATAATCCTCTGATATCTTCCGCAGGGGGATCGACGGGGTAGTTGCCCGTGAAGCATGCGTCACAATAGGTGAATTGTCCGTTTACAAGCTCCGAAAGCCTGTTCTTGTCAAGGAAGGCAAGGGAATCGGCGCCGATGATCTTACATATCTCATCTATGCTGTGTTTATGAGCGATGAGCTGCTCGGAACTCGGTATGTCCGTTCCGAAAAAGCAGGGGAAAAGGAACGGGGGAGCGGATATCCTTACATGGACTTCCTTTGCGCCCGCATCCTTCAGCATCTTTACGATACGAGCCGAAGTCGTGCCGCGGACTATGGAATCGTCCACCATCACCACTCTCTTGCCCTTGACCGCATCCTTCAGAACATTGAGTTTTATCCTTACGCCCGATTCTCTGGAGGACTGCTTGGGTTTTATGAAGGTCCTTCCGACA
>JAEEGL014314341.1_pt1 | contig 23048 bp, 19 predicted proteins | sample 9134231 | NCBI WGS metagenome assembly JAEEGL01 (sample SAMN16246548, study PRJNA631951) | gut metagenome | biome: gut microbiome; feature: rumen; material: fiber-attached | host: Bos | place: Iran: Karaj | collected 2018-10
ATCGAAATCGCAAACAGCAAGCAGCCAATTCAGGGTCCATATCCTTATGGAACACCGGGAACAGACGCTTGGAAGACCGATGTTGAATGGAGACAGTATGAGCGCACAATTGACCAGCTCGGCGACCTCTTCAAACAGCTTGGTATTACAGCTGATCCAGCAGTCGTAAAGCAGGAAATTATCGATTACGATAAAGCTCTTATCACAGGTAAAGAAAGCAGTCTGCCAATCAACAAGACCGGTTGGGCAGCTCTTATTGGTGATGCAGAGAAGAAAGCAGACGGTTCTTATGACCTTTCTACTTACAAGCTTGAAGGCGTACCTCTCAAGATAAGAATCATGGCTCCGTCAACACACCACACAATGGGTGGTCTTAAAGTTGACACAAGTCGCCACGTTCTTGACAAGAGCGGAAACATTATCAAAGGTCTTTATGCTGCTGGTGAAGTTACCGGTGGTATCCACGCTGGTAACCGTCTTGGTGGTAACGCTATCGTTGAGATCTTTGTATCTGGACGTACAGCTGCTAACGCTATCAAGGCTGATAACTAATCCTAAGATTGTTAATTAGGATTTGTTAAAAAAAGCTGCCCAAAACGGGCAGCTTTTTTTTGTCTATGCATTTGTGGCTATGTCCGTTTGTTTATGCTATAATCTCCACATGAGCGCAAATGTCAGGTCACAAAAAAACAAAACACTCACACTGGAACCGCAAAATATTCCCATTCTCAAACAGCGGCTTTTATCCCTGCATGATTTACAAAACGGCACGCCATTTATCAACCGGACAATTAATGCTTCGCTTCAGGATGTGCTGCCGCTCATTCCAAACCAGTTTGCTGACCTGATTATAATCGACCCGCCCTACAACCTGAACAAAGATTTTAACGGCAACAGATTCAGCGCAATGTCCGACAAAAACTACACCGACTATCTTGAAAGCTGGCTTCCAGCAGTATGCGCCAAATTAAAGCCAACAGGTTCGCTTTACCTCTGCGGCGACTGGCGGTGCATTCCCCTGATGCAGCAGATTCTCGAAAAACACATGACTATCATAAACCGCATAACCTGGCAGCGCGAAAAAGGCAGGGGTTCAAAGAACAACTGGAAAAACTCAATGGAAGATATTCTGTTTGCCGTTAATGACACAAAGAACTATTACTTTAACGTTGACGCGGTTAAAATGAAAAGAAAAGTTCTCGCCCCGTACAAAGTTGACGGCACTCCAAAGGACTGGAACAAAACGGATGAAGGCAATTACAGGCTTACCTACCCGTCCAATTTTTGGGACGACATAAGCGTTCCGTTCTGGTCAATGCCGGAGAACACTGACCATCCGACGCAAAAGCCCGAAAAACTCTATGCCAAGCTCATACTTGCGTCTTCAAAGGAAAACGATGTTGTTTTTGACCCTTTCCTCGGCAGTGGAACAGCGAGTGTTGTCGCAAAAAAACTGGGAAGACGCTACTGCGGCATTGACCAGAACACCGAATACTGTCTGTGGGCGGAACAGCGGCTTTTAAATGCCGACAAAGACCGCCAGATACAGGGCTACAGCGACGGCGTGTTTTGGGAACGCAATTCTTTCCGCCAGCAAAAAAGAACCGTGCAGCAGCTTTCCGTACTTGCGGACAAAAACGGCACTAGTTCCGTTTGATGGATATTCTGGATCCATTCTGACTTTTAATTACTTCTATCCTCGAAGAGATACGCGATTCAAGTTCGCCTACGTGCGAGATTAGTCCAATCATTCTGGTTTCGCGTATTTCATCAAGAATAGACAAAGCTTTTTCAAGCGCGGCATCATCAAGTGAACCGAATCCCTCGTCAATGAACAACGAATCAAGCTGTATGCCGCCGCTTTTGCTCTGCACAACATCGGTAAGCGCGAGCGCGAGGCTCAGTGATGCCAAAAAGGTTTCGCCGCCGGATAGTGTTTCGCACGGGCGTTTTTTGCCGGTATAGGCATCAAAAATTTCCAAATCAAGCCCCGAATAGCGCTGGCGGCCACTGCCTGGAGAGGTTTTTAGCAAAAGCCTGTATCTGCCGTCGGAAATGCGCTCAAGTCGACGGCTTGCAAAAATGGTTACTTCTTCAAGATAAACACCCAAAATCCAGGATTCAAAGCGCAGTCCCAAAGGGTTTTTGCCGGAAAGGTCATCGGCAAGTTTGCAATAATATTGGCTTTCCTGCGAAAGCTGTCTGCGCTGCTCCTCCAGCTTGGCAAGCCCGGATGCTTTGTCTGCAAGGCTCTGTTTTTGTGCCGCAACCGCTTGCAGCCGGTCGTTAAGTATACTCATCCGCTGCTTTATGTTCTCTATGTTTTGTTCTATTTGAGTTGTATCGGGAACAACCGCATCCGCAATTCCGGCAGGAACGGACGATACAAGCGCTTTAACCGCTGTATATTCCGAATCCCATTCTTCCACTTCCGCACTAAGAGTACCGGAAATCTGCGGTTCAAGACAGCAATCAAGCATCTCATCAACAGAATCAAAAGCCGTTTCTGCAAGTTTTGCAGAAAGTTCGCTTTTACAGTTTTCGGCCTCCAGAGCAAAAAGCTGCTGCTGACGACCTAACGAGCCATATTCGCCCTCAAATGCTGCGCATTGCTTTTGGTTTTCGGAAAGCTGCATCTCATAGTTGTTTATGGTGTTTTCGTTGGCCTCAAACTGCGACTTAAGACTTTGTATCTGTTCATCAACTATGCCACTTGTATCACAGCCTGCAACTCCGCTGTTTTTGAGCAGAGATGAGAGTTGTTCCGAAACAGCCTGTTTTTGGCTCATTATTCCCTGTATTGTCGCAGCAAGCTGTGCAAGCTCGTCTTTGACTGCATCAATGGTATTTTTAAGCTGAAAAAGGGATTTTTCCTTTTGTCCAAGGCTGTTTGATAGTCTTTTTGCTTCGTCATAAGCATTTTTTGTCTGCTGGCGTTTTGCGGCGGCTTTTGCAAGTTCCGCGGCTGGGTCAAAATCCACAAACTGAGGCATGTCCTTGAGAGCCTCTTGCAGACTTTCCTTTTGGGCAAGCAATGACGAAATCTTTTTTTCGGTCTCGGCGTTGTCCTGCGTAACACCTTCCAACAGCTGCTTTTTTGCGGCTATCAGCTCGTCGGAAGTTAGCGAAGAAAGCATTGCAGCCGGACTTGGGTGATGTATCGAGCCGCATACCGGACAGGGCTTGCCTTCTTCCAGTTGTTTTGCAAGAACCACGGCCGCCTGATTTTGCTGCTCAAACTGTTTTTGCTTTTCGAGCATTTCTGTTTCCTGACGGAGCATAGTTATCTGTTTTTGAAGCTCAGCCACTTTTTGACCGTGCTTTTGAAGAGAATCCTCCACTTCTCCAAGCCGTGAGCTTGTGACAGAATATGATTTAAACTGTTTGTCCTGTTCTTTTGCGGTTTGAAGCGCACGATCCGCCTCGTTGTCGGCACTCAGAAGCAATTCCAGGTTCTCCGGCGAAACCGAATCTTTTATTCTTTGTACTTCGTCCTCTGCAGTGGCAAACGTTTGCGCCAACCGTTGCAAATTGTCTTTTTTTTCACACTGGAGCGAAGTTTCATGTTCAAAGGCGTTTTGCAACTCCTGTTCTTTGTGCACAAGCTCCCTTGCCTGTTCAAGGCTGTGTATTTGCAGGCTTAAGACAGGATTATGTTCTTTTAACTCAGCAATTGTCTGCTTTTGCGCATCAAGCTGCTGACGTTCGTTTTTTACCTGTTCAAGCTGTTCCTTTTTTTCGGCAAGTGCGGTACTGTTCTGCTGCAATTTTTGCTCAGAGAGTCTGACATTGTCATAATAGGGTTTTACAGTCTCGGCAAGATGAGCCTTTAATACTCGTCTGCGCTTTTCTTCTATCTGTTCTTTTTCCTGCTCAAACCCAGCCAGCTTTTTTTTGTTTTCTTCAAAATCTTCTATCTGCCGCTTCAGATGATCGGCTCTTTCAAAAGCAGCAGATTCTGTCATAAGTTCCTGCCGGAGTAAATCGTTCTGTTCGTTAAGTTGTTTTTCCTCATCGACAAGGTTTTGCAGGTTTTCGCCGGCGGTCTGTTCATCGTAGTCTGTTTTGAACATGGCTATCTGGTTTTCGATTGCGGACAACTCCTGCCTGTAAAATTTGCTTTTGTTTACGGCAAGTTCCGTTATTGCCTTGTAGTCGTCAACCGGAAAAAGCTTGGACAAAGCCTGTTCCCGCTCATTGGAATTAAGCTGTAAAAATGCCGCGAATTCACCCTGTGGAAGAAGGACTATTTTTGAAAATTCTTCGAGAGAAAGACCTATAAGGTTTTTGATTTTTTCGTCTATCTCGGTTTTTTTACCGGGAATTTCCTTATATTTGCCGGTCTCACACTTAAAAAGTTTGACAGTCTCAGACTTTTCGGCCAGCTTTTTGTTCCGGTTCTCGTAGCTTTGAGGGAGGATACGCAAAACCCTGTATTCTACTCCGGCAAGCAAAAATTCAAACATTACGGAGCTTTCTTCGCCATCGGCCACATACTGCGAACGCATCATACGCAGATGGTCGCTGCGCACACCTGTCAGTTTGCCGTAAAGCGCGTAGCAGATTGAGTCCAAAATAGTGGTTTTGCCGGAACCGGTTTTGCCGCAGATAAGAAAAATCTCGTTAAGCTGTGTAAAATCAATTTGGGCTTCGCCTGCAAATGCACCTATATTTTTCAGTTTTAAGCTAAGCGGTTTCATCTTTTTCCTTTTCGTCAAGCAGGGTTTGAAAAAGCCCTAATTCTTCCTGCGGCGGTTCCTGCTGATACAAATCGGACAAAAACAGTTTTAAATGTTCCTGAATATTGTCTTTTGCCTGAAATATGGAATTGCGCCGGGCCGTCATATCGGACGAAGTTTCTTCTATTACGGCTTTTTCCTGCCTGAACGAAAGCAGGTTTGCAAAGCGGGGTCGCAAAAGAAGGACAGGGTTTTCTACTATAGTAGTGTCCGTACAGCTGATTTCGACATAATCATCTTTGTATTCAGAATATTTGTCACCTTCATAAAACTCCACAAAAGCACCGCTAAGTCTGACAACTTTGTGCAGCGGGTCAATGGGAATTTTTGTAACAGCCGGCTCTTTGCCCGGCTCAAGCTCTACCTGCAGCAGGCATTTGGCGTTTGAGCTTTCGTCAAAGGAATAAGCAAGTGGTGAACCTGAGTACCACACATTGCCGGTAACGTTCTGGCATTTGTGCAGATGCCCCAGGGCTGTATAAGTAAAGTCCGCAAAAACAGTTTTGCTTACTTGTTCGGCAGTTCCCCAAACACCACGTTCGGAATCGGACTTTTCCGCACCGTTCGCAAAGAGGTGCGCCAAAAGCACGGCTTGCCTGTCGTCACCAAAAGCACATGCGGCAATATCTTTAATCAGTTTTTCTTCCAATGGTTGGTCGTCCGCACCCGACCTGCAGAAAGGCAGCATATAAAACGCTGTATCTTCTATAATAATTGGAGTTTGTATTTTTTCCAACGAGGCACGTATGTGTATGTTTTGGTAATCCAAAATTTCAGCGGCATATGAAAGCCTGTTTGCTGAATCATGGTTTCCTGAGATTATCAGGATGTGCAGATTGGGCGAAGTGTTCCGCAAGTCGGCAAGAAAGGACGAAAACAGTTCCACTGCCTCCGCCGGCGGAACAGAACGATCGTAAACATCACCGCAGATGAGCAAAGCCTGATAAGGAGAGCCGGAAGAAATACCGTTTTTTATCTCGCATACAATCTGTGACAGCATATCTTTTTGGTCAGGAATGAGAGAACGTTCATAAAAAAGCTTGCCCAAATGCAGGTCGCCGGTTTGTAAAAATTTCATGATCAAACCTAAGAATAAGGCAAGTAAAGCGGAAAAGCAATATAGGTTTTAGATTTGATACGCTTGTTTTATACTATTTGATACTGCCGTCAACCGGTACTATGCCGCCGTCTGCATCAAACTGTAGTTTGCAGAACTTTAAATTGCGCTTGTTGTCTATGCCTTTTGAAAGCTCGCAGTCGTGATAAAACAAGTACCACTGGTTCTTGTACTGCACGATTGAATGGTGTGTTGTCCAACCCAAAACAGGGGTCAGGATTACACCGCCATAGGAATAAGGACCATGGAGCTTGTCCGAAACAGCCCAGCACAAAAGGTGCGTGTCGCCTGTGGAATATGTAAAATAGTATTTGCCGTCTTTTTTGAAAAGCCACGAAGCTTCAAAAAAGCGGCGGTTGTGGTCGCGGCCTTTTAACGGCTGTCCGTCTTTATCAACAATAACAAGGTCTTTGGGGTCTTCAGCAAATTCTTTCATGTTGTCGGCAAGTTTTACAATCTTAGGACAGACGGCTGGAACATCACCTTCCGGTTCTTTGTTGTCCTTACTCCAAACGTTGTTGCGGTACTGATCAAGCTGACCACCCCAAATGCCGCCGAACGTAAGGTAGTAAGAACCGTCATCTTCTTTAAAAGCGCACAGGTCTATACTGTAACTGCCTTTCATGTAGTTGTCTTCCGGTATAAAAGGACCTTCCGGCTTGTCAGCAACGGCTACACCAAAGCGGAACATCCCGTCCTTGTCTCTGGCAGGAAAATACAAATAATACTTGCCGTCTTTTTCGGCACAGTCACAGTCCCACATCTGCATCTTTGCCCATTTTACGTTCTTTACGTTCAGAATTTCACCGCAGTCAACGGGCGACTTTGTCATGTCTTCCATCCTGAAAGCATGATAGTCTTCCATCATATACTGATCGCCGTTGTCATTGGATTCTATGTCGAGATCCAAATCGTGCGACGGATAAATGTACAGTTTACCGTTAAAAACATGAACAGACGGATCTGCCGTGTACATGTGGGTAATGAGTGGTTTTTTTTCAATCATAAAACAACCTGCCGTTAAAATCTTTTTTAGCATAATGCTTTACTCAAGTATAAGGGATAGAATCACCAATTCAATAGGGAAGTTTTCTGATACTACATAGAAATAAAAGCGCTAAAACAAAATGAAATAACTTGACCATTGAACAAGAGTAATCTATTATTAATCTATATGAGAACATATACCTTTAAGGGCGGTATCTATCCGGCTGAAAAAAAGGAATTATCAAACAGTTGTAAAATGGAAAAAGCTTTTCCATCCACAAAAACTGTTGTAATTCCCGTTACTCAGGGTGGAGCCGCAAACAAGCCGCTTGTATCCGTTGGGGATGTTGTTTCCAAAGGACAGATTATAGCGGATTCTGACGCTTTTATTTCTGCACCGGTACATGCTTCTGTTTCGGGCAAAGTAACAAAAATTGAGCCCCGCATTGTAACGGGAAACACGGAACAACCATGTATTGTGATTGAAGACGACGGTACCGAAAAAACCGCATACATGGAACCGCTTGATCCGTTCAAGTGTTCAAAAGAAGAAGCCATCGCACGCATACGCAACGCAGGAATCTGCGGTATGGGCGGCGCGTCTTTTCCGACTCATGTAAAGCTTAATCCACCTGCTGACAAAAAAATAGATTTTGTTCTTGCAAACGGCGCGGAATGTGAACCGTATCTTACCATAGACGAAAGAATCATGCAGGAAAACGCAGAAAGCGTCGTTTACGGTCTTGCCGCCTGCATGAAAATTACAAATGCGCCTAAAGGCATTATTGTTATTGAAGACAATAAAAAATATCTTGTTGAAACATTAGAAAAAGCCGTTGCTGAATCAGGTTTTTCCGGCATTACACTTTGTATTGTTAAAACAAAGTATCCTCAGGGCGGTGAAAAAATGCTTGTAAAAGCCGCCGTAAAGCGTGAAATTCCCGCCGGTAAACTTCCGGCTGATGCAGGTTGCATTATCCAAAACGTCGGTACACTCGCCGCAATTGCAGACGCTTTCAGACTGGGAAAGCCGCTCATCGAAAGAGGATTGACTATTTCGGGCGGACAGTGCGAGCAGCCCAAAAACCTGCTTGTTCCGGTCGGCACACTCGTTGGAGATTTGATTCCCGAAGTTATACAGCTTAAGCCGGGTGTATGTAAAATAATATCCGGCGGTCCGATGATGGGCGATTCGATGATGACAGCGAATTTTCCCGTTCAAAAAAACACATCGGCTGTCCTCTTTCTCGGTAAAGACGAACTCAACCTGCAACAGGAAGATGTATGCATCAGCTGCGGACGATGTATAAACGCATGTCCATGTCGTCTTGCGCCTGTGATGATGATTCGCTCTCTCAAGGCTGACAACCTGGATGAGGCAGTAAAATACGGTCTTTCGGACTGCATTGAATGTGGTTCATGCGCCTACGTCTGCCACGGACAGATTAAGCTGGTTCAGCGCATCCGCATAGGAAAACAACAGCTAAAAGCAAGAGCGGCGGCGCAAAAAGCACAAGGAGGAAACAACTGATGGCTCCCTCTGATAAAAACGAAATATATCTTTCATCAAGTCCTCATATTTCACATAAAGCTACCACACCCCGAATAATGCTGTGCGTCATAATCGCCCTGCTGCCTGTGTGTGTTTCGGGTGTTGTTCTGTACGGACTTTCCGCGCTGATAACAATACTTGTTTCTGTAGTTTCTTGCGTTGGATTTGAATTTATTTTCAGAAAACTGACACATCAAAAAAACCGTTGCGGTGACCTTTCGGCTGTTGTTACGGGCTTGCTGCTCGCGCTTGTTATGCCACCCGCCGTTCCTGTATGGATGATTATACTCGGCGCATTCTTTGCAATTGTTGTTGCAAAAGAATTTTTCGGCGGACTCGGTGCGAATGTTTTTAACCCTGCCCTTACAGGCCGCGCGTTTTTGTTTGTAAGTTTTCCCGCCGCGATGGCAAAGTGGCATATAACAGCTTTTACGCCACTTGATGCTATTTCTACAGCTACACCGCTTATAAGCGGAATGAAAGGTTTTTCATATCTGGATATGTTCCTGGGTAACCGCACCGGCTGTATCGGAGAATCAAGTATAGCACTTATTCTTCTTGCATTTATCTTTCTGCTTGTAACAAAGATTATTGACTGGAGAGCTCCTGTTGCTATGATTGCCACGGCTGTTCTTTACGAATGGGCTTTTACCGGCTCATACGGTCTTTTTTCCGGTGACCCGCTGTTTGCGCTCATGTCCGGCGGTTTGTGCTTTGGTGCGGTTTTCATGACAACAGATTACGCAACATCGCCTGTAACAGCAAAAGGACGGCTTTTGTTCGGTTTCGGGTGCGGGCTTATAACAGCTCTTATCCGCCATTTCAGCGGTTATCCCGAAGGCGTTATGTTCAGTATTCTGATTATGAACACGATTGTATCGTTCCTTAACAAACTTACACAACGAAAATACGGCTATACATCGAATAAAAAAGGAGCTGCAACAAAATGAAAGAAATGCTTAAACTCGGTTTTGTTCTTGCTTCTTTTGCCCTTGTAGCCTGTGTAGCCCTTGCGTTTGTAAACAGTTTTACGCTGCCCCTTATTGAGGGACCTAAAGCAAAGGAAACTGCTGAAAAAATGAAGCAGGTTTTTCCGCAGGCAACAGCTTTTGAAGCCGTAGATGAAGAATTTGAAACAGGTTCTTCTATTCACATAGACTCGTTCAATCTTGCAAAAGACGGTGACAACGTACTCGGTGCCGTAATTCAGGCTTCCGGTCCTACTTACGAAAGCGCTGTTATACTTGTAGGAATCGATATAAATGGTTCAATTACAGGCACAAGCTTTATTGAACTTTCGGACTCACCCGGATTCGGGCAGAAAGCAAAAGACAACGGCTACATGGATCAGTACACCGGCAAAAGCTGGTCAGACGCCTTTGAAGTCAATCAGGACGTAGAGGCAATATCAGGTGCTTCATTCTCGTCAAAGGGAATTGCCGCCATTATAAAAACAGCTTCTACAACTGCAAAAAACTATTTTTCGGGGGCAAACTGATGAAACAAAAGCTGAAAATATTTACAAACGGTCTTTTAGCCGAAAACCCTCTTTTGGTTCTCATGATAGGGCTTTGCTCCTCACTCGCAGTTACACAGGAACTTGCTAACGGTATCAGCATGGGGCTTTCAATGACGTTTGTTCTTGTTATGAGCGAGCTGATTATAAGCCTGTTCCGAAAACTTATTCCCGATTCCGTGCGAATTCCTGTTTTTATCATCGTTATTGCTTCTTTTACAACAATCGTAGATTTGCTTATGCAGGCGTTTCTACCCGCTCTTTCCGAAGCGATGGGCGTTTTTATTCCCCTTATTGTTGTAAACTGTATAATCATGGGACGTGTGGAATCATTCGCCTCAAAGAACTGTCCGTCTGACGCACTGTTGGACGGTCTCGGCATGGGACTCGGCTATACCTGGGTTCTGTGCGGAATCTCGCTTATAAGGGAACTTCTCGGAAGCGGTACAATTTTCAGGTTCCGCATCATTCCCGAAGCATACACAATCGGATTTTTTACAAAAGCTCCCGGAGGATTTTTTGTATTCGGGCTTTTTATTGCAATAAGCATTGCTGTTAAGGCTGCCATGAAAAAAGAGGTAACAAAATGAATGAGCTGCTGAAAATCTTTCTTTCTTCCATGCTGGTTGACAATGTTGTTCTCATTCAGTTTCTGGCATTGTGTCCGTTTATCGGTATGACTACAGACACCGGCAAGGCAGTCGGCATGGGTATCGCCACATCTTTTGTAATGATTCTTGCAACGGTAGTTACCTATCCGCTTTACCACTTTATTCTGGCACCGCTGGAACTCCAGTTTTTGCAGACTCTGACATTCATTCTTGTTATTGCAAGTTTGGTTCAGCTGGTAGAATTCTATCTTAAAAAATCCGCGCCGGCGCTGTACAGCTCAATGGGTGTTTACCTTGCGCTTATCACTACAAACTGTGCTATTCTTGCCGTAACACTGAACTGCATAAAAAAGGAATACTCATTCGTTCAGTCAATCGTATATGCTTTCGGTTCAGCCGGAGGATTTTTACTTGCTATGTTCCTTATGTCAGGAATCAGGGAAAGGATAAAGATTTCACCTGTCCCCAAGTTTCTCAAGGGAACTCCGATTCTTTTTGTAACGGCATCATTGCTGTCGCTCGCATTCTCAGGCTTTGCGGGACTTATAAAATAACAGGAGAACGGAAATGATCATACTATATACAGCATTGGTAGCCGTTGTTCTGGCTTTTGTACTCGGTTTTCTATTGGGATTTTTCAAAAAAGTATTTTATGTTCAGGAAGACCCTCTGCAGGGAAAAATCCGTGCTGCTCTTCCCGGTGCAAACTGCGGCGGCTGCGGTTTTCCAGGTTGTGACGGATACGCTGCGGCTGTTGCCAAAGGCAAGTCTTCCGTAGACGGCTGTTCCGCCGGCGGCAAGCAGACCGCGCAAAAACTTGCGGAAATAATGGGAGTTCAGTCTTCCGCCGAAGAACAGATAGCGATTCTTGCGTGCCAGGGCTCCAAAGAACATGCCGTTCTTAAAGGCGAATATATCGGAATTTCAACCTGTGCCGGAGCAAAGCAGAGCATAGGCGGAACAAAAATGTGCGCATGGGGCTGCATCGGGTTCGGCGACTGCGTTGAAGCCTGCCGGTTTGACGCAATTCACATTGCAGAAAGCGGCCTGCCCGAAATAGACAAGCAAAAGTGTACAGGATGCGGTATGTGTGTAAAAACATGCCCTCAGCACCTGCTTGCAAAAATTCCTGTCGAGAGAAAAGGTTCTATTGCGCTGTGTTCAAACCGTTCACAGAATAAACCTTCCATTATAAAGCAGTGTAAAAGCGGCTGTATTAAATGCGGAAAGTGCGAAAGAACATGTAAACAGGGCGCAATTAAACTTGTCGACGGTATTCCGGTTACAGACTATACAAAGTGCATCGCCTGCGGTGAGTGTGTAGCAGGATGCCCGACAAAGGTTTTATCTTTATTGACAGAATAAGCTTTTTGATTGGATAGTATTTCTATGGCATCAACACAAAAGAAAAATGACGAAGGCTTTTTACAGAAAATTTTTGGTGATATGTTTGCTTCTTCAGATCCCGAGGCAAAGAAAAAACGGGCTCTTAAACTTGTAGGCAAACAGATTTCCAAATCTAAGTACAAATTTTACAAGCTCCAGACAAAACAGGTTTTGCCACCTTTTGCAAAGCTGTTTTATGATATTTACAAGATTGTTTCTCCTGCACAGATGATGTTTTCAAACATGCAGACATCAAACGTGCTTAAAAACGCAATTATAGAATATTATATGTCAGATGGTCAGAAAGAAGCGCTTGCACGGCTTTCGGACGACTATATTACAGGCTGTGCCGAAAAAACCGGCGTAAAGGAGCTTTATGCAGAAGTAAAAAAAGACATCGAAACACTGTCTGTCGGATTTGACAGCCAAAAACAGGCGGCGATTGAAATTCTTTACAACCAGTTTATGACTTTCACTTCGTTTGTTTCGTTTGACTTTTTTATGCTTCTCAAAAAGTTTGATCCGTCAATGCAGGAACGTAATTTTTCCACCACACCGGTATTCGCTCCGGTAAAAGCAACTTCGGTTATTGACGACCTCAAGGATTTTATGACAGTTGCATGGGCTCTTCCGCCCAAAACAGACTGGAATGTTCTTATAAAATTCGTTAAATCTTACAAATCAGTCGACCTTGTTCAAATCGGTCTCTGGAACAAAATAATTGCAAGACTTAATTCTCTTAGAGCCGAAAACATTTTTGAAGACATCATCTCGTATACGACGGAAAATCTTGATTACAAGGTACCCGCCGCAAAAACAAATGAAAGGCTCATAGAAGTTTATATCAGCAAGCTTAAAACTCAGACCGAAACTACTCTCAAGAAAATTGCAACCGAAAAGAAGAACTCCAAAACCGATGAGCTTCTTAATCAGGTTTTTGGTACAACTGATGTTGTAAAACTCAAGAATTACGTAAATACAGCCAACGAATATTTTGAAAAACGTAATCTTCCCAGATATACGTTGTGTAATCCGCTCAATTACCTTAAGGCGTTTTTGAACGACTACTTCAAAAAAGACGTTCGCGAACTGAGCGATTTTATTCTTGTTAGAGGAAAATGGGTCTCGCCGGAACTTTCAAACGAAATGTCCAATGCATATCACTCATTGCTGGATATTTCAGAAAAAATCACAGCATTTGACGATTCACTGGGCGAAAACGTTGCATCAGGTTCAAAGCTCAAAACTCTTTCTTCAAAGGCTGAAAGGGATAAGGAAGCTCTCCATGCACTGCAGGCAGGGCTCAAAGATGTGAATAACCAGGCTTTTACGCTTATTACCAGAGCTTCGCAGTACATGATTGTTTATGCAAAAACCCTTAAACGGCTGATTGACGAAGTTGATAATCCAAAACCTGAGCTGATGATGAACTGGCAGGAAATAATACACGTATCTGATGGTGCAGTAAAACCGCTTATGACAAGCGTATACAAAAAGCTGTATCAGTTTGTTTCGCTGCTGCAAATTTATATTGCCGAAAAAAAAGCTTCCTGATTCTTAAATCAGTTCTTAAATGCGAATCTGACAGGCAGAGCTTCTTCCTTTTTCTCAACAATTTCTTTTGTAAAAAGAGAATCTATACCCTTGCGGTATTCGGTTATCTGTGAAACATAATTGAGGGTTAGTTGTGGTGTAGAGCCTGACTTTACCTTTGTTACACCGGCATTATACATTGCAAGCGCAGAAATTTCGTTACCGGCGGTATCAAGACAATAACGCAAATGCGACAAGCCGTATCTGGCATTTATGTAAGGATCAAAAAAATCCTGTTCATCAAGTTTTGGGAAAGATTTGTTGTTAAGCTGAAACAACCCCCTGTCAATCGTAGAGTTACGGTTATGGTTTACAGATTTTGTCTTATAATGGCTTTCAACATAGGCAAGTGAAAATGCCAGAGAAAGCGGTATATTGTTTTTGTCAGCCTGTTCAAGAATAGCGAGTGCTACTTTTACATTTCCGGTAATATGGGTGTAAAACCAGATAACGTTGTCTCTTGTTGCGGGATCACGATAAAAAAGCAAACCTTTGTCAGTTTCGGCAGAAAAGGCTGCAGCCGTTTTATGGAAATCGGCCGGATTTACTTCTGCAGAAGGCTGTTTCATAAAAACAAGCGGACTTGCAGCGGATGCATTTTTATCTACAGAAAACGGGTGCAAAAACTGCACACCAATCAAAGCAAAAACCGAAAAACAAAAGAATGAAACTAGTAAACGGACAAAAGAAATATTATTTAGTCTTTTTGAATAAGCAGCAAAAAAAGCCCTATAATTTGTGTTCATAATGTGGATTATGACAAAAAACCGCAACATTTGCAAGAGTTTTCAAACAGATGTTTGTAAACAAATGTTGCGGTTTACCTTTTTATGAGACGGGATTATGCATTAATCAGGCGAACAGCGATTACACCGTCAATCGTCTTGAGTTTATCCGCGACATCATCGCCGATTTTGTTTTCAACATCAATGATGTTGTATGCAACGTCGGCACGGTTTTGGTTTACCATCGCGGCAATATTGCATTTTGCGTCAGCAAGTACGGTTGTAATCTGGCCAACCATATTAGGAATGTTCTTGTTTGCAATACAAATACGTGTACCATTTGCAGGAACAGGTTCTTCCATTTTGCACTTCGGAAAGTTAACGGAATTAACGATGTTTCCGTTTTCGAGAAAATCGCGAAGCTGAGCAACAGCCATAAATGCACAGTTGTCTTCGGCTTCGGGTGTTGATGCGCCGAGGTGCGGAAGGCAGATAACTTTGTCGTTTTTAAGCAAATCTTCGTCAGCAAAGTCACATGTGTAACCCGCAACCTTGCCGCTGTCGATTGCGGTGAGCAAGTCCTTGTTTACAACAAGTCCACCGCGGGCAAAGTTCAAAATACGTACACCTTTTTTCATGATGCTGATGCGGTCTGCATTGATAAAGCCCTTTGTGTCATTTGTCTGCGGAATATGAATTGTGATGTAGTCAGACTTTGACAAAAGCGCATCAAGACTTTCTGCTTTGTGAACTGCGCGGCTCAATGACCATGCGGCATCAACAGAAAGATACGGATCATAGCCGATTACATCCATACCGAGTCCGATTGCGGCATTTGCAACCATTGCACCGATTGCACCAAGACCGATTACACCAAGTGTTTTGCCTTTGATTTCAGGTCCTACAAACTGGCTTTTGCCTTTTTCGGCAAGATCAGGAATTTCATCACCCTTACCCGCAAGAGTTTTTGCCCAGGCTGCAGCCGCATGAACAGGGCGGCTTGAAAAAAGCAGAGCTGCAACAACAAGTTCTTTAACAGCGTTTGCATTTGCACCCGGTGTGTTGAATACGACAATACCTTTTGCGGTCATTGCCGGAATCGGAATATTGTTTGTTCCTGCACCGGCACGCGCAATAGCTTTTACTGTTGCAGGAATTTCCATTGTGTGCATATCCGCAGAACGCAACAGAATTGCGTCAGGATTAAGTATTTCGCTTGCAATTTCGTAATCTTCACGGGGAAACTTAGCAAGTCCGTCAGGTGATATTTTATTCAGTGTTTGAATTTTGTACATGTTAATCTCCTTAAAAATTAGTCCGCATTATTACGGTTATTTGTTCTCGTCTGCGAACTTTTTCATAAAGTCAACAAGCGCCTTTACGCCATCGAGTCCCATCGCGTTGTAGATTGAAGCGCGCATTCCACCTACAAGACGATGGCCTTTGAGGTTTACAAGACCTGCAGCCGTTGCTTCTTTTACAAACTTGTCGTTGATTTCCTTTTCTTTTGCTACGGAAGCATCATCTGTAGCACCCGTCGAATACTTTGTAAGGAACGGAACATTCATCAGTGAGCGGCTGCCTTTTTCGGTAGTTGCATGATAAAAGTCGCTGTTATCAAGGAAGTTGTACAGATAATCGGCTTTTTCATGATTGCGTTTGCCCATGCCTTCTGCACCGCCGTTCTTTTCGACCCAGTGAAGAACCTTGCCAAGTACATAGATTGTGTAGCATGGCGGTGTATTGTACATAGAACCGTTTTCGGCATGCGTCTTGTACATCAGCATTGTAGGTGTACCCGGACGGCATTCTTCAGGAATCAAATCCTCACGAATGATAACCAGTGTGACACCTGCAGGCGCAAGGTTCTTCTGTGCACCCGCAAACAGAACACCGAATTTGGTAACATCAAGCGGTTCACTCAATACACATGAAGAAATGTCGGCAACAAGAGGAATATTTCCGGTGTCGGGGATATATTCGTAGTGAGTTCCCATAATCGTGTTATTAAAACAGATGTATACATAATCGTAATCGCCTGTGATTTTTTCTACACGAGGAATATATGAAAAGTTTTTATCTTCACTTGTTGCAATAACATCTACCTGTACTCCGAGTTTTTTAGCTTCGGCAATTGCTTTTTTTGACCAAACACCTGTATTGATGTACGCAGCTTTACCTTTTTTTACACCCAGGTTTTCAGCAACCATTGCAAACTGAGTAGAAGCACCACCCTGCAAAAACAAAACCTTGTAATTGTCCGGTACGTTCATCAGCTTGCGTACCATAGCTTCTGCATCCTGAATGATAGGTTCATAGGCTTTTGAGCGATGACTCATTTCCATAACTGACTGTCCGGTTCCCTGGTAATCAAGCATTTCCGCTGCACATTCTTTTAATACTTCTTCCGGTAAACATGAAGGTCCTGCTGAAAAATTGTAAACACGTTTCATTTTCTGCTCCCGAGAACCGAATATTGTGCAGCAAGCTTTTGCATTGCATCCAGCACAGATATGTTCTCAATTTTAATTGTTTCAGGCAGTGACAAAACTGCCGTTGTAAAATTAACAATACCGGTGATTCCGTATTCAACCAGCTTTTCCGCAACAGCCTGTGCGGAATGTTCCGGTACAGTTAAAATAGCAAATTCAATCTGTTCGCTTTTTATCACAGATTCCATTCTTGTGGTTGTATAAAGAGGAAATGGCGAGCGCAGAGTTTCTGTTCTGTTTACATTGCTGTCAAAGCCTGCCACCAATTTAAATGCTGTATTTTCAAATCCCTTGTATTCTATAAGGGCTTCGCCCATGCGTCCAAGCCCAACAATACAGCATTTTTTTGTTTCTCCGGGTGAACCAATGCACTGATGAATTGTATCCTTAAGCGCAGAAATTTTATAACCGCCCGCTGTCGCACAACTGCCGTTCAAAAGGGAAATATCCCTTCTTATGGTATCCCTCGACCAACCTGTCAATTTTTCCAGTTCAGCAGATGAAACCACAGATATATCTTTTTCCAACTGATTCAGTAGTCTTGCGAGAGAAACCAATCTGTCCAATGTCGGCTTTGGTATATCCGTTTTCATATGCACCTGTGAATAATTTCACAGATAATGTACAGATTTTTTGTTTGTGTGTCAACAGATATTTGTGAAATTTTTCACAGCTCAAAAAAAAAGCAAGAACTCTTCCCACCGTTTCTTGCTTTTTTGGGTTCACAATGTGATTAATTTTGCTTCTACATTCCGGGAAAGTTGCCGCCGCCAAACTGCTGCATGAGCTTTTGCTGCATTCCCTTGTTCTTGGTCATTTTTTTCATTGTAAGCCGTGTTTTTTCAAACTGTTTTAAAAGGCGGTTTACTTCCGCAACGGAAGTTCCCGAACCTTTTGCAATTCGTTTGCGGCGGCTCGGTCCGATAATAAGGTGGTTTGCCCTTTCTTTTTTTGTCATCGAAAGAATAATGGCTTCCTGTGTTTTTAATCCGTCAGTGTTTATCTGGCTTTCATCAATTTGCCCCGCCAGTCCGGGCATCATATCAAGCAGTGACTGCATTGGTCCCATCTTTTTTACACGCTGAAGCTGTTCAAGCATATCCTGCAGTGTGAACGTTTCGCTCGCCATTTTTTTCTGGAGCTTTTCAGCTTCTTCAACATCAATGGTCTCCTGCGCTTTTTCAACAAGCGAAACAATGTCGCCCATACCAAGAATGCGGCTTGCAATACGTTCAGGATAAAACGGCTCAAAGTCATCGATTTTTTCACCGGTACCGGTAAAGAGAATTGGCTTGCCTGTAACTGATTTTAACGAAAGAGCGGCACCACCGCGGGCATCGGAATCGAACTTTGTAAGGATAACGCCTGTTAAACCCAGCTGCTCATCAAATGTTTTTGCAACGTCAACAGCGCTTTGTCCGGTCATTGAATCGGCAACAAGAAGAACTTCATCAGGATTGAGAGCCTTCTTGATGTCACAGATTTCCTTCATCATTGCATCGTCAATCTGCAGACGGCCTGCAGTATCAACAATGATTACGTCCATTCCGTTCTTTTTAGCATAATTCAGCGAGTTTTTAGCAACTTTTACGGCGTCTTTTGAATCTTCCTTATAAACCGGAATATTGTTTTTTTCGCCAAGAACACACAGCTGTTCAACTGCGGCGGGACGAACAAGGTCGCAGGCAACAAGAAGCGGTTTTCTGCCGTTTTTTTGCAGACGGTGGGCCAGTTTTGCCGCACTTGTAGTTTTACCGGAACCCTGAAGTCCTAAAAACAGAATAACGGACTGGGTATCAACGCCTTTAAGCTTTAAGTCCTGCTTTGTATCACCGAGCAGGGCTACAATCTTGTCGTTTACAATCTTTACGAACTGCTGCCCCGGATCTACAGAGCGCAGAACTTTTTCGCCCTTGGCTTCTTCTATCGTGCTGTTTACAAAACGGCGCACAACCCTGAGGTTTACGTCCGCTTCAAGCAGCGCAATCTTTATTTTTTCAACGTATTCTTCAATGTTTTTTTCGGTTATGGAAGATTTTCCTGCTATTGTTCGGACAATATCACTGAAAGTGTTCGTTATTTTCTCAAGCATTAAAATCCTCCGCCAAGCATATCACTTATGAGTTTCAACGGTTCAACCTCGCGGTTAAGAACTTTATAAAGTCCGTTGCATATTGGCAGTTTGAGATTGTATTTCTGGCTGATTTCATGCACATATTTACAGGCAACCGCACCTTCCGGCAGGTAACCGATTTCGCCGATGCGGCTTATTAAATCGTCTATCGAAGAGAATTTTTTTAGTATTTCTTTTTTGATAATATCCTGTCCAAAGCGGCGGTTACGCCCGTATTTACTGCGGCATGTAACATCCAAATCGCCTACGCCGGAAATGGAAGTGAATGTTTCGGAGTGAGTAGCGCCCATTGCCTTGCCCAGTGTCTGGATTTCGTTCAAACCAGCGGCAAGCAGCAGAGATTCGGAGTTATCACCAAAAAAGTCTGAATTTTCGGCAATGGCATCCAAACAGCCGAACACAACAGCAACAACGTTCTTTGCGGCGGCGCAAACCTGAACGCCTATAACGTCAAAGCTGGAATAAACCATAAGGCCCTTAACGCGGAGCAAATCACGGAAACGTATGGAGTTCTTCGGGTTTTCGCTGGCGGCAATCAAGCCGGTAAGTTTACCCATAGCAACTTCTTCCGCATGGCTTGGACCTGCAATATAAACAAGGCTTTTTGCATAGCATGGCGGCAGAACCGATTCAAGCTCGCTCAAAATCAGTCTTGGACCATTATCTGTGGGAATAAAACCTTTTGTAAGAACTCCGATGCAGGTAGAACCGTCTTTTATTGACGGAACATCCAGTATTTTTTTTACGGTCGGAGCAAGAAAAAGTGACGGACTTGCAAGTATAAGAAATTCTTTATCCACCGCGACTTTTTTTATGTCGATTGAAGCGGTAACATTCTCTGAAAGTTTGAATCCTTTCAAATACCTTTCGTTCTCATGCCGGTTATTGATTGAATCAACAACATCTTGTTCCAAAGCCCAAAGCTGAACGGAATTTCCGCCGTTTCCAAGAGCATGCGAAAGTGCGGTTCCCCATGCACCCGCGCCGATAACACCTATATTTTTTGGTCCGATATTTTCCATTATTATTGCCTCCAGATTTAATCCAGTGCGATTTTTTACATATAACAAGCTTAGTCATTATCCCCTAAAAAAACAAGTACCGCCACATATTTTACAGTTGGAAAAAGTTCAAAATAATAAGATTGAATTTGTTGTGATTTTGCTTTATCAATATAGTATGAAGAAAATTTTACATGTTCTAAAAATAATTTTGTTAAGTGCAGCAGTTTTTTTGCTTGTACTTGCCGCTGGGCTTACCATATACAACAGAATCAAATTCAGTGGTTTTTACAAATCAAGAACTATTATTGCAAAAAACCCGGGCCTTTGGGACAACTACGTAACACAAGGGCTGACTTATAATGATGATAAAAACTATTTTGCTACCTGCGGATACATGAAAAACGGTAAAACAAGCAGAATATACACTGTGGAAAGAGATTCTCAAAAAATAAGCTGTTACGAACTATTGTCAGACGCAAAACCGTTTACTGGTCATGCCGGCGGTCTGCAATACGACGACGGTAAGTTTTATCTTGCAAACGGAGAAGAAGGACTTTACATATTCAGTGCTGAAGAATTAAAAGTAGACTCGTCCAAAATTGAAATCGGTACTCCCGTAAAACTGAACGACATTGTATGCGCTTTTGTTTTTACGGACAAAGATTTTATCTACACGGGCGAATTTGCGCATGAACCGTACTATATATGCAAACATTCCGTAACATACAATAACACGGTTCATACCGCACTTATGGGCAAATACGAAAAGAATGATGTATCAAAACCGGTTGCATATTATTCGCTGCCTGACAAAGTACAGGGTTTTGCAACCGATGCGGAAGGTAATATCTACCTTTCTACATCCTGGGGGCTTTCACCGTCCTGTTTTCTTTTTTACAGCAAAGATTCCATAGTAAAAATGGAGGAAGAATATAACGGAATTCCGCTTTATTTTCTGGGAGAACCGACCTCGGTTCTTTTTGCTCCAAGTTTTTCAGAAGACTTGGATATTGTTGACGGGAAAATCATCAGCTGCACGGAAGGCGCTTCAAACAAATACATTATAGGTAAATTCTATTTTGATTATTATATTTCCGCATTAAAACCGGAAACTTTTAAGAAAACTAAAGAATGAGAAAATGGAGCATATCGGACTTGAACCGACCACCTATTGATTGCGAACCAATCGCTCTACCAGATGAGCTAATGCCCCGAAAAGTGTTTTTATTATAGCGAAGCATCCCTCTTTTTTCAAGAACTATGTGGAAGTATTTGAAACTACATGGTAAAATCAGCATAAATATGCCAAAAGCGTTACTGTTTTTTGTAATTGTCTGCTTTTCTCTTTTCTTTATTTCATGTTCCCAGTATGTATATGAAATTCAAATAGAACCGGAAGTTCTTTCACTGTTGCAAAGCAAAAACTTTTTTGAACAATATGAAACCGTTCAAAGCGGGAACAATGCTTCCGATATAGCATCTGTACTGTATGAGGACAAAAAAATAAAACTCATTACATCAAAAAAGAAGTCGTCTTTTCCATACTGTAAACTTGCGGAAATAACCTTTTCAGAAACAGCCGATTCACCGTTAAGTGTGGAAATTGAACGAAAGTACATTTATCCGTGTATTCCGTTTTGCGAAGACCTTTCTGCAAACGAAGACAAAAATCCTGTGCAGCAGTTTTACTTTGACGAGATTCCTACCGGTTACATCGCCTTGCCGCTTGAAATCGACGGCAATAAAATATACGCCGACAATAACGAATACACGCTTTTTTCCAGTACTTTTGCCGACTGTGTTTTTGAGGATTCAGATACAATAAAAAGCAAAAAAGCAAAAAAGAGCCTCCCTCTTGCAACCCAAAAAGCTGAAACCTGGTTCCGCGAATCATTTGCGCCGGCTGTTAAATGGGATTCAAAACCCGAAGTTCTTTTTGTATGTGCGACAGGAGACATGATGCTTGGCAGAGGCGTTGACCAAAAACTGATTGAAACCGGCAGTCCCGAATCCGTGTTTACAAACACGCTCCCCATTTTACAGGGCAGTGATCTTACAATCGGGAATTTGGAAGGAACAATAACCGAAAGAACAGACAATGCACAAAAAACATATACGTTCAAATTTAAAAAAGAAGTTCTGTCTGTCCTTAAGCAGAGCGGTTTTTCGTACCTGATGCTCACAAACAACCACAGCTACGATTACGGTGAGGAAGGTTTTAAGGACACGTTAAAAAACGTTCTCGAATATGGATTTGTAACGTCCGGCGCAGGTTTAACACTGAAAGACGCATCCGAATTCTACCGGACAGAGATTAAAAACCAAGCGGTTTCTGTTTTGTCGTGCGGTGCTTTTCCGCAGGAACAAAGCGGTTTTAACGGCAAAAACACAGCGTCCGCCAAAGACGACAGAGCCGGTATTTTGTGGGCTTCGGAACAAATACCCGAAATGATACGCAAAGAAAAGCAACAGAACAGGATTGTGATTATGAATGTGCACGGCGGCAGCGAATACGTAACAAAACCGACACCTGAGCAAAGAACTTTTTATCAGGAGTTGGCGGACGCAGGCGCGGACGTTGTTTTTGGCTCGCATCCGCATGTGCTGCAGCCGGTAGAATGGTACAACAACAGCCTTATTGTGTGGTCGCTAGGTAATTTTGTGTTCCCCGGCATGGACGAAATGCCCGGTGCGGAAGAAAGCATGATTATTCGTGTTGGCTTTGTAAACGGGCGCCTTATTTATTACGAAAAATACCCTGCAAAGCTGAATGGAATAACTTTGGGTCTAAAAGAATAGCTCACATTCAAAACATACGTCGTTATCGTGTTTACCGGTCACGCATATTTTTCCGTCCGAAAAACTGCCGTAGAGCCTGATTGTTTCACCAAGCCGCATTTCCTTTGCGTAATTGATTCGGATGTCAGTAAAATCTTTCAGATAATATTCCTCGGGAAGGGAATCAAGCGCAAAATCCGCATATTTTGAATTGTTCACATGGTTATTGCTGTCAATTTCCGAAAACCGCACTTTTCTTTCTTCAAGCAACTTCATATCTTCAGGAAGCTGAATCTTGCCGCAATCCATACAATGATGAGGCAAAGAAACTTCGGGAGCTTTTCTGTAAGTAAAACTCTCTGGCCGTAGTATTTTTCTTGTTTCAGGATTTACTATAAGCCATGAAGTTATACC
>JAEEGL017034101.1_pt1 | contig 23048 bp, 20 predicted proteins | sample 9134231 | NCBI WGS metagenome assembly JAEEGL01 (sample SAMN16246548, study PRJNA631951) | gut metagenome | biome: gut microbiome; feature: rumen; material: fiber-attached | host: Bos | place: Iran: Karaj | collected 2018-10
CTGGCAAGTATGCATTCTACATGAATGGTACATGGAACTGTGCAGACTTCGCAGCTAACGATGCATTCAAGGATAAAGTTAAAGTTGCTGAGTTCCCTGTTATTGATTCAAGTAAGTCAAAGCTTGGCCAGCTTATCGGTGGTCCTTCAGATACACTTGCAGTAGCAGCTTCTTCACCTAACGCAGCAGCAGCAGCTGACTACGCTATGGAGCTTGGTAAGTACATCTGCCATTACGGATATCTTGATGGTTGTGGACTTCCTGCATGGACACCTTACGGCGATACAAGCTCAGTTAATCCTCTTACACAGACTGTATCTGAGATCGTAGCAGGCGCAGATTCAATGGTACTGTTCGGCGATACAGCTATGCCGGCTGACGACGCTAACGTATACCTTGACTATGTTTCACAGGTTTACGGTTCAGAGATCGACGGTGCAGGCTTCATTGAGGGTCTTGCAAGCGATTTAAGATAAGTTAAAGCAGATGACAAGGTTTATATTGGCTTTGACTGATTAGCGTAAACATTACGACCCCTCCCACGTCTCCTTTAAAGGCAGCGAGGGAGGGGTCGATTTTTCGGAAAGGTATTCAATATGGCTGAAAACAATTCAAACAATAATACCGGGAAGACTAAGTCAAATGCAAAGTTCAGAAAAGGATTGGATATTTTTCTGTTCCTGCTGCCTGCCATACTGCTGTTTGTCGGGATACTGATCGCTCCTATAGCGGTGTCTCTGTACAGGAGCTTTCAAAAGTGGAATGGATTTACTCCCGGAACATTCATTGGAATTAAGAATTATACAGATCTGTTTACCTCAGGTTCCCTGCATTTCGTACCGGCTCTTAAGAATGCTCTGATCATTGCGTTCTTCTCTGTATTTGTACAGCTGCCGTTTTCGCTGTTCCTGGCACTGCTTCTGGGACGTAAATACAAGGGTGAGAGGTTTTTCCTGACTGTATACTTTATGCCGGTTCTTATATCAACGGTTGTTATAGGTCAGTTATGGCTGAAGATATATAATCCTGACTATGGTATTCTCAACAGGGCTCTTATAGCTGTCGGACTGGAAAGCTGGACTCATGTCTGGGTCGGCGATCCCAAAACAGCGCTGGGTTCGGTAGTTGTACCTACTGTATGGCAGTATATAGGATATCACATGCTTCTTATGTATGCGGGTGTTAAGGGAGTTTCACCTGACCTTCGTGAGGCAGCGATGCTTGACGGAGCTACCAACTGGCAGGTCGACAGATATGTGGTAATCCCGATAATCAAGCCCATAATCAGAACCAGCGTAATTTTTGCCGTTACAGGTTCGCTGAAGTCATACGACCTTATACGTATCATAACAAATGCGGGTCCTACTCATAAAACTGAGGTACCTTCCACATTGCTTGAGGATATGCTGTTCTTAAGGAACAGATACGGAATGGGTAGTACGATATCGGTAATGCTTATAATCCTGTGCTTCGCGTTTGCTCTTGCGATCACGGCAATATTTAAGGATAAAGAGTGATAGGAGGGCACAGAGATGGAAGAAAGATATACATTAAAAAAATCAAATCCGGCCCTTAAAGTATTTATATATATTTTGCTGGTGGTTTGGGCATTTATTAATTTATTTCCCATATACTTCATGTTCACATTTTCTCTGAAATCAAATGAGGAAATATTCGGTAGGAATGTTGTGGGACTGCCGCATGAGTGGAGATGGTCCAACTACTCATCTGCCATGGGCACGGGTAATATGGGCCTGTATTTCTTTAACAGCGTGCTGGTTACTGTATTCTCAATAGCCATATCAATAATGGCAGCAATGATGGCAACCTATGCACTTACAAGGATTAAGTGGAAATGGGCTGAAATGACCAATGCGTTCTTTATGCTTGGTCTTACGATCCCTCTTTAGGCATCGATAGTTCCTGTATATGTAATACTTTCGAAGCTCCACTGGCTTAATCATTATTCGACACTGATCATTCCGTATTCGGCGTTTACACTGTCGATGTCGATCCTTATCTGTACGGGCTTCATGGTTGATATCCCCTACGATCTTGATGAGGCGGCAAGAATAGACGGATGTGGTCTGTGGGGAACCTTCTTCAGGATAATAGCTCCGCTGCTTAAGCCTGCTCTTTCAACGATCGGTATTTATGCGTTCCTTCAGTGCTGGAACGAGTTCATGTTTGCAAACGTATTCATTTCGGATTCAAAGCACAGAACTCTTCCTGTAGGTATCAAGGCACTCTCGGGTGCGTATACGACAGACTGGGGTCCGATAGGAGCTGCGCTTGTTATAGCTACCTTCCCTACACTGATCATATACATTTTCCTGTCAAGGAAGATACAGGACAGCTTTATAGCAGGTGCCGTAAAGGGCTGAGAATCATACTCATATAATAGCTGTAATAATGTTTGTATAAAACAGATCCGGTCATGTCCGGGTCTGTTTTTGCGTTTATCGAAAAAAAGTGTTATAGTAACAGAATGAATATGAAGGAAAAGAACGGTCTGAATTCAAATAAGGAACCCGTAAGCAGAAAAGGTTCTCTCTCGTTTGCGATAAGGGGCGTTTTTTTGGCGATAACTCTTATTATCGTCAGCTCTTTCTTTATTTCCGTGCTTCTGATCACGCGGGAAGAGAGAAAGGAGTATGCAAAAAGAGAGGCAACAGGTATACTTACCACTTTCGGAAATGCTGTAAGCTCTGAAATAAATAATTACAGTGAACTGTCACGTCTGATAATAACAGAGGATCGTCTGACGCAATTCTTAAGGGCGGATGCGGAAGCGGTCAGTCTTGGAATGATCAATGATGCAAGATACGGAATTATGGATATCCTTAATGTTAAGGAAGGAGTTGACTGTGTTTTTATTTTCAGGGAGGATATGATAGTTGCCGCAACAGACAGGGTGACATATAAATATGATATTGAGCTTATCGAGTCGGAAGCCTGGAAGCAGAATATCTATGAGGCTAAAGGAAAGTCGGTGGTAATGCTTGACAGCAACGGAATTGCTTACAAGACAGACGGGACACCTGTAGTCACGATAGGAAGAGCGATATATGATATTTATTCACAAAAACGAACCGGAATAATGCTGATGAACCTGTCTTATTCCGTTTTTGAAAGAATACTCAGGCAGCATGGTTATGATAATGTATGTCTTATCGGTACGAACGGAGAATTCATAGCAGGGAACAGAGAGTATTATAAGCTGTATGATCCTTCTTTTAATTCCGGAGACATAGTATTCAGGGATATAAATACAGATTCCGGAACTGAACTTCTCTCGGGGGGCAGGATAGGTGACCTCCCGCTTATAATGCTTAGTGTGTCGCCTTATGGAACAAAGGGCATACCATATGGTATAATATATGTGCTGGGTGTTCTGCTTCTTGTTTTTATTGTCGGTACGATATATCTTGGCGCGTTTATAGCACGCAGAATTACGGGTCCCGTGCATCAGCTGTCTCACTCGATGGAGAAAAACAAAAAATCGGGTGAGCTTAAGAAGCTGGAGGTACAGATGCCCTACAGAGAGCTTGAGACTCTTGCAGGTGACTATAACGATATGATAGATCATGTCAATGAACTGATAGATACACTGGTAGATAAGGAGAAGACCTTAAGAAGGGCGGAACTGAGAGTCCTTCAGGAGCAGATCAAGCCTCATTTCCTCTACAATTCTCTTGAAACCATAGGCTTTCTTGCATTGGATGCGGGAGCTGACAGTGTACATGATGCATTGGAGACGCTTGGCAGCTTTTACAGAAACTTTCTCAGTAAAGGTGACAGGGAGATATCCCTTTTGCGTGAGGTGCAGATAGTCAGGGATTATCTGTCCCTGCAGAAGCTAAGATACGGAGATATAATCGAGGATGCATATGACATAGCACCGGACACCGAGAAATTCGTGGTACCAAAGCTCATTCTTCAGCCTCTGGTTGAGAACAGCATTTATCATGGTATAAGGCTTAAGGGTGAAAAGGGGTTAATAAGCATTACCAGCCGAATGAAAGAAGGCTCTCTTATTGTTACGGTCAGGGATACCGGGGTAGGAATGAGTGATGAGCAGATACAGAAGGCTCTTAAAAAAGAAAGGGATGAGAATGATGCATCCGATGCATCGAGCTTCGGTCTGTGGGGAACAATAGAGAGAATAAGAATGTATTGCAATGATGATGATGTGGTAAGGATTAAAAGTGAGCAGGGCGAGTATACGGAGATCAGCCTGATGATCCGTGATATGTGGCACTCTGAGGAAGTATAATAAAGTTATTGTAACTATTCAAAACCCCATTCGCAAAGTCGCGCTCTGCACTTTGTTTGCTCCGGGTGATGACACGCCATTTACATGCCGTGTCCGGTCGTCGCTCGCATGCTGATTTCGCTACGCTCAAGCTCGCTTCTGTGGTTACTTCGCCATATACATATAATCCGGCTTTCATGTGAACATGAGCCGTATTTTATGTGCATGGCTCTGAATAGTTACAGATGGGAAAGCAGATATGAAAGAAAACTACCGTGTTATGATAATCGATGATGAGGAATCCGCGCGCAAGCTTATGAGAGCGTCGATCAGGTGGGAGACACTTGATATGGAGGTTGTCGGAGAAGCGACCAGCGGGATAGAAGCAATAAACATTATAGATGACTTAAAGCCGGATATAGTGTTTGTCGATATATCCATGCCGTTTATGGATGGAATCGAATTCACTGAGATAGCAACCGACAGATATCCCGATCTTATCATAATAATAATGACGGCCATAGATCAGTTTGAATACGCGAGAAAATGTGTGAGTCTTCCTGTATTTGAATATATGCTGAAGCCCATGGTAAGGGCCGAGATAACCAAAGTCCTTGAGAGAGCGAAGGACAGGCTGGACGGCATGGGCATAAACAGGCATGAGGCCGGAAGTCCGGATTATTATTCTTCGACATGGGAGGATAGGGAAAGAGACAGTGAGAATAACGCTGATACGGAGTCGGGAGTAATCGATGGGACTGAGAAGGATCCGGTTGAACTTATTAAGAAATATCTTGAGGAGAACTATACGGATCCAAAGCTTAATCTGGCATTTGCCGCCCAACATTTCGGATTCAGCGCCAGTTATCTGTCTCGTAAGTTCAAACAGGAAACAGGTAAGAATTTTATAGAGTATCTGACGGAAATAAGAATGGAGAATGCCAAGAAATATGCAAGATCCGGAGTAAAAATGTTCGTAACTGCGGCAGACGTAGGTATTCCGGATCCCAATTATTTCGGAAGATGCTTTAAGAAATATACTGGTATGAGCTATTCCGATTTCATGTCGGAAAGTGAGAACAGTTTATAATCAGTTACGCCGGGAAAGAATGGATAGAGCAGTGAAAAACAGAAAAAAGAATTCAATTATCATTATAGCGATGTTTATCGCTGTTGCTTTAATGTTATGTTCGTGTTATTCTTCCGATAATACGGACGGATGGGGAAACAATCCCGTGGAAACAATACCGGGTAATACTCTGAGCGGTAATCCTGTGGGTAATAACAAGGCAGGAGAGGTTCCTCATAATAATGACGAGGTGATAGAAGAGGAAACAGAACCGGAGGAAGATAAAGAATCGGAAGAAAGCGCAGAAACGGACATGAAAGAGGAAGCTCCGGCAGAGCCGGAAAATCCATATCAGGATAAGCATATTAAGCTTGTGCTTGATGATGAGGGGCATGATGTTTTTGCTCCGTCAACAGCCTGCCTGCCTGACTACAGATATGGTCCTTCCTTTATTTATAACGATGACGGGAGCATTGATGCATGGTTTTCGGCGCCGGGTGACGGTTCGAGGGAATATGATTGGATAACATACAGACATTCGGATGATATCGGTCAAACATGGTCCGATGAGCGCGTTGCCATAAGTCCTTCGCCGGATTCACCGGATGCTCTTTCTACCTGTGACCCCGATGTCTTTTATTATGACGGATATTATTACCTCGGATATACCTCTACAATAAACAAAAGAGCCAAAGGATTGTGTAACAGCGTATATCTGGCACGCTCCGAAAATCCTGACGGTCCGTATGAGAAATGGAATGGTACGGGATGGGGAGGAGATCCGGTGCCGATAATATATTATGATGGTATTGACATAGGCTGGGGAAGCGGAGAACCAAGTTTTGTAGTCCTGGATGACACAATTTATGTCTATAATACAAAGGACAGCTATTCGGGTGTTCCGGACAGGATTAAGGTCACTGAAGTCCGGACGGCGGATATTACGAAGGATGACTGGCCAAGACGGCTCGAATTCCGGGGTTATGCAATAATAAGGAATGACAAGGGTACTGCAAACCCAAACGGTTATGCTTACAGAGATTCCGATTCGTGGGATGTTGCTTATATTGAAGAAAGCGATAAATTCATAGCGGTATCCACTAACAGAAGATTTAAGAATGATAGCTGTATCCTGTATTTTGAATCCGATGACGGTATCCATTTTGAACGGGTATCCGAACTTAATACCAATGTTGTGGCAAGATGCCACAATAGCGGTATCATGGCTGACGGGCAGGGACATATAAAAAAGGATGATCCGACAATGCTCGGTTATGCCTATGCCGGCTTCAAGGGTTCAAGATGGGGCGTCTGGTCAACCAGGATAACGCCGTTTACGATTTCGTATACGGATGAGCCGGATATGGAGGATGAAGGTAAAAGTAATTTGAAGCTGCCGATCAGTTACAGGAATTCCGTTGCGGATGCTGCTCCGATGATGCTTACAACAGACAGTCTGATATATACCAAGACAGCCGGAAGGGGAGCATTTAATATAACATATTATTGCCAGGATAATTATAAGAGAAAGCGTATTATAGACAGATCCGAAATAACCATACTTGAATATGATCCCAATATACTCTCGGTGGGCGAAGACAACTGGATATCTCCCAAGCTTCCGGGTGTGTCGAGAGTGAAAGTAGGCTATAACGGTTTGTGGAGGGAAATCTGTCTGTGTGTACTGCCGGTAGAGGGATACACATCCAACGAGATAAAGGAATTCTATCCAATGACTGCAAGGTATGATATGTCTATCATACAACCTTTTGTGATAAAGATACGTCCGATGGCTGTATTCGATAATCTGAGGCTTCACGAACTGACAGGACGAGAGCTGGTAACATATGGCGTGACTTTCTCATCGGAGGATGAAAATATCTGTATTGCAAGAGCGGATGGCACACTGGTACCTGTATCGGTTGGGGATACTGTAGTTAATGTAATGACCAAATCAGGTCTTTCCTACAGTGTGGATGTTCATATAACCGATGTATGGTGATAGAATATAATAAAAAGTAATGAAATGAAAAAGAAAAAGCCCCGTACGCACGGGGCTTTTGAAATGTTGGGAATATGTTTTGAACCATTATGTCAGATAGTTGCCGACATTTGATTTGTCTACTACATCTATCTTTGTCCACATGTTCTTTTCCGGCGGAAGTTCACCGGTCATTGCATTGTTATAGAGATATATGATCGGATCGTGTCCCTGACGGAAAGGATCCTGACCAATGGCTGCCGTAACAAGCCCCTTTGATATTGCCTCAAGGATTTCCTTCATGAAGTCATATAAAACAACCTTTACCTTTCCGGTAAGATTACATTCTGCAAGGGCATTTATTGCTCCGATCTGACCACCGGCCACTATATATACACCGTCTATATCCTTATTCTTGGACAGATAATCCTTAACCTTCTTATATGCTTCATCATTATTGTCGTGGCACTCAATGAGTCCTACGGTATTGATATCTTTATAATTGGAGAGCGTTTCGTTGAAGCCGCTTCTTCTTAACTCATGATTGGTAATGCTCTTGTCAGAGGTTACGACCAGTACATTTCCTTTTTCACCGATCTTCTTAGCCATTGTGTTTGCGGAAATCACTCCGGAATCATAAGCATTCTGTCCTACAAAAGTGAGCCTCTTGCTGGGAGTTTCGAATTCGCTGTTAAAGGTTATGCAGGGAATTCCTCTTGATGCGGCTTTGTCAACCAGTGCAGCCAGTTCCTCGTAATAGCCTACCATTGCAATTCCGGCATATTTTTCATCTATACATTTATTTACCGCATCCATGTATTTTTGAAGTGTGATGTCTTCGATTGGCATAAAGTCAACTATACAGTTCTTTTTGGCAAGTTCCTTCTTGGCATACAGAACGCCTTCGCGCACCTGCATCCAGAATTCATGACCAAATGGCATTACTACACCGATCTTTATTTCTTTTGGAGATGTTCTGGAGACCGGCCGGATATCCTTGTTGTATTTGTTTACAAGACCTTCGAGCCTGCCCAACATAAACTGCAGGCCATCAACCGTGTCGTTGATCCTGGTGAAAGATTCCTGCTCCTCATCCACTATCTGTGTTACTTCGTTGGTCATTTCGCTGATAGACTGAGCGGAATCGGATAGCTGCTGACCCATTTCGCTGGTAGTCTGCGCCACATGGCTTATGTTATCGATATCTTTGCTCATGCTCTGTATCTTATTAATGACTGCTTCGTTTTTTTCTGTTATATCCTTAAAAGAGCTTACGGTTTCCTCGAATATTTCATTGCTCTCTTCAAGATCGGTAATACTTTGATGTATACTGTCTTCAACATTTTCACTGCTTTCCATGATCTTCTTAAGGATCTCATTTATGTTGCCTATACGTGTTTTCGTATCATTGGAAAGTACGGTTATTTGCTGTGCGACAACAGAAAAGCCACGTCCGGCTTCCCCGGCACGTGCTGCCTCGATGGAGGAATTAAGAGAAAGCATGTTAAGCTGATCGCTTATCCTTACAATTAATTTAATGGTTTCGGCGATCTCTTCTATATTTTCGCGCAGTATCCCAATGAAATTGGCAGTATTCTGCATACTCTCGGTTACTTCGACTATATGTGATTTGTATGTATCAAGGTTTTTGCGCCCGTTTGCAACGGCATCATTACTTCCTACAGCGAGTTCCTGCATATTTTCAATGCTTTCGGTTATCGTTTCAACAGTGGAATTAAGCTGGTTTACTTTAGCTGTAGTATTCTGAACCAGTCTCAGCTGATCACTGGTACTTCTGGAAACATCATTAACGACATTTGTGATATGAGAGTTATCTCTTATCGCATCATTAACGCCTGCAGTAACATTGTCAATGGATTCCCCCAAGGTTATAACATTGGTCTTGGTAAGATCAATGAATTCCTGAAGCTGGTCTGTAGTTGTGTTGAGTGCTTTATTCTTCTTTCTGTCCTGTAACCCCATATAGTGCTCCTCCTTATAATAGTCATAAGGAATTTTCCTATGACTGTTGATGGTCTTTGCAGATTAATTTTAAATATTGCGGAAACGGTTAATCTGCAAATATTGCTGTGAGTAGTACCATTATACTATGTTTTTTCTGATATTTAAACGAAATATGTTGAAAATATATAAAAATTATGAATTTTTAATCAGGGTATTGATAAACGGACAGTGATGAGTTATTATATACATATGAACAATCATTCAAATGTTCATATTAAAACATGCTATTATGAAAAATCAATAGCAGATATGCCGTCGACTGTTTTTGAAGGGGCAATACATATTATAGGAGGAATGGCCATGAAGAAGAAATTTAAGCTTGAGGATCTTGACTGTGCGAACTGTGCTGCAAAGATGGAGGAGGCGATTAAGGAGATACCCGGTGTCGTGAGCGCATCGGTTAATTTCCTGGCTCAGAAGCTGATGATCGAAGCTGCGGATGAAGAATTTGATGATATAGTAAAGAAGGCGGCTGAGTGCATATCAAGGGTTGAGCCGGACTGTAAGATCATACTGTAGAAGTAACCTTCCCTGCTTTTAGCAGAGCCCGGTCCACTACGAATATCCAATTTCTGATGATATTCGCTATTCAATAGCTGGAAGAAGAGCGGTTGATCCGGATAAGAATACAGAGCAGGAAAATTTCGGAAAGGAAATAAAATGTCAGAAAAACAGAAAAAAATACTTGTCAGGATAATAATTTCCGCAGTGATGTTCATCCCACTGCTTGTGGCGGACATTACAGGTGCATTGGACAGGTTGCCGGCTCCTGCTGTTTTTATGATATTTTTGATCCCGTATGCAGTTGCTGGGTATGATGTGGTAAAGAAAGCATGTACCAACATTTCTCACGGAAAAGTATTCGATGAGAATTTCCTTATGACTATCGCAACCTTCGGTGCATTCGTAGTAAAAGAATATCCGGAAGCTGTAGCGGTTATGCTGTTCTACCAGATCGGTGAGCTGTTCCAGAGCTATGCCGTGGGAAAAAGCAGACAATCAATAGCTGCAATGATGGATATGGCTCCGGAATATGCCAATCTGGAAGAGAACGGGACCGTAAGCAGAGTGGATCCGGATGAAGTAGGGATCGGAAGCATTGTAGTTGTAAAGCCGGGAGAGAAAATACCACTCGACGGGATCGTGACCGAAGGCGAGACAATGATAGATACTTCGGCACTTACGGGAGAATCGGTTCCCAGAAGGGCAACCGTGGGGGACCTGCTCTACAGCGGATGCATTAACGGATCCGGAACGGTAAAGATACGTACTACGAAGGAATATGATGACAGTACGGTGGCAAAGATACTGGAGCTTGTGGAGAATGCCGGTGAAAAGAAGGCAAGAGTTGAGAACTTTATCACCAGATTTGCGAAATATTATACACCTGCTGTAACCTTCAGCGCGATAGCACTTGCCGTAGGTGGTCCCCTGATAAGCGGTGGTGGTCTTGCATCTGTATCAAACTGGCTGATGAGAGCATGTACGTTTCTTGTTGTTTCGTGTCCCTGCGCATTGGTTATATCAGTGCCGCTTGGTTTTTTCGGCGGAATAGGAGCGGCATCCCAAAAGGGTATACTGATCAAAGGCTCTAATTATCTTGAACTGATTTCAAGGACTGATACGGTTGTTTTTGACAAGACCGGGACTCTTACAAAGGGGGAATTCAGGGTAAACCGGATAATGGCAGCAGATGAGGACGGGCTTCTATACCTTGCTGCGCATGGAGAATCATGTTCAACACATCCGATAGCCCTGTCTATATTGGAAGAGTATGAAAGGAGAGGCGGAAAGCTTGATACAGGAAGGGTTTCGGATGTTAAAGAGATAGCCGGGCATGGTATTTGCGCCATGGTTGACGGCAGGTCGATACTTTTGGGAAACGTAAAGCTTATGGATGAGTACGGTGTGGCCTGTGAACGCTATAATGAATCAGGAACACTGGTATATGTTGCCGCTGACGGACATTTCGAGGGAGCTCTTTTGATTTCCGATGGGATTAAGGAAGGAGCAGCGGAAGCCATCCGGGAGCTTAAGGCACTTGGCGTTAACAGAAGTGTCATGCTTACAGGTGACAGAAATGAGACTGCCCGGGCTGTATCCGAGGCATTGAAGACCGATATCTGTTATGCAGAGCTGTTGCCGGGAGATAAAGTTACTAAGGTGGAAGAATTACTTCATGCAGAAAGAAAAGGGGGTTGTCTTGTTTTTGCCGGAGACGGTATTAATGATGCCCCTGTGCTTGCAAGGGCGGATGTCGGAATAGCAATGGGAGCCATGGGATCCGATGCGGCCATTGAAGCCGCGGATATTGTTCTTATGGATGATGATATAAGAAAAATAGGGACGGCTATCGGAATATCGAGACGTACGATGGGCATAGTAAGGCAGAATATTGTTTTCGCATTGGGAGTAAAGCTTCTGGTCCTTGTTTTAAGCGCTTTTGGAGCAGCAAATATGTGGGCAGCCGTATTTGCGGATGTAGGTGTATGCGTGCTTGCGATACTTAATTCCATGAGGAATCTTAAAGAAGTGCATTGAATTTTTCCCGGGTTTGTTTTGTTTATAGCTATGGGAAATATGCAGGTGTATTTAAGGATCGTTATACTGGTATTTAGTACTTTTATGTGCTAAAATATACCACATATAGTAATTGTTGTGGAACTATTCAAGTATACACCTCGGAGATATCATGAAACATTATAGGGACTATGTATCACTAAAGCTGATAAATGCTGCTTCGGAGTTTTTTCTTATCATAATTGCATACCTGATAGCCGCAATGGTAAGGTATTATCTGGGAGAGGAAGTGATCCAGGTTTTCCATCGCGGCGACATTGTGAAGTTTATTCCGTTTGCGTTGGCATGCGGCCTGCTAAGTATTATTCTCTATACTGTATTCGGGGACTATTCGACCATACGTGTAAAGAATGTACGTAAAGAGATAAAGCGGGTATTCTTTATTCAGGTAATTTCGGGAATATCCACCGCAGGCTTACTCTTTCTCACAAACGGTAGCCAGTTTTCCAGGGCCTGGCTGGTTCTTTTTATCGGCGTATCTATAGTATTTCTTGTTATAAAAAGGATAGTGTTTTCATCTTTCAGTCTTTACTGGTGCCGCAGGAACCAGGGACTTGCCAGTGTCCTAATAATAGGAACAGGTAATAATGCAAGACGTTATTTCAGAGGGATGGAGAAAGTCCTTCATAAAGAGTGTGAGTATGCAGGCCATATAGCGCCGGCGGCAGACCCGCAGATTGGATCATATCTGGGAACATATGATATGATCAACGAAATTATTGACAGAACAGGTGCCGATGAAGCGGTTGTGTGTTCGGAGATAGAGGAACAGGTTCTCAACAGGATGCTTATTGCATGTGCGATCAAGAGTGTCATGGTATACATAGTTCCTTCCTATAATGATTATTTGAGCGGAGGAAGGATACTGAGTACCTACGGCGATCTTAATATGGTTGAGGTTTCTGCGCTCAAGGTTGACAACATCCTCGGAGTCAATATAGCAGTAACCAGTATGGAAGGCACGATAAGCAGAATAACAGAGAATCTTAAGGACTGGAAAGGCCAGTATATATGTGTATCGAACGTGCACACGACAGTTATGGCTCATGAGAATCCCGAGTATATGAAGATTCAGAATGAAGCTGTAATGGCTCTTCCTGACGGAAGCCCGTTATCTTCATACAGCAGGGACAACGGTAAAAAAACGGCAAAGCGTGTTACGGGCCCGGATCTTATGAGGGAGCTGCTTATAAGGAGTGGAGAGAACGGCTTTTCGCATTTCTTTTACGGGTCTACGGAAGATACTCTTGCCAAACTGAGAGAAAAGATAGAAGAACGTTATCCGGGAGCAAGAATAGCAGGTATGATCTCACCGCCGTTCCGGGAGCTTACGCCCGAAGAGGATGAGGCTTATGTTAAACAGATAAATGATGCAGCGCCCGATTTCCTCTGGGTTGGTCTTGGAGCTCCCAAGCAGGAAATATGGATGGCGAACCACAGAGGCAGGATTAATTCACTTATGCTTGGTGTGGGTGCAGCATTTGATTTTGAGAGTGGTAATGTGAAAAGAGCACCCAAATGGATGCAGAATATGAAGCTTGAATGGCTTTTCAGAATGTTTCAGGATCCTAAAAGGCTGGTTAAGAGGTATTTTGTTACAAATATTAAATATCTGTGGCTGACCAGAAAGTAAGTACGTATTATATTCGGAAGAGGTAATGGAAATGGCGATATTATCTTCTGTGTTATTGACACAGTCATACAGAAACAGTTACCTGATCGCCTCGGCAGTTGCGATAGTGACAGGTTATTTGATAGGAAGCATTAATCTGTCATATGTTATATCAAGATCCAAAGGATTTGATATAAGAGAGCATGGGTCCGGAAATGCCGGTGCATCAAATGTCATCATAACCGTAGGAAAGAAAGCCGGAGCTTTCGTAGCCCTGTTTGATATCTTTAAGGCCTATTTTGCGGTAAGACTTATGAGGATTATTTTTCCGTCGCTTTTTCTTTTGGGTGTAATAACAGCGGTAGCTGCAATACTGGGGCATATATTCCCTTTTTATATGGGCTTTAAAGGAGGGAAGGGGTTTGCATCCCTCGGTGGTTCTATACTGGCGCTTGATTACAAAATGTTTCTGGTACTTCTTATAATGACTATATTCGTTGTTTTTATAACTAATTATGTCTGCATAGGACCGGTATTTGTATCAGCTGTATTTCCGTTTATTTACGGATATGCATACAGGGCCGAAGGAGGTATATATGCGGCTTTGATCCTGTTTATTGCAACGTTTGCGATTGTATACAGACATCGGGAGAATTTCAGAAGGATAAGAGAAGGTAATGAGCTTAAATTTTCTTTTCTGTGGAACCGTAAAGCAGAGGCAGACAGGTTTGGTGTTGAGAATGATGATGGAACGACATATCCTTTTGAAATGGAAGCGGACGATGGATTTATAAAGCATAAAGAACAGGAAGGGTAAAGCGGTAAGATAAAGAAGAAATTAGAAAAGATGCACTGTACAGTGCATCTTTTCTCTTTCGTATGATATTATTCTATCATTATGTTATCATTTCTTTAATCCGTATATACAGCATTGCCTTTAATAATATCAAAAGCCTTCTGCTTATACAGCGACTGGATAAGATATGGATCACCGAAGCGTTCCTTCTGCTCTTCATACGAGTCATCGTTTCCTTCTGTTTCGACAAGACTTGCCTTGTAATCCTCAGCAGTTAATCTTATACCTTCTTTTTCCATTATAGCCTGATAGGTAAGTATTTTCTTTTCCGATTCCTGACAGGTTACGATAAGATCCTTGTCATAATGCTCTTCATCCGAACCCTGATATTCATAGAAATCACTGTATCCGCTTCCGTACATCTGGACGTATATCTGATTCATATATTCGTATTCTTCCATTGAAGTATACTTTTGGATTGATTTAAGCTGTCTTAAATATCTGCCCGGATATTTAAGGACGGTGGTGTTGTTTTCAAGATAATTGGATATCCAGTTGTCAAGGTTGCTGTCATAGGAAGTATCTTTAAAGTACTGAATGTACTCATCTACCGTACTTCCGTTATCTGACAGATATTCAGCAACAAACTCATCGGTGAACTCAGGATATATGCCGTTGATCGTACAGTCAAAAACTGCATCTTTACCCTGAAGCTCCTCCTTTGAATAATCATCCGGGAAGGTTACTTCAACCTTAACATTGTCACCCACTCCTGCTCCGATCAGCTGCTGCTCGAAATCATCGATAAAGGTTCCGGAACCTATTGTAAGATCCGATCCGTTTCCGTTTGTATTACCGCCGTCAAATTCGACACCGTCGATTGTTCCTACATAATCAAGGTTTATGATATCACCGTCTTCGATCTTCTTGTCGGTTTCGGTATCCAGATGCTGTTTGCGTTTGGATTCAATTTCGTTCTGAATATCTGTCTCCGTTGCTTCGATTTCATTCTTGGGTATTGATAGTCCTTTATATTCGGGGAGAGTTACGCATGAAGAAGCTGTTACCCCTTTGATATAACCGTTATCATCGAGACAGGCACTGTAATCGTCACTTGGTGTAACCTTATAGGAAGCTTTTACAACCGCTGCGGCTATCAGATATATTACACCTGCAGCTATAAGCGCAAGTATCAGAATGCTTGCGATCCTTCCGGTTAGGGCTGACCGTTTTGCCTTTTTCTGCTGATCCTGCCGTTCGATACGTTTTTTCATGCTGTTACTCATATTATTGTCAGCATTATTTTCTTCTTTGTTTTTTCCCATCTGTTATCATCCTCCTTACAACGGTTCTTATTTTACATCATATTGTCGTGAAATTAAATAGGAAATATGTGAAAGTTTTGAGAACTGAGTATGCCTTTGCTCAATGTTTGCTGCCGGATGAGGACTGCTCTCTGACCGCATATGCGCACAACGCCATAACACAAAAGATCATTGGGGTACATAATATCTGCTGATAGCAGAACATGTTATGAAGGAAATAACCGATAATAGCAGCGATTCCGGCGGTCATGATCGCATTATCTGTTCTTTTGGCAAAGGTTATGAAAGCACTTACGAAAATACCTGTATAGGTTATAAATCCGAGAATACCTTCATTGAAAAGCATGTTAAGCCACTCGTTATGGGCACAGATCACAACTTCTCCGTTCCAAAAAGAATACAGCGAAGCGGCTCTTACTTCAGAGGCATAGATTACTGTGGGATAACAGTCGGGTCCGGGTCCGGTGAGAGCCATGCTTCTCCATAATGGTTCCTTCATTACTTCTACAGTGTTTCTCCAGGTAAATCCGCGGTTATTTCCCCAACTGTCGTTAAAAGTAAGATATTCCACGCCTTTCAATGCATCTGTAGGCAGAAGTCCCTTTGTATTAAGGATACCGATAATTATTCCAAGGGGAATAAAGGCAATGGTACATGCCAGAATGATATTTCTGACCTTTCTGTAATCGGTTATGTTAAATGAACCTGCATTGACCTTCTTTCGTAAGAATATATAGAATCCGATAAGCAGGATGAGCAGAATAAGCGTGACCGGTGACTGTGATACAAAGAGTGACATGGAATCAAGCTCAGTGAGTCTCCATGGGAAGATAATCTGAAACAGACCGACCACCTTCATTGCTCCAAGCATGATGATCATCATTTCCAGGAACTTTAAAAAACGCTCATTGCTTATGAATGAGACAGCAAACATAACAAGGATAATTCCCGCAAATGCCGGATAGGCGCTGTCGCTGTTCTGTGTAACAAAGGTAGCTCCGCCGACAGCAACATAGCAGGAAAGAAGTATATTTGCGACAGAAGTTCTATTGTCATTAAACAGATAGAAGGCCATTCCTACAGGCAGCAGTACAACCATGAAGCTTGAATACCATGTACCCTGACCGAGAGTGGAAAGGAATTTGCTGATATATACCTCGCTAAGATCCTCATAGATATTAAGCGGATCAACGTGGAATCGGTTCAGGACACCGAGAAGAAAAACCAGAAATGCCGAAACAAGCATCATTCTCAGAAGATCATTTTTCCAGCTTTTCATAAAATACCTGGAAACAAGGAAAAATATTGCAACAAACATAAGCTGTGACCTAAGCCCCATATTCCAACCGCTGTAGCCTTCCCAAGGCAGATTTACCACCGATGTATCTTCACCGCCTTTAAAAAGGAAAAAGGTCGGATATTCGGAAGTTCTTTCGGGTGAGAACAGGAAAGATACAACTGATGCGATGCCGAAAGCAAGTACCATCATATCAAGTACGGTCAAAGAGGACATAGTCTCTCTGAAGGAAGCTGCGGTCAGCTTTTTTTCTTTTATCAGACATATTATATATAGGAAAAATACGATGAAAGCGAACAGAAGAAATGTTACTGTTAAATACATGAACATTTTGTATTTAAAATCACCGATATCATAATAATTATTGTGGTAAAACAGGGGCATTGCAATGAAAAAAATGCAACAGTATGCGGAAACCAGTATTTTTAAGATGAACTGCATGACATCGGAGGCAGTTAACTCCACATTCTTTTTCTTTTTTTTGCTCATGGTAATACTCCGTAATACTTCAGACAGGTATCTGCTCTGGTAATTTGAGCGGTTTGTTCATTCGCAACCGCATTGTATAGTATAACATCGAATGGCATTGCATGTCACATATTAAATAAAGAAAACGTTCGTTTTTATAATAGAATGTGGTATGATATGAAAAACAGATAAATAGTGTTGATAAGGAAGGCAAAATGAGTGATTATATAAGACTTAAAGACCTGGCCGGGCAGCTTCGTATAAAAAAAGGGGATAATATTTATGTGACATCGGATGTTAAACAGCTTTTATATGACTGCATGCAGCATGAAGATGATACCGATCTGAATATTCTGATCGACGGTATTATTGATATTATCGGTGAGGATGCTACGCTGGTTTTTCCTACTTTTAACTGGGCTTTCTGTAAGGGGGAGCCCTATGATCATTATAAGACACCATGCAAGACGGGATCGTTGGGTAAGATTGCGCTCAAGAGAAATGACTTCTCCAGGACGAGACACCCTATCTATTCTTTTGCTGTGTGGGGTAAGGATAAGGAAATTCTTTGCTCTCTTGACAACAGAAGCTCCTTTGGTAAGGACTCGCCGTTTGCTTTTATGGTCGGGCATGGATACAGAAATCTTTTCATTGACAAAGATACACAGCACTCATTTGTTTTTGTTCATTATGCAGAAGAATCAAGCGGAGCTGTTCCGTACAGATACTTAAAAGATTTTACAGCCGATTACACTGACTCATCAGGTCAAACAAAAAAAGAAACCTACTCAATGAATGTACGCAATTTGGGGATGGATGTTGAGAACACAATACTTCCGTTGGAGGATGAATTTATTGAGAAGGGGATAGAGGAACGCTTCTTTATTAACGGAATAGAGTATAAGATAATAGAACTTAAGGAAAGCCACCCTATAATCGTTAATGATGTTATAAGTAACAGGAGCAGGCGTGTCTGCTCGTATATAGGTCAGGATGATGATCCCGCAATACTGGGCAAAAGCATGTATAACCTTACTGAGAGGCTGTTTCCCATCTGCCGGAGTATAACCGGAGCGGGTGTGAGGGAGACATTTGATATTCTTAAAGAGTATATTCCGGATCTTAAGCTGTATGAGGTGCCGACAGGAACGAAGGCTATGGACTGGACGGTACCAAAGGAGTGGAGGATTGAAGAAGCATATATTGAAGATGAGAATGGGAAACGTATAATTGATTACAGGGTTAACAATCTGCATGTGCTCGGATATTCCGTACCTGTGGATGAATGGATGACGTTTGAAGAACTGGAACCTCACATATATACGCTTAAGGATCAGCCTGAGCTCATACCATATGTTACTTCCTATTATAAAGAGCGCTGGGGTTTTGCGATGACCCGGAATATGAGGGATGAACTTGCTAAGGTAGCTTCGGCATCCGGCAATAAAGTGAAATATCATGCAGTTATTAAGTCGGAACTGTTTGATGGCAGCCTGACCTACGGGGAGCTGATAATACCTGCAGTCAAAAGACCGGTGAATGATGAAGGGACAGCTTCTGCTCCGGCAGCATCCGAATCTGCGGATGCATGTAAGGAACGGACACCGGAGGTATTTCTTTCTACATACATTTGCCATCCGTCGATGGCTAACAATGAGTGCTCGGGACCTTCGGTGATGACACATCTGATAAGCTACATCAAGAGCCTCAGGAACAGAAAGTATACCTACAGGATAGTCTTTGTTCCGGAAACGATAGGAGCGATCACATATCTGTCACGGAATCTTGAAGCTATGAGGAGAAATGTGATTGCCGGTTTTAATCTTACCTGCGTAGGGGATAACAGGGATTACTCGATTGTTCATTCCAGATATTCGGATACACTTGCTGATAAAGTACTTATGGAAGTCCTCAGAGAGCACTGTGATTCATTTTCTGAGTATTCATATCTGAAAAGAGGTTCCGATGAACGGCAATATCAGGCTCCGGGTGTGGATATTCCTCTGGTATGCTTTTGCAGATCAAAGTATCACGTGTATCCGGAATACCATACTTCCGGTGATAATATGTCAATTGTGAGTCCTGAGGGCTTTTACGGTGCGTTTACCGTAATGCGAAAATGCATAGATAAACTTGAGGCAATCCCCTTCTCTGATGGAGCTGCTTCTCTTCTTAATAAGGAAAAAACGAACATACCTTCAAATACCTCAGGGAATGATGAGTACGGTAAAATATACAGAGTTACCTGTTTATGTGAGCCTCAGCTGGGCAAAAGAGGGCTGGTTCCGACGATGAGTTCCAAGGAAACCTATCAGGAGACTCTTGCCATGAAGGATGTGTTGGCATATGCGGATGGAACGCATGATGTATATGAACTTGCAGGGATCATTGAACAGCCGGTAGAGGTTGTGCGCAAGGTTATCGGCCAGCTGCTTAAGGCAGAGCTTTTGGATGAGGTATGTTGAGCTATATTAAACAAACTAAATTCGTTACTATAACAAAGATTAAGATGTGAAGGAGCGTTTCCGGAAAGATGAAGAGGGATCGCAGAGGGGAGATAGGATGAGCAGAGAAGAAATAATGGAGAAGGTTAACGAGATATTCAGGGATGTGTTCGATGATGATACCCTGGTGATAACCGATGAAACGAATTCGGACGATATAGAGGACTGGGATTCCCTTGAACATATTTCACTGATTATATCAATGGAAAAGGAATTCGGTCTCAAGTTTGATATAAAGGAAGTTAATAAGCTTGAAAATGTCGGGCAGATGGTGGATATGATCAGAAATAAACTGGACGAAAAATAAATATCTATGTTATATAACAATGATGCATAACTATAATACATAACATCGATATACAACAATGATATGAAACAATAATATGCAGAATTAATATATAACACTAATATATAACACTAATATGTAACATTAATATGTAACGATGATATATAACAGTGATATGGATGGAGAAATATGAACAGATTTACATATGATGAGATTGAAGTAGGGCATAAAGAGTCTTTCAGGGTGAAAGTTACCAAGGAGGATATGGACAGGTTTCGCTCTATAACCGGTGACGTCAATCCGCTTCACGCAGATCCTGATTATGCGAAGGAACACGGTCACAGGGACTGTGTTGTTTTTGGAATGCTGACTGCATCATATCTCTCAACGCTGGCAGGAGTATATCTTCCGGGAGAGCATTCGCTTATACACAGCGTAAAGACCAAGTTCTCGGGTGCGGTATATGTGAATGATGAGCTGACGGTAGAGGGCACGGTTACAGAAAAGAACAATACATTCGAGCTGATCATTGTCAAGGCTGTTATTAAGAACGGAGATGGAGAGAAGGTGTGTAAAGCGGAGATGCAGATTGGAATTATCTGAACCGTTTCCGGTGTAGGGCATAAGATACATGAGATGAATCAGGCAGTTTCAGTTATATTTAAGGAGGGTTTACAATGAACGAGATCGAAAAATTACAGGCATGGATCAATGAAAGCAGTTATATTGTCTTCTTTGGAGGCGCCGGAGTATCAACGGAAAGCGGGATTCCGGATTTCAGGAGTGTGGACGGACTGTATAATCAGAAATATGACTATCCTCCGGAAACAATGCTGAGCCATACCTTTTACAGGGCGAAGACGTCGGAATTCTACCGGTTTTACCGTGATAAGCTCATATGCACCACCGCAAAGCCGAACAAGGCGCATCTTAAGCTGGCAGAGCTTGAGGAGAAAGGTAAGCTTAAGGCAGTCGTAACCCAGAACATTGACGGACTGCATCAGGCAGCGGGATCCAAAGAGGTACTTGAGCTGCATGGCAGCACACTGCGTAATTACTGTGAACACTGTCATAAGTTTTTCGATATCAATTATATAATAGAAACGGAAGGTGTTCCTAAATGTGATGCCTGCGGAGGACCCGTAAAACCGGATGTTGTATTATACGAGGAGGGACTTGATGACAGGATCATGAGCAGATCGATAGACCATATCAGCAGAGCGGACATGCTTATAATAGGAGGAACTTCACTTGCGGTATATCCGGCAGCAGGCCTGATCAACTATTACAGTGGAAATAAGCTTGTTCTTATTAACAAGTCGTCTACTCCCATGGATAAGAAAGCGGATCTGGTGATCAACGGAAGCATAGGAGAGGTTCTTGATCAGATTAAATGTTGAAATGTTTGATTTTTAGGAATCCATGCTTGAAATCCTTTGGAATCTGTGTTATTATCTTGAATCGTGATACAAATGTTGAAGGGTTTATTATGCCCTGAGACCTTATTTTCCTTGCTTCATACACGTATATGAGGCCAGAGACCAAAAGGAGGTACTAGCATGAACAAATATGAATTATGCGTTGTTCTTAGTGCTAAGATCGAAGATGACGAGAGAGCGGCCGCGCTCGAGAAGGTACAGAATTACATTACCAGATTCGGCGGTACGGTAACGGACATCGACGAGTGGGGAAAGAAGAAGTTAGCTTACGAGATCCAGAAGATGAAAGAAGCTTACTACTACTTCATCCACTTTGATGCAGAGCCTACTGCTCCCATCGAAATCGAGCATCGTGTGCGCATTATGGAAAACGTTATCAGATACTTATGCGTCAGAGCAGAAGCGTAATTAGAAAGAGAGCGTATTAATGAATAAAGTAATTTTGATGGGCAGATTGACGAGAGATCCTGAAGTAAGATATTCTTCAGGGGATAGTTCGATGGCTATAGCAAGATTTTCAATTGCTGTGGACCGCAGGTTCAGAAGAAACGGTGACGAGCAGACGACAGATTTTTTCAACTGTACGGCTTTTGGAAAGCTGGGAGAATTTGTCGAGAAATATCTGCGTAAGGGAACCAAGGTGGTTCTTGACGGAGAATTGCGTAATGATAATTATACGAACAAGAACGGCGAGAAGGTTTACAGCATGAATATCGTAGCGAATAATATAGAATTCGCCGAGAGCAAGAATGCAGCAGGCAGTGACGGTTCGGCTCAGGGTTTCATGCCGAATACGTCACCTATGCAGAATGAAGCTCCCGATGACGGGTTCATGAATATGCCGGAAGATATGGATGATTCGCTGCCCTTCAGCTGAGACCTGAAACAGGTCAAATAAGGAGGAATTGAAATGGCTTACAATAGACCGCAAGGTGATAATGACAGACCTGATTCTCCTATGAGGAGAAGAGGAGGAATCCGCAGAAGAAAGAAAGTATGTGCTTTCTGTGGAAAGGATAAGAACATTGATTATAAGGATGCTGCTACACTTAGGAAGTTTGTTTCGGAAAGAGGTAAGATTCTTCCCCGCAGAATTACCGGAACCTGTGCTAAGCATCAGAGAGCTCTTACAGTAGCGGTTAAGAGAGCACGTCACGTGGCTATAATGCCTTATGTTCAGGATTAACAGCTATCAGTAGTAAAGTATAGAAGGTCGACTGTCAAAGAGGGCGGTTGGCCTTCTTTATTGAGTAAACACAGTAAAGGCATAAATCATTACTAATAACTTGATATAAAAAAAAGAAAGTGATAAGCTATTTTAGTGTGATTTTATTCACAAATCATAGAAAAGAATTAAGTATTAAGGAGAGGGAAAATGCCGATCACTGAATTGTTGGAAAGAAATGCGGAA